>Ga0302269_1000277_pt1 | contig 32459 bp, 30 predicted proteins | sample III_Bog_E2_2_FD_194560 | JGI IMG/M metagenome (GOLD analysis project Ga0302269, IMG submission 194560) | Peat permafrost microbial communities from Stordalen Mire near Abisko, Sweden - III_Bog_E2_2 | ecosystem: Environmental > Terrestrial > Soil > Wetlands > Peat | place: Sweden: Abisko...
GGGCGGTCGCGGTAATCGCGGTCGCGGCTAGCCTGGTGGGCCTTGCCAGCGAGGGCTCCCACACTAGCACCGGCAGCGCCTCCGATGAGGGCGCCTCTGGCTCCGCCCCCGAAGATTATGAGCGCCGGAGCAAAAATAGGCCACAGAGCGCCGCTTGAGCGGAGCTTTGCGGCGGAGTAAAAGTAGTCCACCGCCGGATCTTGGTTTCTTGAGCTTTGTTGCGTAGGCAACGTGGTTCATGGAACACCGGAGGGATGTTCGAGGTGGAGATTTACGGACGTGTACGGCGAGCGGTTCGAGTCGATGGCAAGAGTCAGCGTGCGGCAGCCAGGGAGTTTGGGCTGTCGCGAGATACAGTACGGAAGATGCTGCAGTACGCGGTGCCGCCCGGCTACCAGCGACAGCAGCCGATCAAGCGGCCCAAGCTGGGGCCTTGGTTGGGCGTCATCGACGCCATTCTGAACGACGACAAGCAGAGACCAGTCAAGCAGCGGCATACGGCGAAGCGGATCTTCGAGCGGCTGAAGGAAGAGCACGGCTTCACCGGCGGCTACACGATCGTGAAGGACTACGTGCGTGCGGCGACGCTGCGCAGTCAGGAGATGTTCGTGCCTCTGACGCACGCTCCGGGCGAGGCACAGGCGGATTTTGGCGAAGCGCTGGTGGTGATCGCCGGCGTGGAGCAGAAGGCGCATTACCTGGCGATGGATCTGCCGCACTCGGACGATTGCTTCGTCGTGGCATTTCCGGCCGAGACAACGGAAGCCTTTCTGGAAGGCCACGTGCAGGCCTTTGCATACTTCGGCGGCGTGCCCAGGCGGATACTTTATGACAACACCAAGATCGCAGTGGCGAAGATCCTGGGTGGAGAAGAGCGGCAGCGGACACGGGCGTTCTCTGAGTTACAGAGTTACTACCTGTTCGCCGATAAGTTCGGTCGCCCAGCCAGGGGCAACGACAAGGGGAAGGTCGAGGGCCTGGTCGGTTATGCACGGCGCAACTTCATGGTTCCGATTCCGCGTGCGAGCAGTTGGGAAGAGCTTAACCTTCGGCTGGAAGCCGATTGCCGAAAGCGGCGTGAGCGGCGCCTGCGCGGGCACACAGAGACGATCGGCGAGCGGTTCGAGCGTGATCGTGCGGCGCTGCTGCCGTTGCCGGCGGCGCCGTACGAAGCCTGCGAAAAGATCTCGGCGCGAGTCAGTTCACTGTCTCTGGTTCGCTATCGTAGCAACGATTATTCAGTGCCAACCGAGTACGGACACCGCCAGGTATGGGTGAAGGGCTACGTGCATGAAGTGGTGATCGCCTGCGCCAGCGAAGTCATCGCCGGGCATCAGCGCAGTTATGAACGCGAGGCGGTTGTCTTCGATCCGCTGCACTATCTGGCTTTACTTGAACAGAAGACGCGCGCTCTGGACCAGGCCGCGCCGCTCGCCGGATGGCAACTACCAGAGTGCTTCGTTCAACTGCGGCGTCTGCTCGAAGCAAGACTCAAGAAGCACGGCAGCCGCGAGTATGTGCAGGTGCTGCGACTCATGGAGACCTTCGACATCGCAGAAGTGACTTATGCAGTGGAACAAGCTCTGAAGTTAGGCACGATCAGCTTCGACGCTGTCCGTCATCTGCTGCTGTGCCGCATCGAGCGAAGACCGCCCCGGCTGGACATGGAGAACTATCCACATCTGCCGCTGGCGCAAGTGCGCGCCACACAGGCCGCCGATTACATGACGCTGCTCGCGGAGGTGTGCGCATGAACGGTACCGAAGTTACTGCTACCAGCACCGCCGCCCATACGGCCGATACGCCGCAGTTGCTGCTTGAACATCACCTGAAGGAACTGCGGCTGCCCACTATCCTGCGCGAGTACGACAAGGTGGCGCGGCAGTGCGCAGTCGAGCAGCTGGATTATCAACGTTACCTGCTGCGCATCACCGAACTGGAACTGTTGGACCGCGAGCGCCGCGCCACCGAACGCCGCATCCGCCAGGCGAAGTTCCCGGTGATAAAAACCATGGACAGCTTCGATTTCCTCGCCATCCCGTCGTTGAACAAGACCCTGGTACAGGAACTGGCGCGATGCGAGTTCCTCGCCCGCCGCGAGAATGTACTGCTGCTGGGCAACAGTGGCACGGGCAAAACGCACATCGCTCTTGCTCTTGGCCTGGCCGCCTGCCAGCGTGGACACCGCGTGCGCTTCACCACCACTGCCGCGTTGGTCAGCGAGTTGATCGAAGCTCGTGATGAGAAGAAGCTGCTCCGCTTCCAGAAGCAGATCGCCAGCTATGAGTTGCTCATCGTCGATGAACTGGGCTTCGTGCCCCTGTCCAAAACCGGCGCCGAACTGCTCTTCGAGATGCTCAGTCAGCGATACGAACGTGGTTCAACGCTGATCACCTCGAACCTGCCCTTCCAGGAATGGACCGAGGTTCTCGGCTCCGAACGCCTCACCGGCGCTCTGCTCGACCGGCTCACCCATCACGTCCACATCCTCGAGATGAACGGCGACAGCTATCGCCTCAAGCAGAGCCGCCGCAAACGAACTCCACCCGCAGAACGATAAGCCCAGCCCCCGAACGCACCGCGGGGTAGAAGGGCCTCTTTCGCTACGCTCCAGAGGCCCTTCTACCCCGCAATCCCACTACAACCTCACAGCCACCTACTGGCCTACTTTTACTCCGCCACACTGGCCTGGTTTTCCTCCGCCCTTGACACCCGCCTCCACATATCCTAAGTACCCCGGTGCGGTTGGTACTGTTCTGCATTTTGGCAACTACCAAATATCGCGACGAGCCGAAAGCTGCAAACGCCACCAGCGGCAGCATTCGCGAATAGAGCCCCGTCACCACCGGCATCTCAGCGATCTTGCCATATCCCAGCACCTATGGAACATTCATCGCTGCCAGAATGGCCCTAGCCAGCACGTCTCACACAGCACCTATACGCCGTAATGGTCGTAAGCCTCCAAGCATATTCACAATTTCGAAACTCGTTTTCTACCGTCAATCCAAACACGCCACTAATTCCATCAAGACCTATGACTTCTTCCTCGTATGCCCAGTCCGGTTTCAATTCGTGAAACGAGAGCACAGACTGCCTAGAGCGCTCGTCCAGATGACGGAGGGCAGCCCACAATGAGATGTTCTCGCGCTTCAATCAGAACCTCGCGGTAAATCTCTTCAGTCGTCATGCCAATGAATTCGCGGTCGAATAAGTGCCGTTTATCCTTACAATGGCGGTGGCAGGGTTTCGTGTCCCGGGCGATTGTGGCTTCGGATGTACGAACGAAGAGTCTGAAAAAGCGCTTCGTTGATACCCTTCTTGACGAAATGGCTCTCACCAGCCCGCATTTGCTTCACCATTCGATGACGATTCAAAGGCCGTTTGGATGGAACATATGTTGCAAATTGGGAGCATTTACTCCGCGGCACACCCATGCGGCAGGAGGTCATTCTATGCTGTATGCGCAGTTCGCTCTATATCGCACATTGTTCGACGCTTCAGCTCATGACGGAACGTAAGCTGAATCCCTTAAGTCTTGTGTGGTTCCGCAAGAGATTTCTAAAGCCTGACATTGGTGTCCGGTTTTTCCCGACCTGAGAAGACCGGTTCCGCTGGGGGCACATGCTCCAGGTACGACTGGATCGATCGCTCCAACATGAGCCGGGTATAAGCCTCCCTGTCATGCCAGGGAAGTACCGTCCCTCCAGCCTGCACCTGTTCTTGGATGATCGTCCTGTCCACCCTGGGGCGCATGGGGAAGGCTAGTTTAGCCAACTCGCGGAGTACAGTTGTCTTTCCCGAGCCATGCCTGCGTGGTATTTCATATAGATTGGGGTTATTGAAGTTCATTCGCCGTACCAATTCTCAGGTTGGCTTCTTCAAGGTTGGAGCCGGCGTCTCTCCGCGCCGGGAAGCTTCCTTCCATGGGTGGAATCGTGACACCGTGCTCCTATCGCGCTAGCGGGACGTCTGTCGAGAGATAAAAAAGTTTTGCGCTCAAGTGCAGCTAACCCTGAGGATGATCTGCTTGGATTCCTCTAGCGGCGGACCAAATGAGTCTGTAGTGAGGTGCATTCGCACGGTCGAAAAGAGTGACCAGCTCATTCTGTGCGAAGAACGCAATTTTCACTTACGGGCGCGCAGTATCAGGACAAGCGCAACAATCAGAACCAACCCACAGATCCACATCCAACCATTGTTCCAACCTTGCATCCCCATGTTGTATCCGTTCATCAACCCCCCTCATGGATCAGCCGAAGAAAACGAAACCCTCTCTGCTTCAATTCGTCCGATTGTAAGCGATCCGTCGATTTGCCTAGCCGCAGCAGCCACGGCCGGTCTTTGGCGCCGCTGTAGACTTGGTGAGGTATTGCGCCGGACTGTGATCGAACTTCTCTTTGCACTTGGAACCGCAAAAATAATACGTCTGTCCAGAATGCTCGGTGTGTCCGGCGGCGGCAGCTGTCTCTATCTCCATGCCGCAAACCGGATCTTTCACAACTGTGGTGCTGCTCATATGGTTCTCCTTGGCTTTTGAATTCGCTTTGCTTGAATCGCAATCCCGTTGGGATCGCCTATTTCTGGTCGCCCATCATCCCTTCTTCCTTCTTCATCTTCTCCCCGGCTTTCTTATGTATGCCCATCGGACCGGGCATCATGGCCATGCAGTCGGCCATGGCCTGCATATGGTCGGCCATCGTCTGTAAGTGGTCAATCACAGCATGCTGTAACGCCATCTGGCTCTTCATGCTGGATTGTTCCGTCGCCATGTGGGTCTTCATCGCGGCGTCGGCAGCCGCCATTTTATCCATGGAGTCCTTCATGAGAGCTTGTAGCTGAACCATTTGCGCGCGCATCTCCTTCATTTGTGCATCCATCTGTTCCATTTGCGGTTTCATATCCTTCATGCCCGTGCCGGAACTTGGCACCGCCTCCTGGGAGGGCAGCGGAACACTGCAAAAACCCGTTATAGAGATTGCGAGTACGGATATGAACAGCAGAGTTGTTGTTCTCATTGATTCATCTCCTGGGGATGCACCTTGTTGTATGGATCGCGGCTGAGTGGTTGATTTCCAGCCTTCAGCAGCGCATTGGCCGCTCGCTCTAAAGACATCGCTTCGCCTGAAGGAGGCTCTACCTGAAACCTTCTCAATTCAGACAGGTCGAGGTCCGGTCAGTAATGCTCAGGTCAAAGAAAAGCCGCTATAACTTGGTTGTGCGAAGCCTGAGCGCATTGGCAATTACCGAAACAGAACTGAAGCTCATGGCGGCCGCGGCGATCATCGGGTTCAAGAGCAACCCGAAGGACGGAAACAGCACACCGGCAGCAAGCGGTACACCGACAATGTTGTAAACGAAGGCGAAGAACAGGTTCTCGCGAATGTTGCGCATGGTTGACTTGCTAAGATGACGGGCGCGGAGAATGCCGCGCAGATCGCCTTTCAACAGCGTGATGCCGCCAGCTTCCATCGCCACATCCGTGCCGGTCCCCATGGCAATGCCTATGTCGGCCTGCGCGAGCGCCGGAGCATCATTGACTCCATCTCCAGCCATCGCAACCACGGCGCCCTTTTGTTGACGCTTTTTGACGACCTCCGCTTTTTTCTGAGGCAGTACGTCAGCCTCAAACTCGATGCCGAGCTTATCCGCGACTGCCTTGGCTGTCGTCACATTGTCTCCCGTGACCATGATGATTTTAAGACCGGCCTCCTTGAGCTCACGTATCGCATCTGGTGTCGATTCCTTGATTGGATCGGAGACCCCTACCAGGCCTGCCGCTTTGCCATCCACGGCCACCAGCATCACCGTCTGTCCTTCCTTCCGCAGCGCTTCAGCCCTATCAAGCAACGGGCCGGGATCGACGGACAGGTCCCGGAACAGCTCGGAGTTGCCAACAGCGACCTGCTTGCCTGATACGGTTCCCTTTACGCCCTTGCCGGTCGTGGAGCTAAATCCCTCCACATCTGCCAGAGAGAGCTTTTTTGCCTCCGCGCCTTTCACAATGGCTGCCGCCAATGGGTGTTCGCTGGAGCGCTCAAGGCTGGCGACCAGTTGCAGCAGGCCGGACTCGTCAATGCCTGGCTGAGGAAAGACGGAACTCAGAGTCGGTTTGCCTTCGGTCAGAGTTCCCGTCTTGTCGATGATGAGTGTGTCCACCTTGCCGAAGATCTCCAGCGCCTCCGCATTACGAATGAGGATGCCTGCGCGGGCCCCGCGGCCTGTACCCACCATGATCGCCATCGGTGTAGCAAGCCCGAGCGCACACGGACAGGCCACGATCAGGACGGCAACGGCATTTACGAGAGCATGAGCGAACCGCGGTTGAGGACCGGCGAAGAACCACACGGCAAAGGTGACAATGGCCGCAACGATCACGGCTGGGACAAAGTACGAAGACACTTGATCCGCCAGCCGCTGAATCGGCGCTCGTGACCGCTGCGCTTCGCTGACCATCTTTACGATTTGTGCCAAGAGCGTGTCGGCACCAATACGTTCGGCCCGCATAATGAATCCGCCGGTTCCGTTCACCGTTCCGGCCGTTACTTTCGCGTCCTTGTCCTTTTCAACGGGGATGGGTTCACCGCTGATCATCGATTCGTCGATGGAGCTGTGGCCTTCAAGCACGGTCCCATCAACCGGAATCTTTTCCCCGGGGCGCACGCGAAGCCTGTCGTCAACCTGTACCTGATCGAGTGGCACGTCGGCTTCGCCGCCCTTGTCGTCAAGCCGCTTCGCTGTCTTCGGAGCCAGGCCAAGTAGCGCGCGAATCGCTCCGCTGGTTTGGCTGCGAGCGCGCAACTCTAACACCTGACCTAGAAGGACCAGAGCAACGATGACTGCTGCTGGCTCGAAGTACACATCGATCTGCCCCCCAACTCCACGAAACGACGCAGGAAATATTTGTGGAACGATAGTGGCGAAGACGCTATAAAGATAAGCCGAGCCGGTACCGAGGGAGATGAGAGTGAACATGTTGAGGCTGCGATGGACGATGGATTGCCAACCCCTGACAAAGAACGGCAATCCACACCAGAGCACCACCGGAGTTCCAAGCGCGAACTCGATCCAGGCCCACACTTTTGCCGAGAACAGGTGTTGCATGGGCATGGAAGGTAGAAAAGCAGAGACCATCAGCGCGAGCATGGGCACGGCGAGTGCGACGCTGATCCAGAGCCGCCTCGACATATCGCACAGCTCTGGATTGGAGTCTTCGGCAGTGACTTCGCGGGGTTCGAGCGCCATTCCGCAGATTGGGCAGGAGCCTGGTCCATCACGCACGATCTGCGGGTGCATCGGGCAGGTATATTGGGAGCGCTTGGCTGGTGCGGGAACGTTCACGGGTTCGAGCGCCATGCCGCATTTCGAACAGCTTCCCGGTCCCGTTTGCTTCACCTCCGGATGCATCGGGCAGGTGTATTCCCCCTGCGGCTCGGTTTTCGTCGGCGGGTGCGACGGAACTGCGTCTGGCTTGGCTTGCACATACTTCTCTGGCGCGGCGCGGAACTTTGCGGCGCAACCCTGACTGCAAAAGTAGACTGTTGCGCCCTGACGTTCAGCGCTTGCCGCAGCCTTCGACGGATCGACCTTCATCCCGCAAACGGGGTCGCGCTCATCAGCCTGCTTCATCTCTCGATTGTGAACCTGTTCGCTCATCTCTACCTGTGCCCTTCTGAACAGGGAGCGGGCCTGCTCAAATTCAGCATGAACGAGCATGAGTTTCCAGCAAAGGAACAGAACTACGTCCACATCGTACGCTCATCGTGATCTCTCCCCACATCAGTTCACTTACATGGGTAGATCGCTTCGCGCTGCTCGATCAAGGGAGAATCGCCGCAATAGGAGATCACTCTATGCTGTATGCGCAGTCCGCTCTGTATCGCACATTGTTCGACGCTTCTGCTCACGACGGGACGTAGGCTGAATTCTTTCGGTCTTATGTGGCTCCGCAAGAGATTTCTAAAGCCTGGCATTGGTGCATTTGCCTGAGGTTGCTCCGAATTCATCCGCCCAGGTCTCTCCTGTTAATACTTGTTTCGATAGGATGCTTCCATGCCGGGCGGACTGACCGTCCTATTACACCTTATTCGGTTCCTCTTCACTGAGATGCTACAGTCAGAAGCCACATCACACCTCGGCTGTGCCAGCAGGAACCGATCAGCCCTAGCTGGTTTTTCGATTCATGGCGCCGCAAGCATTCACAAAATGTCTATCTATAGTGGATTCGCTTCGGGGTGTGAAGTTCGCTTTGCGCCCACTTAAGAGATTTAACTCCGCTACGCTCAAGAAAAGTCCATTCGGGATCGGGTAAATAGATTTCTCGAACCTTCTTGCCGTTCAGGGGCAACCGCGCTGCTTTACCTTGGAAGAGCAGTTGGCGATTCACCCGTGGCAGGACTCCCATCACGGGTTGTCCCACCACGGGCTACTGCTTCAAAGCTGGCACCTTCACGGGTGAAGCAGTAAAATTACCTGCTTCGCTAGCCGGGGTGTCTATTTCTGTGCGTGACCGTGCTTCGTGGTACGTGCATGCTTCGTAGATGCCGCGGCCTTCTCATCCAGAAGAGTCATTGAATCCTGGGCATTGAATGGGTACAGCTTCACGGATTGTTGTCCAGTTGTGGTCAGCGTAATGTCCACGCGGCGATTCTGAGCTAGAACGATCTTCGTCAGATCGTGCAGAATCTTTTGCCGTTCGGTGTTAGTTAGCTCAGGATTGTTCTGAATGAGATCCTTGACCTGATCTTGAGTGAGTTGCTGGTCTTCGCCGACTGCTCGCGTCTCGATTTGGTTTTCAAGGATACCTTGTTCCGTCAGGAATTGCTTTACCTGATTGACGCGACGTTCCGTAAGCGCCTGGTTGTACTCTGGCGTTCCGCGCACATCGGCATGGCCAGTGAGAATAAGGTGAGCTTCGGGCTTGATTGCCTGATAGCCTTTGAAATCCTCGGCAAGAGTTTTCAGAATCAGTTGCTGGCTCTCAACGATGCCTCCCTCAGGGTGTGCGGCCCGTGGCTGGGCGGTGGGGAAGAATACACTGTGCAATGCCAGCCGAGCCTCAAGCCTGACCTGCTCGGGCGTTGGCTCTTGGGGCAACGCCGCGATTGTAACGGCGGCAACTGCCGACGCAACGTTTCCCTTATCGTCGGCTACGTTGCAAGTAATCCCTACAGGACCTGCCGAAGCACCCGCCGAGGAAAAGGTTGCAGTTGCGCCGTTGCCGCTGATCGAACCAGACTGGGCCGAGTAGCTATAGGTGAGCGGCCGGTTCTGGGGGCTTACACCAGTGGCAGTGATCGTGCTGCTCTCATTTGGATTGATGGCATTGGGGCTAGCCGAGCAACCGATCGTCGGCGGTTCAAATGCTTTTACGGTAAAGCGGGCTGAGCAATTCGCAACTTCGCCTGGTTTAAGGCCGATCTTTTCGCCCTTACCTTCACTTACCTTGCCGTTTACCGTATGAATGCCGGGCGCAAGCGTCGTGGTTGCCACCGTTGCCGTTGCTCCGTCACCCGTCACGCCCTCTCCTGCCCAGGAGTAAACCGCATGTAGCTTAGGGTCGAGGTTGCCGGCGGTTGCTGCTACCGTGACCGGGTCGCCTGGAAAGATCGACTCAGGGCTGATGGAGCAGGCCAGGGACACTGGCACGGGCGGTGCAAAGGAACCGATGCGGAACACAACGCCGGCGCTCAAGCGAAGCATATTGAAATCGGCAATATCGTCCTGGCGGTTGAACTGGTAATCTGCCTGGAACAGGCGAAGCGCCAAATGATGATTGAACAATGGCGTGTTGTAGTCCAGGCCGCCACCGCCTGTAACCACCCAACCCCACTGATTTTGATAGTAATAGCTGCCAGCACTTTCTCCACCAATCAGAGCATGGACAAATGGAGTGAAGTGGGTGGTCGGGTACCGCAGGATCAGACCTCCCGATCCTCCCTCGAAGTCGGTGCTCGTCGGGTGGTCTTCGTTATTGTCGTTGTGGTAGTCGCCCTCGAACTGCACACCCGCGTACTTGTTGAAGTAACGCGAAACACTGCCGATGGCGCCGTACCGGATGCCAGTGCTGTCAAAGTTGTCAAACCCGTCCGATGCGACTTTTGGAGACAGATAACTGAAACCGGCAAAAATGTCCCACTTGGAAGCGGCATTGTCGGACGCCGTTTTACTTGCGTATATTTTTACATCCGGCTTGGTCGCATCCTGAGCTGCCATGGCCATGGAAGCCATCCCGATAAGTGCCAAGGCAAAGATGTGATTTATTGTTTTCGAATAACTGAAATGCATGCGTTTATCCTCCATACGGAATCAATCTCAATAACAAATACACAAAGGTTGCTTGCCGGCATGAAACTAACTCAGACTGCCTCGACTCTTCAGCGATTGAAGAATAGTAAGACGCCTCGCCGCTCTAGCTAATATGTTCAACCTGCGCTTCATGAATAGAGAGACGAATCTACAACCGTCCCGCCAGTAACAATTTGAGCCAATTGCAGATAGTAAGACAGAAAAACAAAACTCACTTCACGACTCTCCGCGCGGGAGAGTAATGGCCTACCTGAAATGTACGACTCGTCCTCTAGTTGATCTGGTCTATTTTGAACAGTAGACAGGCCAATATAGAATTCGTATTGACAGCAGCCTTGATTGATCGGCGGCCGATTACGCATTTGCTTGACTTGCTGTGTGAAGCTCAATTCCACGCCTACGTGAAATCGAAGGGGGAAGATCCACATTCAACGCCATGCGCTCAATGAACTCCATCAAGTTTGGAGCTTGGGCACGCACCCCACACCCTATCAGCAGTAGCGTACAGCGCCTTACGCAACAGTCCCGACCAGCCAGCCTATGCCGGAAGTCATCGCCATCGCCAGACCACCCCAGAACGTCACGCGAACTGCACCCATGATCACCTTTGCACCACCCGCGTGCGCAGCTAGTCCGCCCATCAGTGCGAGAACCGCGAGTGACGATAGCGAGACGAATGGGATCAATCGCGCCTGTGGTGCGATCGCTGTAATTATGAGTGGCATCGAGGCTCCGAGAGCGAAGCTGCAGGCAGCAGCCAGAGATGCCTGAAGAGGACGGGCACGGAACTTTTCGGAGATGCCGAGTTCGTCGCGAGCATACGCGCCCAATTCATCATAGGCAATTAGCTGTTGCGCGACCTGATTCGCCAGTAGCGGTTCAAGTCCGCGGGCCACATAAATTGCAGTCAGTGCCTGGTGCTCACCCTTGTTGTTTTGCTTGAGTTTTGTACGCTCGATGGCCAGTTCAGCTTCTTCAGTATCTGCCTGCGAATGCACGGAAACGTACTCGCTCGCGGCCATGGACATCCCTCCAGAGACCAGGCCGGCGATCCCTGCGACCAGGATGCTTCGGTGAGTTCCATGCGCCGCCGCAACTCCGAGCAGGAGACTTGATGTCGACAGGATGCCGTCGTTTGCTCCCAACACTGCTGCACGGAGAAGCCCGATGCCGCCGGCGCGATGTAGCCTTCTGCTTTGCACTGACATCTTGAAGCGCTTCCGGACGAGGAAATTCTGGAAACGTCGAAAGGCGTTCATTTTGATCGGCCGCCCCTGGGATGCCATGGAACTGCCTAAAGGCGTGTTTGACTTGCTCCGTCCTAGATCCATTTCATCCTCAGCAGCCAAACCTTGATGCTTTGCGCAATGCCTGTGTAGGCAAGGAGCGTCAGCGAATATCAGGTGGCTGTTGCCCTGATTCCTAATCTGCAAGCCGTTGCTACCACAGCTCTTGAAGCGCTTGCATGTCTACCGCTCAATCCGGCGAACTGAGGTGCTGAGCAATCGCTCACAGCTGCTAAAGGTAGTTAGACGCATACATCAGACTGTGAGTCCAGAGCAGACACGCGAGAAATTGCTGGATCCTGCGAAAAATAATTGATCGCGCTTGCATGGTCTGGCATCCGTTACCACTTCTATCACACGAAATCCGAACAGCTTCAAGGTCTCCGGCGTGGATGTTGGGGACGATGCTAGCACAGGAGGGCATGGCAACAGCACATCTCTAATTCTCATTTGTCGGATCGGTCACGCGGCCGATGAACAGGATGCAGCCGGAGCGATTGTCGCGAATCAGGAAGAGGAACGGGTGGTCCGCGCGAAAAACAGGCGGCTGCAATCGCCTCGACCGAACTGCCATCGCTCGACTTATCACTACAGCCGTTGCCGCTGCTGCTTCGGTTCCTTCTTCGTTGACATCGATATAAGCCTTATGGATCACTGCCGACATCACAAAGTCGCGCCTTCCATCCATCCCCGAGAAATTCGCCGAGTCCTTTTCAAACGCTTGCGGCATCCCCATAGCACTCAGCGCCCCGTTGAGTCCGAATTGTTGAGTCATCTTGAACTTCGGCATCGACAGAATGACTTTGGGTATTGGCGCTAACTCACGCAGCCATAGCTGTGTGTTCGATGCGGTGAGCGATTGTTCCAGGGTGGACAGACCGCTCACATCGTTGGGCAGAAAGACGATCATCGAAAGCTCGTCGCTCTTGTATGGAAGCTCCAGAGCCTGAAATGCGGCGCCCTTGAAGTATTTGAAAGAACCCTCGCGATGCATCAGAGGCGCCTTAATGGTGTTCGCCTGGGATAAATGGAAATCTTCATCCTTTGTTCGTGCCTTGTCGAATTGCGTCTGCCAGGTCCCCTTGAAATAAATGGCATTCGTCAGCACCAATCTTGTCTGGGGAGAGAGCACGCCGGGTTGAAGCATATTCATGATTTTGTCGTCGGTTTTCTCTTCGACCCATTTGTTGATCGTCAGTCGCGCCGCTTCGGCCGCGTCCTTGAAATCCACGCGATTAAATCCAGCACCATAATCGTTCTTCATCAACTGGAGAAAATCATCGAGAAATGGATTGCCCTGTTGCGCCCAGAGGGCATCGGCCACGCGAAGCTGGTATCCATCGTGAGAGGCATTGAGGCCGCTCAGTAGCGCACCCATTGCTGAATGCAGGCGGTCCGGGGGGAGAGTGAAGTGCAGTGTTTGTGCCATTTCGGAGGCGGTGTTGCCGCGTGCTCCTGCATACGTCATGGCAAGCGCGGTGGATATGCTCTCAGGCGAGAAGAAAAGATTGCCGTTATGCTTGCGTAACTGCCCATACAAATCCACGGCAAATGCATTGTTGCCATCGACGACCGCTGCTCGGTCAACCGCGGCTGGATGAGTCGTCACCGCTCCCCTTGCGGCTCCAGGCAATGCAAGGCACGCGATGAGGAATGAAAGTGTGAGTTTCATGTAAGCCTCCACTCAGCGATGGCCGAGTGCTGTGGCATGTTTATATCCGGTCCTCATGCACGAACCTTCCTTCATGAGAGATTTCATGTGATTTCTGCCAAGCGGTACACTGCAGCCTTCGGTGCTAAGCCAGCAAACACAACCTTAGCCTCCTGAATCGAATGCCTGGATAGAACACTTTCCCGGCAGATCAGGAGAACTCAAGGCAATTGCTTGTCCCAGATCGGTCGATACAACTCTACCGGAGAGAAATCGATCTTCTTAGTCTTGCGGCTGACCCACAGAAAGACCGGCGTTTCGCCGCCGTTGATATCCACTCCAATAATCACGCCGTTGCCCCAGGACCGGGAAAGGGCGAACTTATAACTACGGATCTGCCCGTATTTGCTGCCGGGCCCCCAGTCCTGCTGGAATCGGTCAAAGGAGTAAGCCTTGTAACGTTCCGGATGTTGCTGCCACTCCGGATCCTGGGTCCACAAACCGTAGGCTTTTACCTGGTCACCGGACTGGACTGTTGACAGAAAGGTGCTCACCCGGTGCTCTTCCGGCCAGTTCCAGAACCACCAGGTTCCAAAGGCGCCCAATACCACTACCACAAACAACGCAATCACCATGTTCCGCGACCGACGCGCACGGGCTGCATCGTACTGTGGTGCATCCAACAATGTCATGATATGAAGTTATCTCCTTCCAGCATTTCAGGCGCACTATAGTCTTGCTGCCACAAATTGTTACTTATCAAAACCGCATCGCCGAGCGGTGATCCTCGCCACCGGCCATCACGGCTAAAAAGCGCCTACTCGACACTCGCACGCAACAAAAGTATCGCAACTGGAGGAATAACGATCTGTTCAGTCTTGCTCATGATGGGAAGACACCTGAAGGCCAGCCCTCATGGTCAGTTTCGGTGCATTCGCGTCCCCGCCCCGGTTCGCGTTGGAACGGCGCTCAGGCATTTGTGAATTGGCTGTTTTTCCGTGTGTGCAAGTCCATCTTGCGCCGCCGTATCCAGCTTGAAACGTCTGGTAGAATCGGTCTGCGCGCTAGACGCGTCGCTAAAGGGATCGAGGCTCGGTTATCCGCCTTGCGGGGAAGCTAGCGTAACGATCACGCCCGCATCAGCCAAAACATCGTAGTGCGCTGTGCTCTTTTGGACATGCGATATGGAGTCAACAAAGAGGCAGAGTGGTCTTGCGAAACTGCTCATGAGTGGACTAAGGTTGGAAGCTCGGAGTTGAAAAGGGATTTCTGTTCAGGAGGATTATCATGTCCACGAAGCGCATTGGCATTCTCACCGGCGGCGGCGATGTCCCGGGCCTGAATTCGGTCATCAAATCGGTTGTCTACCGAGGAACGGAAATCGGATACGAGGTTCTTGGCATTCACCGCGGCTGGGAAGGATTGACCCACGTCGATCTGAAAGACCCTGTCAGCCGGTCGCGCTATATCGAGCCGCTCAATCGCGAAAACACCCGCACCATTGATCGCTCCGGCGGTACCTATCTGCACAGTTCGCGCACCAATCCTAGCAAGATGCAAGAGTTGCCACCGGCACTCAGCGGACAACAGTTTCCGAACAAGCAATCCACCAAGAATGGAGTGACCAGCACACTCTTCAACGTGACGTCGGCGGTGCTGAAGAATATCGAAACGCTGGGGCTTGATTACGTAATGGCGATCGGCGGCGATGACACGCTTAGCTATGCCGCCGAACTTAGCCGGCAGGGCGTACGTGTGATCGCGGTGCCCAAGACCATGGATAACGATGTTAGCAACACCGAGTATTGCATCGGGTTTTCAACCGCCATCACGCGCGCCGTGGATGCCATAGAGCGGCAGCGGACGACGGTCGGTTCGCACGAGCGCATCGGCATCTTTCGGGTCTTCGGACGCGACGCCGGCTACACCGCACTTTACACTGCCTACGTGACATCCATGCGCTGCTGCCTTCCCGAGTACAAGGTGAATTTGAAGCACCTGATCGAAATATTGGTCGCTGACAAGCACAATAATCCCAGCAACTATTCGCTCGTGATTCTTTCCGAGGGGGCAGAATGGGAGGGCTACACGGTAAAAGAATATGGCCCAGCCGATGCCTTTGGCCACCGCAAGAAGATGAGCGTTGCAGAGGATCTGAGCAACGAGATCACAGCTGCCACCGGCGAAGAGACCCTGGTCAGTGACCTGACATACGATCTGCGCTCGGGGAGTCCAGACTTCATTGATCGCATGGTAGCCTTCACCTTCGCGGGAATGGCGATGGATGCCGTGAAAGACGGAGAAACCGGCTTGATGACAGCGATCAGGAATGGCTGCTACACGATGGCGCCGATCCCCGATGCGAAACTCGGTCCGCGCAAAGTGGACGTCGCTACCATGTATGATACAGAACACTACCGGCCGTCTTATGACCGAAAGCTGGGGCTGCCAATGTTTCTGATGCGGGAGTAAAGCATTTTCCGTATCGCTGTTGCCCGGCATAGACAAATCGGCTTTGAATTGAGAACCTTCATCCAGAAGGCCTAAATTAAGTAGGCCATTGTGAGCCATATTGCACAGTACGGAAATCTGGCACTCCCGTATTCTCCGACCAAAGAGGCATCCTCAAACAATTCCGCGTAGTCACTAGTTCTTCGTATCCCTCCCAAGCCGCCGCACAGACCCTCACACCTCTGCACTCTTGCCCATCCGTAATGCCTCTACTGAAGCGGGTTCGCCGGAAGGCGGACCCATCTCTCTGTGTGGCTTCCACCGTTTCCAGCCAAGAACGAGCCCGCATGAGATCTCAGCGATCAAGAATGACCATTCATCCTAAGTTGACTGGAGTAAGGTGAGGCCACGATGACCTCATTTGTCAACCACATTCGCGCTTACAGATCAGTCGTGTGGGATATGTTTCTTTCCGCTGTCGGGGTTTCATATTTAGGCGGTGCTTTCGCTTGGTCGCAACAGGACGCTACGGCCTAGAGACCAGGGCGTCCGTTAGCGCATTTGATCAGCCTCGCGATCCACTCCCTCATGTGGGTGCGGCACTCGCCTCTTGGCCCTTGTTGCGAACGAGCCACCGGAACCGGTGCATGCGCAGCGCGTCTAAACACTACTCTTGATCGGAAGCTGGGTTCGCTTGGCGCTCACTGGTCAGTCTCATGAGTGCCCTGCTTTCATTGGAGCGACCGGGGAACCAGCCGCTGGGGCAATGAAAGGGTATCTTTGCCTAGCCGGCGGATAGAACGCGTGCCTACGAAACTAGAAAGGGCAAGCAGGAATGGCGGGCATGAAAATCATCACCGGCTTCTTCTCGCTGATTGGAAACCTGAGTTGTTTTGGCTTGAGAGCGCTGGCAGCCGTGTTTGTTCCCCCCTATGAATGGCAGTACTTTGTCCTCCAAATTGAGGCAATCGGTTGGCAGTCGTTGCCGCTTATCTCGGCAGCCGGTCTAGCTTTAGGAGTGGTGATGACATTGCACACCAGGAGCAGCCTGGTCAGTTTCGGCGCTGGAGCGTGGGCGCCAAATCTGCAATCGCAATCGTTCTTCAATGAATTGGGCCCGCTCGTCAGTGGGCTGCTGGTAGCGGGGCGAGCTGGCGCGGGCATTGGCGCAGAACTAGCGAACATGCGGGTCACCGAACAGATCGACGCTCTCGAAGTCCTGTCGTTCGATTCTTTCAGGCTTCTATGCGTCACGCGGATACTTGCCTGCATTATCGTACTTCCACTGTTGACCGTCTTTATGGACTTTGCAGGACTGCTGGGTGGATTCTTTTCCGAGTACATGATTTCTCGCATGTCGTTCCAGCATTATGTGGCCAGCGCTTTCAGCAGCTTGGGATGGGCCAATTTTATTCCGCCAACGCTCAAGACCTGCGTTTTCGGGTTCATCATCGGCACTGTCTCCTGCTATTTCGGATACACCACGAATGAGGGATCTGACGGTGTGCGCCGCGCAGCTACCAACAGTGTGGTCCTATCTTCACTCCTCATCATCCTTTCCGATGTGGTTCTAGTGAAGCTAATTTTCTTCTTCTTTCCAGGGGATGCCATGTGATCGCTCAATTCGCAGTTGAATTCAAGCACATCACAAAGAGCTTTTCCGATAGAAAAGTGCTGATCGACGTGTCCTTTGGAGTCGCTGAAGGCGAGGCACTCTGCATCATGGGTCGAAGCGGCATCGGCAAGAGCGTGACTCTCAAGCTAATGATTGGATTGCTCAAGCCGGATAGCGGCCAGGTTTGCATCGATTCAGAAGATATTACTCCGCTTCCTGAGAAGGAACTGTCGAGAGTGCGTCGCAACATAGGTTTTCTATTTCAAAGCGCGGCCCTCTTCGATTCGTTCACCGTTGGAGACAATCTTGCGATGCCGCTCAAGCGGTTCGATAAATCCAAGTCACCGTCTGAGATCGAACAGGCAGTGAACGAGACGTTGCGGGCTGTTGGGCTTGAAAAGGACAAAGACAAACTTCCAGTGGAGTTGTCGGGAGGAATGCGCAAGCGTGCCGGATTAGCGAGAGCTCTCGTGCTCAACCCGAAACTCCTGCTTGTTGATGAACCGAGCAGTGGCCTGGACAGAATCACCGCCGGCGAGATTGACGACCTTCTGCTTCGGGTAAAAACAGAGCGTAACACAACATTGGTGATTGTCACACACGATGTTCGCTGTGTAAGGAGAGTCGCTGACCAAGTTGCGGTGCTTGACAAGGGCCACTTAGCCTCTCTTGGCACACTGGATGAACTTGAATCAAGCGAAAATCTAGTCGTTCGAGAGCTAACTTCGGAGTCTGCAAAATGAAACATAGCATGGTTGCTGCCGGCATCTTTGTTGTCTCCGCGTTGGTCCTGTTCAGCATTGGGCTGTTCCTGATTGGAACCAGCCACAATCTCTTCACTCGTCATGTCACTTTCTACACTGAATTGTCTGAAGTGAATGGCATCACCTCCGGCTTGAAAGTCCGAGTGGGGGGCTTTGACGCAGGCCAGGTCGAAAGCATCGGAATACCGGACAAACCCTCGGGAGAATTCAGAATAAAGCTTAAGATCGACAGCAAGCTCCGCAACCTTGTTCGCGAGGACTCGGTTGTCACTGTCGACTCCGATGGCTTGGTTGGAGACAAGTTCTTGTTCATCCACAAAGGAAGCGACAACTCTCAGGAAGCCCCGGCCGGCATGACCCTTCCCAGCAAGGAACCAATCGAGCTGTCTGCCATCATTGCCAAAGCTTCAGGGGTCATTGACCAGACGAGTGGGGCAATCGGCGATGTTCAGGGCAAGCTCAACGTTACGCTCGACACAGTCACAAGGACAGTCAACAACGCAGATGGGCTGGTTAGCGATGCCCGGCATGGCAAAGGAACGATCAGTGTCCTCCTGAATGATCCGCAGACAGCCTCCCAACTGAAGAAGACTGTTGCGAATGCCGAACAGGCCAGCGCCAACGTGAAGCAAATCTCTGTCCAGGCCGGGCAACTGGTAACAGACGTACAGTCGCGCAAGCTTCCCGCAAAGCTCGACGACACCGTGATCACCGCTCGACACGCCGCCCAGCAGATCGACGAAGCCTCACAGAAGGTGAATGCAACCCTGGATGAGGCACTGGGGCCGGATCGCTCCGGGGAGAACGCGGCTGAGAATATCCGCGAATCGCTGTCAAACGTAAATCTTGCGGCTGCGAACCTTGCCGACGACACAGAAGCGCTCAAACATGAATTCTTTTTCAGAGGCTTTTTCAGGAAGCGCGGATACTACAGCCTCGAAGAGCTGACGCCAGATCAATATAGGACCAATTCCTTCTTTCAAAATGAAAGCAACCGTCGCTCCTGGCTCGCAGCAGCAGTTGCATTCACCAAGGATGCAATGGGAAACGAAATTCTCTCGATTGAGGGCGAACGGCAGATTGATCAGATTATCGGCAAGAAGAAAGATTCGATTGTAGGTGAGCCGCTCGTTGTTGAGGGTTATTCGAGCCAAGCAACCGCAGCGAATGAGATTATCGCCTCAAGGTCGCGGTCTCTCCTTGTAGCACAGTACCTGGAGAAGCACTTTTATCTGAAATCGACGGATATAGGGACGATGCCTCTGAATGCAACTCCGCCGTCTAAGTCCGGAAAGGCCACATGGGACGGCGCTTGCATCGTCTTTCTCGCGGCGAGGAAATGAAGACGCGTTCGGCAAGGTACTGCAGGGTCTTCGTTAGGCGCGAAGCTTGGCAACGGACTGGTCCGGCGAGATTTCCGATTGGGGGCCAAGGCGCAGCGACTGAGAGTTGTGCTCAGGAAGGCGATCGAGCAGGACTGCATTGAGAAGCGATTTGTGAACCTGGATGCGGCCGTTGTAGTCAATGAACCCGAGTTTGCGAAAGCGGTTCATGAAGAAGCTGACGCGTGAGCGAGTAGTGCCGACCATCTCTGCCAGGGTCTCCTGAGTGACACGAGGAATGAACTTTGTCGGTTCCCCAGGCTCACCGTATTCGGCCATCAAAAGCAGGAGTCTTGCCAGTCGCTTCTCGCTGGAGTTGAAGAGCTGATCGACAAGATCTTCCTGTGTTCGCATGCTGCGGGCCAAGAGGTGCGACAGGAACAGATCAGAGAATGCGTGTTCGTCGTGCATCACTCGAATCATCTCACTTCGAGTGATCTTCATCGCATACGATGGCGTGATTGCAGTGACAGTGACCAATCGGTGTCCAGGGGCCCCGGCAAGCGAATTCTCACCTATAAAGTCGCCAGCAAAGAGGAGCGTAATCGTAGCTTCCTTGCCGTTCGCCGAAACAACAGTGACTTTTAATCTGCCGCTCTGGATATAGAAAACAGAATCGGCCAAGTCACCCTGGGAAAACAAGGCGCCTTTTGGACCGCAGTGGACAATTCTTCTGCCCACTCCAGCGCATGCAAGAAAGTGAGCAAGGTCGAATCCCGGTTCCCCGTCGATCGAGTGAATCCCGGTATGAGCCATATGAGGATCGCCCCTTTCTGGAGTGAACCGCCACCCGAAGCAGGGGCGGAGGTTGCTTGAAGGTGCGAAGAACAACGTGAACATCAGGGAAAGAAGCGCCGCGCAGCGCGGCGATCTAGAATCGCATTACAAATCGAACAACTGAAAATGAAGCATCTGAGCGCTCGTCATCCGAGCATCCCGCGGTGCCCGCGCTGACAGTATCCTAAACTCGCGAGGGGGGTGTCTGTTCCGAATTGCTCACATTCTCAGAAGTGCGCGAGAAATATCGTTTTGGAATTGCTCACGCATTCACGACGCGCGGTTCGGTGTCCCTTGCGCCAGCCTGGACGGCAAGCTTCCCGTTAGCCGATTCCGCATAATAGGCGCGAGCCCGCAGGAAAGCAGCCATGTACGACTGCGCTACCCTCTTCCAGACCATAGGCCGAGCATATAGGTAGGCACGTTCGCGCATATCCTCGCGTGCTTCATCGTTGGCCAAGAGTGCGATAGCCGCTGTTGCGATGGCAGCTGGGTTTTCAAACGGCACCAGCAATCCGCGTCCCTGGTCCAGCACTTCTGCGGCGTACCAATATGGAGTGGAGACGATGGCCTTTCCGGCACCCATGGCATAGGCCATGGTTCCCGATACAGCCTGTGCTTCGTGACAGTAGGACGTAATGTAAATGTCGGCAGAGCCCACCAGCGAAGCCATCTCTTCAGGACTGACGAACCGATTGACGAACAGTACCTGCTGTTCCACTCCAAGCTTCTTGGCCAAGGCCTGCAACTCAAGCCGGTAGCGATCTCCTTCCCGAGCCCGGATCTGCGGGTGAGTGGCGCCCGCAATCATGTAAACAGTGTTGCTGTGGCTCGCCAGGATGCGCGGCATGGCTTGAATTACGCTTTCGAACCCTTTGTTTGGAGAGAGCAGACCAAACGTGAGAAGGACACTCTTACTCTGGCAAGAGAAGCGCTTCTTATATAGGTCCGGCTGCTCAAACGGCAGGTCGGGGATGCCATGAGGAATCAGTTCGATCTTCTCGGCCAGGACCTTGAATACCTCCTGCAAAATACGCGAGGAGTATTGGCTCATGACGATAAGGCGCTCGGAGCGTGCGGCAATCTTGTGCATTACGACCCGTTGGTCCAGATTCGGCTCGCGAAGCACCGTATGTAGAGTTGTGATTACAGGCATTTTGAGGCGCTTCAGCAACTCCATAATATAATTCCCGGATTTGCCTCCGTAGATTCCATATTCATGCTGCAAGCACACCAGATCGACATTGGTCGCATTCAAATAGTCGGCGGCCGCTCTGTAGGATGCAATGTCGCCTTCGCCGATCTCGAATCGCACCCTCTCTGGGTACGAGTAGGTAGAATTCCCGTCGTTGACTGCCACCACCAATAGTTGGGCTGCTCCGTATTCGGCAGCAATCGCGTTACACAAATCTGTAGTAAAAGTCGCGATTCCGCACTGCCTCGGAAGGTGATTACCAATCACCGCTATCCTGACCGGGCGCTGTGGGCGAGGCGCCAGTTGAAGGGAGAATGTTGAATCGACCGCGAAAACTGGGCACCGTGCTTTGGAACGGATATGGTTGTTTATTGGCGAATTGAAAGTGGTGCTTGGAGCGGCCATCCAACGTGTCTCCCATGATCGTAAGGTTGTAATTGAAAGTGATTTAAGCCCTCATAGGGACTTGATATTGCTTCGCGATCTCAAGTGTTTTCTCAGAAGCCGCCATTGAGTAATCCTGAGCCCTTGAGTTCAACTCTTCCGCGGCTTCGTGATCGCCACGGTGATGTGCGGCTGCGGCGGCAGTATGGGCGTGGGCTGCGTAGATATGCAGGTCTGCGGCGGTGTCATCTTTGCTCTGGGACACTGTGTCCTCCACTTTGCAGGCACCATTCTGGATGTTGCATATGCAGTCTTCCACGGGGCATTTGAAGGCGCTGAGCAATCGGATACATACCCGGCAAGCCGCACCATTGCGTCCATATCGACAATGCTGACGGCGGGTGATTGGTGACCCAAGAAGAGAATCGCAGAGCCTCAATGCGCCTTAGGACATTGTGGCCTCCTGCGCGTTAATGGCGAGCCATGTTCAATTGTGAACAGTTGCATCATGGTTGTCAGTCGTAGATTCATCTCACTCGATGTGAGAAAGCCCGTCAAGTTGTCGCTGGTCATCAGCAGCAGGGCGAGTGATCAGTGCAGTTCGCACAAATCTGAAAAGGAATGAAGGGAGCTAAACAATGTCGAAGAGGTTCACAGCTTTTCTCTTTGCGGCCGTGGTTTTATCTACTTGGCTGCCGACCAACCTGGTAGCCGAGACCAAGAGTTCAAAGGAACCGACGGTGGTAGAGAAGACCAATGGCCACCCGCAAAAATCAACCTCAACAGTTGCCGTTCATCAGACCGCCAAACCGAAACCTGCTGCGAAGGTGGAGAAGGTTCCCAAGGCGCTTCACGAAAACTCTAGCTGGGTGCCCGGCGACTACTACTGGAACGGCCTCGACTGGCAATGGGCTGATGGCTATTGGCAGGACAACGCATGGACGGATGTCACGTGGATCCCCGGCCACTGGAGCGATCGCTGGTGGGGCTATACATGGGTTCCCGGCTATTGGTTCTGAGCGATGCCCAAGCATGATCGGTTGGATTCAATGGCGTAGTTCACACAACGCTCGCGCCGCCCCAAGGGGACATTCATAAATCTTGGGGCCAGCCGCGAGATCATAATCAGCACCGTCAGGAGATAACCATGTACTACTACTTTTGGGGAATGCATTGGTATTGGTGGTTTTTTTGGGTACTTCTCTGGGCCTTGTTCTTTTCGTTCATGATGCCCATGCGCCGAACTACTTACCGGGAAATGCAATCGCCTCTGCAGATCCTGAAAAGGAGATATGCCGCAGGAGAGATCACAAGCGAGGAGTACGAGGAACGGCGGGCTAAGCTCGTGCGGGATGAAAATGTGAAGTAGAGGTGTCTCCCTGAAGTCAGCCAGCCACGATCTAAAGAAATCCGGGGATCTTTGTGTTTATCAGGCAAGATTCTGTAGGCCGTGGATCCGCACAGCATGGTGACAATTACTCTGCGAGCAACCGCAGCACATGGTTGACGATCATCAAGTCCTCGGCGGGAGGAATGACGCGCACTGCAACAGGCGAGTTTGTTGCCGAAATCACCGCCGCGTCATGGACGTTGTTACGCGCAGCATCGAGTACGATGCCCTGAGTACCCAATCCAGCGCAGATCTCAGCGCGGGAGTTGACGTCGTTTTCTCCGATGCCGCCCGTGAAAATCAGCATGTCCATACCACCTAACTCGGCCGCATAGCCGCAGATCCACTTGGCAATGGTCCGGGTGAACATCTCCACGGCAAGCCGCGCCTTCGCGTTGCCGTGGGCTAGGGCGTTGCGCAGGTCACGCATGTCGCCGGAGAGTTCACTGACGCCCTGGAGGCCGGACTTCTTGTCGATCACGGCCTCCAGCAGATTGGCGGCTTCGGTGGTATCTTTGGCTGTCTCCGCGATATTGCGCAGAATGAACAGCAGTACTCCAGGATCGATATCACCGGTGCGTGTGCCGCTGATGATGCCGCCAAGGGGGGTAAGTCCCATCGAGGTGTCCAGGCTTTGCCCGTTCAGGATGGCCGCGATTGACGCTCCATTGCCAAGATGGGCAACTACCAGTTTCTCCGGCACGTTGGGTTCCAGTTGGTAAACGATAGATTCGTAAGACAGACCGTGCGCGCCATAGCGGTGTACGCCCATAGCGGCATATTCTTCCGGAATCGGCAAGCGGGTGACGACTTCAGGCATGTGCCTATGGAAGTATGTGTCCAGGCAAACGAAATTGGGAATGTCGGGAAACATCTGGATAGCCTCGCGCATGATATAGATGGCGATGGGAGTGTGCAGTGGCGCGAAGGCCTTGTAACGCTCCATCTCTTCAATCAATGCAGGCGTGATGCGCTGGTTTGTCTGAACTGTAGGGCCGCCCGAAACCATTCGGTGGCCGATGGCCGACGGCGCGGGGAATCCCTTGGAATGGAGCGCATCTGTCACCAGTTTGAAGGCAGCGGCCATGGTAGGCAGGGCCGGGGACTCATCGACCAGCTTCTTACCCTTATCGTCCTTGATCCAGAACTCGCCCTGATCGGTGCCGATGCCGTCGACCGCGCCCTCGTGGAGTTTCTGCGGTTCGCCCTCGCCGGTTCCATAGACGGAAAACTTGATAGAGGATGAGCCGCTATTCAAAACCAATATTGGCGTAGGCGCCATGAACATAACCTTTCGGTTAGAGTTGAACGAGTCCAGGGTGGAGGGTTGAACGCGGCGTCACAATTGACTGTACGTAACTCCCAGAAAATGCCCTGTGTTGCGCGTGACGAGTTTGAATCATGCGCAAAGGTTCTGGGGACAGCCACAAGCCATTTTGCCCAAGGAACGGTTGCGGCGTTCGGCCGCATCGAAACCTGCGGCCCACAGGATAAGGGTTGCCGCTCCTGCATCGCGGCGACGTCCGATGTGGTGTCAGCCCCAGCGATCGACGCCATGCCTCAACTCGGATGCCGCTAATTCTAGCGGCCGTACTCGCGCAGTTCGTGAATCAGTATCCGCGCAGAAGCTGGGACTGGGACCTTTCCGTCCAGAATGTTGTGCCTGTCCATGTTATCTCCGTACAATGCTTGATCCCCGCTTTTATCGGCCTGAACGACGGCGCCGTTTAGACTCACCCCTGCAAAAAGGCCCTTGCTGCGCGAATAAGACAGGATCTCTGCATTCAGCTTCAGGTCCGTTGAGGCTGCGGCCTTCCGCCCGACCGGCCCTGCAGCCACAGAGGCGTCGGCTCCCAGTTTGAACTTATCGCTTAGAAGGCTATGCAATGCGTGCTCGTTCATAAAGAGCATGATGAGGTCCGTTGAAGAGCCCCCGATCTGGTATCCCACGCTCCCACCGTCGATGGCGATGAACATCGGAGCACTCCAGCCGTTCGAGGTACGACAGGTTGCCACTCCGCGACCATAGTTACCTCCAAAGATGAAGGCGAACTTTACATCCCCTGGAATGATGGCAATACACTTTGCCGATTGCAAGAGTTGATGTGGAATGCCCTGATCTGGCGTATCCATAATCTCCTTGAAGACCTGGGCAGCCCTGCGGGTTCGGGTTGTATCGTCTTCGCGGTCGGATGCGATGGCGACTTGAGCGACAAGTAGAACAAGTGTTGAGAAGATCAGAAAACGTTTCAGCATAGAATCCTCTTCTTTTGTCAATAGAGATTGAATTTGAGCTGGTCCAATTCGCACTGTGCCTGCAAGAAATCCTCGGCGTGATTGCCAAGTTGGTTACAGCGCATATGTCCGCAGAGCGGCATCCAGAAGAACCTGACTGGGGGACTGAGAACCGATCGCGTGCACCTCAGTTGCCGGTCAAAGGCCAGTAAGCAAGGCCGTCTTCTTCCAGAACCGATCTCATTACCATCGGATCTTAGACAACGAACGAGATTGGGATCTGTTCACAATTGAACAGAATCCTTGCGCATAATCATCGGACATTGATCAAGCAGGTCTCAAGTCGAGATGTCGCAGCCACGGCAATCGGGCACTTGTGGACTTGCGGAGGAATAGACTATGCACGCAACAGCCGTTGAGAAAATTACACCTCAAGCCAAAGATCCCTTCGAAACTCAACGCCGAATTCTTCCGCCCGCGATCAGCTTCTTGCTGAGGTGGGGCTTCTTTGCCCTGATTGCAATTGCTCTCGTCCTGTCGGTTGTCCTGGGTCTGGTGCAAAAGTGGCTATGGATGCGGCAACTCGACTACGTAGGCATCTTCTGGACCCTGTTGTCCGTCAAGTGGAGCATCTTTGGCGTAGCTTTATTCGTTTCTATTCTCTATCTATGGATCAATCTCCGCTTTGCGGCGAGGAACATCGACGTGTCGGAGGGAAGCACCTTCTTCAGCAAGGCATTTAGGCACCCCGCAGACGCCAGCAGAACTATCAGCATCGATGTTAGCTCTAAAACATTGGTATCTGCTATCGATGCGGGCATTGTGATCCTTTCCTTGCTGTTTGCGTTTAGTCTATCTAACCAATGGGATACGTACCTCCGCTTTCGCTACGGCGTGCCGTTCGGAATTGCCGACCCGCTCTTTGGCGTCGACCTGGGGTTTTACGTCTTCCGCCTTCCGTTCTACGAACTGCTGCAGGGGAGCATTACCGCTCTAACGATTGGGGCCCTCGCGATCCTCAGCTTTTGTGCGCTGTTCGGAATGCGGCAATCCAAGTCCACCGGAAAAATCACGCTGCGCGACGGCGTCGCCCAGCACTTTATCGTGCTTCTGTTCATTCTGATTGCTAATTTCGGATGGGGATTTATCCTAGATCACTACGAACTGGTCTATTCGAAACTCGGCGTGGTTCACGGAGCCGGCTATGCGGCGGCACACGTTACAAGAGCGGCCCTATGGGTGATGACCGGAGCCTCGGCACTAGCGTGCGTGCTTTTGGCATTTGGCTATTTTCGTCCGAGAGCGAAGCAGGTGGTCACCGGTTTTGTGACTTATGCAGCTCTGTATGTGGTTGCGGTGCTTGCGTTGCCATTCCTCTTTCAAACATTCGTGGTAAAACCTAATGAGCTAAGCCTTGAGACGCCCTACCTGAACCATTACATTGCCTTCACGCGTACGGCCTATAAATTGAATGGTATCCAGGAAACCGCTTATCCCGCTCTCGCGGATCTGACTCCCGACGTGATCGCAAGGAATGAGGATACGATCCAGAATATCCGCCTCTGGGATAAGCGGCCGCTGCTGCAGACGTATCAGCAGACACAGGCGATTCGACTTTACTACGACTTCTATAACGTGAATGTCGATCGATACCATCTTGCGGATGGTTACCACCAGGTGATGCTCTCGCCTCGAGAACTTGCATCGCAGTTGCCCACACAGGCCCAAACCTGGGTGAATGAGAATCTTCAGTTCACGCATGGCGAGGGAATGGTGATGAATTTCGTGTCAAGTTCGACCGGCGGAGGCCTGCCACAATACCTTCTTGAAAATATTCCCGCCGAATCGCATTACGGTCTAACGAGCACTCAACCGGCCATCTACTTCGGAAACGTCGCGCCAGGGTACAAAATTGTCGACACTGGGATAAAGGAGTTCGACTATCCCAAGGGCAATGAGAACGTCTATGCGAACTATCAAGGCACGGGCGGAATTCCGATTGACAGCATTTGGAAGAGACTGCTTTTTGCATGGACGCAGAAAAATATAAACATCCTGTTAACCGGCTATCTTAAACCGCAAAGCAGAATTCAAATCTGGAGGAGCGTGCAAGAGCGCGTTTCACAAGTTGCTCCTTTCCTGCTTCTGGACAAGGTGCCGTACGCCGTGTTGAGCGGGGGGAAGCAGTATTGGATTCAGGACGCATATACGGTCTCGGATCGCTACCCCTATTCGAATGTCCAGACAAGCGGTTCCGCCCAAGGGATGAACTACATCCGCAATTCCGTTAAAGTCGTCGTGGATATGTATGAAGGAACAGTGTCGTTCTACATCATGGACCCGAACGATCCGCTGCTCACGATGTACCGGCGCGCGTTTCCAGGCGTATTCAAAGATCTGAGCGCGATCTCTCCGGACTTGAAGGCTCATCTGCGATACCCGGAAGATATGTTCGGAATTCAGGCGGCTGAATACGAGACCTTTCACATGACCGATCCACAGGTCTTTTACAACCGGGAGGACCTATGGGTTGCGCCTCAGGAGAAATACGATGGCGCAGTCGCCGCGATGGAGCCATATTACATACTCATGAAACTTCCCGGCAGCCAGCAACTGGAGTACCTGATGATGACTCCCTTTACGCCGCAGAAGAGAGATAACATGATTGCCTGGCTGGCCGCCAGATGCGATTTTCCCGACTACGGAAGGATGCTTTTCTACGAGCTTCCGAAAGACAAGTTGATCTTTGGGCCGAATCAAATCAGCGCGATGATTGACCAGAGCACGACTATCTCGCAACAACTCACGCTCTGGGATCAGAAGGGATCGGGAGTCGTTCGGGGTAAGCTTATCGTCATTCCGATCGAGAATTCATTCCTCTATGTGGTTCCTTTGTATCTGAAGGCTGAAGGTACGAACTTCCCTCAACTGAAAAGGGTGATTGTTGCGGCGGGAGATAAGGTCGTCATGGAACCGACGCTCGACGAAGCGCTTGGCTCCCTATTTGGAACAGCGCCTCCGCAGTCGGGTGCTTTGCCTGGGAAACAAGCGGGAGCGCAAGCGCCTCTGTCGAAGGCGACGAGGGATCAAGCCACAACTCAACTTGCAGAGGCACAGAAAGCGCTCAACGCGCTTAAACAACTGCTGGCTAAACCGCCTCAATAGGCCGAGTACGCGAGGCGTAACACCAATGAGACTCAGGCAATCGCTCATCGGTGTCGGATTGGTTTCCTGTAGTTGTTGGCGCGAGTCGTGACACGATGTCGTCGAGGCGCACCACCCAACCGATTGTGGGCAGTGAACAAAGGAGATTGATAATGGCTCACTTTCGAGGGACCAAAGGTGCATTTGGAGCGCCGGGCGACGAAGCCCAATGGACCGAGGCTTCCAAGGACGGAGTTGGAACGGCCCATTCTTTTGGCGGTCGAGTCTGGTTCACGATCGGACGCGGAATTCTTACGGAGGTCTATTATCCGACCGTTGATCGGCCGCAACTCCGCGATATGGAGTTTCTCTTTTCCGATGAGAAGGGATTGTTTCTGGAGGAAAAGCGGGATCTCGCTTATCAGGTCGAACGGATGGCTCCTTCTCAGGGCTATCGAATAACGAGGAACGATCCTAAAGGATGTTTCTCGTTTACGAAGGAAGTCATCGCGGATCCAACTCGGCCCTGTGTTTTGATCCACACAAAAATGGAAGGCAACAGCGACTTTCTCAGAACTGTAAAAACCTACGTATTGTGCAATCCTCACTTAGAGGTCGGCGGAGAAGGAAACAACGCCTATGTTGTCGAGGTGTCGGGCCGCAAACTGCTGGTTGCGGAGAAACAAGACCGCTGGCTGGTGGTGGGCGCGTCCTGTGGGTTTTCGCGGCTCTCGTGCGGTTATGTCGGATCCAGCGACGGATATACCGACATCAAAGAGAATGGCTGCATGAAGTATGAATTCGATGATGCCAAGAGCGGCAATGTCGCGCTCACCGCCGAACTCGACCTTTCACAGACCCAGGAGTTCACAATCGGTGTTGCCTTTGGCGAAAGCCTCCCCAGTGCAGTATCGAGTCTGTTCCAAAGCCTGGGCGTCCCTTATAAAAAACAACGCAAGGTGTTTATCCATCAATGGGAACAGGCGACGCATGGCTTGCACTCCCTGCATGAAGCCAGCGGGGACCACGGGCGGCTCTTCGAGTCGAGTTACAATCTTCTGCTGACTCATGAAGACAAACTGTATCAGGGCGCGTTCGTTGCATCTCTTACGATTCCCTGGGGCGAGGCACGCGACGACAAATCGGGGAAGGGCGGCTATCACCTGGTTTGGACACGTGACATGGTGGAAAGCGCCATGGGCTTGCTTGCTGCAGGCGACACATGCGGGCCGACGCGCGCACTCATCTATCTTGCAGCCAGGCAGAAGGAGAACGGTAGTTTCCCGCAGAATTTCTGGGTGAATGGCGAAGCCTTCTGGGACGGGATGCAACTGGACGAAGTTGCGTTCCCCATATTGCTCGCCTGGCGGCTCCATCAGCTTCAACTCCTGGGCGACTTCGACCCACGCGTGATGGTCGACCGTGCTGCCGCATTTCTGCTCCACAGTGGCCCTGTAACCGGCGAAGAGCGCTGGGAAGAGGGGAGCGGTTACTCGCCTTCAACGCTTGCAGCTATCATCGCAGCCTTCATCTGTGCGGCCTCGTTTGCGCGGGCAGATCTTGACGATCAGGTAGGCACCTTTCTTGAGAGTTATGCCGATTTCCTAAGGGAACACCTGGAGGAATGGACGGTCACGACCAAGGGATCGCTCCTTGCTGGAACTTCCCGCTACTTTGTGCGCTTGAATCCAACCAAACCTGGAGAAGCCGCCGAACCTGGGGCCGTGGATAAGGCGGAACTCTACTTGACCAGTCAGCCGCCTGACGCTCCGCAATCCTATCCGGCCCGCGAAATAGTCGATGGCGGCTTTCTCCAGTTGGTGCGATATGGAATCTTATCCGCCGAAGATCCATTGATCGTAGAGAGCCTGCGTGTGGTGGATTCAGTGCTCAAGACGGAGACTCCATCCGGTTCCTGCTGGCATCGCTACAACCACGATGGCTATGGTCAGAAGCCAGGAGGCGGTGCCTATACAAACTGGGGCCAAGGCCGAGCCTGGCCACTGCTGACCGGCGAGCGCGGACACTACGAGCTTGCCGCGGGGCGGGATTGCCGCCCGTTTCTGCATGCCATGGAAAAGTTCTCAAACGCTACCTGTCTGCTGCCCGAGCAGATTTGGGATGAGGCGGATATTCCGGCGACGCACATGCATCGCGGCGGCCCAACGGGTTCTGCAAATCCTTTATTGTGGGCGCATTCAGAATATGTACGCCTGCTTCGCTCGTGTCAGGACGGTAAGGTGTTCGATTCCATTCCGGAGGTTCTGGGCCGCTATAAGAATAGTCAACCTCAGACCAACGTCGAATACTGGCTGCCCAAGCACCCCATACGCCAAGCACGCAAAGACCATACGATTCGCATCTGCGCGATGGAGACCTTCCGCCTTCGCTGGAGTGCTGATAATTGGAAGACCTGGCGAGACAGCGAGTCGACGCCGACCGGGATAGGTGGAGAGTATTTCGATCTGTTTCCAAAAGACTACCAGTCGCAACTCGACTTCACGTTCTACTGGCCGAATCGCAAAGAGTGGGAAGGCGAGAACCACCGTATCCAATCGCAATAGCTGGCCAGGAGCGAGTTTGACAAAGAAAACCACTCAGACCCCGGTAAAAGGCTTTGTCTATTACGCCGTAGCTGTCGCGGCTCTAGGCGGACTTCTGTTCGGCTACGACACCGGCGTGATTTCCGGGGCGATCCTTTTCATCAAGAGTCAATTCTCTCTATCGTCCACCATGGAGGAGATTGTCGTCAGCTCCGTTCTGGTCGGTGCGGTATGTGGCGCCGCGCTGGGAGGCGCGCTCACCGATCGGTTCGGACGCCGCAGCCTTATCCTCGTGGCCGGCGTCATTTTTACCATCAGTTCCGCCGGTACGGCTCTGGCGCCAACGGTTCCCTGGTTGATCGCCGGCAGGGTGGTAAGCGGAATTGCCATCGGGATTGCTTCGTTTATCTCTCCGATGTATATCGCCGAATTGGTTCCGGCGAGAGTTCGTGGAGCACTTGTGGCAGTCAACATGCTCGCGATTACCACTGGCATCGTAACGGCCTATCTGACAGACTATGCACTCACCGACATCAAAGGCTGGCGATACATGTTTGGCCTTGGGGCGATACCGGCTATAGGGTTGCTCATCGGAATGTGGCGTCTTCCGGATAGCCCACGATGGTTGATCGGTAAATCGAGGATAGATCAGGCGAAGAATGTGTTGGATCGGCTGCGCGCCCCGGAGGAGGTGGGTCCGGAGGTTACAGATATCCAACAGAGCATGGCCAAACAGAATGGCGACTGGAAGACCGAACTCTTTCAGCCCGCTCTCAGGATGCCCCTCCTCATTGGCATTGGACTGGCGCTCTTTCAGCAATTGTCCGGTATCAATACGGTCATATACTATGCACCAACCATCTTTAACTTCGCTGGCTTCAAGAGTTCTGGGGCTTCCATTCTCGGCGCGGTCGGTTTGGGATCTGTAATGTTGTGCATGCATGTCGTGGCCATTTTTCTGTTGGATCGCGTGGGAAGGAAGCCCTTGTTATTGGTTGGAGTTGCGGGGCAGATTGCGGGTCTTGCGATTCTTGCCGCGGCCTTCCAGTTCAAGCAGCTATCGGGCTTCGTTGGCGATATCGCTGTTGGCGGACTTGTGGTCTATGTGGCTTGTTTTGCCTTTGGTCTCGGTCCCGTCTTTTGGCTCATCATCTCAGAGATTTATCCCCTTGCCGTTCGCGGCGCCGCTATGAGTGCTGCCACTGTCGTCAACTGGGGCATGAATCTGGTGGTTGCCATAACCTTTCTGACGCTTGTAAAGGTTTTGGGTCACGCCTCGACGTTCCTGTTGTACGGTGTCATCACCATCGGGGCCTGGTTCTTCATCTATAAGCTGG
>Ga0302269_1000281_pt1 | contig 32265 bp, 42 predicted proteins | sample III_Bog_E2_2_FD_194560 | JGI IMG/M metagenome (GOLD analysis project Ga0302269, IMG submission 194560) | Peat permafrost microbial communities from Stordalen Mire near Abisko, Sweden - III_Bog_E2_2 | ecosystem: Environmental > Terrestrial > Soil > Wetlands > Peat | place: Sweden: Abisko...
AACCTGATCCGGCACAATGGAAGATGTTCTCCAATCGTTCGTCACCATGTGAAAGACATTCTGTGTTGCGGGATACAGCCCCGCTGGAGCTGCTCCCGAATAGTATTCAACCTGAGAATAAACAAAGGCAGAGGTCGCGTTATCCGATGGACTGGAGATGGTGATAGAAATGCTTGATTGATACGGAATATTGATTCTTCGATCACCACCCATCTGCGTCTGCCCAGCTACTGCAATTCCCAGATATTTGGTGCTGAAGAACGATGCTGTTTGATTTGAAGTTGCGGTCGATGGACCTACTGCGCCCCCGAGTGTAGACCACCCATCCCAGAGCATGAACATACCCAACGGAGCCGTGTAGGTCTGTCCATCGACAACGATGGTTATAATCAAACGCTGTGCTACATCGACGGGCGTAACGTATCCCCATCCGGCTGCAATCTGAATGCGAGCAACATTTCCCGGCCCGGTTGCAGTAAGGATATTTACACTCTGTGGTCCACCCACGCCACCGGGATATATTCGAACTGCCTTCTGTGCCTGAACGTTAAGCGGACGTGTCTCGTATACCGGAGTCGAACTTGGCGAATAAATTTGCGACATGATGTTTCTCCTCAGATTCCAAAGGTGCAGGTGATGTCCGCGGCTGCCGGAACGGTGATTGCAATGTCATTCACATCTGGATTGCTTGCGCTATACGCCACCGATCCGCTATTCACATAGCAAGTCATCAGCGGATAAGAAGTGCCCAGATTATGCGCGTAGCTGAACGTTCCAGCCCCAGTAAAGGCATGCTCGATAGTGACGGATGTAGAGGTGCTAGTCCATGTAAGGCCGTTCGTATTTGTATTGGTGTAAATAATGCCAGTCACCGAGTCGGTGATTGTTGATCCGATTGGGGAGTAGTTTCCACTTGTCATAGCAATTAAGTTCACTCGTCCGGACAAAAAAGCGTTCGGTGCGGTCACTCGGATTAGAGGGCCACTGTAGTAGAAATTAGCATAGGCATTTGGGAAGGTTGATGAGAATGTGATGGAGTTATCGACGATCTGCGCACCAGTTGGAGCGCCATCTCCGACCGCACCATACCATACTATTCCGGTTTGCGTCGTCGGAGTAGTTTGGGTGTCATAGACAACATTGTGGTCTACAAGCATATTCGCTACCGTGCCACCCGATTGAACAACGAATGTATAGCCAGACCCATACTGACCAGGAGGGACTGCCAATTTTTCCATATTGCAATTAGCTGCTATATTATTATGGATATGCAGCCCCTTGATTGCCGAAGCAGAAAACCAATAGCAAGCATAGGGACTGTTGGATACGATGTTGTTACTCACGTCACTGTCTATAACTACTGCTGTGCTTGCCGTAACATCGATAATTGCAATTCCCGCCAGACTGTAGGGGGAAGGAAACGTGGCAGTTTCAGGTGCCCATGTGATTACGTTGCCTGTGATCTTGGCGTGGCTCAATGAATAGCCTCCGCCGTTTCCGTACCACTCAATACCCGACTCTGAGCCTACACTCGCCCAATTTGTGCTGAATCCCTGCCTGTCCATAGAAACGCTGTTGTTAGCAACTATGAGATTGTCAATCGCGCCGTTGTCTGTCCAGAACTGAATACCATTTGAATTGACGTATATCACATTGTTACTGATGTTTATATTCGACGTTGTCGCACCCAAGGTGTACGGATTCGAGTCGTAAATGATCCCCACGCCGAATCCGTAGATTCTGTTCCCTGTTACGACTGTGTTGCTATTGTGGACTTCAATCGCCGTTCTGACTGCTGGTCCTGATGCGGTAAAATCGTTGTTCGTGATCGACGACCCGCCGTTCGTGCCGTTCGTATAAATCAGCGATGAGTCATATTGAATACTGCTGTTGACCCCCCAGTTGAGCCAGTGGCATCCGTCCACGACTGCGTTGTCAGTGTTGTTCGTGTTGATTGTCCACATGCCGTTGCCGTTTTTGAATGTCAGGTTCCGAAAGACTAGGCCAGCACTTCCGTTAGGGCCTCCGAGATTGTTCCCGAACGCCAGCCGATAGTTTGTATTTCCCGGTGTAGCAGTCATGGGGTTGTTCGCACCGTTGAAGTCAATGGTCAAATTTTCAAAGGTCGCAGGGATGATTACTGCACTCGATCCCCAACTGAAGAGCTGCGCAAAATTGATCCCATTTCCAATCTTGATCGTCCCAAATCCGTCTATGCCAACGCCGGGAGGAACAGTGAAGATGGCATTATTCGCTACCGCTGCGTTTGGATTGCTATTAACAAGGCAGGTTCTCCCATAAGGGAAACTAATTGTTGCCTGTCCAGTGCTTGCCGATTGTGTTCCAGCAGCCGCAAAGGCCGCAATTATTCCAAGGCGATCATCGGCAATTCCATTACACAAAGCGTAGGCGGTGACCGGAATCGGCAAGCTGGGCGCAGATACCGACGTGCCCGCCACGACGCTGCCAGCGAACGTATCCACCTGCGATGCTCCGCTACCTGACTGAGTAATCCCGTTCAGCCCACAATTCACGCTCGATCCGCTCGTCGTGCAATCCACCGGGGCTGTGCCCGCAACTCCCGTAATAGTTCCGCCCCCACCAAGCGGAGCCCACACACTGCCATTAAAATATCTAATTGCTTGCCCAAGAACGTTGTAATAAGTCCCGCCCTGTGCTGGTATAGTCACAACCTCAGAATCACTATATGCTTTTGGCAGATTCGCTGCATTTACTTGCAGCGCTGCGAGCACAGCAGTAACCGCAGCGCTGATATTCTGTGTGCTTCCGCCGGCGGGGATAATTAACTGCGCGCACTTCGCACTAGCATTCGGACAAATAGTATAGCTCCATCCGGATCCAGTTGGAGTTATAGCAGTGCTTGTCGGAATAGTAAAAGACGCACTGCCACTCCCATTCAACGGCACTATTGTAGGAGTCAGATACTGCCCCGGCACTGTAGCCCCATTCCAATAAAAAGGCCCAGACAATCCTGGAGTCGGTTGGAATACATAACTAATAGTTCCATTCGCCCATGCTTGAGAAGTAGGGTCAGTCACAGTAACACTAACAGTCGTACTCTGTGCGGCAGCAAATCCGCACAAACCAATAAGAATAAAAATTAATTTCTTAAACATATTATAGCCACCAGTATGGAGTATCAGCATCGGTTAGATAAAGCCATTGTAGACAGAATTCTAGGTCTAGCATTATAAAAGTCCCAGAGCTTCTAGCTCTTTGTATCTATTCGTAGTAGTTTCCTGCAAATCAGTACGCCGCTGGCAATTAGGAATTTTAATCTCCTCAAGCCTAGCTTCTTGTTTTTTCCAGGCCGCAGCCATAGTATTGCCATATGTTAACGGTACGGCGACAAAACCTGAATGCCCAGCAGTTACAAGTTCCTCGTCGTCGATCATAGCATCGTACATATACGTATCGAGATAATGTTCTTTCTCCAGCCCCTCGATAGGAATCCCTTGGGGATGCTTACCACGAATCTCTGTCGGATATGGCGGGACACTTAATCTAACACCAGCGCCAAATTTACCTTTCCACTTCTCCTCCGGCTTCTCCCCAGTGGAAATCTTAAGGAACATCTCCCCCAGATCGCCGCCGTACATATTCAGCAGAGTTGCGCTTGCGTCATATCCAAATCTTGGCGTCCATTCCAGTCCGTAGAGTTCCCCATCCGCTACGATAGTGTTCAAATCAATCATACCCGAGTATCCAATCTTAGCCAGATACTTGCGCATCTTTCCCAGCCCGTGCGTATATAACTTCGCACTCTGGTCCAATGTGAAAATCAAATTCCCCGCACATCCAGTATTTGGGCCATGATTACCGTTCATGAACTTCTTTTCTTCTAATGTAACATTCACGAGGTAGAAGTCCGTACCATTAAAATACCCCTCTACTGATACTTCGGTGCCTTTAATAAACTCCTGCAGCACAAATGGAGCACCTTTAGTGCTGACATTTAGCTTATCAATAGTTGCAAGCATATCCTCAGCATCTTCTGATACATACGTAGTCTCAGTATCCTGCTCCTGCCCGCCATCAGGCTTGAATACATACCGCTTTTTATTTTTCTGTATAAACGCCTTAGCCGCTCCTACGTCAGAGAATCGCTCATAAGGCGGGACTTTGATCCCGCACTCTTCCATAGCTTCAAGCCCGAACATCCTATCATCTTCGACAGCGCAATTAAAAGCACCGTCACCGATAGTAGGACATAAAGAAGCAGAAAACTCAGCTTGCCGCGCTCTGCCTGTGAGGTCAAAAATGCTAAGGTCATATTTACCATAACTCGGATACCCTTTCGACCCCCGCTTGCGAATATAAGGATCGGGTACTATACCTTTGAGAATATCACCGTAATCTGGCTCGGTCAAATAAATATCAACATCATGCCCCTCGTCGATAAGACGGAGACTAAACCAAGCACCGTACATAGAGTATGTAGATAAAGCGATTCGCATTGGTATAGTACCCTTTCTTTGCTATTACTGCTTGTGAATAGTCTTGCCAGTGTGCTTGGGAGTTTTACCGCCGCCCTTACCGGGATTGCATTCTACCTTTTTAATCGCCGAGCGTACTGCCTCACGAGAGAGAAGTGCTGCCTGTCCTGCCATGTTGCCTCCTTGTTAGAAATCTAAATCTGGGTTAAAATCTCTAGGATCCCAGCTATTAGGATCCTTCTTCGGAATCCGACTACGTTGAGGTCTGTGCGGTTTGTTTTTCGCTAACTCTGCCTTAGTCGGGAATATCATATGCGAGGCTAGAGTACCGGCGCCAAGAGACGGAATATCAGATAGCGTGTCTCGAAGCAGCGGTTTCACAGCATCTTTATGTCTTGAATCATATTTAGTTGCTCTGCCAATATCGCCGATATATTGTGCCCCCAAACGAACTTCTGGCGGAGCTGCGCGCTCAAGTAGATTCTGTCTATTCGCTCCTCGTAAGTACCCTGCCGTATTCCCCCACGCTCCAATCTCGGCCATTAGATATATTTCATTGTACATCGACTTCGAAATAGGCGCAGCTTTACGTCCTGTAGCTCGATCAAATATCTGTCCGGGCAAGCTAGTTTCCATCCTAGCCCCCCATGATTGCATTCTATGTCCTTTATCCTCGCCATGTCGTATACGGTCAAACTCAAGCAGAGTAGCACCAATTAGCGGAACATCCAAAGATAACTTAGACATAGTACGAGCAAGCCCAATAAAATCTCCTCTTCGCACTTGATCCATTAGTTTTGCGCGAAGGAATTCAGACTCCTTGGATATAAAAGAAGTGAATGCGCGAGTACCGCGGAACCAAGGACTTTGACGCCAGAATGTAGGAGTATTATCAGTAGGATCAAGGAATACGGTATTATTCGCACCATGATAATAAGCTTTCTGAATATCCTCTGGGGCAAGTTTATGTCCTTGTGCTATTACTTTAGCTGGGTCAATATCAAGCCGTTTGAATGCTTGGAGAGCATATTTAGTATCACCTTTCTGCAACCGTTCCGCTGCCTCTTCGGCCATACGCTTGCCGAGATTAGCCGCAACTTCTATACTTTTACGCCGCGTGTAATTAAGCCCCGGAGCAAACATGATATTATCATGTAACCAAGCGCCTACACTTCCGGGCATGAACTTATGTATTAGGCCTGCCTCAAACTGCTCACGCTCTCGCATAGGGGCGATATGCAATTCGGCTATAGAATTCGAGGCCAGCAAATTAGCCTCAGCCTCTCCCGGTCCAAATATCTCCATCGCACTTTTAAACGTATTCCACCTACCATGCTCGATCGCCATATTAACGCCTGCCGCTGCCGCGTGCACAGGAGCTGCGCCATAGGTTAGAGTACGCCGGATAAACCTTCCCGCCTTCTCCAAGCCATATTTATCTCTAGCAATATACGGAGATTTAGGAGTTACATACCCCGGTTCCTCACCGCGCTTAATTGCCATATCCTTAGAAAACTGTGTATATCCGCCGCGCCCTGGGATTTCCTCCTTAAACATAACATGAAAATCGTCTGAGATCATATCAGCCTGGTTCATATTAGTCTTAGCAACATGTTTTAATACGCCCTGGATCAAAATACGATTTGGGCCATACACTTGTGTAGATGCGGCTTCCATAGCTGCATGGTGCATAGCTTCTGTCGGAATGTTAGCACCATGCTTTTTTGTCAGAGTATCCATAATAGGCTTGATCGTAGGATGCATCGGAGCCGTTGGATCTTTTGAGGCTTTTGCTATAGCAGACTCAATCTGATTCTGTTTAGGCACAAACTGTGTTTTATGCACAGCCCATAAATCCTTAGCCGCTGGCCCGGCATTCTCAAACGTGCGCTCTGGCGAGAGCAATGTTTTCATAATTACCGGTGCGTGCTCGCTGGCCTCTTTGATAATCCTACCACTAGCACTCTCTATGCCCTCGGCAATATACTTCCCAACATCCTCGCTTATTCCAGCCATGATTACTCCTATTTAATCTGTGCATGTGATGTGAGCATTTTATTGCTGAAGTCTTCGAGCTGGTGCTGTAACTCTGCGGCCTCATTTGCGGTTGCGGCAACTTTAATATCTCTTTGCAATCCTGTTGCTATGGTCTTGAATACCTTGAGCTGCAGCGGATGCCGGCGCAGTGCGATTTCAGAGGCCCGAACTACTTCCTGGAATGTCTCGTCGGATAGTTGAGTTTGCCATTTAGTATGACTGCCATCGAGCAGTGTAGAGCGATATATATTAGCGCCAACCGAAAGCCGCCCAGAGCGCGCAAGTTCATATACATGATTATGCAAACGCTTTGCTTGCTCTAATATCTCGCTGTTAGCCGAAGAATTAAATTCTGTAGTTTGCTTTAATCTACGCTCTATCGCACGAGCGAGATACCGAGATTGAGCATCCTTTTTTGCGATTAAATCCGGGTACAGATAAAGCAGTCTATGCTCTGGCTTCTCATACTGTAGCTTGCTAGAATCATGTGCTTTTAGAGTATCATAAAACTTCGCCCAATTCTCATGCGCAACCGGCCCGAGTGCTTCTACAAGCTGCTCCCTATTCCGTGGCGCTCTAAGATACGACATTGTATCAGTACGAAGAGAGGCATATGTTTTAGTATCAATTACCGCGCCGTCAGTCAGAGCAGAAGTCTTAGCCAGCTTTCGCCCTGCTACAGCCGCATTCTTAATCCCGGTCTTTTCCTCGTTACGCGAGATTATATTCTCAGCCTGAGCTTCCGGAAAATTAATCCCGTACTTTTGTTCAAACTGCTTCATCGTAGCATTAAGTTCTGGATTCTGAACGCGTGCTGCTTGAATCTGTTGCCCAACCTCCTGCTTTACATCCTCTGGCAAATGCGATGGCGCTTCCTCCGCGGCCTCCCGAATCTGAGTCATACGAACATTAGCAACAGTAATACGCTGCTCATTACTAAGTTCCGCATTCTTCTTTCCGAATTTCGCCAGTGCAATCGACTCCATAGAAGCTTTTTCAGCTTCATGCAGCTTAGCCATCACCGGGTCTTTTACAGCACGAATCTCATGACTTTCTTTTGTAAGTTGGTCGAATAATCTCTGCTGCGTCTCGCGTGTTGCATATCTATATACCTTATTCCCAGCTACAAAATGCCCCTTACCTTCTGCTTCCGGGAACATCATAAGCTCCGGACCGAGTCTAGTCCCATCTACAGCAGCATGAGCGGATTTTACTCCCCACTCTTTTCCATACTGTAGCCACCACGCCATTGGTGACAGCTCATGCCAGGAACTTTGTGAAAGTTCCTCCGCAAATGGTTTGCCGCCCATTGCTATAACATTAGCAGTCCACTTCTTGATTAACGGAGCAGACGCGATCTTAGTAATAGCAGCGCCACCTAATTTACCTCCACCCTCCAATACAGGCGCACCGATTGCGAATCCGACCGCCCCAGCTTTAGCCTCTGATGTATTGCCGCCACTCGTAACAAGACTGGTAAGAAATCCATCACTAGCATTCATTAAACGCTTTGCAACAAAAGTACCAGTCTTGCTCGCAGCAAGCTTCGTAGTAAGACTCGGGGCAAACCTAGATACCCCCGCTTTCGCTAGCATACCAGTATCTATAGCTTCATACAACGGCAGTGTTGCTAACGCCTCCCCTAGCTTACTATCCAATCGCCCAACAACCGTATCTCTCGGATGCGTCTGCAACCAATAATCATAATTTTGCATCCGTGCTTTGGTCGCCGCAATCTGCGTCGCAAGCACTTTCGGAGTATCAAACTGGTTATATAGTTTTTGCATCTCAGCATGTGGCGTATGTGTAAAATGTTCCGCCAGCCCAAATATATCATTAACCATCGCATTTGTAGCTTTTAGCCCGAACATATACATACTATTCGCGCTCGATTTAAATCCTGTTTCAATATCCTGAAAGCTTTCCGTGTTACGCCGCCAATAATCAGATCGCCCCCCCTCGGCCTTAGTTTTTTCAAACGTCTGAGATATCGGCTTACCGTTCATAGTAACATCACGGCCAGAAGCAGCGACCCAAGTTTCCTTATCCGGGACTGGAAGCTTAAATCCTGCATAAGACGCGGGTACGAGCTTATTGTACAAGTCCGCTCGTACCTTAGTTTTACGATCTTCTGGCAACGCCTGATACTTAGGATTCGCCTTTATATCTTCCAATCGCTTCGCAATAGCAGAACCACGCTCCGCAAACGTAGGGAGCTTAGCAATATAACTATGGTCAATACTGATCGGAGTCTTCGCTACCGTCGTCTTTGCCGGATTCACTTGGCTGGTCTGTGGTATTCCCGACTGGTTCGATTGCTGGTTGTTGTCCATTACTCTGCGCTCCCTGAGTACTCTTATCGCCTTCTGTCGGAACATCTTCTACGCCGCCGGTTAGGTAGCTCCAAAAACGACTCAGCGCGGAGGGCTGTTCAGGCTGCGGAGCATTTGTTTGGGTTGCTGCTTGCTGTTTTTTAACACTATCCGGGAAGAAGCTAGTCGCTGTTTGTTCTTTCAGTGCTGCGATTTGCTTGATTGAAGAGTTTGTAAAATCAATAGCTGTTTGTAGCTGTTGTTTATGCCCCTCGTCAGTGGTTGCGTTATATTGTAGCTCTAGATTATCTCGCGCAGCCGTAGCTTTATCCAGCTCGCCAGCTAGCGTTGATATCTGTGCCTGCCCGATTTTTTCCTTGACGGCAGCATTTAATCTAGGATCATTAGTAACTCCCATTGCCGCCCTAGCACGGGCCATAACAGCTCTGACTTGATTAGTTCCTTCTTGGTACTTCAACTGGGCGGCAGTCTTCTCGCTCGACGTAAGCCTATCCGCTTGCGCTGTGGCCTTATATGCGGCCAGCTGCATATCAGCTGTAGCTTTATACTGCAATCTAGTAGCCTGATTCCCAGCATTATATGCAGCTAACTCAGCCTTAGCCTTAGCGTCAATAAGATGCGGAGCTAGAGTCATCATCTGCTTTTGCGCTGTTTCCCTCTGCTGAAGCTTGACCGCATACTGCGGATTCGTCTCAAGCGTAGGAGTATCTTTCGCCAGCGCCGCCGCTGCTCTGGGATTCGCTTGCATAACCTCAGGAGTTCCAGTTGTAGATTTTACATTAGCTTGTGCTGGCGCTGCAAACTTCGGCGGAGCTTGTGCCATTTGCGCGACTTGAGCTTCCTGTGGATTCGCCGCACTGAATGCTCCCGCACCCTTAACTTCCTTATCCGCTGCCACAGCAGCCTTAACTTCAGGAGTTTTATTCTTCTCAGGATCAACATAGCTAATATCAAGTGCTTTCTTCAGCTGCTTCTCATTCTTAGGGTCGCTGAGAATAGCCTCCAATTTCTTACTATTAGCCTCTAGCACACCCTTAGCCATCTGATTATTAGGGTCTTGAGCCAACACTTTCTTCGCATTCTCAATCTGCTGTTTCGACTGCATAACATCAACAAGCTTAGTCTTGAGCTGGTCCTGCTTATTCTGTGCAAACTTCTGACTCGTGGAAGAAACAAGTCCTAGAATCCCACGAATCCCATTAGCGGTTCGAGCACTCTTCTGAGCCATAGCCGTATTATTCATCGGCTGTACTTGCTGCGGATTCGGAGCTTCTCGCACGGGCTTGATATTAGGCTCTGCCGGAATAGCACCTTGTGTATAAGGAGACGGCAACGGAGCCTGTAACTGCTTCGCCACAGAATCCATAGCCTGGCTGATATTCTCCATATCAGGTTTAGGTGCATCAGCAGGTATTGTAATATCCGCAACCTGCGGTGTTGCTGGTACTGCTACTTGATCTGCCATTATTATCCCCTATCCTAGCGCGCTCAAAATCTCACTAAATGTCCCGGTTCCAGAAGCTCCTGTGCTGTTAATAGCATTAGCGCCAGAACTAATAGCGTCGCCAACGATACCACCGCCTAGCACATCTCCGAGCGTTCCAAGAAAACTAGAATCCGAGCCATGCGCAGAACCCTCATTCGTCAGCGCGCCAAGCAGCGTATTCTCCTCGCCCAACTCCATATTCGCGACTGTAGATTGCAGATTGCTATTCACACCAGAATAGAAATCGCCTTGGGCCAGCGCTGCCGTACTAGAATTTGCAGTCACGCCACTAGCCGCTTCTCCAGATGTGATATTCGCAGCCTGCTCACCGGCCTCCAGATTTGTATTCGCAATCGTAGCCTGTACCGCACTATCGGTCGCGGTACCAAGATTCTGAAGCACACTAGTAATAGCCGTTCCAGTACCTGAGCCGTATGTGTCCTTAAAATCTCCGGTCACAGTATTCGAGCCATCCGCCCAATTAATCCCATTAGTCTGCGCGGTACTTGGCGCTACGACTCCGGCGGTAGTGGGAGCTGCGCCAGTCGGAACAGCCGCAGCCGCTGGAGCAAATGGATTAGCCGCAGTCTGAGCATTCGCGGTCGCTGTGCCTGGAATAGCCGCAGTAGGAATAGTAGCAGCAATAGGAGTTGCGGACGCTGCCGTTGCTGTAGGAACAGTCGCTTGTGTAGCCATTTACCATCTCCTCATTAGTGGCCGAATTTGTCGCATTCCTTGATTTGATACTATATCGTTTTCCATAGTCGAGGCACGGGCAGTGAGCAAACCGACATCCGCAGGTTTTTTAGGGTCGCCATAAAGTATGTTATGATACTGTGTTGAATAGTCCAACATTCGCAGATCACCCGCCCCTCGTAATGCCGCTGCATATTCAATAATCTCCCGCCAGTCATCATCTAAGAATATCTCATCTGCCAGCACTGGAGGATTCGAGAACGGATGCTGTATCTGATACCGCATATATGACCAATACGCATTAGTGGGTTGTGGTGCGATAAATACTTGGTTATTAAATCGCGTCCAATATGCAGGCGTACCCGGAGTGCTGAACATAAGCTCAAGCGAATCAATAGTCTTATACATCAATCCAATACCAGGATTATATCCCTGTGTTGTATTCAATGGATTGTTATAAAACATAAAAAAGCTTGGGATGAGCTTCGGATTCGCCGTGGTACCAAATGCTGGAATATCACCAGCATTCACCCATGTACTAAATGGATATTGGTATACTCCGGTCGTCATTTGCACTGGTGCTGCCGTAGTACGTTGAAGTCCCTGAAATGGATAATTCTGGCTCAACTCAAGCACCGCGTCCGCAACCCACTGCACTCCGAGCGTAAACACATCCGCACGCTGTGACAGCTTCGCCCAAACGCCACCAGTCGGAGCACTAGGACTCGCGCCAATCCCGCAGAGCAAATCCTGTATTGTATATGGATACGCCATTTACTCTCCTCTTATACCATAACGAATACTGTAATATCCGCTGTTGCGTCTGTGCATTGTAGTGTTATGTTCATTGCCGTAGGCAGAATAGTTCCTTGAAACACATCACACGCTTTGTTCTTTGATACTAAATGGAATCCGTATGGTACTTTATTCAAATTATGCTGCACGGTAAGATTTGCATTAGAGGTGACCCAGGCAAAAGGCGCGCCGTGCGGATTCCCAGCAGCCCCAATCCTAAGCAATATCCCACTTTGATTCGATGTACTGTACGTTAATGGTTGCCCATTAGAATCAAATGTAAGCCCATTTCCAGGGCTTACATTACCATTTAGCACGAGTGCGAAGTTCGTATTAACTGTGTGCTGCTCGATAGTAGGAGTAGGAACTAGTGTTCTCATTAGTCTATATCCCCATCTGCGTAAGTTCCAGCGAGCATTACTTTAACAATTGCCCCGTTGAAATTCGTAGAAGTGATACTAAGCTGTGGCGCTTCTACAGTGGCCATTCCATATGGGGTATAGTATGTTCGCTGGTTATTAGTCCCATCAAGTACAATAGTTCCAAGCGACGTGACTACACCGGCAATATCAGTAATGTTAACTGCCAGAGTACCAGTTCCATACGCCTTAACTACTGCTCTACGAATCGTACACTTACGTGTAAATCCGAGCTTTATCTCCTCAGCACGAAATACCAGATTAAGATTCCCTGGAGGTATTGTAATACTAGTTACATCCGCGGTAGGAGTATTTACTAGATTATAGTAAATAAATGTCTTGGTATACGAGATCTCAAGTATTGTGTACGTGAAATTAATATACACAAGCATCACCGGCAAATTCGAAAGCGTTGTTACAGCGCCACCACTTGACTGATTCAAATACACAGCTGCTGTTTTGATGAAATTTACCTGTACAAAATTAGCCCCTGCGACATAATCCGACAGTAGCTCAGATATAGACTTAGTGATAGTAGTCCAAACCTTCTCGTTCGCTTGGTAAGACCAGAAAACCACATTACCAGCCACGCTTGCTGTAGCGGCAATAAATACATATTCTGTACCCGGATCTAAATCATTAAACGGGTACATATTAATCCCGCCAGTAACTAGATCATTCGATAAAGCCCCTAGTGGAGGGTTTACATTAAAACTGCTATAGATCGCTGTTCGCGCGGGCGATCCAATAGGTGTAAATGAACCACCATAAAACGCATAAATATCACTATCCGTAGCTAAGAATGTAAAACGCCCAAACTGTTTAAGAGTGTATGGAAATACAAGCCCCTGCCCGATAGTAGAGTTCCAGTACGTAGTAAAAGCCCAAGGGCCAATCGCTACGCCTGTCGCCGTCATCTGAGTAACGCCAGTACGCTTGAATATATACCCTACGTTATCAACCGCAACAAACCCTGAAATAAAATCCTCGACCGAGGTTAGAAGATTAAAGCCCGCAGTTCTATTCACGGAAGGATCCCAGGTACCAAACGCATCCGGGGAACTCCAGCTCACGAGTGTCTGCTGTACGCCATCCACAGCGGAATTGCAATTAAGCTGGATCATATACTCGTCGAATATATCGATAAATAACCCTGCTGTGTATGTAGATACGCGAGTATAAGACACTGTCGGTGTATATGCGTATAACTCACTTCGAGTATAATACGCAATGTACGCAATCCCATTCACTACTTTCACTGCTGATGGAGCGCCAAATATAAGACTAGCCCCCCCAGAGGCGAACTGGTCGAATTGGAATTTAATCGTACCATCTGATTGCAGCGTCGCGATATAAGTAAGCCCATATTGATCTACAGCACATAAGAAATTAGAGGCATTAAAAATCAGCGATGTGTAAGCATCCGCATAATAATCAGTCGGAGTCGCGGGGATAGGTAAATCTACGTTCAGAAAATTAATAGTCCCAGAAGTCCCCGCTGCCGTACCGTTTGGCAGCAGCGCGGGAACTGGTTGGTCGTCTCCGCCGGAGCCAGTAACATACCCAACAGTAATACCGCCAATATAAGTATACAGCCCATCTAATGCTGGATTATCGCAACCTGTGATTGTAAACTGTACTCCTTGGCCAATAACATAAGCGGGGCCAGCGTCAAAATCCCACAACACTTCCAGTCCTCTGTATTGATTATAAGTAGGGCTACTGGGATCTGTGTCCAGGAATGTAGGAGTAGCTGAGAGCAAAGGCAGGGTCGCATTATACGGCGTTTGCGGAGCGGACAGATTAGAGCCAAAATACTCCACCCCAGTATAACCACCAAGGGGCGTAGCGCACGAGAATTGGTTTGAAGTTGTCGCGAGCACACTGAGCACTCGCACCTGCGTTGAGTTTATAATCTGAGTAACCGTCACGCGCATACAATCAGTGATGGGATTAGGGCAAGGAGTAGCGAGACCTGCGAGTTGGATTATCTGCCCGACTATGAATATCGAGGAGTCTGGAATTGTTAGAATTCCACCGGCATACATACTAGAAAGCCCGTAATTCAGTGTTATAGCAGTATCGATAACAAAAGTATACGTAAATGGTAATACAATAAACGTATACTCAGGTACTGCCTTAGGAGGTATAAGTTCCAAATCCCAGACAGAATTCTGACTCGCCATATTCGAGTAGCACAGCAAGCCGTTCTTAATCGTAACTCCATCCATCTTAACACACTGATTCTCAGCAATATCCACCGAACTCTTATCCGACGCAACTCCGCCCCACGGCTCTTCGTAATAGATCTCGAAATGATTTCCTGTCGTCTTACGAAGTCCGCTGGGCATATTAGTATCCTATTACTTATTGATAAATACGGAAAGAGTGCCGGAGGTCATAGCAGTTACTACCAGACCATTTACCCAGCCAAGGGTGCCAGTAGGAAATGGATCAGTTGTAGCAGCTACTTTATTAATAATAATATTCCCATTCTGATCTTTTACAGTAAGCGTAGCCGCTGCTATAGGATCATTCCAGATCATATCCTTGATATAAATTCGCCCCGGCCATACGAGATTCGTACTCGCAGTATCCAAATACCAAGGATTCGCACTGATGTTATTTGCCATTGTAGCTCCTGACTATTTAGCCGGGCCACCTTCTGGTGCCCGCCTATTTGTATTTTTATATTTAAGGCCTAATGCAGCAGCACTCTTAGCTTGCGCAACAGCACGGTTTTCATTATTAAATTCTTTTTGCTGCGATTCAGAAACTTCGTGATTACCCAATTTCCTATCATTTAATCTATCTAGTCGCATAGAAGGACTATTTGATTTAAAAGGTCTAGGATCATTATCGGCGGCAACACTTAGTTTATCATATGCTTTAGTGCCGTGGTCATAAAATCCTTGTTTACGTTCTTTTCTATTTGTATGAATAATTTCAGCATCACTATGCCCATGCCAACTCATATCAAAAATCTCCTTTAAATGAATATATCATCATTCTGCCCATCAAGCGTAGGCATTGTTAACTTTGGATCCGGCTGTAAATCTGGTTCGAGGATTATCATGCTGAGAGCGTCTGTGATACCTTTGTCGATCTGGCCGAGTAGCGGGAATGCGTCGAAGCATTTCGCATCGAGAAGTTTACCGCGCTGCCATTGCATATCTTTAATCGGAGTTCGATCCCCGCAACGGGAGCAAAACGCCCATGCTCCCTCGCCCCACGTATGCTTATTAGGAAGTCCGTAGCTCATACATCCTCCTACAGATAATTATCAATAAGTATATTTCGTGTAAGTCCTGTCCATGTACAGACATTCCTAATATACTCTTCCGTGTTATTCTCCACCGGAGGAGCATACTTATAAATCATATCCGCAATCGAAAGCCCAGCATAATGCTGTTTCAGCAGCGCGCGCATCGCAGCGAATCCTGCTTCCACAGTTGGAAAATACGCAAATCTCGGAGTCCGTGGAGGCGGAATAGTCTCAATCCTCAACGCCCCAAACGAATGCGCAAACGCTCCAAACTCAATATCCCCCGGATTATTATTCCGTGTCGCACGCCCACCCGCAACCCCAAACCCTTCCATCTTCGCAATCGCTTCACAAATCGTCAATGCCATAATATCTCCTATTAAAACCCCACTAGACGGGGGAGAGGGCCAAATCTAGTGGGGCCGACGTGCTATGAATCAAGGAACTCTGTATAGAGTGTTGGTCATAGCACGTCTACCTCCGCTCAGTAGACCGCGAGCATTAAGCTCCGTTGCTGCCCCAAGTTCCGAGCCAATCTGTAGCGCCCGCAGACATACGCATGGTAGTCTTCTGTTTCATAGCTCCGGTATCAAAATCCTCATCAAATTCATCTTCAGGATTCTGCCGCATGAACACAGTAAGCGAGTGATTTTTCTTATCCGCAGTCATGTACCACGGGCCAGCATTTGTAAAGTAGTGGCATACCATGTAACTCAAATCTTCACCGAGCAAAGAGTTGATGTCATTCGTATCAGTTGCGGGCTTACCACTGGAACCGAAAATCTCACGCGCGAGGAAACGATTCTCCGGCGCGATCAAAACCTTAGTCGGCTTCAGATTAATTGGCAAGCCCTGAGAATCTACTAGTCTCTCGAACTGAGTAGTGCCCAACTGCACACCAGTAAACGACAGATCAATATCAGTAGCAGGACGATTAGGGAAAGTGCCGGCTGCGCTGATAAGATTTGGAAGACTAGCCCAGGTGCTAGTAGCACTAGGCCCACCAAGGAGAGGATGAGCGTTATTAAAAAGAGATACTCCATCAGTCGTAGTGACATTACTAGAGAACCCCTGATTAAAGATATTGAACGCTACGATTTCCTTAGTATAACGAATCGAACGAGCCAGAGCTTTAGGAGCGGTCTTAATAACACCATACTTAGCATCTTGCCATAGCTCTTTCGAGGTACGAACAGCAAGCGCGTAAGTAAGATGAATATACCGCTTATCTCCACCCTGAATCATCTGTGTATACGCTACGGGCGTATTTTCCGGCTTTTCCTGAAGCGGGCCGAATCCGGCCATCTTCAAGTCCTGCTCGTACTCAGATTCCGAGGTCTTTACATTAAAAACTGCCTGATACTCTTCAGCGCGCTGTTCTGTCTCAAGTGCATCAACGTAGATTTTATGCAGCCCCGGAGCCATAAGTTTAGGAAATGCTCCACGAACTTGTGTTCCCATAATTTATATCCTTTTTGTACTATTAACCTATGATAATTTGAGCTGCCGAGGAGAGAACCTGGAAGCGCACACGAGCATTTACGATGTAGGTAGTTCCAGTTGCTGTGAGGTCGATTGGATTAATTCCAACCATTGTTACTACTGTGTTGGTACCCGGAGTTGTCTTAGCAGCGTCAACATACCACTGACCACTAGCATCGATTGTGAGTCCAAACTGTGTCCCAATCATTGCCTGTGTCGGAGTATAATTGGCTGCTACAGTACCAGTCGAGTTATCAAAAGTAGCCTCGAAGATATTATCGTCCACGGCAGACTCGAACAGAGTACGACCGTCCGAAATAGGAGTGCCTACAGCAATATTAAAAGCCGCCGGCTGATTAGGAACATTGCCATAAGTCTGAATTGCTCCCGGAGGTCCAATCTGCCCAAAAGCGCCCGGAGCGCCTGCACCGCTTGTACCAAGGTTCAATCCATTAGTCAGACTAAATCCAGCAATCGCAGCCGCTACTGTAGCACCATCCCACGCTCGAATAAAACCAGCATTTTGCTGGACAGGAGTTCCGAGCTTAAAAGTCTGTCCAGACTGTTCAGAATTCGCCCCAGTTAGCGGAGTCAGACCAGTAGTGGTCTGCGCCGTATAGATGGGCTGATGATATGTAAGATTTGGTCCAGCCATATTTAAACCTCAGTATTAAATTGTTACATCTGGTGAATAAAACGCCATCTTCCGCTCGTTAGATGCTGATTGAAAATCATTCCGAGCATCTGAATGCTGCATATACGTGTTAGCTGCTTTTGCTGCGCGCTCGTGTAGTTTTACATTATTAGTTGTACCCACAGCCCGCTCATGGGCGAAACGCAGTGCTCTGTAGTATGTTGCTTTATCAATCTTCATTGCTACAACATCATTGATTGTATAATGACCTTCTGCATCTAGAGAAGGCTCAATTGCTTTTTGACTCCCTTCAGAATGCAAATCAGAGGGGCAAATATATGTGAAGCCTTTTCCCAGCATCTCGCCGATACGCTGAGGATTTTTATTAACCCAGCGCGCCTCGTAATTCGTATCCTTGAGCTTTACCACAAGCCCATCGGCACTCATAAAAGGCTTTGCTTCGATTGGAAAATCGATATCGTATACTTGGTCTAGAGTTACATTTGAGAAATCAGAAATCGGAGTAACACGCTTTGGCAAAATCTGTCCTGACATTCCGGCATCAAACTTAGCTTCCGCGATCTGCTTGCGCACATTCGCTTCAATTTGCTGCGAGAGCTTTAGTACATCCGCCGCTGTAAGTGGCTTGGAGGGATCTGCAACATCAAGAGGCGGCTTAGCGATTGTGTGCTTGGCGGGGGCTGCACCTTTCAAATCATCTGCACGAAGATCAGCCGTAAACTCTTCAACTTCCTTCTCATTAGACATAACTCATCTCCCGTTTTTGTGCTCCCCATTCCTTCTCACTCATACCGAAATTCTTAGCCATCTGCTTTTCTTCAACGCTAAGATTATCGTGAGCTTCTGCACTCCCAGAACCACTCGGTGCTCCTGTAGACCCGCCCTCGAAAATTCCGCTCGTATTCCGTGCTTTGATCTTGCCCTCGGTAATTTCCTTCTGGTTATCAAAGCAAGCGATCTTATAGCAATTCTCAAGCGACCCAGCATTTGAACGCTGCGCTAGCGGAAGTGTTTCAATCAAAGCATCAGCACGCTCTTTAATAGCGCCATGATAATACTCCTTAGAATCTAGAGTCTCACGCCTCGCTTCACGAGCAGCTAGAAGCATAAGTGCCTTATTCGTTCCCTGCAATTTCTCTTCAATCGCAGATTCAGGATCAAGCATCATGCGTTCGCTAAAATCTCCCTGCTCTTCTTGCTTAGCCGCCGCAACACGTCTGGCTTCCGCTGCCGCTCGCTCCGCACGTTCTGCTTTCATCAACTCTGCCATTTCCTGCATTGGCTTCATTGCTTCAGCTTGCTTAGCTTCCTGGGCTGCAAACTTTTCAGTCAGCGTATTAGTTAGTTCTTCCTTGAACTTCTCAGGCTTGAATTCAACATCAGCAAGCCCATCCCTATCTTCTCCGGGTGCTAACGACCCGTCCTTCTGTCTAAACCATCCCATAATCCTCTCCCTATTTATTAATCTGCAAAACCTTAAAAGCATTCATAAAAGCAACTAACCCTATAATATCATCAAAGACTTGAAGCTGCCCCCGAAGATATGCTTTATCTTCGGGAGTAGCATCCTGTTTATCAAAAAATTCATCCTTGTACAAATCAGCTTGTGCCAGTAGGTACTCCACCAGAAACTGTCCCGCTGGAAGACGGAATAGCTCCTTGATTGCTGGCTTGGCCTCCATTAACTGCTTGAGGGCTTCCTCCGGGGAAAGATTGCGAACGTTGGGATTGGCCACCAGCGCCTTGCTGTGCATTAGATTCATTACTTCTCCCCTGCTTGATAATTGCTGGAACTGGAATTAATCTTGCTGCATCATCGTGGCCGAAATTCTGTACGATTTCTTTATACAGCGATTGCTTAGCACGAAGAACTTCTGTGTAATACTGGGCTAGATCTGGAGGAATTCCAGGGGTTCCTAATGCTTGAATAACCTGCGCATCCTGTGTGTACAACTGAGTAAGAGTCTGAGAAAGCATAATATCATTCTGCTTCTCCAATTCCTTATTCATCGATGCCGTAGACGCGCGAACCGATAGTCCAAGTTTACCAGTTTTGATATTCTCAAACGCCTCTCGTAGCGCATCTGCGTTATCACCAAATTGCCTGAGCTTTTTTCCAAGTCCGAAGCTAGCGTACATCTTTGCAAACTTTGAACCGGCTCTGCTGTGAGCACTGCGCATATCGGACATGCGCAATCCAGTTCGAGAATTCTGTTGTTGTAAGACCGCGAAAGTCCCTTGGCTACTATATATTCCTCTTTTGCTATTGACAATCCCGCCACCTGTACCTCCTGTTGCTGGATCGATACCAGTACGCTCTTTGACTAGTGCTAGTGAAAGATTCTCGCCATCAAGATTATCAGCTTGGATGTTGCCAGTTTCTAACCGCTCAATCTCCTTCTCGTCTGCGGGTACTAAAACACCAGGATAAAACTGAAGGATTGAATGCAACTTGCTACTCTTATTTACACGGAATGCTGTCGTATTACTAAGTGTCTTAGCGTTAATTCGCTGCCGATGAAGTTCTGAAATTTCATCCTGATAAGACTTCAACATCTCAGCAAAACCATAACCATAATACTGGTCATCATCGTATGCTAACTTTGCATCCTCAAATATATCCATATTCTCTGGATAGTAATTGTAAAATGCTGCAAGTCGCGTCTTACTCTGTGGGTGGTGCAAGCATACTAATCTAAGATTCTGCCCGTTGTGCTGATACCGATACCAGCATTCATAAATATCGTATTCATCAGCAAGAGAACCAGAACCCGTATCTTGAATTCCTTGCTGGCGCTCGATATAATTTTGCAGGGCATCCGATTGTGAGCGGTCCGGCTGAGCGATAATTTTATCCAAATCTTCATCAGAAAAGAACTTGAGTGCTTTCTTATCCTCAAGTGTCTTACGCGAGCATGTCATAATATGACATTTGAATTTAGAATCTTCTAGTTTCTGAAAACTAATATCAGTGAGGAATTTATTCAGAGGCACATTCTCAGGACGAGGGCCATCAAATCGAATAACATCCCGCATCTCATATTTAGATTCCTCTGCTGCTATATCTCCAGTAGAAACATACTGTGTCTCGACGTGATACAGCCAAGGGAATTTAATAATTCCAGTGCCGTTACGAATGGTAGAAGAGAACCATGCTTCCTCAACGCGGTAGAAATCAAGCTCCGCAGGATCAAGAGCCATATTCCCAAGAAATTTTTCAACGGCAGAGCGTTGATCGTCGCCCTTGCCGGATTCAATATCTCCGTATATCTTAGCTGTCCAAAGTGGGTCAGTCATATACATGGCCATAACACGAGATAGAAGATTATCAGAATTTGCTGCTACAACCTGAATCTCTATATTAGAAGCTCCGGGCCAAGGAGTATCACGAATCTCCGTAAGAGGAGTGCCCTTGTACAAACGGGCGAACTCCTTTAGTTTGACCTCACGGAAATTCCTCGTCCTCTCGTACCAATACGAGGTTGTCTCTTCCACCCACTTCCACATCTCTTCTGTGGCATCTTTACCGAAATTAATTTTGATCGGTTGAATTGCTGGCATTTGAAATACCCTTTATACCCAGAAGTGTTGAACCGACTCCGGCAAAATAATAACCGATAGCCATATTGTAATGTACTGCGATAAACATAGAGGAGAATGTTATAAGCACTCCCCAGAATGCGTGAGGTAAATTACCAATTTCCGTAAGAAATATAGTAAACTTAGCCATAAAATCTCCTAACTTGTTGCTTGCGTAGGGGACATACCAGCTGCGATTGCTGCGGCTGAAGGAGCCACTACTGATGCTACGGGTGTTTTAATATCAACTGCGATGTCTGCATACAACTTCTCAATCAGCGGAACAAGCTGCCCTTCGATTGTATTCTTGAAATATGCTTCAACATCAGCGACAACCTGAGTATCTGCAGTCCAATTCAAACCCTTCGCTGCAATCGCTGTTGATATATCACCGCCAATAGCGAGCGCACCGTTTACTGTGCTGAGCAGCGCCAGCTTAATTTCAGGCTGCTCGGTGATTACGGTACTCAACACCTTATCAGCCTTGCCGATAATCGTAAATACCTCGCCGATCTTTTTGGCAATAATCACAGGACTCTCCGCTACATCCTTTAAAATACTCGTAATACTCATAATCGCTCTCCCTAATGATGGAATGTTTGAACTAATTCTATTACTTGTTTAAATGCCCAGACCATAACGCCACCAGCAATATACTTTAGCGTGACACCAATAGTAGCACTGAGTTTTGTAAGATCAGTATGCATACTATCGACTTTATCTGATAGCTTCTCGCCGCGCTCATCAATCAAGACAATCACCTCGGAACGAGTGATATAATCTTCGGCCATATTAATTAAACCCCATTGAAGAATTTCGGATCGTGCGTTTGTATTGTTCCTTGCGGCGAAGAATCTCAAATTCAACTTCGTCTGTGTTTGTATCGAAGTCCCATACTTGTGGGCCGTAGCCGAGTGTGTCTAGCACATCAATAAGTTTACCGCTGGGGTACGCTTCAAATTCCTCGATAAACTCTTCCATTCCTACAGTGTTGATCCAGAACTCTCCGCGGCTGAATATCGGCCCGAGTCCCTCAATACGCATTTTTTTAGCGTTCGCGGTCTTGGGAGTTTTTAATTCCTTAATCTCAAGTGCGGCATATCGTGGATCTTTATAGGATTTTTCCTTGATTATGTAATCCATGTGGTACTTGAGATACTTCTGTGCGGCAATAGTCTCCATATAAATACAGTCGAGTTTCCAAACATTGACGGCAAGATCGAGCATAACTCCGATAAATTCATCAGTTCCACATGCTTTTGCCCAGACATCAAGCAGATATACGCGTCTGGGATTTTCTGCGATTCCTGTGACTGTGATAGCATGTCTGCACCGTCCGTCATTTCCTGAATGGTTTGGATCAACTATCATGTAGCGTTTTAGATTTCGTGGGCTAATGTCTTCTTCTACGTCACCGTCTAATACCTTATGCCGGATATTTATTTTCGTTCGTGTACGTGTGCGGCCCTTAGTATCGAATGGAATTACATCCTGATATGTAAAAGAATTATCTCGTACAAACTCAAACCGTCGTAAACTCTTGAGTTTAAACTTTACTTCCGCGGGGTTAATCGGAGTATTAAGATATTGGCAAGAGAAGATGTACGTGCCAAGTCTTTTTCTATATCTTGCCAGTTTTTCAAAGTTAAAGGATTCAGGAAAAATAGGAGTACCGAATGGATGTAGATTGCAGCATCCGCCTAAGGCTGAATGGGTCGTGAAATTGAAATAGGTTTCTTCTTTTCGCAAATAGGAATTCAGATCTTTATAACTCCAGCGATTTCCTACAACGAGTTCGTCATTATCTCTTCCGCCATCGTCTTGTTCGGCATCGAACGCGCCTACTAGATATTTATGATACTCAATAGTTTTCGCCATTGTAACATCAGATTCGTATGCTTCGCGTCCTACTAAATCGTCTTGGATTACTATATCATAATGCCGAGATTGAAGTGCGCCACCAACACCGATGAAGTCGAAAGTACCTTCGCCTTGTGCATTTGAACCCTTCGAGCGCATCTGACAGAATGATTCTTTATTCTGTGTGCAACTTGCATCAGGTAGAATCTCAGGGAAAATATACTTAAAGAGATCATTATTCTGATAATGCCCTTGCAAACGAACGCCCAGTTTCGACGCGTTCGTTATAACTTCGGATACAAGCAGGATACGAATATCCTGATTATGCACGTACTTCATCCACTTTATCCAGCGGTCGCCGTAGCCAAGAGCACGCATGTAAAGTTCATCCTCGTAAGTTAAAGGAAGCGCGCGCCACATACTATAGCATTCTGTAAACACTGTGGATTTAAAATGCCCGCGAGGAATTTCAATTACTTCCTTGAGGCCATCTTTTTCTACGACCTTGCACATTTGAAAGTGTAAGTTCTGATCTGGATTCGGGTTCTTCTGGAATCTTGTTTTGCCGAGCACACGTGTTGCGAAATAGAATAGCGAGCCTTGTGAATTAAGCCGGTGAATCATTCGCAGCGTCGTAGGGTCATTATGCACCGGCGGAAGCACACGCCAGCTAGAAGTTACAGCACGCGGTATATATAATCCGCCAGTCTCGCTGTATTCATATTCTAGATTTTGAGCTGCTACATCTTGGAGATCTTTTGAGGTATAGCTCATAATTGATCCTGCTCCGCGCGTCGGGACTTCGTCCCTCCGCTTGGGGACCCTTTGAGAAGCACTCCCGACCCTGAAGAGATTTATATTGAAACTCAGTTTATAGTTAGATGCGGTACACAGCTTCAGGTATCGGGACTTACTAAGTGAGGGTCCAGAACACTCAGCAAGATTTAGATTCTGTGTACCGCAGAGCTAACTAATTCGGGAGCTTGGCGGGCTCGATTCCGTCTAGAAGTATGTCGAGAGTTTCCGCGTTCGTCATTTCGCCGAGTTCGTATTGCTTGATTTCAGCGGCGGCTGCGCTTTGAGTAAAGGAGTTCGCTGTGCTTGTGCAGGGAATTTCTTGAATCGGCGGCGCGTTACTCAGCAGAGACATTAAATTTGATGCCACAAGTGGATCAACCTGCATGTTCGGAACTACTTCAACACTCACACTGCTTTTAGATACCTTCGCTAGATTCCCTTCGCGGTCTAGTATGTCTTGCGCGGCCTTGTACTGGAGTTGCGAGCCAAGCTTTCCGAACGCAGCATTCTTAATAACATTCAGCGCCACTGGAACCATATCCCGAAGTTCCTGCCTCGCGTTATCTATATTCGTGCGTAGCGCGGCATCATACCCAGAGATAACACCGCTCTTTATCTCCATGATCTTCGCATGGAATGCTGGAAGCTGCCGCACTAGCACAACCGTCTGCTTATTGCACCCGAGCATGTTTGCGATCTGCTCGTTGCTAAATCCGCTCGGGTCGAGTGTCAGTCTCGCAATCCGCTCGATCTTCATCATCCGCTTGTACGTCATTTGCAAATGCGGATTTAGGGCGGAAGGCCGGCCAGGAGTATGAACACCCATCACAGCACCTCCCGAGGCACAAGCTCCCACGCGTCCGATTGCTGCGCCGCTTGCGCCTCCCGTAAATAATCCTCGATACTAGAATCCGCTTCCGGTGCTACCTGCGCGGAGGGCGCGAAATGTCCAGTCAGTAGGGATTTATCCCAAGCATACTTGTTCTTAAATTCTTCAAGACTCTGTAGTATTTTAGACTCGCTCATTCTTGTCGCCCCTCTCCGACGCAGGTCAGGCACTATGGTTACTATATATAGATAGGGGGAGAATATCAATAGAGTATTACAGCCATTCGTACCGCGTAATACCCCATTGCGCCGCCCCGCGCTTGCGTCGCGCTTCGCGCTGCGTGTGCTATAGTGCTAGAGTCAAATTTTTTAAAAATTTATATTGGTGGTCCCCGGCCAGCGAATTCGAATTCAGATTTTTTAGGGTGGGGGGAGTCTATACTATTAAATCTATACTGAAGAGTATATACTGAGAGCGGCGCGCGTGCTATAGCACAGGAGCGAGTGCTTGTCAATACAACTTTAGTTGTAGAAAATAATTGTGCTATGAGTTGACACGTGCAGTATAATTAAAACACGGGCGAGATACGAGATGCCCGAGATTGGCGCCGTATGGCGAGGAGTATATATCATGGCTATTACACTCACAGTTACACTAACGGATGCGCAGGAGTCTGCGCTGTATATGATGGGTAAAGATGATGATGCGCAGAGCGCAATTGCGCAGAGCACGTTCAACGCTCGGATCAAGGGCGATTTTAAGAGGTACCGGGAAGCCGAATCCAAGGTCAATGCAGAGATATACGATAACTCTAGCAGGCGTGGCGCGAAGTGGGATATTAGTAAGGATGAGTATCTCAAGCAAGCGGCGCGGGAATCACTCGCCGTACTCGCAGGGTTGTAGCCTGCTTCCCGCGCACAGCCCATGCTGATAGGTCATGGATATGCGCGGGCGGGAGGTTACACACTATGAGCGAGAATAAATATCCATACAACCCAGAAGCGATGTATATCCGTATTGCGGAGATGGGGGCGCGGATTGAGGAGAATAAACGTAGGGTACGCGCTTGTGATTCGCTCGCGTATGTCCCTAGCGTGCGGCGTGAATCTAGCGTTCGCAAGGTTGTTACACTGCACGATGCGGCGCAACTCAAGAGCGGTGATATGCTCGCGGTACTGCTCCGTCGCGCACAAGATAACGGGAGGCTGTAAACTATGATCATAATTGAGCCAAGGATGAGCGCCGAACGATTACAGCATGAAGCACGAGTCGCACTGTACTTGAACCCGCGCCAGTTCGCGCATTACGCTGTACTCTGGTATCTAACTAGCAGCGCGGAGCGTTACGCGCGCAATAGCGTTCGCGATATATGAGCACCGGCGCGCTGCACGCGCAGCTCGCGCTGATCTGGCTCTATGCAGCCGCAAACAATCTCGAATAACCGTACGCGTGCTTACGCCATAATATCGGCGCGGCACGCGTATTTGCGCGTAACGCACTCGAATCGTACAGTGCTCGCGCCGCTCGCGCTTGTGATTGAAGTTCTGCAAACCAGTATCCAGGTGCCCTCGCATCATATCCCCTATCCAAATCAACAACATACCGACTTCCCCCCCTAGGTATGACCAGGGGGGGTGGCACGGTGATAGCATGAGTGACGAGATGCTATATTAAGATTCTCTCCTCGTGCTATTCTCGTTCGCTGTGCTTATTTCTAGTTCTGTGCTAAATAGTGCTCTTGTATTATTAAAAAAAAATATTTTTATAATATATATAGAAAGCAATAGCACAGGAACGATAATAACTATGGAACGAACGAATACTATAGGACGATCGAATAGCAGCGGAGAATTTATAATATTGGTTGACCCCGGCGCCATAGCACATACGGCACACCCCCCCTGTCGCCACCTAGAGGCGCATCCGGCTATGTGTATGAAAACAAAGGTCGATGGCAGACAAGACAGGTCTTGACACGGTTTGCAAAACACGCTATCATAACTACATGGCAGACTCATCTAGAACCCGACTAGCTCGAATTGACGAGCAGATTATTGATATTCAGTATTTGTATCAACGTGAGCTTGATCGTGAAGCGGAGTTACAACCGGAGCGTAGATTATTGCTTGCTAGTCGTGGGTTTAAATACCGACTTGATAAGCTATATTCGCAGCGTGCTGCACTACGCAGCACTATGTGCAATGCCCCGACGAAAGCTATGAATTTCGCAAATGAAATGTCAAAGCGCGAAACAGCGTTAGAGAATGCTGAGATGAATCTAGCTTACGCGAATCAGATGTTCAAGAATAAACTCGCGCATATCGCGGTAGTTGGAATGACTATAGATTCAGAGCTTGAACTAAAAGGATTGCGCAGAGAAATCGGTGCCGCTAGGAGTTTAGTATCATCGAAGCAGCGTGCTGTGAATAATTGGCAGGATAAAGCAGCGTATAGCGAGAGTGCTAATGTGCGTAGATTCGCACCTGATTACATGCCGAAGGCTGAACTAATTATGGAACGCACGAATTCTGAGCACGAGCGGGGTCACGCGGAGAAGCAGGAATCGCAGCCATTGCGGCTAGCGCCCGCGCCCGCGCTTAGCGCGGACCAGGAGATTATAGCACGAGTAGCGCGGGGGCATGTTGCAAGTGTGCGTGCAGCGCCCGCGCCGCGTGCTGATACGTATAAAGCGAGTTTTGATTTATTGAATCAGCAACCGATGGATAAGGAGGCGAACAAATGATTATCTCCAGCATTCACGCATACGTGCAGGGCCATCTCCGCATAACAGCATGAGGGAATAAAGGATCATAATGACTGACGACCATCTACAACTCGTAATCGCCGCGCACCACATGGTTTACGCAGCCGCAGCAATCTTCGTTGTCTGGGCAGTTATTGCCTTCCGATGGGAGATCATATCTTGGTTCATGCAGAGCGTCTGCGAAAATCACTATCAACCATACGACGAAGGGAATGAGAGTAAAAACTAAGGAGACATATAATGCACACAAGCATAACCAAGCTTCCTAATAATCAATACGCAGCGAGCATAACCTGCTTAAATGCGTTTGCAAGCCATCGCGGATTTAATACCATAACCGATGCCCAAGCATGGATAGAGGTAATGAAGGATAAAGTTCATCCTGTGCTTGCGTCCTCTGATGATATATTCCGTGCTCCACATCGTGCGCATCACTACAGCGGCCCTTGGCCGGGAAACGAATAAGCATAATATAATGCCTAATATATCCGAACCGCAATACGAATGCTTTTCCTGCGAGCGGTATTTTACGCGTGCGTCCGCGCTCGCTGATGGCGTACCGCTTGATTACGCAGCAGAATACTGTACTAAGGATTGCCTTGATTCATTTACCGCGATGCTAGAAGCTGGAGCAGCGGAGTCCAAAGCAGCGAAGCTTGATGAACCAGAATCCGCAAGCGGCAACGCTAAGGACGCAGTATTCAATCTAGCACAGAAATATAATCTAAAGCTGACGAAGGATTAGCAGCTAGATATACGGCGATTATACCGCCGTGCGCGCCCGAGAATTATATCTTACCACATCTCAGGTAACATGCGAATTAACACATCGGGCGCGCACTGGAGTATAATAACGTAAGCAATGGAGATGGCGATATGGAAAAGACTCTGCTAACATCGCAGCAAAAAGAAATACTCAAGTACAAAGCACTCATAGATTATTATGAGAAGCACCCAACTGCACCGGTTTCGGCACTTAATAATCAATACATCTGGATTGTTGGTGCCCCAGAAGAATACAAAGCCATAGGCGCCGGCAAGAAAGAATATAATAATGATACTTTTGTATACAGAGTCGAGATACTTCCCTCAGATTACCCAGACCGCAAATGGGATAATTTAGAACTGAGATATATAACCAGTCGTGAAAATGTATGCAAAAAGATTGTGCGGGGGAAGAAAATCGTACCAGAATATATAGTACAAGGAACTCCATCTCGTGTTATCGAAGAGCATGAGGAAGACGATATCGAATGGGAATGCCCGGAATCTATTCTAGCATCATCGGAGGAATAGCATGGCTATCACCGAGAAAATAACCTGCGATGTATGCGGGATTGAACGTGGGCCAGCGAATCATTGGATCGTATCCGATAACGATAGAGCCAACGGAAAATTATCTTTTCATATTTGGACCAAGGCTTATCAAGAATACGGGCACCTCTGTGGCTCTGGCTGTGCTACGAAGCTTCTAGAGCAGCAAATAACCGTATGGAGATCGGAGTTATAATGGTTCATTATATAAAAATCGAAACCTCCAACCCAATTCTTCCCCAACAACGTAATGAAATAACAAAAACAATCTCTCGCGTAGTATCCGGCGGGCCTGTCACAGACACCGCAATAATCCAATCAAATACAAACCAGCCAAACACACTTCAAATAGATATATATAGAGAATAGGAGAATAACATGGCAGCTAAGAAACCTGGAAAATATGTAATTGTTCGTACATGCACAGCGGGAGTATTCGCTGGAAATTTACACTCAAGAAACGGACAAGAAGTGGTACTTAAAAATGCCCGCAGACTTTGGTGCTGGTCTGGAGCAGCATCCCTGTCGCAACTAGCCCAATCTGGCACGACAAAACCAAAAGACTGCAAGTTCCCCGAAGAAGTTTCTTCTGTACTATTACTACAAGCTATTGAAATTCTTGATGTATCAGCAATTGCTGAAGCTTCGATTAAGAGTGTGGCAATATGGAGAGCCTAATTAATGGCGGAAACGGAGACGGATACGGAAGAGGATACGGAAACGGAAACGGATACGGAAACGGAAACGGATACGGAGACGGATACGGAGACGGAAACGGAGACGGAGACGGAAACGGAAACGGATACGGATACGGATACGGAAACGGATACGGATACGGATACGGATACGGAGACGGATACGGAGACGGAAACGGAGACGGAGACGGAGACGGAGACGGAGACGGGAACGGAGACGGATAAATTCACCCTACCCCTCGACACAGTCTTTCGGATGTGCGGTAATCATCATATTATCGCACATCCGAGTTTTCCATAGAATTAAATCTGACGCTAAAAATATCTTGACTACAGCGCGTGATGTGCAACAATATACCTAGATCGCATACGCGCGCCGTCGTCAATGTATAGTAGCTAAATACATTGTGCAGCACGCAATAGCATCAAAATAGAAACGCGGGCAATCCCGCAGGAGAATAATACAAATGTCAACTACCGCTGTTATCACTGACCCTAATACCCTCACAACCCTCCCCATCTCTAGCGAGATTCTGAACTATACCGCGATTGTTGAACTTGACGAAAAGGGTGTAATTCAGAAGAAGGCGCTGACTACGAGCTCCAAGCGTGTTGAGAATCTTGAGGCCGCAGGATACGCAGGGAAGGAAGTTATCGCATTCAAGCAAACTGTTTCGCGCCCTGTGATTGGAACGCTTGCAGGATTTGAAGAGTTGTACCCTGATACTGACGCGCGACTTTTCATTATCAACCGTGGTCTCAGTGCGTATGCTGACGCCAAGGTACGTACTGTACTTCTGGATACGAATAACGATGGTACGGAGCTTACGTTCCAGAGTACGAATGGCGTTTACGATCTGACTACTGATGTGCAGGAGACTCCGGCACGCAAGCTCACCGCAGAGGAAACAACGATCGCCGGCCTTCGCAAGATGGGCGTTTCGGACGATCTTATCGCGCAGGTGTTTGCGTCGCTTGCCGCTGCAAAGCCTGTCTAAGCGATTGTAATATCTGTAATACGGCAGTAAACATAGGCGCACGTTCAGTAAAATGGGCGTGCGCCATTTTTAGTTTAGGGTGGAGGAGAATATATGCGAAAGTATTTCTATATCGAATGGGTGAGTCCTGAACTTCGTTGGGTGAGAGTAGTAGGACGTTATAATACTAAAACAGCAGCCGAAGCTGCTTCTACACTGAGAAACGCTGCGGCCACATATCGTATTGTCGAGGAATAGTGGAGGTTGATTTAGATGGCGTATCTGAGTAATGGAATGCCCGCAAAATGCCCGCGATGTGGTATGAATATGAGCGCGTTTCTCGCACTTGGTGAGATAAGTTGGCATTACCAATGTAATTGGAACTTTTGCGAGGATATGGGTAAAAAGTACACAGAAAGACAATTATTTTTATTGCCTGTTATAACTCCAGCACAAGCCCAAGCATACTGTGCGTCACGAGTGCCGCTAGGCGCAACTAAATTTATAGTTAGTGCCCCAAGACGAACTGGAAAATCTTGGCCACAACAAGTTCAACAAGTATATAATCCATCCGGTACAACGAGACCAACTATGCCCAAACGAGTCCGAATAACATATTTATACAACGATACCATCGTAGAGCTGCATTTCATAACGTGCCCACAGCGCGGATGGTTCAAGGATAATATCCAACCGATGATTGATATTCTCAAAAGTGCAATCCCAGCAACCGCGCGAGAATATGATCCATCGACATTCAAATGGCAGATCGCCATCGAATACTGGCCCGCACTGAAGCAGATTCTCGAAGTCTCACAGTTCGATATTAAAGTAATGCAGCCGTCCGCAGGAGCGCAAGGCGTAAACGTACCAAAGGATTATGCGGAGAACTTCTATCACAAGCCCGTAGCACCGAAGGCGGAGACTAAGGAATCAATTCTAACCCAGCTTGCGGCTCTGCTCGGAATCCACGAAGACATAGCAAGCATGGAGCTTGTAGCACTGAAGAAGAAATATCGAGAAGCAGCGCGGAAATATCACCCAGATTTTGGTGGCGATAGCGCGAAAATGTCCGAGCTCAATCGTGTGTGGACAATTTATAATTCAGGAGGGTCGAATTGAAACTAAAACTACATAAAATCCAAAAATACTGGGCTGTAGAATTCCGTGGCACTCGCACGCTATTCGAGCAGCACGAGGGCGCGACGGAATTCGCACTAAAGCAATGGAAGCGGTATTATAAAGAGCAATCCGCGTATGCGATGCTCGGGACGCTGTCTGTGAATCTACTGAATACCGAGGAGCTTGATTTATATAACAAGCTCTGCAAGAATAAATGTCGTGGAATAACCAAAGCACAATATGGCTACGTCAAGGGAATTCATGAACGACAAGAAAGGGAGTGGTAATGTTTGAATAAGTGCAGCTCAAAGCACGCTCCGAGGCGTGCTTTATGGTGTACTTATACATCGAAGGAGAATATATGAAACTCGAAGATATAACAGCGGAGCAGGTAGATGCGTGGCTTAATAAACAATTTGAGCTTTCTCTAACTCAGAATATGGACGATGAGTGGCTTGCGAATGTTAGCATGAAGCTAGAGGATATGTCCGCGATAGCCAGAACGACTAGCTTTACAAGCAAGCTCGCACTTTTTGCGTCACTACAAAAGAAAGATGCGAAATCTGCAATCTTAGCTTTTGGTATTTGTCTTGGTATTGAATACGCAATCGAAGCTACGAACATGGAGGACGTTAAATGTCAGACCTTGCAGTAAGGCAGAAGCCTATAGTCAATAGCCAAGGGCGGATTCTAACTGGGCTG
>Ga0302269_1000293_pt1 | contig 31393 bp, 29 predicted proteins | sample III_Bog_E2_2_FD_194560 | JGI IMG/M metagenome (GOLD analysis project Ga0302269, IMG submission 194560) | Peat permafrost microbial communities from Stordalen Mire near Abisko, Sweden - III_Bog_E2_2 | ecosystem: Environmental > Terrestrial > Soil > Wetlands > Peat | place: Sweden: Abisko...
ACGGCGTATATAATCAAGCCAAACCCCCTGACCATCATTTTCAAGCTCTACTAAAGAATTTTTTTTCATAAAATCAACCTTTCGTATTCTTAATCAATGCTAATGCATGTTTGACAACATTTTCTACAGTGAACCCATACTTCTCCATTACAACAGGTCCTGGTGCGGATGCGCCAAAATGATTTATTCCTATAATATCCCCTTCGTCTCCGACATATTCCCGCCAACCTTTTGGACTGCCAGCCTCAACGGCTAATCGTGCCTTTATTGACGGAGGCAAAATTTTGTCCCTATACTCCTTAGGCTGGGCATCAAAAAGTTCTACGCTAGGCATACTTACCACTGATGAACTTATGTTTTTTTCTGCTAATTTTTCTTGCGCAGCAAGTGCAAGGCTTACTTCAGATCCTGTCGCAATCAAAATCACTTGAGCTTCTGTTTTCGAGGGAGACAAAATATACGCTCCCTTTGTTAGATTATTTGCTGATGCATATTTCTTTTGATCGATAATGGGTAATTTCTGACGGGTTAATACTAAAATAACAGGACCTCGACTGTTAGTTAACGCATAACACCACGCTTCCCGAGTCTCATTAGCATCAGCAGGACGAATCACTGTCATATTAGGAATCGCCCTTAGTGTGACCAGTTGTTCAATAGGCTGATGAGTTGGACCATCTTCCCCCAGAGCGATTGAATCATGTGTAAAAATGAAAATTACAGGAATGTTCATTAACGCAGCCAAACGGATTGGCGGACGCATATAATCTGAAAAAATAAGAAAAGTGGCTCCAAAGGGAATAATGCCACCATGCAAAAACATTCCGTTTAGAATTGATCCCATGGCATGTTCTCTAATGCCAAAATGAAGATTACGACCCATATGATCATCTTTTAAAAAATCACCCAACCCTCTTAAATACGTATCCGTAGATGGAGCAAGATCAGCAGAACCACCAAAAAGATTAGGTATCTTCAAAGCTACCGCATTTAATACTTCTCCTGATGCACTTCTTGTTGCTATAGGTCCTTTTTTAGAATCAAAAACAGGGAGATCCTTGTCCCAACCATCGATCAACTCTCCCCTTTTAAACTTTTGCCATTCTATAGCAAGATCCGGATACTCCTTGGCGTATGCGTCAAAACGTTTAATCCATTCCTTGTCAGCTTTTTCTCCTTTTTCTACAGCTTCCCTTAAATGATTCAAAACTTCATCAGGGACATAAAAGGATGGTTCCAGAGGCCAATTAAGATTTTGTTTTGTAAGTTTCAAATCTTCAGCACCCAAAGGAGCTCCATGAGCTGCTGCAGTGTCCTGCTTCGGGCTGCCATAACCAATATGGGTGTGGACAATGATTAATGAAGGCTTTGTTTTTTCTTCTTGGGCTTGGACGATCAATTTTGCAATCGCTTCAATATTATTACCATCATCTTCAACCAATACCTGCCATCCATAAGCTTCAAATCTCTTTCTGACATTCTCTCCTGAAAAAGTCAGACTCGTTTTACCTTCAATCGTAATATGATTGTTGTCATAAAAATAAATGAGTTTCCCAAGCTCAAGATTTCCGGCAATAGATGCTGCTTCAGACGTGACCCCTTCCATCATGTCGCCATCAGAGGCAATGCAATAAATATAATGATCGAATATTGTGTGTCCCTTCCTGTTAAAGTAAGCAGCAAGGAAACGCTCAGCCATAGCCATTCCCACTCCATTTGCAAACCCCTGACCTAAAGGTCCTGTGGTTGTCTCGACACCTGGAGTTTTTCCATACTCAGGATGTCCTGGAGTGCGGCTGCCCCATTGACGAAATTGCTTTATATCTTCAAGAGTCACATCATACCCTGTCAAAAAAAGTAGGCTGTAAAGAAGCATGGAAGCATGACCTGCTGAAAGAATAAAACGATCACGGTCAGGCCATTCGGGATTCTTTGGATTATGTTTTAAAAATCTCTCCCATAAAACGTAGGCTAAGGGGGCCAAGCCCATAGGAGTGCCTGGATGTCCGGAATTAGCTTTTTCAACAGCGTCAGCAGCCAAAAAACGTATAGTATTAATGCTTAATTCTTCTAATTTTGGCTTATTGTTCATCCTTCTGCCTTTCAAGCTGTTTGCGAATTGATTTCAATTCCAGCTCATGTTTGGGAGTTGTTTTAGGATAGGTCATCTTTAGCACATTAAAAGCATCAAGAATAATCTGGGAAACAATCAAACGCGCATTATGCTTATCATCGGCAGGAACGATGTGCCAAGGTGCGTGAAGGGTACTTGTCTCATTGAGACACTCTTCATAAGCCTGCATATACTTATTCCAATACTTTCTCTCATGAGTATCCCCAAGGCTTAATTTCCAGTTTTTGTCCGGTTGATCAATACGCTCCAAGAATCGCTTGCGTTGCTCTTCCTTCGAAATGTGAAGAAAGAATTTAATGACCCTGGTGCCATTACGATAAAGATGCTCTTCAAGATCTACAATGGAACGATATCTCCCTGCCCAAATATTCTTTTCGTTACGCAATTCTTCTGAAAGCCCCTGTGTGCGAAGAATCTCGGGATGCACACGAACGATCAATACTTCTTCATAATAAGTGCGATTGAATATCCCAATTTGTCCACGTTCAGGAAGACAACAAGTGGTGCGCCATAAAAAATCATGTTCTAATTCCTCAGCGCTTGGACTTTTGAAACTAAAAACTTTACAACCTTGCGGATTGACCCCGGACATGACGTGCCGGATCGCTCCGTCTTTACCTGCCGCATCCATACCCTGGAAAATCAGCAATAATGCAAACCTGTTAGACGCATAATGAATATTTTGGAATAAACTCAATTTGGCAACATGATCTTTCAAAACTTTATGATAACTCTTCTTTGAATTGCAAAAGGGCTGCTCCATTGTCGAGCATTTGCTTAGATTGATCTTTTCTCCGGGCCGAACACGGAAATCTTTTAAATCACTTTTCATTTTTTAAGTATCTCCCTTTCAGCTTGCTTCCAATCTTGAGCAGCCAAATCTTTTTGACTTCCCCGCTTTTCGTATATTTCATAAGCTCGTTTGGCGATCCTTGTTGTCGGATCAGAACTAAGTTTTTCAGATTGTGCTAGAATTTTAGGATTAGCTTTTGTTTTATCAAAAAAATGATACGCGAGAAGTTTTATACGGTCATTAACGAGGAACCATGCTAAGGCATAGCCCCAAACAAATAATGCCCAACCCCATCCTAGTGGTGTCATGAATATCCCATAAACGGCCATCAAGGTAGCTAACGCTTGTGTACCAAATACTGCAATCAGTAGAATCTTGGCTGGACGAATGGACCAAAAGGGCCCTCGTGTGCGTGTGAGAAAAATCGTCAAGTGGCCTGCGACCGACAACTTTAAGTACATCATCGTCTGAATATGAGAGCGATCAATATGAAAAACACGCTCGCCTAAATAAAACAAGCCAAAGGCAGAGACGACACCTATGATACCCAATACTGTAGAAATACCCAAGACCATGCGCATGTTCCAGGCCTCAGGCTGCATTTTATATTGGACATTATCGTAGGCAATCGACAGAATGGCCCCATCGTTAAGCAAGGCCAGCATCACGATCATGACTGCGGTCAAAGGATAGAAATTGAATACTAGAATGGCCAATGTCATAAAAAACAGGACACGCAAAGTCTCAGCAATACGGTAAATGGCATAACTATTCATCCTCTGAAAAATACGCCGGCTTTCTTTGATAGCATCAATGATCACTGATAAACCAGGAGTTAATAACACGATTGCTGCAGCAGCGCGTGCTGCATCTGTGGCCCCCGAAACCGCAATCCCGCAATCAGCCTTCTTCAAAGCAGGTGCATCATTGACCCCATCTCCTGTCATACCAACGATGTGACCGCGTTTTTGCAGAATATCTACAATGTGAAACTTATGTTCAGGAAAAACCTGAGCAAAACCATCTGCTTTCTCTATAGAATCAATCTCTTCTGTAGTCTCTTTCTTTTTTGAGTCACCAAGGCTAGCGGCATCAAGAATATTTATGCCCATCCCTAATTTTTTGGCTGTTTCTATAGCAATAGCCAAAGCATCACCTGTAACCATCTTGACCTTGACACCCATAGACAATGCAGTCGCTATAGTTGATTTTGCATCTTCTCTTGGTGGATCAAACAAAGGCAAGACACCAAGAAATTGCCAGGATCCATCTGCGTCTGCCCTTGCTACACCTAAAGAACGAAAACCACGAGCAGCAAATTCGTTGACTACCTTCTCAACGGCGGTATTAACTGCGGAATGATTGGCTGATAAGGCCAGAATTACTTGCGGCGCACCCTTGGTCACTTTAAAAGTCTTTCCATCCTTGGATTTGATGAGGGCTTCTGTGCGTTTATGCACCGGATCAAAGGGTTGAAAATGCACCATCTGATAATTCTTTAAAGCTTCTTTATCCTTAATACCACCAAGAACAGCCAGATCAATCGTGTCATTATTGTCACCTCGCGATGCGAGGGCGGCATTGAGAATAATCTGATCAACAGGTATATTATTAACACTAAACGGATCACCCAAGGTAAGCTTGTTCTGGGTCAATGTACCTGTCTTATCTGCACATAGAATATCCACACCAGCCAATTCTTCAATCGCGACTAAACGGCTGACAATGGCTTGCTTTTTAGCCAAAAGACGCGCTCCAACCGCCATTGTCACAGATAATACCGTTGGCATGGCTACGGGAATGGCAGCGACAGTTAACACCAAAGCAAATTGCAAAGTAGTTAAAATGGGATCCCCACGGAAGATCGCGACAGTAATTATTACCGCCACCAAAGCTACCGCGAGAATAATCAGGTAATTACCAATCTTCAACACTGCTTTTTGAAAATGGCTAACCGTATGCACTTGCTGAACGAGCTGCGCTGTTTTTCCAAAATAAGTATTCTCACCCGTACCATAAACCATTGCTTCAATTTCACCCTGTCGAATGATCGAACCTGAAAACACGGCTCCCCCGGATTTAATTGAGGCTGGCAAAGATTCTCCCGTTAATTGGGACTGATCTACCTCAATTGAATCACCTTGGAGTAGACGCGCATCCGCTGGCACAATATCTCCTAAACGAAGACGAATAACGTCCCCTGGAACAACTTCACGCGCTGGTGGGTTGATCCACTTTCCATCACGTTTCACTCGAGCTTTAATTGCTAATTTAGCTTTTAGAGCAGCAATGGCATTTCCTGCTTCACGTTCTTCCCAAAATCCAACCACAGCATTTGTCATAAGTAAAACAAGGATTATAAAAAAATCAGGCCAATGACGGACAACACCTGACAAAATCACAGCTACCTCAATCATCCAGGGAATAGGTCCCCAGAAATAACTGAGGAATTTTAAAAACATATTCGTTTTCTCAACTGTGATCTCATTAGGCCCGTATTGAGTCAGACGTTTTTCAGCCTCTGATTGACTTAAACCTTCTGTTGAAGACTCTAATTTCTTCTCCAACTCAGGCATAGGTAAGGATTTTAATTCGTTACTCGTATTTGGCTTAGATCCCGTCTTAGATTTAGATTTATTTTTAATAGCTTCTTCATTGTCTTTCATAAAGAACTCCCGTACTTTGATTTTACGTAACGCTCAATCAAGGTATTCGTTGAACTATCATGGTTAAGATCATGCGCAAGATTCCGAGCTCCTGCGAGTGTCCGGCTTGAGGACCACCCAGCTCCAACTTTAAGTTCAGGAATAATGCGCTCAGCAAGCACCTTGCCCAATTCAACGCCCCATTGGTCAAAAGAATCAATCTTCCAAATAGTTCCTTGAGTGAAAACACTATGTTCATACAATGCAACCAGTTTACCTAATGCCTGCGGTGTCAAACGATCCAATATAATCGTGCTGGAAGGACGATTGCCCTCAAAATCTTTGTAGGGTTGCTGGGAAGATTGACCCATGGCAAGCGCTTCAGCTTGAGCAAAAACATTAGCTATTAGCATGTCATGATGAAGACCCATGGGATGTAGTGGTTGATTAAACGCGATAAAGTCACATGGAATGAGCTTGGTTCCTTGATGAATTAATTGGTAAAAAGAATGTTGGCCATTGGTGCCGGGCTCACCCCAATAAATGGGGCCTGTTTGATATGTTATTTTTTTGCCATCAAGGGTCACATGCTTGCCATTACTCTCCATAGTCAATTGCTGCAGATAGGCAGGAAATCGCTTTAGGTACTGCTCATAAGGAAGGACTGCTATCGTTTGAGCCCCAAAAAAGTTGTTATACCAAAAACCCAAGAGTCCCATCAGAACAGGCATATTTATTTCAAAAGGAGCTGTTCTAAAATGTTCATCCATCTGATGAAAACCATCAAGCATGGCTCGAAAATTATCAGGACCGATGGCAACCATCGTTGATAATCCAATGGCTGAATCCATTGAATAGCGTCCGCCAACCCAATCCCAGAACTCGAACATATTTGCTGGATCAATTCCAAATTCCTTTACTTTCTGGGCATTAGTTGAAACAGCGACAAAATGTTTAGCAACTACCGATGGATCTTTTGAAGCTTGAAGGACCCAATCACGGGCTGTATGAGCATTGGTCATCGTCTCCAAGGTTGAAAAGGTTTTCGATGAAATAATAAAAAGTGTCTCTTCTGCTTTAATATCCCTTGTTGCTTCGAAGAAATCAGTGCCGTCTATATTCGAGATAAAACGAAAATTCAAATCACGTTGACTATAATAACGCAATGCCTCATAGGCCATGACAGGTCCCAAATCAGATCCACCAATACCGATATTAATGACATTACGTATCGGTTTTCCAGTATGTCCCTTCCATTCCCCAGATCGAACCTTATTTGAAAAATCAGCCATCTTGTCGAGAACGGCATGAACCTGTAGCACGACGTCAATACCATCCACCACAATGGATTTACCTTGAGGTGTACGCAGAGCTGTGTGTAGGACAGGCCGATTCTCTGTGACATTAATCTTTTCACCACGAAACATAGCCTCAATGTGTGCCTTTAAACCAGAGTCTTTGGCTATTTGTATAAGCAATCTAAGCGTTTCGTCAGTAATACGATGTTTGGAATAATCAAAATAAATACCCACAGCTTCCAGGCTCATTTGCTTGCCTCGATCTGGATTTTCTTTAAAAAGATCACAAAGATGTAAATCCCGAACTTGCCTGTAATGCGCTTCTAATGCTTTCCATGATTTCATGCTATTACCCTCTCTAATTCTGAAGAGTATTCACCACGTCGTGCTGCCTTATTGCACCTTGCTCGATGATATAATGCTTCTTGAGCAGCTAAATAATTGACATCTTGGCCTAACCAAATATCTAAAGCCGGCTGCTGGATAGCACGCGCAAATGAAAAGGCCAAGGGCCAAGGTAATCGTGATTTAAATTTATGATTCATAGCATTCAATCGTTCTGAAGCCAATTCACAAGATTGACCACCTGATAAGAATGCAACACCACCTACTAAGGCAGGAACAACTCGCAAAAGAGACTTTACTGTAACTTCGGAAACTTCATCAATCGATTCTTGTTTTGGGCAAGCGAGTCCCGGAAGAACCATATTAGGTTTTAGGATCATGCCTTCTAACATTACACCTTGCACAAAAAGACGATTAAATACTGTTTCCAAAGCTTCCTCTGTTAACCTGCGGCAACGCTCAAGGGTATGATCACCATCCATCAGAACTTCTGACTCAACGATAGGAACGAGCCCTGCTTCCTGGCATAAGGATGCGTAACGAGCCAAGGCCTGTGCGTTAGCCTCAAGGCAAGCACGGCTTGGAATCCCATTGCCTACAGCCAAAACTGCACGCCACTTGGCAAATCGAGCTCCCATTTGATAATATTCCATCAGTCGCTCACGCAAACCATCGAGACCTTCAGTTATTTTCTCCCCAGGATGCCCAGACATATCTTTTGCCCCGATGTCAACCTTAATGCCAGGTAAGATTCCAACATCATTGATAACTTTTATAAATGAAGTACCATCTTTCATCTTTTGCCTGATTGTTTCATCGTATAGGATTACCCCACTGATGTATTCTCCAAGACCGGGTGTAGTAATAATTAACTCCCGATAAACACGTCTGTAACTTTCAGTTTGCGGTATTCCTAATTTGGCAAATCGTTTATTACAGGTTGGATTACTTTCATCCATCGCCAACAACCCTTTATCATCGGCCATTAGCTTCTCTACCGTATTGATTAATTCTTGTGTCTTCACTTTCTTATCCCCTTTTATTCATGGCAACTTAAACACGTAATAAACGAAAAGACCAAATACATAAGAATCCTGCAACCATAAGTCCGAGCCAAGAAGCGTACATTGGAGCATCCCAAGATCCCAGAATTAAAGGCCAATGATTAATAATTCTTAACAAATGAACTAAAGCAACGACGGCGAATACGCCTCCTGTCAGATAATGATATGTTTTCATGATGATATTCCTTTCATTTAAAAATAGAATGTTCCTATTATTAAGACCATTTCCAGTTACGAATTTCCGGTAAGTCTTGGCCATTTTTATCAATGTAAATCTTGTGCTCAACGAGCTTGTCCTGCATCATCTTCTTAAGATAAGCACCCTTTGTACCTAATTGTGGTAAACGATCTATTACATCCTGTACTAGATGGAAACGATCCAGATCATTTTGTACCCTTATATCAAAGGCGGTAGTAATCGTTCCTTCTTCTTTGTATCCTCGAACATGCATATTGCGATTGGTTCGGCGATAGGTTAGGCGATGAACTAGCCATGGGTATGCATGAAAACCAAAAATGATATGTTTGTCTTTAGTAAATAATGAATCGTAATCTGTTTCGTTAAGTCCATGTGGATGCTCACTGGCAGATTGTAGTTTCATTAGATCTACAACATTAATCACCCGTATTTTCAGATCTGGCAGATGTTGACGAAGGATAGAAACAGCAGCTAATATTTCCAGTGTCGGCGTATCGCCGCAACAGGCCATGACCACATCAGGTTCTGAACCTTGATCATTACTGGCCCATTGCCAGATACCAATACCTTCCGTACAATGCACGATGGCCTCTTCCATGGTCAGCCATTGGGGCAATGCATGTTTTCCTGCAACCACGACATTGACATAATGCTGGCTACGTAGGCAATGATCCATCACCGAAAGTAAACAATTAGCATCTGGTGGGAGATAAACGCGTACGATATCCGCTTTCTTATTGATCACATGATCAAGGAAACCAGGATCTTGATGAGTAAAACCATTATGGTCTTGTTGCCAGACGTGGGAAGCTAATAAATAATTTAATGAAGCAATCTTCCGGCGCCATGGCAGTTCTAAGGTTACCTTTAACCACTTGGCATGCTGACTGAACATCGAGTCTACAATGCGGATAAAGGCCTCATAACTGTTAAATACCCCATGACGGCCAGTTAATAAATATCCTTCCAACCAACCCTCACACTGATGTTCACTTAACATTGAATCTAAGACTCCTCCATCAGGTGACAGGAATTCATCATTCTTGACTTCCCTGGCATCCCACTGGCGATTGGTTACTTCAAAGACAGCACCAAGTAAATTTGATATCGTCTCATCAGGACCAAAAAGCCTAAAATTTCGGTATTCTTGATTTTGCTTTATTACATCACGCAAAAAATTACCTAAAATTAGTGTATCTTGACCATCGACAGCTCCAGGTGAAGGCACTTTTAAAGCATAAGCTCTAAAATCAGGCATACGCAATTCACGCAATAGAACCCCGCCGTTGGTATGCGGATTAGCGCCCATACGTTTAATACCTTTGGGTGCGAGTGTGGCTAATTCCGGAATAAGACGCCCATCTTGATTGAATAATTCTTCTGCCTTATAGCTTTTCATCCAGCTTTCAAGCAACTTTAGATGATCGGGATGATCAGAGTCGACAAGAATTGGAACTTGATGGGCTCGGAATGTGCCTTCTATTTGCAAACCATCGACCATTTTTGGACCTGTCCAACCTTTAGGTGATTTTAAAACGATCATCGGCCAACGCGGACGGGTATTGTCTTTTTTATCACGTGCATTGGTATGAATAGTCTTAATATCTGCAATGACACGATCCAATGTAGCTGCCATCAATTGATGCATCTGGGCTGGATCATCGCCTTCAACAAAATAAGGTGTCCAACCGCAACCTTGAAAAAATTTCTCCAATTCCTCATGTTCAATACGAGCGAGCACTGTTGGGTTGCTAATCTTAAAACCATTAAGATGCAGGATAGGAAGTACAGCACCATCAGATATTGGATTTAAAAATTTATTGGAATGCCAAGCAGTTGCCAAAGGACCTGTTTCTGATTCGCCATCTCCGATGACACAAGCAACAATTAAATCTGGATTATCAAATGCAGCTCCGAAAGCATGACTGAGTGAGTAGCCAAGTTCCCCGCCTTCGTGGATTGAACCCGGCGTTGTTGGCGCTACATGGCTGGAAATCCCCCCTGGAAACGAAAATTGCTTAAACAGTTTCTTCATCCCAGCTTCGTCTTGTGTTATGTTTGGATAAACTTCACTCCATGTACCTTCGAGATAAACATTCCCCACAATTGCCGGTCCCCCATGTCCGGGACCCGCGATGTAAAACATATTTAAGTCAAATTCTTTGATAACACGGTTTAAATGCACATAAATAAAATTCTGACCAGGTGTTGTCCCCCAATGACCTACCACCAGTGGCTTAACATGTGACATTTTCAAAGGCTCTTTAAGTAAAGGATTGTCGTATAGGTAAATTTGCCCAACAGATATATAGTTGGCCGCTCTCCAATAGGCATTTATCTTTTGAAGTAAATCATTTGATAATGGTTTATCAGGATTAATTATTCCTTCCGGAATCCCATTAACAACTTCTTTTACCCTGTTTTTCATATCAAAGCTCCTTCCAAAGCTTTACTTTCTCAAATAATTCTAGATTTGTGCCGTTTCCTTAATGCTCTTATTAGAAATTCGGCCTTTAGGAATTAGATCTTCAGCCCAGTAATCCGGTCGTTTGTAATGCCTATTAAGATTAGTTTCATATTCACGGGTAACTAAAAGCTCATCTGAATATTCCGGTGCTTGTTTGATGGACTTTCGAGTCATATTGACAAAAATCTTTGAATCACTCCAACCGACGCTGTCAATCCATCTGGGAGAAATCAGAACTTTCTTACCTGCCCACCAGTTCTTAGTATCAATGACTAAATATCTGATTGCCCATGAATCATCATCAACAATAAAATCAATGACATGACCTATCTCCCCATCTTTTGCCTGAATATGATAGCCACTTACATGTTGAGTGCTTCGTAAATGAGGATCCCACGCCTTACCTCCTTGATTTGAAGCTTTCCAATTAGTAGGCATCCTTGTAAAGTTTGGTGTATCACCCCACATATATTGTCCACCCCAATACGTTGGCCAACCGTAATACCCATAATAAGCATCCTCAAATTGTCGGGAAACAGGCTTGTCACTATTCAATGACGGGCTGTTTTCAATCTGTTTTTTGCTCAAACTAACCGCAATATTTCGCTCTATCGTATCAACCGCAATAAGAGCGTACGGTGAAATCAATACTTGATTAAAAGAAAGCCAATTCCCTGTATCAACAACCAGATAACGAATAGCCCAGTACTGATCATCGAAGTAAAAATCTTTGACCTTCCCGATTTCTCCATCCAAGCTATCCAATGTATAACCTTCTAATGTTTTAACTTTATTTAGTTTCATATTGATCCTTTCATAGGGACAAGTTCATCGTCCCAATACCCTTGACGGCTGTAATGTCCATACAATTTGGATTCATATTCCCGCGTTAGTAACGAAGATTCTGTGTATTCCGGCGCCTGTTTAATTTCTTCACAAGAAAGATTCACAAATATTTTAGAATTCCTCCAATCAATGTTCTTGATCCATTGAGGTGAAATTAATATCCGTTTTCCCTGCAACCAGTTTTTCGTATCAATAATTAGATACCGTATCGTCCACCTATCATGATCAATAATAAAGTCCTCGATGTGGCCAATTTCTCCGTTTGTCGCTTGTATATGGTAGCCAGCCACTTTATGGGTGCTTCGTAAATGAGAATTCCAGGTCTTGCCCCCTTGATTCGCTATTCCCCATTTTTTAGGATCACGCATAATAGATGGATATCTCCCCCACATTTCATCACCATCCCAATAGGAGGGCCATCCGTAATAACCATAATAGGCATCTTCAAATTGCCGTGAGACGGGTTTGTCTGAATTATATGACGGACTTTCCTTGATCTTCTTTTTGGTCAAATCAACCTGGATATCCCTGTCTTCCTGATCAACATCAATAAGAGAATAGGGTGAAATCAATACCATATTCGGCGTAATCCAGTTCCCCGCTTCCACAACTAAGTATCGAACTGTCCAGAACTTGTCATCAAAATAAATGTCTTTGACCTTCCCTATATCCCCGTCGATGCTATCCAATTTATACCCTTCTAATGTTTTAGCTTTGTTTAACATATTCATAGTCCTTTCATAAAATACGTTTTTATTAGATAGCCGTATCTAATTTGAGCATTTGACTTACCTGTTGTGCAATCATGAATTCTTCATCTGTACGAATAATGCGAACCGCAACCTTGCCCATCTTTTTAGAAATTATCCCTTCGTTGGCCTTGTTGAGATTTTCATCGATATCAACTCCTAGAAATTCAAGCCCCTTGCAGATCCTAGAACGAATGACTGGCACATTTTCTCCAATACCTCCAGCAAATACCAGCGTGTCAAGACCGCCAAGTGCTGCGCTATATGAACCTATCCATTTCTTAGTTTGATAACAAAACACCTCAATAGCTTCTTTTGCCCGTACATCACTAGATTCATGCAAAAGCAAATCTTTCATATCCGAGCTTGTTTCAGAAATTCCAAGAAGCCCTGATTCGTAATCCACCATATGCTGGAATTGACTCGCGTCCGTCCCTTCTGTCCGTGCTAAATAGTAGTTAAGCCCAGGGTCTAAATCTCCACAACGTGTTCCCATGACTAAACCCGCACTTGGTGTAAACCCCATGCTGGTATCAATGCTTTTACCATTCTCCACTGCCGCCAAACTGGCTCCACTACCCAAATGGGCAAGGATGACTCGAGATGGAAACGCATCTTTTCCAGCTATTTGAACCAATTCTCGCATCAAAAATGAATAAGAAATACCATGAAATCCTAACCGACGAACACCTTTTGCTTCATATCGACGAGGAATCGCCAATATCTTGGCCACTCGTGGCATATCATGATGAAATGCTGTATCAAAACACAAAACTTGAGGTGTATCCGGAAATCGATAAATAAATGCCTCAATAATCATAAGTTCCTGAGGTAAATGCTCAGGGTCAAGCGCTTCATACAGATATAAATCATCTAAAAGTTCTTTCGTTACTAATTGCGTTTCACTATCTTTAGGGCTTCCTTGAACAATCCGATGTCCTACAGCAGACAATGCATCATCCCCTATACGTTTTTCAATCCAATCCATTAAAAATCCGACAGCTTGTTTTTGATCCCCTGCATCTATATCCTTTGAAAAATTATCAGCCCCATCGATACCTTTAACTCGTAAGAAAGCATTGGGCAATCCAATCCTTTCAATGCTTCCCTCAAACTTCTTTCGTAATACCTCATTAGCCTCATATAAGGCAAATTTGATGCTTGATGAACCGCCATTGATGGCTAATACATTTTTCATTTGTCTAATACCAATCCAAGGCAAGCTAATTTCGCTTGCGTAGTTTTATAATCTCTATGAAAAATACTCTTTATACCCAAACTTTCCGCCACTTGAACAAATAAAAATGTATTATCGATATAAACAATTTGCTTGTGGTTTACTTGGGAGATATCTAAAGCTAGCCGGAAGATATCCTCATCTGGTTTACGAAGATGAACATAGCAAGAGGAAATAAAAGAATCCACGAACACATCAAGCTTAAAGGTATGAATACGATAAGCGTTTAATTCCCGCGCTTCATTACTAACCACGACTATCTTTAATCCATACTTAGCTTTTAGCTGGGCTATGAGATTGATCATCTGAGGATAAGGCTTGGATTGTGAAAACATAAACTTCTTGAAAACATTAAGAGAAAATCTACGCCCCTCATAGAACACCACACGTCTCAAATATTCATCAATACTAAGTTTACCTGACTCGTAGGTGTTAAAATTCAGATAATGCCGAATTTCCATTTCTTTAAAATTCAAATCAAAAGTCTTAGCCGCTAAGGATCGATATTTTTGAACCCATCCATCGGTGAGCAAGACACCGCCAATATCTACAAATAACGTCGTAATAGGAAGATCCTTTTTCATTTAGATATACCCTCACTTAAGCGGCCATTCGTTTTATTTAAATTCTTAATTTTCTCACTGAGATCTTGGTTCAAAACCCCATCCTGAAGCCGCCACTGCCAATTTCCATCAGCAACGCCTGGAAAATTCATCCTGGCTTCTGCCCCCAAATTCAGAAAATCTTGCATGGGAATAATGACTGTCTTGGCCTGAGAGCCAAAAGCCTTGCGGATCATGGCCCAATCAATATCCGAAGCATTTACGCCCAACTGTTTTTGCAAACTGTTGCGTAGTTCATTTGGCAATTGTTCATACCAACCTACTGTTGTGTTGTTGTCATGCGTCCCTGTATAAAGCACTGAATTTTCCAGATGATCATCTGATAGGTTTAAATTATTCTTTAGTTGAGTGCTATACTCAAACTGCAGAACCTGCGTTCCTGGAATTTGAAACTGTTGCATTAAAGAAGTCACTTCTGGTGTTACGACCCCGAGATTATCAGCGATAAAAGGTAATACACCAAGAGCCTCTCGTACTGCTTGGAAAAAAGAAGACCCTCCTCCAGCTGTGTACTGCCCATACTCAGCTGTCTTCGCATTCGCAGAAACTTCAAAAGTACGAACAAAACCAATAAAATGATCCAGCCGAACAAGATCAAAACGTCTTAAAGCAATGCGTATACGCTCAATCCACCAGCTATATTTCTGTTGTGCTAAAACATCCCAGCGATAAACCGGTAAACCCCAAAGCTGTCCCGTTTTAGAAAAATAATCAGGAGGAACGCCTGCGACTACAGAAGGATTTCCATCAGCATCAAGTTTAAAAAGTTCGGGATGCGCCCAAACATCAGCGCTTTGATGGGCTACAAACATAGGAATATCGCCAATCAATCGGATTCCCTTGGATTTGCAATGAACTTTTAATTCATTCCACTGAACTGCAAACTGCCATTGGACAAATTCATGGTAACGTATCTCATGAGCCAAATCTTTCTGTACACCGGTAATTGCATCTAGCTGGCGTGTTTTCAGCTCTTGGTTCCATAAGGTCCAATTTGAAGTGCCTTGTTTTTCTTGAATCGCCAAGAATAATGAAAAATCATCAAGCCAATATTTTTCTACTTTTTTAAATGCATCAAAATCAATTTTGCGTTTATCTTGGGGTTTATTCTCAAAATTTTCAAAAGCACGTCTTAGCAACCTTGTCTTTAATTCTTCCGTCCCAGCATAATTTACTTGTCCCTCATTAGATTGTCTGTAATGTTCTATATCAGAACTTTCCAAAAATCCTTGGGCAACCAGACGATCAGGACTCATTAGTAACGGATTACCTCCAAAGGCAGACATCGATTGATAAGGACAATTCCCTTCTCCAGTTGGACCTATAGGAAGCATTTGCCAAAACAAAAGCCCACTCGTTCCCAGAAAATCTACAAAACAGGCAGCAATGGGACCAATATCACCAATAGGATATTGATTGAAAAGTGAACTTGGATGCAGCAGCACTCCGGAGGATCGTTTCTCCATTATGAATTATCTTTCTTACGTATCAAAAGTATCGCGCAACTCCGGGCTTGAAGGTAATACGCCTTTGTGTCCTTAATTTGGATCTCTTGTGAAAATAAATGCGACGTATCTACAGCCAAATGCCAACTATGACCAAAAGATATTGTTGGCAGAATAAAATCAAACCCTTGTGTACCAGCATTAAACAATATGTAGATCTTTGATTGAGCATTTTCATGAATCAAACATGCTAACTGCTTATTCTTTGAATCATTCCAATTAGGTAATTCTCCATGAGGACTAAACCACTGGATTTCAGCATCTGTATAAAATTGTTCCTTGCTTAAGATGGGATGATCGCGACGAATAGCTACCAAACCACGGGTGAAATTATAAATTTCCTGATGTTCCGTCAAATGACTCCAGTTAAACCAACTTATTTCATTATCTTGACAATATGCATTATTATTACCCTCTTGCGTGCGGCGAAATTCATCTCCACCAGATAACATCGGGACACCACGCGATATCAAAAGCGTTAAAAGAAAATTCTTGATCTGGCGCTTTCTAGTATCCTCAATCTGACTATCATCTGTCTTGCCTTCAATACCATAATTGGCACTTAAATTTTCGTTAGTCCCATCCTTGTTATTTTCTCCATTGCTTTCATTATGCTTGGCGCTATAACTCACCAAATCATTGAGAGTAAAACCATCATGACAGGTAATAAAATTGATACTACTCTCCGGTCCTTTGCCAGATTTAGAATAAATGTCAGCACTGCCACAGATACGTTCTGCAAATAGACCAAGAACCCCATCATCACCACGCCAAAACCTTCGGATAACATCCCTGTATCGACCGTTCCATTCTGCCCAACGGCGTTTTGAAAAGTTCCCAACCTCATACGCTCCGGCAGCATCCCACGGTTCAGCAATTATCCGCACATCCCTTAATACCCTGTCATCAGCAATAAGCTCGAGAACTGGAGCATTGGACAACAATTTTCCTTCGCAATCACGATCAAGCACTGTGGCAAGATCAAAACGGAATCCATCAACATGCATTTCTTCAACCCAATATCGTAACGCTGTCAAAATGTGGTCCCTCACAACAGGATGATTGGCGTTAATAGTATTGCCTGTACCTGAGTAGTCCTTATAAAAACGTTTATCGTCTGCTAACATATAAAAAATCCTGTTATCAATTCCACGAAAACTAAGTGTCGGCCCACGTTCGTTCCCTTCAGAAGTATGATTAAAAACTACGTCTAAAATCACCTCAATCCCTGCTTTATGTAAAGCTTGGACCATTTCCTTAAATTCTTGTTTTTGATGCCCAATACCTTCCAAACTACTATAGGAAGCCTTAGGCGCAAAAAAGGCTACTGGGTCATAACCCCAATAATTCTTGAGAGGTTGACCGTTAGGTGAATATTTGCCTGTTGGCTGATTTTCATTGAACTCTTGTACCGGCATAAGTTCAACCGCTGTCACACCTAAGTTTTTAAGATAGGGAATCTTTTCCATTAGACCCCTATAGGTTCCAGGATTTTTCACACCGGAACTTGGATGATTTGTAAAGCCACGGACATGCAATTCATAGATGACAACTTTGGACCAGGGAAGCTTTGGAGAATGATCCTCATACCATTCAAATTGCTCGTCCGTGAAAACGCATTTAGGCATGCTTCCTGCATCATCGACCATCGAACGTACCGCATCCACATCAGGAACCGACACATCATACCCACGAGCTACCCCGAAATCCCAAGTAGGCAATCTCGAAATTTCTTTAGTACAGGGATCCAAAAGAAGTTTGTTAAAATTAAACCGATGACCATCCTTAGGGTTATAGGGGCCATCCACCCGATAAGCGTAGAGTTGACCAGGTTCAATCCCTTCGACCCAAACATGCCAAATATTACTTGTCCGATTGTGAATAGGATCCAAATTAATCACGCTTGCCGCTTTAGCATCTTCATGATGGTTAAATAACTCAAGCCTTACATGGGTTGCGTATTGACTAAAAATCGCAAAATTGACACCAGTACCACATTGACTAGGGCCAAGTGGTAATGATGTTCCATCCCGAAGGTGAATCTTTAAATTTATTTTCTCTTTTAACTCTTGCATAAATTTTCTTTCACTTTTGCCAAAGAATACCACCAATTTCCAAAGGCACTGTAACCCCATCACAGAACGGTATAATGCGTGCCGTATAATCTGTTTTTGAACGGGCCGCAGACACAGAAGTACTGTAAACATAGCCACCCGACGCACCGTTCAGCGGACCAATGCGATTCATTTCCTGACGAATTGAATCACCACCGTTGATACCATTAGCATAAAGCTCAACTTTGACTAGGTTCACATCGATATCATCAAGATAGACATCTACCTCAAAGATATTTTGATCCGCTTTTGTCTGTGACTTCATGTTGCCAAAATGCAATTTGCCCCATTTTTCTTTGAGAGTATTTTCTGAATTAATAATGCTTGTACCTACCTTGCTTTTATCAGCAGAGCGCTGACGAAAGGCAATTGCAGAAGGAAGATAATATTTATCGATATATTCACGTACTGTACGATTGGTTGAGAATTGAGGGGTCAGAGAGCTCATGCTTTCACGCATGCGTGAAAGCCAAGCAATTGGTAAACCCTTATCATTTCTTTTATAAAATTCAGGTATTACTTCACGTTCAAGAATTTCGTAAAGAACTCCGGCTTCGATGGCATCCCAAGCTGGATCTTCGCCATGTTCCTGACCGTCACCTATTGCCCAACCTACCTTTGGAGTGTATGCTTCAGCCCACCATCCATCCAACTCTGAAAGATTAATACCTCCATTAACAAGAACTTTCATTCCGCTAGTACCGCAGGCTTCCCATGGTCGTCGTGGAGTATTAATCCAGACATCTACTCCACGCACTAAATGAGCTGCCATGTGCATATCATAATCGCTGAGGAATATGACGTGATCACGGGCTGGGGTAGTTCTGATAAAATGGATCCATTCCTGGATCAAGACCTGTCCAGCTTTATCTGCTGGATGCGCCTTACCTGCCATAATCAGTTGTACTGGACATTTTTGATCGCTCAAAATGCGAAGTAATCGTGCAGTATCATGCAGTAAAAGATTGGGTCTCTTGTAAGCAGCAAAACGTCGGGAAAATCCTAGAGTTAATGCATTGGGATCAAAAATATTCTTAGCACGATCAATCATTTCAAGACATACACCACTAATAGCTAATTCTCTAGGCAATCTTTCACGGGCATACTCAACCAAACCTTGACGATTTTTAGATCGCATTTCCCACAATTTTTCATCAGATACACCACGAATATTCTGTTCTAGAGTTTCTGTAGTTCCCATCCAGCGATCTTTCCCGCAAGCTTTTGTCCAAAGATCATCAGAAGCTGCAGAGTCCCAGCTTGGCACATGAACTCCATTAGTCACATATCCAATAGGAACTTCGTTAACAGGCCAGCCAGGAAAAAGAGATGAGAATAAATGACGACTGACATCACCATGTAAACGGCTGACTCCATTAACTGCTCCACTGCCTCGGATGGCCAGATAAGCCATATTGAAAGGTTCAGAAACGTCTGAGCTATTCTGTCGTCCTAAAGCTAATAAATCTTGAAGGGAAATACCTAATTTTTCTTTAGCATAAGCCCCAAGATATTGTTCAATAAGTTCCGGCAGGAAATGATCAAATCCTGCTTCAACAGCCGTATGTGTCGTAAATAAATTTCCTGCACGAGTGACATCCAGCGCAACATTAAAGGGTTTACCACTCTCTTTCATATAAGATCTAGCACGCTCTAATACAACAAAAGCCGCATGCCCTTCATTAAGATGGCATACTTCTGGCCTAATCTTAAGTGCTTCAAGCAGTCGCCAACCGCCGATCCCTAAAAGCATTTCTTGTTTCAAACGCAGTTCTGGACCACCGCCATAAAGTTGATTGGTAATGCCTCTGTGTGCCGGAAAATTCGCTGCGTCATTGCTATCAAGCAAATATAGTTTCACACGACCAACTTGAACCTGCCAGGCACGCAGCCACACTGAATATCCAGGCAAAGCTATTTCTAAACGCAGCCATTCTCCATTCTCCTGCCGTAACGGTGTAATCGGTAATTGTCCAGGATCGTTATAAGGATAAAGAGCTTCTTGAACCCCATCTTTGTCAATCACTTGACGAAAATAACCTTGCTGGTATAAAAGACCAATACCAACCACTGGTATTCCAAGATCACTTGCGGCTTTAAGTTGGTCACCAGCCACATTTCCAAGTCCACCCGAATAAATTGGGAGAGCTTCGCTTAACATGTATTCCATGCTGAAATACGCAATGCAGGTTAATGGCGATTTTGGATGATTTTGTTGAAACCATGCAGGGGTCTCAGCTTGTTTTTTCCTGGATTGCAATAGAGCATCAACTTGTCCACGAAAGGCAGGATCAGCCAAAAGGTCCCCTAGCTTTTCTCGCGCCACTGTCTGAAGAACAATCCAAGGATTATGTGTTAGTTCCCATAATACAGGATCCAGTTGCCGCCAAATTTGGTCAGTACTATGGTTCCATGACCAATGTAAATCCAGGGCAATTTGTCTTAAGGAATCAAACCCATCGATATCTTTAGGTCGTAAGCTATTTACTGTAGCATTAATAGGTATCTTGTTTTTCATGCATTCTCCTTCATAAACATTAAGTTAAAGAACAAATACCCTCTGAAATAACGAGGTCTCACCTCGATCAGATTTCAATTCAAGCTCACCCTCTTTAAATGAAACGATCGTACTTAAAGCAACACTACTTCTCAGATTCTCGTTTTGGGCACCAGTAATACTCAAAGCAATAATTGCATCATTTATTTTCCATGTTCCATAAATCATCCCTGGGACAGTTGGATAAATCATATTAGCAATGAATCCTCCTGGATGCAGCCGGCAGACAAAGGTACCATCACCTTTAATTGACATCGTTTCTTTCAAATTGCCAACTGTACCTTTCCAGGTTCCTACAATTTTCGTAGGATAATCCGCCTTCGAGATAGTTTGTATATTGTTTGTACATGACACCAAACAAAGCCCTAAGATAGCCGCAGTAAACACTATTTTCATCATTTTCATATTGCATCTCTCACTATTGTCTGCGCTTCCTCTAAAATAGATTTCAGATGATCTTGTCCCAAAAAACTTTCCGCATAAATCTTATAAATATCCTCAGTCCCTGATGGGCGAAGTGCAAACCACCCGTTTTTTGCTTCTACTTTCAAACCGCCTATAGCAGCGCCATTACCCGGAGCATTAGTCAAGATAGCCTTAATCTTCTCACCAGCCAAATCTGTCGTCTTCACATGTGATGCGTCAAGATTCTCTAAAATTTTCTTTTGTTCTGGAGTGGCAGGTGCTTGAATGCGTTCACTAAAGGACTCTCCTAACTCTTCTGTCAAATCGTGGTAAATTACGGCCGGATCTTTTCCTACTCGTGCAGTGATCTCTGCCGACAGCAATGCTGGAACTATTCCGTCTTTATCTGTTGTCCAAACGCTTCCATCTAAACGTGAGAATGAAGCACCCGCGCTTTCTTCGCATGCAAACCCAAGAGATTCATCCATCAAACCTTCAACAAACCATTTGAAACCAACAGGCACCTCGTAAAGCTTACGGCCAAGTTTGGCAGTAATCCGATCAATCATCTGGCTACTGACCAAGGTCTTGCCAACGGCGGCTTTAGGATTCCACCTTGGCCGATGTTGAAAAAGATAAAAACAAGCAACTGAAAGGTAGTGATTGGGTGGCAATAAGCCTACAACTTTAGTAACTATCCCATGACGGTCATGGTCAGTATCACAAGCAAAAGCAATATCAAATTGATCCTTTATTCTGATCAATCGCTGCATAGCGTAAGGAGAAGACGGATCCATTCGGATCTGCCCATCCCAATCCACTGTCATAAAACTAAAGGTCGGATCAACTTTCTCGCTAATCACTTCAAGATTCAACTTGTAACGCTCGGCAATGGGTTTCCAATAATGGACTCCGGCCCCACCAAGCGGATCTACTCCGAGCTTAAGATTTGATCCTTTAATAACACCCATATCGATCACGTTTTCTAAATCATCAATGTAGGTATTCAGATAATCATGGCGATGTGTGCTGGAAGCACTTAATGCTTTTTCATAAAGTATTCGTTTAATACCATTCAGCTTTGATTCGAGAAATGTGTTCGCTATCATTCCAATCCAATCGGTGATCTTTAAGTCCGCAGGCCCCCCATTGGGCGGATTATATTTGAATCCCCCATCGTGGGGTGGATTGTGGGAAGGGGTAATAACAATACCGTCGGCAAGACCACTTTTACGACTACGGTTATAGGAAAGAATTGCGTGAGAGATTACTGGGGTCGGCGTATATTCATCATTCTCTGAAAGCATAACGTCAACCCCATTAGCTGCCAGCACCTCGAGTGCACTTGCACGTGCCGGTTGGGATAATGCATGTGTATCCATTCCAAGAAACAAAGGGCCATTAATACCCTGCTGCTTACGAAATAGGCAAATCGCCTGTGTAATGGCAAGTATATGCCATTCATTAAATGATTTTTTAAATGCACAACCACGATGCCCGGAGGTACCAAATAATACCCTCTGCGCCTTCACACTAGGGTCAGGCACATCGGAATAATAGGATGTAATCAATTTAGGGATATTAACTAACATCCCTGAATTTGGTGGCTTTCCAGCAAGTAAACTTATATTCGTTAATTCTTTTTCAACTAACATTATTCTTCCGTCGTATTTATATATGTTTAAGATACTATTTTAAGGATATACAAGAATGCTTCAATTGTACCAAGGTATAATAAGACGTATTGAAAACAGTTAAGGCAGGATTGAATTTGTTTTGCTTTTGGATCTAATTTTGGGTATTGATTCTTTTTTAAAAGATCCTTCAATTAAATGGCGTAATTGAATAATTTCTTCTTGAAGCGCTTGAAGTGACTTCTGATAGGCAATTTCTGGTTTTGGATCTTTGACCTCACGGTCAATTAAGAAAGATGCCAAAAGTGCAGTTATATATCCAAATATCACGACCGCGTAAATTGATACGCAAAGATCGATAATTCTTCCACCTGTTGTCTTTACTACATACCCGCTACCCATGTTTGATAGCTGCATGGCTGTCCACCAAAGGGCCCTCAAATAAGTGTGGATGCCTTGTGGATCTTCAACGTTACCCTCAAAATGAAGCATTCCTGCTGCACCAGAGAACAATATCACAAAAGTCAATGCAAGCACGTAACCTGCACCGCGATGCCCAATATTCCTACGAAGGATCCGCATACCTACAAATGCTGAAGCAAAAATCCAAATCATCTGTATGCCGAAAGTTGCGGTGATTACACGCACCAGTGGAAAGGACTGCAAAAAAGGGAAAAATCGTAGTGTAGTGACTAAAATTGCTAAAACGAATAGCCAATTCTGTTTTAGAAGATTTATTTTATTGGTAACGGTCGCCAGACGCATGGCGAAATATAAAATAAATAAAACCCAAATACCTGTCCCAAAACCTGACAGTATTGGACTTACACCATTAACAAGCTCAGTGATAAGTATGCAAAACCAAATGAAACTTAAGAAAATCATTGGCAATTCAATCAATTTCAAGAACGCCAAGATCTTTGGATATTTCGGTACTTTACTATTTATCACTGCATTATTTCTCAGCTTGATTATGAGCCTCTAAAAACCATAAATTCTTATCAACACTACGTGAAATTTGGGTAAATATGTCCGCAGTTGCCGGGTCATCAAGCTCAGTTGCTTGTTTGATGGTAGTACGGATGAGTTCACCATACACAGCGAGTGAGTGAGAAAGAGCCTCAACATGTTCATGGCCGGTGGTAAGCACCAAAGGATACTCTGGAAGATTACTGCGATTCACAACAACTTGTACCGTACCTTCCGCAACTCCACCAAATTGGACAATCCTCTCAGCAATAAGATCTGGATATTCTTCTGATTCTTCCGCAATCTTGTCAAATAGCTCATGAAGAGCGATAAAGCCGGGTCCTTTCACATTCCAATGTGCCTGCTTGGCTTGGGTCTGTAGATCGATTGAATCAGCAAGACGGTCTTGCAAAATGGTCTCCATCTGTACTCTGACTTTCTCACTGATTGTATTCTTTGTTTGGAATTTCTTTGATTCCCCCTTCTGGATCAATACTTCAATTTTCTGAGAATCTCTGTAACTTTCCATGACTGCTGATTTTGAGTTTTTCATAATTCCTCCATTATCTATTAAGTTTATTATAAAACCAGGCGATCAACATACCGCCAATAGTCCCGTCACAAAATCCCCATATGGTGCCAATCAATGTTCCGCCTAAAGTCGAATTATAACCAATATAGACTGAACCCATTAATGTGACAAAGCCTAGTCCCCAGTTCCAAAAAGTAGAGGTTAACCCTAAAAACAAAATCCCTATTCCCCAGACAATTCCCAATGTTAATCCCAAGGCTTTAATATTTAATTTATTCATATGAACCTCCGATTATTTTTTAAGCGTAAGCAGTATTAAAGCAAGCCATTACTGTCACTACCAATAAAGCTGCTATCCAAAAAATAACCAAGATAGTTAATAGTTTTTCCATAACCAATGCCCTAAAGCGTACTCCATATTTATTCCTAATTCTTTTCTGTAATTTTGGCTGTCAGACTTCTGAACGATTCCAAGATATCTATAGGAACACCTAGGATAACAGTATTGGATGCTGAAGGCCCAAGACCATCAATAGTTTGAAGCGTTCTTAACTGCATGGCTCCTGGTGATTCAGCCATTATTTTTGCCGCTGCCGCAAGATTGACTGAGGCTAATTTGTCCCCTTCAGCCTTAGTGATAGTGGCACGTTTTTCCCGTTCTGCTGAAGCCTGCCGTGACATCATTTCCTTGAGTTCCTGCGGCACATCAACATCTAATATCTTAATCGCTGATACATTTAAACCCCAATTCGCTGCTTGTTTTTGAATGATGGCTTCAATTTCATCACCAATTTTCTTCCGTTCTGCCAATAGATCATCAAAGCTCATCCCTCCGACCACATCCCGCAAGGCACCTTGGGCAAATTGGGATACTGCATATAAATAATTCTGCACCTTAATCACCGCTGATTGAGCAACAATGACCTGAAAATAAACAACCCCATTAATGGACACTGGCACATTGTCCTTGGTAATTGCCAGCTGTTTGGGGATATCAATGGTCATGACCCTCATATCAATTACACTTGCGGTCTCAACTAAAGGAATGATGAGGTTAAGGCCAGGCTGTAGCGTTCTGGAATATCTTCCCAACTGGAACACAACTCCTGTTTGATACTGTTGGATAATCCTTACTCCTGAAATGATAATAAAACCTACAATAATAACTAAATAAATTACTATGCCCATTAATTTACTCCTTTTTATTTTTGTGTATTCGAATCACCCTCGTTTATTAGCCTAGAAACTTTTTTTAGTTTTATAGCATCTTTGCACTATGCCATAATTTCTACATCGGCTATTTCTTTTACCATATTCCAATTATTATCTTCCGGCATTTCATTCTCTACTGCCCAAATCACATCCAGAGGAAGAAATGGCTTTTTAATCCATCTTTTTATGCCACAAAAATCCATAAGCCATTTAAATTCATCTTTAAAAATATTTGACATCGCGATGATCGGAATTTTTTTCGTCCCAAAGACTCGATTTATCGCATCGGCAAGTGCAAATCCGTTCTTATGAGGCATTTTTAATTCCATTAAAATAACATCCGGCTTATTATTGATCACCGCATCTACGGCCCCCAAAACATCGTTAACCAAGACAGGGATATACCCGGCCATCTTTAGAATTATCTCAAGTTCTCTCAGGGAATCCTGATTATCATCAATGATAGCTACTATTCTATTTTGCACTTGCTTGCTCCTATCTTTATTAAAGTATATACTCCTGCTCCAAGCCAATAAGAGATGATAATTACTTAATTATCATTCCGCTGAAGCAAGTTTAGGCCAACACCCTAGAAGGGCTTTTTTAATAGGTAACCTGTGACGTTTCTTCTAAAAGATGCTGATTTATAACCTCTGGCTTTGTACGATCTAGAATTTTCTTGGCACGATTAGTATCCTCGACAGTGCCATGAGCAATTAGAACAAACTTGCCATTCTTGATAGCAGTTTCATATTGTAAGACGCTGTCCTTAGGGATTCCGATGCTGCATAATCCTCCAGCAATAGCGCCTAAACCTCCTACGATAACGCCACCTTCTAAGGCCCCAACGATCCAACTAACCAATGGTCCGCCTATAAAAAGCGGACCTATTCCAGGAACCCAAAAAAAAGCGGAACCAAACAAAAATCCCCAAAATGCACCCCAAAACGCACCCGTTTTACCCCACGCTAACATGCGGTCACTGGTGTTATAGTAACCAACTACCTGCTCATCTGTCTGATAGTCTCGTCCAACAATCGATAATTTCTTCATATCAAAGCCAGAGCGTTGAAGTTCCTTAACAGCCACTTCGGCAGTTGTATGAGATGCATAAATTGCTACAACAGAATTATTTTCCTTCATTATTTTCTCCTGAATTTAAATAGTTAACTTCAAGAAATTATTTTAAGGGGAGATGAAAAACGAATCAATTGTACCTAGGTATAATCAATATCGACCAAACATACGACGAAGAAATATGTATTAATCTTTTAAAATATAGCTCACTTCGTTGCGTCTGAGAAATGGAAGGGTCCATGGAGGGTTGTAGAAAGCATAAACTGCTTCTGACTTTATGTTGAAGTTATTATCTTTGATAAAAGTACTTAAAATTCTTAAATATTTTTGTAAATTTCTATTATTCCAACATCCAGAAAAGCGAATAGCAACGCTCCTATAGCTCGATACAGATTTAAGTTTAACGATAGGGTTATCAGGTCTGGGCAAAGCGTCAAGTGTAAAGGCACTAGGCATCGTAAATTGCACCTTCCATAAAACACCATCTTTAATCTGGGTCACAGGTGAAGTCATAACAATCTGATCCCCTTTCTGTTGAAGAACGGGAGATGTCATTACTATCGATCTTTTGGGTAAATTCTTGCCATTAAACCACCAAAGCTGTAAGAGATGGATAATCCGTATACCCCTGAGGACCAGAACCATAAAATGTTTCCGGAACAGGCAGGTTAAGTGATGTATTCGCAGCAAACCTGACTGGAAGATCAGGATTAGCAATAAAAAGCTTTCCGAAGGCAACGGCATCAGCCTGACCTGATTTAATTTCTGCCTCGGCAGTTACTTGATTAAATCCTTCATTGGCGATAAGTGCCCCTCCAAATATTTTCTTCAAAGAAGGACTAAGTCGATCAAACCCAAGATGCTCTCTTGTACAAATAAAAGCTATATGCCGTTTACCTAATTGTTCTGCCACATACCCAAAGGTTACCCTAGGATTAGAATCCTTCATATCTTGAGCATCACAGCGTGGAGCTAAATGCATCCCAACACGTCCAATTGGCCATATAGATAAAACAGCATCCGTGACCTCCAGCATAAGTCGCGCACGATTTTCAATAGAGCCCCCATAACGGTCTGTTCTTTTGTTAGTTCCATCTTGTAAGAATTGGTCAAGCAAATATCCATTGGCACCATGAATCTCAACGCCATCAAAACCAGCAATCTTGGCATTCTTGGCTCCTTCGCGATAAGCTTCAATGATTGTTGGGATTTCATTTAATTCAAGAGCTCATGAGTAACAAATGGTTTTAAGGGTCGTATCTGGTTCACATGGCCTGCAGGGGCAATTGCACTAGGCGCGACTGGAAGCTTACCATCAAGATAAATAGGATCTGAAATTCTGCCCACATGCCAAAGCTGCAACAATATTCTACCGCCCTTTGCATGAACAGCTTGAGTTACTAATTTCCAACCTTCAATCTGATCCGAGGACCAAACACCAGGAGTATCAGGATAGCCAACCCCCATCGGTGTCACTGATGTTGCTTCACTAATAATAAGCCCAGCCCCTGCCCGCTGGGAATAATATTCCGCCATCATCTTATTCGGAACACGTCCCTCTGAAGCGCGACAGCGAGTTAATGGCGACATAATGACGCGATTAGGTAGATTAAAATCACCTATTTTTACAGGACTCAATAAATTAGACATTACTTCACTCTCCATATCTATGAAATATTCCCAAAACAGTTGCCTACTAAAGCTGTAATTCCCATGGCCAGTGCTCCCCAAAAAGTAACACGAAGGGCTGCCTTCATTATAGGAGCGCCACCTGTTAAAGCCGCCAATGTACCCAATCCCGCAAGAAAAATAAGCGTCGTACCAAAAACCATCGGAACTAATCTTGCTTGTGGAGATATAAAAACAACTATAAGAGGCATTGCGGCACCAATAGAAAATGAAATTGCTGATGCCAAAGCTGCTTGCACCGGATGAGGGATAAAGTTAACCGTGATACCAAGCTCGTCACGGGCGTGGGCCCCCAAAGCATCTTTAGCCATCAATTCTTGAGCGACCTTTTTTGCGAGTGGTCGATCTAAACCCCGCGCCACATAAATTGAAGCCAATTCCTGATGTTCACCTTTATCATCCTCACTAAGTTCACGACGCTCTTGAACTAAATCAGCTTTTTCTGTATCCGCTTGGGAACTAACCGACACATACTCACCTGCCGCCATGGACATCGCCCCAGCAACTAAGCCTGCCACACCAGCAATTAATACAGCTCCTTGTGTCGAATGAGCAGCAGCAACACCCACAATAAGACTTGCAGTTGATAGTATGCCGTCATTAGCACCCAATACTGACGCACGTAACCAACCAATCCTGTCCGAATGATGTTGTTCTTTATGACGATATCTAATCATGCCTGACTTCAATTCATCATATCATGGCCTGTTGTTCTTATATCTTGTGCTACTGAATGTCTAAATAAAGGCCGTCCTGCAACGAGAGCCCAAACTAGAAAAAGAACTAACATTACTGTCAAGACACCTGTAGGTTTATATCCCCATGACTTGCTGTAACCCCATGTAGGCAGAGATATGATGACCAAAAAAATAGTAATTATTAAAAATAGAGTTTCATTAGACATTAATTAATCCTTTTTATTTAAGCATTTTTAAACTTCGCTCTGCTTCTAGCCAATTATCTAAATCAGAACCGCCTTTTTCCAAATGAATCTGATAAGCCCGAAGCTTTATATCACTATTATCTTCATCTGCTTTTGTTGAATTATCTTGAATCTTCACTGCACTGCTCGACTGATATGGATCGTAATGGAAAGGTGACGCACCATGCTCTTTATTATTTCTTTGTTCCTGGTTAGTCTCATGATGAGTATGTTTTGACATATTACCTCTCTGATAGTGATACCGCGAAGACTCACGATGGGTCAGGCGGACGCTATTCTTTTTAATTATTTAAAAGGTGAGATGCTTTCAATCTCTTCCCACGCCTGTTCCAAACGTGGATGTTTAACAGCCATTCGTATTTTTAACATATTCAGCATGGCCCAAAAATCTTTAACATCTTTTACAAGCCCATGATTAATCCACATCCCCTTACATGATAAGCATTCATGAGTTTTCAAGTCTTTAAATTCAAAAACCTGCAACTCTTTATTGCAATTTGGACATTTCATTAATTAGTTCCTGTCTATATACTTTTATGTATTACTGATTTTATAATCCTTTATTTTCTCGGAACATCATTAGGAAAACCTGAATTTACTGCTGTAAAATCAGCATCAATGATGTCGTCTTTATTGTCCTTTTTCTTTTCTTGATTGGCAGGATTAACAAAATCAGCTGGCTCTTCAGAAGATTTTTGTTGTTTTGGATCTGTTGCCTTATAGGCTTCTTGAGCCAATTTCTGGGCCATTTTTTCTAGAGACTCCATACCACGTTTGATCTTATCTGCATCTTTCCCTTTAATTACATTCTTTAAACTGTTTAATTCCTGTTCTATATTCCCACGATCCGTATTAGAGACTTTATCCCCATACGCCTTAAGTGAACTTTCAGTTGAATAAACTAGCGTATTGGCCTGATTCGCTAATTCTACATCTTCCTTCTTCTTTTTATCTTCTTCTGCGAATTTCTCTGCTTGATTGACCATCCGTTCTATATCGTCACTGGACAGTTTAGTTGAAGCAGTGATCTTGATCGACTGTTCCTTGCCTGTGCCCTTATCCTTGGCCGTGACATGCACAATGCCGTTGGTGTCGATATCAAACGTAACTTCGATCTGAGGTACGCCGCGTGGTGCTGGCGGGATTCCTACAAGATCAAAACGGCCTAATTCAATATTGTCATCAACCATCTGGCGTTCGCCTTGCAAAACTCGAATTGTCACAGCTGACTGATTTTCATCGGCTGTTGAGAAAATCTGGCTCTTTTTGGTTGGGATAGTGGTATTACGGTCTATCAATTTTGTAAATACTCCCCCCATCGTCTCAATGCCGAGAGACAAAGGTGTTACATCTAATAACAAAATTTCTTTAGCATCACCACTAATGATCCCCGCCTGAATGGCTGCCCCTAAAGCCACGCATTCCATAGGATCAACACCTCGCTCAATCTTTTGACCAACTTCTTTCTCCAAGAACTGTTGAACAATAGGCATACGTGTCGGTCCACCCACCAAAATGACACGGTCAATCTTGATTTCTGAACCTTGTTTAGTACTTGCATCCTTAATGGCTTGGCGTATGGGAACCCGACAACGTTCAATAATGGGAGCAACTAAACTTTCCAGTTTTGCCCGGTCAATAGTCAAGGTCAAATGCTTGGGGCCATTAGCATCGGCAGTAACAAAGGGTAAATTTATGTCTGTCGAAATAGTACTCGAAAGCTCAACCTTTGCCTTTTCTGCGGCTTCTCGTAGACGCTGAAAAGCCATTTTGTCATTCTTAAGGTCTATGCCTGTCTCTTTCTTAAATTCGTTAATGATGTAATCAATAAGCACATTGTCCATATCGGTACCACCTAATTGGTTTTCACCGCAGGTCGCGAGCACTTCAAATGTACTGGCCTTTTGTTCTTTGTCCCATCCCATTTCAAGGATAGTAACGTCAAGGGTACCTCCGCCAAGATCAAAAACCATGATCTTTTGTTCTTTGCCTACTTTGTCAATGCCATATGCTAGACATGCAGCTGTCGGCTCATTAATAATACGCAAAACTTTTAGGCCTGCAATTTCACCTGCATCCTTGGTTGCCTGGCGTTGATTATCATTAAAATACGCTGGCACTGTAATTACAGCTGAATCAATCGGTTCACCAAGATATTTTTCCGCATCAGCCTTAATCTTTTGTAAGATAAAAGCACTAATCTGCTGCGGAGTAAATTCTTGTCCCCTTGCTTTAAATTTAAAATCAGTTCCCATCTTGCGTTTGGCCGCATAAATAGTACCTTCAGAATTAATCGGGGCCTGACGACGAGCTGGCTCCCCGACTAAACGTTGTCCGTCCTTAGTAAATGCCACAA
>Ga0302269_1000295_pt1 | contig 31246 bp, 27 predicted proteins | sample III_Bog_E2_2_FD_194560 | JGI IMG/M metagenome (GOLD analysis project Ga0302269, IMG submission 194560) | Peat permafrost microbial communities from Stordalen Mire near Abisko, Sweden - III_Bog_E2_2 | ecosystem: Environmental > Terrestrial > Soil > Wetlands > Peat | place: Sweden: Abisko...
TCATTATATTCTCTATTTAGTGGTGAATGAATTTTCACACTGCAAATTTGAACATTTTATTCCTGACTTTTTTACACAATTCCCTGAATGATTTATATTATTCACACATCATTGTTCGAGAGTCAGTAGGGTTCAATGTTACTGATTGATGATTCCGAGTATTGTTTAAAGGCTTAAGTAGTTGGTTTGTTGATTGATTGGTGGGTTTTTTAATAAATAGGAACCCAATTGGAAATTGGAAACAGCGGACTTTTAATTTGAATAATATATTTCAAATTATTTGATTCCAACATCTTCAATTGGCTCTCTTTTTTTTAACTTTAATTTTTTAAACGATGTAGGTGTCAGTCCTGTTACTTTTTTAAACTGCATGGAAAGATGTGCTACACTGCTGTAATTCATCTTGTCTGCAATTTGAGTAATATTTAATTCATCGTATATGATTAATTCTTTTATGCGTTCAACTTTATGTGAAATTATATAATGTTCTATGGAAAGCCCTTGAACTTCAGAAAATATATTCGCCAGATAAGTATAATCATAATTCAACTTTTCACTTAAATAATCGGAAAAGTTCACTTTAATTATTTCATCCGAATGATGAACCATATCAATAACTGTCTTTTTAATTCTTTCAATTAATAGAGTACGTTTATCTTCTATTAATTCAAAGCCTAAATCATATAATCCTCTTTTCAATGAGATAAAATCATTTTCAGAAATAGAATCCGATACCTCAACTTCGCCCAATTCAACACTCAATACATGCAATCCAAGCTCCCTGAATAATTCATTTACCGCCATTTTGCAGCGATTACTGACCATATATTTAATAAATAATTTCATAACATGAAACTTTAAATCTAAATAAAATTCAATAAAATAAAATAAAGTCCATGGTTTTACATTGTATGATTATATACATTATAACCCATTTATTTAAATAAAGTTTTTAAACAGATATTTTCTGATTTTAAAATTAGGCATTTTTCTACCTGAAACATTACAAAAATAATAAAACAAATTGCATGATTCACACATATTTTCACTTATACCTGATTATCGAATTATTACCCGGCGGATATTGAATGCCAAATCTATATAAAAAAAACGAAAGTTCTGCAATTTAATTTACAAAACTTTCATTTTTAAATTATATATTGTATAGATCTATTTAATCCACTTTCAGTTATGCAATTTATCTTGTTTTTAACTCTATTTTATTATGTCAAGTTTCTATAATATTTTATCATGGTTCTTTGTCATTCATATTCTTATCTCTTACTCTCTTACTGTAACGTCCTGAAATTTGGATACACTTTTACTACCTACTCAACTATCTTTTTTATTTACTTACCTTACCACTTACCTCTTACTCCTCATTCCTGTTCAATAGATTTAATAAACTTTTTCAATGTATTTGCCGAATGGATAAACAGTTTTTGCTCATCATTAGTAAGGTCCAGTTTTACATATTGTTCAACCCCTTTAATATTGATGATGGAAGGGATGCTTATACACACATCACTTATGCCATAATAATCAGTGATAAGGGTGGATACAGGCAATATGGAATTTTCATCTCTTAGTATCGATCTTGTTATTTTTACCAGTGCCAAAGCAATTGAATAGTTGGTGGCTCCTTTTAGTTTGATAATCTCATATGCCGAATTCCTGACTTTTTCAAATATCTCTTTCAATTCATTTTTAGCGTGACCAAGTTTTGCATATTCCGAGCAATACCTTTCCACCGGCAAACCGCTAATAGTGGCATTACTCCATACAGGCAGTTCTGTATCACCATGTTCACCAATAATATATGCATGTATATTGCTTGCATCTACTTTTGCATAATCGCTTATAAGGTACTTTAAACGGGCAGTATCCAATACGGTTCCTGATCCAATAACCCTGTTAACCGGAAAGCCTGATAATTTCAAGGTAACATAGGTAAGAATATCGACAGGATTAGTTACAACCAGTAGAATTGCAGTTGTAGCATATTTTGCAACGGCAGGTATTATCTCTTTAAAAACAGCCACGTTTTTTTGAACCAGATCGGTTCTTGTTTGATCGGGTTTTTGATTGGCACCTGCTGTGATAACAACTATATCGGCATCAACACAACCTTCGTATCCGGCTGCATAAATTTTTGTCGGATGTACAAAACTCATTCCGTGGTTCAAATCCATGCATTCACCAATAGCAAGCGATTCATTTTTGTCTATTAATACGATTTCACGGGCTAGCCCACTCATCATAAGTGAAAATGCAAATGTGCTACCGACTTTACCGGCTCCTATTATTACAATTTTAGGTTTTAAAGATTCCATTATTTGTTAATTGGTTAATTGGTTAATTGGTTAATTGGTTGTCCCGATAGCTATCGGGAGGTTAATTGGTTGTCCCGATAGCTATCGGGAGGTTAATTGTAAATGACCTCAATGTTGCCATGTAATCTTTGAAATTTCAAGTGGCACAGAAACACATGGAATTAATGGTATTACCCTTGCAGTAAAATCAGATGCCGGACGGTTTGTCTGCACAGATCCATGAAATTGAAATGCATTGAATTCGCCTTCCAGTTTATTTCCACGATCCATTTTCTTCACTACCGGAGCTTCTCCATTTATCCCTTTGGCAACCAGTTCTACCTGTACATTCTTCGGATTAACCTCATTGAAATAAACCTGAATTTCAAAATAATGATTATTTTCAATAGTTGAAACTTTGACTTCTCCGAAATGGATTGTATCCCATTTTTGTTCCAGTGAAAGAATGGTATCATATTGTTGTTTCCCTTTTTCTCCTTTATTTGCTGCAAGATTCAGATATGATTTTGCTGCCGGGAGATAGAAATTTTCGGTATACTCCCTTACGGTTCTGTCGGCTGAGAATCTTGGCGTCAGTTGAGCCATACTTTCCCGCATACGCGAAATCCAGGCTGTTGGAATTCCTTTTTCATTCCTGTTATAGAATTCGGGTACTACCTTTTGTTCGAGTAGTGTATAAAGTTGTTCTGCTTCAATTGCATCCCAGTTTGTTTCGTCAACATGTTCATTGCCATCACCTATTGCCCATCCAACTTCAGGAGTAAAAGCTTCAGCCCACCATCCATCCAGTTCAGAGAGGTTGATTCCTCCATTTACAAGTACTTTCATTCCACTGGTTCCACTGGCTTCCCACGGGCGTCGCGGTGTATTGATCCAGACATCAACTCCCTGAACCAGATGTTCCGAAATCTGCATATCGTAATCACTCAGAAATATTACGCGGGGCTGAAAATTGTTTCGTTTGATAAATTGAATCCATTCTTTAATCAAATCCTGTCCTTGTTGATCGTTTGGATGGGCTTTGCCCGCTATAATGAGTTGTACTGGGAATTCTGAATTTGTCAATAACCGTAACAATCGCTGCTGATCATGAAGGATCAGATTAGGACGTTTGTAAGTTGCAAAACGCCTTGCAAAGCCAAGTGTTAATACATTTGGATCAAATAAATGTTTTGACAGTTCACTAATTTCAGGTGTGTGTCCTGATCCAAGCAGTTGCCTTGAAAGATGTTCGCCTGCAAATTTAAGAAGTGTCTTGTTTGCATTAAGGCGCATTTCCCAAAGTCGTTCGTCAGGAACACGACGAATATCTTGTTCAAGTGTTTTATTCATACCAAGCCATCGATCTTTACCGCAAAATTCAGTCCATATATCGTCCGAATCTTTAGAATCCCAGGTAGGCATATGCACACCATTTGTAATATATCCGACCGGCACTTCATTCGTAGGCCATTTTGGAAATAATGGTTCAAATATATGCCGGCTTACTTCACCGTGGAGCCGGCTTACACCATTCACAGCCCCACTACCATGAATAGCCAGATGAGCCATATTAAAAGGTTCCGATTCATCGTAAGGGTTACTCCTGCCCAGGGCTAACAATTGTTGTTTTGTAATACCCAGTTTTTGTTCTGCATATTCACCAAGGTATTGCTCAATAAGTGAGGGTGGAAAACAATCGAACCCGGCTGCTACAGCTGTATGTGTTGTAAAAAGAATCCCCGATCTGATGCTTGTCAGGGCAGCTTCAAAAGGCAGGCCTGTATCCTGCATAAAACTATATGCACGTTCCAGGATAGCAAAAGCAGCATGACCTTCATTCAGATGACAAACCTGAGGTTTAATTCCAAGAGCATTCAGCAAACGCCAACCACCAATCCCAAGTACCATTTCCTGTTTAAGCCTGAGTTCTGAACCACCGCCATATAATTCACCTGTTATTCCCCTATGGACAGGAAAATTAGCGGCATCATTACTATCCAGCAAATATAGATGTATTCTCCCGATCTGAACCTGCCAGACCCGAAGCCAAAGAGAATAACCCGGAAGAGAAATTTCCAGACGTAACCATTCACCATTTGCTTCCCGCATTGGGGTAATGGGAATTTGTCCGGGGTCATTATAGGGGAAAAGAGCCAGTTGTGCTCCATCTTTGTCAATTTCCTGACGGAAATAGCCCTGTTGATATAATAAACCTATCCCTACGACAGGGACACCCAGATCACTGGCGGCCTTAAGCTGATCACCAGCAACATTCCCTAACCCGCCTGAATAAATAGGCAAAGCTTCGCTTAGCATAAATTCCATGCTAAAATAAGCAACACTAGTTAACGAAGAATCTGGATGATTTTGCTGGAACCATGCAGGATTGGAAATTGCATTTCTTTTTGATTCAAGGAGTCCATCTACTTCTTTTCTAAATTCAGGGTCAGACATGACTTTTTGAAACTGATCCCTGGATACTGTTTGTAATACAACCCATGCATTATGGGTAATATCCCATAATGCAGGATCCAGTTGTCGCCAAACTTCATCAGCCGCATGATTCCAAGACCATCGTAAATCAAGTGCAAGTTCTGCTAATGAATCAAATCCATCGATATCTGTCGGTAGAAAACTGTAAAGAGGTTTATGAATCTTTATTTTATCAGACATGATTTTATATTTATTTAAAAGATATGAATACTATTTAAATTGGTTGATATTTAAGTAATGAAAAATTAATAATGAAAATTAATAAATATATGATACTGAATTTTAAGCTTTTGCAAATTAACGGATAGATCATTTAACTATCAATAATTATTTCAAATTGTTGTTACATTTAACAAAAAAAACAAGTTTAAAGTTTCACTCGTAAACTTTAATTGTCTTGTCTTTCTATAATTTTAAATTCGTGTTAAAAGTAATCTTATTTCGTCTGTTATTCGTCAAACCGTTAAATAAACAGTCAGGTGCTAAAACGTTTAAAGAATGTGTATCCATTTGTTATCCATTTCCAGGATAAAAAATTTATCAGAAATCGAATGTCAGGGACTAAAGAAATAGGATTTATTAAATACGGATTATAATCCATCATTTTGTTTTAATAAATTAACTCTAAAAATTGATATTAGTATTTTAGATTTTTCTTAAGAGTTTAAAACTTCAAAATCTAACTAGGTCAATTTTTAAATTAAAATGTGTTTTATCCACGGGCTAAAGAGTAAAACATAGCAACTGCTGAAGCAAGCATAATCACGAAAGTAATCCAAACAACAATATTTGACAACCACCCACTTCGGTATTCACCCATAATTTTCTTATTACGGGCAATTCTGGCAATCAGGAATATTAAAGGTACTGCAGCTACACCATTAAAAACGGCCGTAAAAACCAGAGCTTTAATTGGATTAATACCAATAAAATTTATCATTAACCCAACAAGAGTAGCAATAATAATTACTCCATAAAAACCATAAGCATTTTTTAATTTAAGGTTGAGGCCTTGTTTCATATTAAAGGCTTCGGACATGGCATAAGCAGCCGAACCTGATAATACCGGAATGGCTAACAAGCCGAGACCAATAATGCCCACTGCAAAAATCAGTTTGGATATAAAGCCTGCATTGGGAAAAGTATGAACAAGAGGTTCCAGTGCCTTTGCAGCATCAGCAGCTGATGCTACGTTAATAATGCCATTTTGATGTAAAACAGTTGCAGCCACTACAATCATTGACCATGTAGCGAATTCTGAAAATATCATACCGGTAAAATTATCGAGCCGAAGATTTCTAATAAATTTCGTCCCTATTTTAGGCGTTTTATATCTACTAATCAAATGTTTAGACTTTTCCTCTTCCACTTCTTGTGCAGCCTGCCAAAAAAACATATAAGGAGAAATTGTAGTCCCCAAAACTCCGGTAATGATGAAAAAAAACTCAAAGTTTAATTCTATATGTGGCAAAAAAGTAGCGGTGATAATCGTATGCCAGGGTTTGGAAATAATAAAGAGCGTGAACGGATAGGCCAACAATGTTAAAGCCAGCCATTTTAAAATACGTGAATAAACCTGGTAAGTAGTAAAAATTTCCAGTATTAAAATAAGAGCCGTAAAGCTTAAAGTTAAAATGATAAAATTGACTGAAATAATTAATTGAGCAGCTGCAGCTATAGCACCAATATCTGCACCAATATTTATTATATTAGCAATAACTACCAGTAAAACAGCTGAATAAAGCACTTTTTTACTGTAATTAGCTTTAATAACGGCTGCTAAGCCATGACCGTTTACAGCACCAATCCGGGCGCAGGCTTCTTGTATAGCTACCATGAGCGGCAACATTACTATTGCCGTCCAGAGTTGACCATAGCCGTATTTGGCTCCTGTTTGAGTATAAGTTGCAATTCCTGAAGGGTCATCGTCAGCAGCTCCTGTAATAACTCCCGGCCCGAAAACCTTAAAAAAATTCTTTATTTTAATAAACGCCTTTTTCATAACGGACTAAATAAAATTTGCTTTTATTGTAAATTGAAATCATAATCCTTAATCTGAATGTTTATAATTGGGCATAATGATGAAAACCAGCAACTTTAATTTCATTGTATTTATTACTGTGAGTATTATTTTCTATCAAGCACCCAGAAACTCAGCAAAGTTTTGCTATAAATGAGTTACTATTTACATAATAGAAATATTTCGTTGTATTATTGAAACATTCGGAGAGACAATATATATTCCGTATTATAACTGTTTATAGATTTATATTTAGTCATTGCATTTTCAATAATAAATTTCCTGGGTACTTTTTCGATTTTAAAGAATTGATTTGCGAAAAGCAACACTATAGAAAACAAGAGTGCAATAGTAATTAACTTGACTGCTGTTATATAATTCTTATTGGCTTTTTCAATAATCATTTTATTTTTACTATACGACTGTGAGTTGGCTTCGATTTCACTTAGCAGTATTTCTTTATAAGTTTTAGTTAATAACATCTTATATTTTTTTTCGTTGTAAGCCTGATCGAGTGGTTTCGTTTTAAAAATGTTTAGCATTAGAAGAATCGCCCAAATAAAAAGAGCTATTGGAACAACCGAAATAAATTGAATTACAAGATAAGTACGAACAAGATTGCTAAAGAAAAATGGTATGAACAAAGCTGTAATACCAATAATTGTTCCGGCATACGAATGTTGTTGTCGATACGAATCCACTTGCTTTTCAAGAATTTCTTTTGAATCGATGGCAAAGAATTCCAAATACCTTAAGTCTTCCATAATGTTTTTTTGAAATATTTGATTACCATTTTTCTATGGGAAATTTATCATTTCATGTCGGGCATCAAATATACTAATTGCTATCGATTGCTTTCAGTCATTAATATTTAACCTTTACAGCCTTTGCCTGATTTTAAATTTCCAGATTTAAATTCATAAAATATTATTCAATTTTGTCCCGGTTTTCTTTGAATATGTAGCCTTGTATATTGTATATAAAGAACTGGAATTAATAAGCCATCGATCACTAAAAAAAGTCTAAAAACTTTTTTTAGTTGGAATTACGAACAACGGAATAGTTATGTTTCTCAACACTTACTTTATTACACTTTCCAAAAGGATGTTTTCCATCCATTTCTGTCTATGAAAACCCATAACAATACAATCCGCATTCATTTCGGTGGCAGTAATTAATATTATTTAAGCTGGATCTCCTTCTTTCAAAAGGGTTTGAATGGATGTATCTCCTAAATGATATTTCGCTCTATCCAAAATTCTTGCGCGCTTTTGTATGCATTTTTATTAGCAACAATTACATCATTTCTGTCAATTTGCCAAACACTCATAGTTGGTTAAACTGAAGATTACTTCCCTTTTTCAATTTCTTCTTCTACTTCTGTTGCCCCGTTGGAATAAAATTTTTCTTCATCAGGGGAAATTTCCTTAAGTAATCTTAAGAACTCACCTGCATGTACACGTTCCTCATCTGCAATGTCCTTTAGCACATTCACAGCGAGTTTATTGTCAGTTGATTCAGCGAGTTGCATATACATCTGTATCGCTTCATACTCTGCAGCTACCATGAAACGGATTGCTCTTACGAGCTCTGAATTATAAGCTTTCTTTCATTTGCTAACCCTGAAAAGGGTGATCCGAAATCCGGCATAATTTTCTTTTTTAGTTTATATTCAACATTAGTTATTCTTCTTTTTTTCAATTAAGTAAACATAAATAGTTAAATAATCTATCATTTAATCTACAAAACCTTAAATTTCAGCATCCTGGTAATTATTAATTATTAATTATAAAACTTCACCCAAATGTTTATAATTAGACTTAATAATTTTAATTACCTCATCTCCACGACCACTTACCATCATTTTTCCCATATAAAAAGCAAAGCCTTTCATCTGATCAAACTCCAGTTTAGGAGGCATGGCAAGTGCATTCGGATCAGTCTGAATTGTAATTAACGCGGGGCCATCCTGTAGAAAGGCTTTTTTTAATGCTGATTTCACATCTGCAGGATCATTTATTGTAATACCGAACATTCCCATTGCTTCTGCCAATTTTGCGAAGTCAGGATTCAACATATCCGTTTCAATATCAGGAATTCCTGCTACTTCCATTTCCAGTTTCACCATGCCCAATGAACGATTATTAAAAAGAACAATCTTCACAGGTAAATTGTATTGAACAATCGTCATCAGGTCACCCATCATCATGGACAAGCCTCCATCACCGCAAAATGCAATCACTTGTTTTCCGGGACAGGCAAACGCAGCACCAATAGCTTGTGGCATTGCATTGGCCATTGATCCGTGATTGAATGAACCCAGCATTCTCCGCTCACCGGTTCCATTGATATAGCGGGCAGCCCAAACACAACACATTCCGGTATCTACTGTAAATATTGCATCCTTGTCAGCTAACTCATTAATCACCGAGGCAACATATTCCGGATGAATAGAATTTGATTCTCCGGGATCATTTACATAAAACAATAAATTCTTTTTGACTTCTTTGTAAAATTCTAATTGACGATGGAGGAATGTGCCATTTTCCTTCTTTACTATCAGAGGTAGCAGAGCTTGCAATGTATCTTTTACATCCCCACAAAGTCCCAAATCAAGTTTGGCTCTTCGACCAAGGTTTTCAGGTTTAATGTCAATTTGTACAATTTTATTATGAACAGGCATGAAAGGAGTATAAGGAAAATCAGTTCCAAGTAATACCAGTAATTCGCATTCATGCATGCTTTGATAAGCCGAAGGAATCCCCAATAATCCGGTAAGACCCACTTCATACGGATTATCATACTGGATCGCCATCTTTGCCTTATAAGAATAAGATACGGGTGCTTTTAATTTTTCAGCAAGTTGTATAATTTCGTCATGCGCTTCAGCAGCACCCAGTCCGCAATAAATGGTGACTTTCTGTTGTGAGTTTATTATTCCTGCGAGTTGTAAAAGTTCATCATCAGATGGTCTAACGATAGGCTTGTTGTGGAATAAAGTTGTTGTAGTTTCAGCCTTTACAGAAGGAAGATTGGTAATATCACCCGGCAAACCAAGAACAGCTACCCCTTTTTTATGCAAGGCATGTTGAAGTGCAGCCTGCAGCATATGGGGAAATTGCATTGGTGTTACAGCCATCTGGTTGTAGCAACTGCAATCGTCAAAAAGTTTGAATATGTTTGTTTCCTGAAAATAACCGGAGCCAAATTCTTTGGTAGGGATAGTAGTAGCAATGGCCAATACGGAAGCCGATGAACGATGTGCATCATATAAACCGTTGATCAGATGAACGTGTCCCGGGCCACTACTGCCCGCACAACATGCCAGTCCATTTAACTGCGCTTCAGCACCGGCAGCGAAAGCAGCAGTCTCTTCGTTACGGACATGAATCCACTTGATTTTACCGTTACGATGTACTGCTGCATTTACGTGATTAAGACTATCACCGGTTACGGCATAAATTCGTTGAATGCCTGCATCAACTAATATTTCAACCAGTTGATCCGATACATTTTTGCTCATATGCTGAATTTTAGTAATGCATAATTTTTAATGCATAATGCATTACTTATTGTTAATTGTTAATTACAATACGTACTTTAGAGGCGTAACTAATTTGTTTATTCTCTGAAGGAAATCTTTTTTTAACTTGTTTCATTCATTTTCATTCGTCTATATGAACCGGAATTTTGTCTTCGATTTCCCTGATTATTCTTTCGCAGAATGCAGGAAGATCTGTCGGACATCTGCTTGTAATAAGTCCTTTATCCACTACTACTTCTTCGTCTTTCCAATCTGCTCCGGCATTTATCAGATCTGTTTTAATTGATTTATAGGACGTCATCTGTTTCCCTTTTAATAATCCTGTTTCAATTAATATCGAACCGGCATGGCAAATAGCAGCAATTGGTATTCCCTGTTCAAAAAAACCGGTTACAAATTTCACTGCAGGTTCATTCGTTCGTATTGTATCGGAATTCATCACCCCTCCCGGTAGAACCAACATATCATAGTCGGAACAGACTGCCATGTCAACAGGGACATCCACTTTGATTTTGTCACCCCATTTTGTGTTTTTCCAACCCTTTATTTTTCCTTTTTTTAATGATATTATATCAATTAAGATTCCTTCTTTTTTTAAAGCTTTTAGAGGTTTCTTCAATTCCGATTGTTCAAAGCCATCTGTTGCCAGAATAGCCACTTTCTTTTTTTTAGTTTGATTTTCCATTTTGTTATAAAAAATATAATCTGGTTACAATATTATGAATAATAGTTGTTTTCATTTAATTCTTATCCTAAACAATAACAAACAATCCCAATAATCCAATGATATAAACTATCAATACTAAGAATGAATCAATGCCCATCACCATTATTTGTTTTCGTGGACGGAATATTAATCCGCAGATATAAATAATCGTAAGGAGTATCGCCAGAGCTGTAAGATAAATATCCGTTTTGTGGGCTTGGGGAAGAACTGATTTACCCGAAATAACAGTGGCAACAAGAAATAATACCGGTAAAAAAGCATTACCCCCGAAAATATCACTCATCGCCATTTGATAATCTTTCAGTTTTATGGATGCTATCCCTGTGGATACTTCAGGCAGAGAAGTTGCAGCCGCTAATACGGTTGCCCCGAACAATACGCCTGTCATTCCAATCTGTTTTGCTATGGCATCACCGCTTACCTCCAACCCCACACCAGCAACAAGCGTTAACAGAGAGCATAATGCGAAAACAAAAATAACAGTTACAATACGCGTACCTTTCTTGATGGCTAAATCATACTTCTTTTTCTTGCTGTGTCCTCTCTCTTCTTTTTGCATATTCGGAAGGACACCCAACTGATGCCAGGGTAAACTGGTTCTTGCCTTCCCTATCATGTAAATGCCTACAATCCAAACCAACAAGATGATAAGATCAACAGGCGATATACCCATGTAAATAACTGAAGGTCCGAACTGGTTGCCGACAACCACTAATGTTAAAACAGTTATAACCATTAATCCTTCCAGGACTAATATCAGTGAAGCTGCACGGTAAGTAAGCGGATCCTTTTTACCCAGACCAAAAACATCCAACACAACAAGAACTACTGTTTGCAAGGCAATACCACCAAGGATATTCCCTATGGCAAGATCCATATTATGTTGCAATGCCGCACTTACTGTGATGGCAATTTCAGGAAGGTTTGTGACTATTGCGAGTAATATCAACCCCCCTAAAGCTTCACCCAACCCAAAATGAGTGGAAAGAATATCAGCTGTTTCAGTTAATTTAATTCCTGCTAACCATATTATCACTCCACTCACGCCGAATATGATCAGGAGAACCTGGATTGAGAGCGATTCAATCATGGAATATTATTGAGTAAATAACCTTCATTAGTTAATCGGTTGATTGGTTGATTAATTATTAATTTTAAAATACAGTGCTCCTTACCAATTGTAAATTGTAAATTGTAAATGAATAAATTGTAAAGAATCTCGTGTATTTAAATCTATTGTGTTTTTCTATTGTGATCTATATGTGTAGTTAATTTTTTCTTGATACTTAATTCCAAAAATCTTATACTCCTGCAAACTTTATCAATTCGGAATTAAACTTCTTTGTTTCCTCAAGAAACAAACTATGACCACTATTTTCAAAGGCAACAAGTTTTGAGTTCTCAATTCCGGCTTTCATTTGTTCAGCCAGTTCGAACGAACATATTTTATCTTTTTTCCCGTGAAGTATTAAGGTAGGGATCTTTATTTTTTTCAGATCATCTCTTAAATCAGTATCCCTCAAAGCGTATAAACACTGGCCGGTGGCATGAGCTGTAGCTACTAATCCAATTCCATGGAGCCATTTACTGATACCTTCATTTAATGAAGTTTCATTGGCAGAGAAAATTTTTGCAAATTCTGCTAATAGTTTTGGCCTGTCACTAAAATTCAACGCAATTAAATCATCAACAGCTGACAGGGTAAGGTTATAAGGAAAATCCTTCCGTTGCGTCCAGATAGGAGCAGCTGCACCTGCTAAAATCAGTTTAGAGACATGAGCAGAGTCATAAGTTGCCAGATAATGGATAGCAATTGCGCCTCCCATAGAGAATCCACCTAAAACGGCATCTTTTATATCGAGTTTATCCAACACACTTTTAATATCCTTTGCATGCACATCATAATTATATGCTCCATAAGGCTTGTCCGATCTGCCAAAACCCCTTAATGTAATTCCAATCACACGAAATTCCTTATTCATTAAATCGTTGTATTGGTACTCATACATTTCATCGCTTAACGGCCAACCCGGTATTAACACAATAGGCCGTCCTTCACCTGCATCAGTAACATGAAGATGTACATAGCGTTCTACTTCTATATACTCTGCCCTGACTTTTCCAAATACTTTGTTTTCAACTAAGTTCACCATAGTTTTAAGTATTAAATTTTTGCTTATTTTATTAACAAATCGTATACCTTAATTAAATTCAATATGTAATGGAGAATATTTAAATTTTCTATTTGTTTCATCAGCTTGACTCGAATACAATCAATTTGTTTATAATCAATCAGACATTGAAAATTCTTTTGTTATTGTTCTCTGATACTATTAGAATTAAACATTTCCGGCTACATAAAAGCCTTGAAACTTTAAATAAAAATCATTTAACGGAGGATATACAGAAATTTAAATCTATTAAGTTCAATTTTCATCATTTACTTTTGAATCTATCATTTTCGAACTTTCAAACGTATTTGTTTCATTATCTTCTGTAATCAGATTATAAAAATCCTCACCCAGTGGATACTTTGAGAAATTCTGAGAATTCATAATTGATTCACTAAATACAGGTTTTATAAAACGGTAATTATTATCATTTATATCATTCATAATACAATCATTTTACGAGAATTAGTAATTAATATATCCATTTTTTATTAGGTTGAAGGATTGATTCAACCTGTTTTCATCAACTAAGCGAACATATACTTTTTATCAAAATTGGAAGGTGACTTAAATTGATCTGAATGACAACAACATACTCAACTTATTCCGTAAATCTCTTAAAACTGTATTCTCTGAAGATTGAGTAACGTTTTGTTGGTTTTTATAGATCGGGTCAAAAAACAGTTGAAGTTGTTGATTAAATTCTTCCATATTTTCAAGGTTGCTTAAATGACCGGCACCTTCAATCACATGTAAAGTCGAATTTTTTATTTTTTCTTGCATAAACCTTGAAGCAGCCGGTGGTGTAATCCCATCTTTCTCTCCGACAAGTATAAGCACAGGTACATTTATTTCCGGCAATCCGGTGCATGTTCTCTGACGGGCAGATAAAGCAAGTAAGGTGCTGCAGAGTGAAAGTTCGGAAGTGTTCATAATCATCTCTTTCACAGACGAAATTTCATCTTGTTTAGTAGTAAATGATTCTGGTGAAAATAAATTTTTTAAACTTCCATCGGCATATTTAAATACACCGTTTTTAATAATGTTTTCAATAGTCTTTAAACGTGTTGCCTTAACTTTAGGCAAATCGGTCTTGCAGGTCGTATCACATAATACAAGTGCTTCAAAACGTTCAGAATTGTCTTCAATAGCTTTTAATGCAATATAGCCACCCATTGACAGCCCGCATAAAGAGGCTTTATGTATCTTTAAAGCATTCATAAACCGGATCAAATCGTCTACAAACAAGTCAATAGAAAAGGGATCATTCCCTGTATCCGATTCTCCATGACCACGTATGTCATACGCTATCACACGGAAATTATCCTTCAGAACTTCAACCTGTTTATTCCACATAGACTTATTAAGTGGAAATCCGTGGATAAAAATAATTACCGGAGCATTATCCGGTCCCAAATCGGAATAGCTGACCACCATTTCATTTACAACCATACTGATATTGTTTCCAAAGTAGCGCATAATATTTTGAGATTTAAGTTAGTAATGACTTTGTGATTTTCCTGATTTTTTATGTTCTGATTTTATTTTCTTATCAATCATCCGGATCCGGACTCAAATGCATTGATTAAGTTGGTTTTAAAATGGCAACAAGTTGATTTCAATGTCTCTGTGACAATTTTATACTTCCATTGACTGAATGTTTGTTGACCAATAATTTAAATAATTCAAAGAAAGAGAAATGAGATAGTTGATCTGTTTCTCTTGTCTGATAATCTGAATTCCGAGGAAATAAAACAGGATTCAATTTAGACTTAATCTAATTTATTCGAATCTTCATCCAGATTTTCATGATTTTCGCCCCCTAAACTATAGTAATTATTTTCTTCATCCTCATCTCCGGTATTTTCTTCATTATCATCTAATTCTGAACCGGGTACATCAAGGTCATCTCCTGATTCATCATCTTCAAAATCTTTTTCATTATTTATACCGTTTTCTTCTTTTTCCTTGATAAGAGCAATTTGTTCCGGATCTATTTCTTTCTCTTCTTTACCCGAACTGTAAATATCTTCGTCTTTTGGATAAGTTGGATAACCCGGTAATACGATCTTTTTTTCCTCCCCTTCTTGTCTGACAAGAGGGTATTTATTTTCGTTTATTTTGTCCATAATCAAGAATAACTTATTTAAATTAAAATTTAGTGTTAAATCCTTTTTTCAACTTTTAAATCAATAACGTATCAAAGGTCATAATTTTTCAATTTAAATTATTACATAATTATTTTTATTTCTTATATAATTCACATGTTTTACAATTACAGATTAGGATTGTCACAAATCATTAAAACAACATTTTTTTTAATCCCGGTAAGCTTTTGAAATTATAACTTCACTGTAAATGACTTAAATTACTTTTCAGTACTATTGCTTCGGAACTCATCAAAAAACGGAGTTCTTTTTTCTTCCACACATTTTGCAGCATAAAGGTAAAGCGCTGCGCTCCATGTTTGCCAGTCCTGGCCCATTGGTTTTCCATCCTGTGCTTTTATCCATTCGTTAAATCCGAACTCAACAGGTTCTATTCTTGAAACTTTAATAAATTGTGTCAGCACTTCCAGTTTTTCCTGTGCTAATGCATATCTTTTGGCTGCAACCAATGCTGCAATATAAATGCCACTTACGAATGGCCAGATACCGCCATTATGATAATCACCTGGGTTATTGTATTCGGCATATCGTTCATTCCATTCAGGATCATTCGTTTTGACGTATGGAAAGAAATTAGGTGGTAAGCCAACCACTAAATCACCTTTTTCGCGCATAGAAGCACATTCCTCTTCAATCCAGGAAATCATTTCATTTGCCCGTGATGGTGATGCTATACCGGATAAAATTGCAAGGCTATTTCCCAGTAAATCGAACCGTTCACTACTCAGAATTTTATACGACCAGAATGCATAATAAGGTTTATGTTTTACAACAAGACCTGTATGAACATGATGATGGATGGATCCGGCTGTAACTGTAAATTTACTCATTTCCCGGCGCACATTATCTGCTCTTTCATCCAATCCCAACAACCTTAGATAGCTGTAAACTATTGTATTAACATAGAGACCGTATCCTAAAACCCATTGTTCATCACGCCAGTCACTGGTAGGTTGCTGAGCCACCAGAAAACGATCAGATGGACTTTGATATTCCATCCATGTAAGTGCTTTTTCAACTGCTGAATGGAGGAATTCCGATTCTCCCGTTGCTTTTCTGAAGATACCGACACCCAATAAAAACATGGGTGTAGTATCACTGGCTCCCCTGTCTTCTTTATCATGAACCAAGGAAGGAATATGACCATGCCCGGTTTGATTTTTTGCCAGTGTTTCCAATACTTTCCGGATACTATCCATTAGTTTTTTATTTCCTGAAACAGCAATTCCAAAGATAGAAAACATTAAATCACGGGTGTAAGGTTCAGGGTATCCCCAACCGGCAGTCCGTGGAAGGCCCATATAGGGTCCATGTGAATTATGAAGCAATACTTCAACGGCTGCTTTTTTTGCTTCTTCTATTTCATTATTCTTAGTTATTTGCATGATTTTTATAGTTAATGTAATAATGCTGCGATAAAACAATTTAATAATCTGATAATTTTCATAATAAGATAAAGCTTTACTTATTATATTGAATACCAGGATTCTTCCCGATTTTTTTAATGGACAATGCTATCTATTTAGTTAAATTAAGTATCACATTATCAGTTGAAATCATCACCGCATTATTTCATTATTTTTTATTTATTTCTTCTTTTTTGCCTGACTGAAGGCTATTGCTATAGCCTGTTTTTGTGCTTTCTCGTTAGATTCGGGAATTGATGTACCAATCGTTCCCTTCTCGTGATAACTATGCATTATCTCTTCGATGTTCTCAGAAATCACCTTTTTCGACTTTCCTTTTTTGAGTATATATTTTTAATTGTTTGATATTTTTTTAATTTTTCAGTTTCGAGGATTAATAAAAAAGTTCTGTCATTTATAGAAAACTTCTACAAAACTCAACTCAATCTCCCTCTCTTGCCCCTTCTCATATTGAAAAGGGTAAGATTGACATTGGAGAAGTTAAATTTTAAGAATAAACCAAACAGACAATCTATTATTCCTACTATTAAGTAATCGTAGATAGTTAAATAGCCGTTTGTCAATTTACAAAAGCCTGAATTTCAATAGCCTGGCAATTATTAATTAACAATTAGTATATTCCCATTTTTTCATTCATGATCTGTACAAACTTTTTGGCTACCACCCTGTAATCAAAATTCTCTACGACTCTTTCCCTTCCTGCTTTTCCCATTTTTACACGTAAAGGTTCATCGTTCATAAGAGTCAGCATATATTTGGCAATATCCTGCACATCTGCACGATAATCAACAATTCTTGGTGTATCAAATACCACTTTATGATGTGCTTCAAATCCCGATTCACCACCAAGCATCACTTCATTTACAGCAATTCTCTTTGCTACTCCTGCCAAAAATGCAGTTTCCCCCTGAACAAGTGTATCCAACATGCCCATGGCATTAATACTAAGGACAGGTTTTCCACATGCACCTGCTTCTACCTGAGGCATTCCGAATCCCTCAAGTCGTGATGGTGCAGCATAAATATCGCAGGCACCAATCAAATAGGGCATAAAGTTTCGCGAAATCGTATTAGTAGCATAGGTAACATTTTTTTCAATACCCAGATGAGTTGCCAATTCCAAATCAGACAGATTCTGAAGTTTGGTTCGTGGTTGTGGCCATACTTTACACACATATTTCCATTTTGGGGCTTTGGTATTGATGATGGCAAGAGCCTGCATCACTTCCTGGGCTCCTTTTGATGCAGCATCACCACCCACTGTCAGTACCATCAACTGATCGGGTGCTACACCCAGGGCTTCACGTACCGCAATAATTTTAGGATCATCCTTGCTGTAAGGTCTGAATGAATCTGTATTGCACCCAACAGGTAACACTTCAATTTTATCACCGTCAATACCATCACGAACGTACATTTCCTTGACCCAGTTAGAAGTAACCAAAATAAGCGGAAGTGAATTCAGTACTTCCTGGTAATTTGCAATATAACCATCAGCTACCAACCATGGCACAGGTTGGACTCCATATCGCAAAGGGTGTAAAATCAAATGAGGTGTATAACCCCAATAGCCTACTCCAACTACTACATCAGGTTTGAACCAACGATAATACCATTCCTTTTCCTGTGCTGATTCCAAATGAACAGGATGAACATCAACACCCATTTCGATCAAGCCTTTGTATAGCAGGTCTCCCTGTGTTGCTAATCCACCCGGTGATGGTGGATAATCATACATTACCAATACTTTCATATTTATTTATTTTAAAATCCATTAAATTCTGATAGAATTCCTGTATTCATTTTACATGATTGAAACTTCAAGATAATTACTGGTTTTAGCATATAATAATTTCAGATTCTCTATACTTGGTTTATTGAATAGTTGCAATTCATGCCCTATTTTGACAAGAGTCTTTTTAGTAATATGATTTTTATTAAAATGCCTGAATGTATTTGAAATTGAAGAGTTTTCTAAATCCCGGGTTTCTTTATTCAAAACATATCCAATACTTTTATTGTATACTTTTTTCAAAACTTCAATACTTGGTGTTTTGAAAATTTTTAATTCTTTTCCCAAACGCACAAAGGACAACTTTGCAAACTGCATTTTGTCATAATGACTGAAAGTATCTTTTAAATTATGAATTTCCAATTCCCAGCTTTGTTTATTGAAAACAGTTCCAATGCTATTATAATACATTGATTTCAAAACTTCTATGCTGGGTGCTTTAAAAATTCTCAATTCATTTTCAAAATATAGAAGTGTTTTATTTTCTATATCATTTCCTTTAAGCCGTAAATATGCTTCTGCCAAAAGTGATAACTCTTCCTCCCAACTTATTTTATCAGTGATATAATCTTTACTCTTATAATACATTGATTTTAATGCATCCAGATTTGGCGTCTTAAATATATTCAACTCTTTTTCTTGTTTTGTAATCGATTTCTTCGCTGCATGTGAATCTTTAAATTGCCAGAAAGCTTCCGACAAAGGAGTTGTTTCAGCTTCCCAACTATCTTTACCAAAACCGTAGGTTTTAGTAATTAGCTTGTATTTTTTCGACCATATTTGTTCCGGAAGAATTTCGAATAAATTTGCTTTTTCAATAGCCTGAGGAAAATAAGCCTTATTGCCATCTTCATAAGCAAATGTCCAGAGCTCTTTTGCAGTGATCTTTCCATCATTCCAGAGCGTAACAACCGCTTTATTTACTTCTTCATGCCGTAAATGTCTGGTGTATTCACCTTTTGAATCGTGAGTCAGTATCAGGTCAAAATGGGTGTCAGGAAGTAATTTGATAATATATTCCTCCAATTCTTTTTCATTTAACGGTTCCTGAGTGGGTCCGTCATCGAGGTCACCCATGGCTCCTTCAGCTTTTAACTGTTTCAACGCTTTATAAAACCTGACAGAACGATCGGGATCACTTGCACGGCAAAGACACACAATAAACCATTTATTGGATGGATGACTTAAAATTGTTCCTCCGGCCCATAATGTTTCATCATCAGGATGGGCTACAATAACAGCAATTGATTTAGAAATTTCACTTTTCATCATTGTATTTTTCTATCGTTAAACGAGCCATCAGGTAACTAACCGTTGATTCGGCACCCTGATTGATATTTACATGTGTTTCTTCCAAACCGTCATAACATCCACCCGTACACGGATTATAAATAATTTGTTGCAACCTGTTACATCCTAAAAACCAATTAAATGCGATGACCATTTTTTTGTAATAGTCTTCATCCTTCAATACTTCGTAGAATTTATCCAGGGTCATGATAGTATATGCCACATCAATGGGTTGTTCGCCATAATGAGCGGCAATCTGTCCTTTTTGAAGCCAGGTTTTATTTGAAATAACTTCTATTCCGTTTTCGTTAAATGTGTGTCGTAACAGGAAATCAAATGAAGTTATGGCTATATCTTTATAAATTGTTTTTTTTGTGATGAGCCAGGCATATAACATGGCTTCGGGCAAAACACTGTTGGCATAAGTCAGACAATCTTCAAACCATTCCCATTTATCGGTTGCTTCATGTTTGTACAACTCCAGTAACCTGTCGGCAAATTCTTTAATTAAATCAGGATATTCAGATGTTTTTATCCCTTTTTGACGATAATAAATACCTTTTATAACGAATGCCATAGCTCGTGGAGCCTCTATTTTAGCAAGATGGGGCAGAGATTTCTGAAAGATTGCCTCTGCTTCGGTAATTATTCCGGATGGGATGGTTCCTTTCAATAAGAACAAATAACCTAACGCCCAAACTGCCCGCCCATTCGAATCATCTAAATCGACCTCTTTGTTTTGATCCGTAAAATTCTTATTCTGATCAACATAATTCAAAAAATCGCCACCGGGCTGTTGGCAGAATTTGATGAATCCAAGATATTTGCGTATTTCAGCTATCCTCTCCTGCGAACTATCCTTTTTATAATTCATGCAGATAGCAACCATCGCCCTGGCATTATCATCCAATGTATACCCCGTGCTTAAATCAGGTTGATTGATTTTTGAAAACTGAATGATTCCTATATCGGTTGTCATCGCTTTTAGATGATTCAGATTTATTTCAGGTAAGTTATATTGAATTTTAATTTTATCACCGGCAATTTTTTCAAACAGTGCAGCATGCGCAACAGCTGAATTTTCCCATGCAGTATACACAATCTTCTCAATAGTTTTTGTAGTGATTCTTTTTCGCAACTGATTATTATTAAGTAAGATGATTACATCATCTGCCAGTTGTTTCGAATTATTAAAATCAAAAATCATTCCTGTATCCTTCGACAATAATTCTACAGCATGTGGAATTGGTGTTGAAATAATAGGACAACCGCAACTCATAGCATATACAAAAGTTCCGCTTACTGCCTGATTGGGATCATTCGACGTAAAAAGATAAATATCTGTCAATTGTAAATATTCCAATAACTCGGGTAATGACAGGTATTTATTTATAAACCGGACATGATCCTCAAGATGAAGCTCTTTCACCCGTTGAATTAAACCATTCCTGTAAACTTCACCATCTGATTTCACTACTTCCGGATGGGTTTTACCAATAATCAAAAAAATTACTTCAGGTGAATTTTTTACGATAGCAGGTAATGCTTCAATGGTAGTTTCCAGACTCTTTCCTCTACTTAATAATCCAAATGTTGTCAAGACTTTCCGTCCTGATAAATTATATTTTTCCTTTAGTAATTTTCCGTTCAAATATTGAACTAAATGTGTTCCGTGAGCTATAATTGAAATCTTATTTTTGGAAATGCCATAATCATACATCAAAATATTAGCAGAAGTATTTGTCATTACGATGATGTTCTTACATGCCGCAACAATATTCTTAACTTCTTTTTTCAAATGCAGATCAGGTTTTGGAAGTACCGTGTGAAAAACCAATACAATTGGTTTTGATAACTCATACAACATTTGCAGAAATGCCATCTCCTGTTCTTTATATAAACCGAATTCATGTTGAACCAGTACCATCTGGATATGTTCATCATCATTAATTGATTGAGCTAAATTCAAATAACTGTTAACCTGTGAAGTATCAAGAACAAATTTGACTTCTTCAGGATATTCGTAATTTTGATTGCCTGTATTTAATGCACAGACTTTAATAGACAAGGATCTTCTGAATTTATTGTTAAGTGCTTTAATCAGATCCTGTGAATATGTAGCAATACCACATTCCCTGGGGGGATAGGATGTAATCACAATGATTTCTGCCAGTTCATTTGGTTGTTCCGGAATAGAATTTCTTTTATTTTTATCCTCAATAATATCAGGATATTCAATGTTCCCGTAATCATGTTCCTTAGAATCAGTTAAATGATTTTGACCGGATAATATATTTGTTTTCATTTTTCTTTGTTTTACGATTTCAAATTACAAATTTTACATTCGATTCTTTGATAGCTTTAGTGGATCTTTCTTTTTTACTTATTTTTCTTTTGTCCCCTTTTTTACTGATTTTATTCATTTCATCAGAAATTACATTCAACGCTTTACTTTCAACATTATTCAATAATTCTTTTACTAAAGTGTTTAAATTCAAAGAAGCACAAGCTATATTTGAATCAGCTGCGCCATAATAGATAAATAAAGTTTCACCAAATAAAGCGGTTCCGGTTGGGAAACAAACATTATTTATTTCACCATGGATTTCCCATTCAAGTTCAGGTGTAAATAATTTATAGGGTAACCTTGCCAGTACTTTTGAAGGATCATTCAATTCAAGCAAAGCAGCACAGGCTGAATAGACATATCCGTTATCAGTTTCTTCAACTCCATGATAAATCAATACCCAACCCTGTTTTGTCTCAACAGGAGGACATCCGCTGCCAATATAACCCGATTCGTATTTATAAAGAGGATCCATCAGAATGTTATCCTGAAAATGACTGAAATAGTCTTTCCAGAATTCATCGGTCAATTCAGTCAGACTTTTTACCGAAACAAGTTGAATACCCGGTCTGATCCTGTGTAAAAACACAAGATTGCCGTTAATTCTTCTGGGAAAGAAAACAACATTCTTATCCCACAATTTAATTGTCTTTTCAGGATCAGTATCCTGATTGTAAAAATTATGATTATGACAGTAATTATCAATTACAGTTTTACTTCCTGCCGATTCAACAAGGTATACAAATTCAGAATAAGTCATTTGTGGAACTATAATTCCCTTTTTTTTAAAATGAATCAAATCTTTCGATGTTGCCAGTGCTCCCCGTGCATTTGTTCCATCATAGGCAGTATAAGTCATGTAAAAAGTGTTGCCAATCTTAACAACACGGGGATCTTCAACACCTTTCGATTCGTAATCAAATTCCGGAACCATTACAGGCTTTTTCCACCGGTCGGCAACTGTCAAGGGTCCATCCAACCTGCAATATCCGACAGTTGATTGATTCCATAGTTGAACAGCCCTGTACAAAAGATAAACGCTATCCCCTTCACGTATCACAGCAGGATTTAAAACACCTTCATTTTCAAATTCAATCCCGGTCTTTGTCAACAGTATGCCTTCTTTTTTTATTTCTATCATGGGTTTTGTTTTTTATTGAAAATTGGTTTTAGTTTAATCCTTAAAGGCATCGTATCCCCCAACAGGAATCCCCATGGTTTTAATGTGTCAATATGATCAAAAACAACTTTAATGATGGCAAGCAACGGAATGGAAAGGAACATTCCGGGGATACCCCATAATGCATTTCCGGCCAACACTACAATGATGGAAAAAAGGGCATTTATTTTTACTTTCGAAGCTACAATTTTTGGAACAATAAAATTATTATCGATTAATTGGATGAAAGCATGAATGCCCAAAATGTAAAGGGCAAACCAGCCCGATGATTTTGTTACCAACCCTACCATCATAAACAAGGCAACAGAGATAATTCCACCTATATAGGGGATTACATTCAGGATTGCTCCAAAAATACCCAACAAAACAGCATAATCAATTCCGATCAGGATAAGTCCTACTGCATTCAACACTCCAACAATGACTGCCTCAATTAATAATCCAACCAGATATTGTTGAATAACCGATTTCGTTTGAGTAACAATTTCGGTAACCTGATCTTGATGTACCTCTTTAAAGAGCCTGTGGATAAACTCCAGTAAAAGCGGCTTGTAGTATAATATAATAAAAACATAAACTGGAACTAAAAGTAATGTAATCACTACACTTCCAACATCCATGATTGTTTGGCCGATAAAAGCAGAGTTGATATTTACCAGTTCACGTTGTGATTTAGTAATCCAGGCATGAATCAGACGTGGTCTTATATTCAGATATTCAGATAATGAGTGTATTGTCTGATTGACCAGCAATGTAAATTTATCAACTAATACAGGCCAGGAATCACTGAAACTTTTTGCCTGGGTATAAATAAGCACACAAAATGCTACAATCATCAAAACTGTCAGCAGCAGAGTAAGTATGATCGAAACAACCCTGTTTATTTTTATAAGAATAAAAAGATTCACAATGGGGTTGAGTAGAATAGCAATGATAAAGGCAAAAATCAGTGGTAAAATAATGCCCTGTGCAACATATAAGATTGTCAACAGGGCAGCTAAACCAACAAAAAAAATGCCGGCCTTCGTATAGAAGGGCAATATTGTATTATTTTTTATCACGCTTTTTCAATGTTTTTCTCTTTTCTTTGACGAATCCTATCGATGATAAAATTACCGACAGATTTAAGAATGTCTGAATGTTGCGCCACTAAATTTGTTACGCCAAACTGCAATAATGAACCTGCCATTTTTCTGAAGAGATTATGGGAAGCACCAACTGCTATTTTTTTTGAAATAAAACCTGTAAACATCCCCATAACTGAACCCAACATATTATCAAGCAAATAAGGTGACGATGTTATATCCTGTAATGTATTTTTAATCAGATTAGCAGGTTTTAGACTATCGAAAGCAAGAAAGAAATGTTCTTTCAATAATTGTCCCTGAACTTCCTGTTCAAATTCTAAATTCCGAATTGCTATTTTAAGTTCGGCTGCACATGTTATCTTTTCCATATTAATATTCTTTGTAATTTAACAAAAAAATCGTAAGACTTCAACTTTAAATATAGATTGCTAAAAAATAATATTTAGGAAGTTTTGTATTTCGTCATTTTTTCTCAATATCCTTTTCAATGAAATTTTATAAAATTTCCTATTTCAAAAGTTGTTTAATGATATAATCATAGAATACTCTTTTAAGCCATTTACGCATAAAAAAATAAAGGATAAAAGCTATCAGAGCATAAAAACCGGCAACGATAAAGAAACCGTAAAAGAATTCCCCTGTGATTTTACCAAGCCAGAAAGCCATTCCCAGATTAAAGAATAGCAACACGGAACCTAAAACAAGGAATACAACTGTATTGGGTACGAATGAGGAAATTCTATCTGTTGCATTATCTACAACTTTCAGTTTTACTAATTCATAAGTGGTCTTACCATAGTCTACTGCTTTTTCAAGTAACGATTCTATTAAATTCGTATTGTCTTCCATAATGATTGATGAAGTCTAAAATATCAATAAATTGCAATGAATTGCAATTTATCAAAACATATTTTTAAATTAGTGTTAAGTTAATTTGAAAATGAATCAATTTGAAAATTTGAAAATGAAATAAATCAATGATTTTTGATGATCTCATTACATATAATTATCTTAACATTGCATTAGTATTCAATTAAGCCCGCTCCGAAAATCCTAAGGCAGGACAATTTCAGTGTTAATTTCTTTTCGGAGCAGACTCTAATGATGTAAACATTACTTGAAACAATTTATTTCTTTGTTGGCTTCTGGTCTTTTTCTACTTCTTCAACTTTGACTTTAACTTCTTCAACGAGGTCGTTTACTTCATCTTTTGCTCTTTCAAATTTTTCAGTTATACTATCAACGAAATCACTGAATTTATCTTTCAAAGAATCAACCTCATGTTCACCTTTTCTGTAAATTGTTCTGCGTGTAACGGCACCTCTTGCCGGAGCATATAAAATTCCTATCAATGCACCAACTGCTGCTCCTGCTACTACTCCTAAAACTACTTTTCCTGTACTCATAATGTTGTTGTTTTTTTTGAATAAATACTTATTTGAATAATACAAATGTAAGTCTATTTGGTTAGTTAGAGTTACATAATTTTAGGAAAGAATTACACAATTCACACTTTCAGTTGTTCAATAAATCACAGTTTTCGATTGAATTTGAATTTTAAATTATACGTTATGAATTTATATTCAGAGTTAAATACCAGTTCTAAACGTGAATGTAATAATTTTTATTAATCTAATGAAGGAGAGTAAAACTAATATAAAACAGGGTTTCTTTTTGTAATAAATTACTCAGGCAATCAAATTTGAGTCACATATTTATCAGGAGCCGAAATTGGGAATCGAGTGGAAATTATCCGGGTTAAACCATCTGAATCGATAGACATTTATCAAATATAAAAACAATCTGCCAACTCATCAAAAGTTGATTTGATTGGAATAAAAAGAAAAATGATATATCAATGAATTTGTTTCACTTTTATCCTTCGAGGATATGTGCAAACAGATCAAAATTCCTGTTTTCTTCTGAATCTTCAATAGTATTTTCATTTAACAAAAGTTTATCAATATCTTTCGATTTATTCTGATTATTTTGAATCATCATTGAGTCGGAAATATAGTCACTGTCATCATATCTGATTGCAAATTTAGGTTTTTCAATTTCAGAATTCTTCATTTTGATTTGTTTTATGGGATTTACTAAATTCGGATACGTATTATCGAATTTCAACTGAGAGTTGATAATTGCTGGAACCTTGTTTAAAAGATATGGGCTTAACTTTCCTGAAACGACAAATGTAAGGGAATTTAAATTGATAAGTGTTATATAATTTTTATAAAATCTATCATAATTCACACATTGATTTGTTTAGCGTTCCGGGTTCCGTGTTCTGTGTTCAGTGTTCAGTGTTCAGTGTTCAGTGTTCAGCGTTCCGTGTTTAGCGTTCAGTGTTCAGTGTTCAGTGTTCAGTGTTCAGTGTTTAGCGTTCAGTGTTTAGCGTTCCGTGTTCAGTGTTCCGTGTTTAGCGTTCTGCGTTCTGCGTGGGATTCTGAGTATTTGTTTACTTACTGTAAAACTACTCAGGTTATCGGCAAATTGTAAATTGTAAATGAATAAATTGTAAATGTCTTCGGTTTGTTTCTTAAGAGCTCTTTATTCTGTAGGCAGACCAAAAACGAGATGAGACAAATTTAAATGCTGAATATACCGCCCCAAGCCCCTAAAGGGAATGTAAAGAGTTGCATTTGTAAGTTTTTAAGCCTCCTGGAAGATGGAGTTAAAAAAATGGTAGTAATCCACATCCACTTTAGGAGGCTGTGTAAAAAGAGTTTTGAAAATTGAATATACTTACAATATGAAACTGGAAAGCAAATAAGGGTAATAAGGGCAGGATATTTTTTACGTAACATTTCTACTAAGGGTGAAAAAACAAAAATATGGTACATTCCGGTTTATCGGAAAGGTTTTTATTTAAGACCTTTATTATTAGATATTAAACCTAGTATAAAACCAAATCACCCAGGATTAATACCTTATCCCCTTATTTTAAAATTAATGACCAACTTTCATTTTGTAAGTAATAATTTATAATTGATTCATTTTTACACAGCCTGCTAGGGGCTTGGGCAGTTTGTTTCTTAAGAACTTTAATTTCGCCTGCGGAAACAAAAACGTTATAAAACAAACGGGATTAAATTGTAAATTGTAAATAAAAGCCCTGCCTGATTGTCATTCGACAACCTTGCAGGGCTTTTTTATTTTTGATTCCTTTTTTAAATTATTCTGCTATACAAACTTTAAATTCATCATGAAATTTAGCCGGTAATACTATAATTTAAACGGATCGGGATTGTTGGTTCGCAAAAAAAATTGAATCACAACTAATTGGAGAGGTTGAAATTACAAAATTTCTGTTTTGCCTTTTTCTAAACGTTTTGCAGCTTTTTCGGCACGTTTTTCTTTCAAGCTCTTAACAGGAGCCTTTTTGTCTGATTTTTCCTTACCTTCTTTTTCTTTTGACATTTTCTTTGATATTTACTTCCTGTTTTTCAAAGCTATTTTTATTACTAAATGAACAAATATAAATTGATTCCTGCGGTTAAACAGGTTTTCAATTCATTCAATGATTTTATGCGTTAAAAATAATCTTTTAAAACTCTTTTCAAATTCACAGAAATACATTATGCGTTTTTGTGGACGTATTTTATTTGTTGTTACTCTATCATGAAAAGTTATACTGAAACAGTATTCCAATTACATAATACATTCATTTTACCTGTTTATTTTTTAATACTGAAGATTGAAATTTAAAAATCATATTAGCGAAGGTGATTTACCTCAGCTAATACAGATTTTTATTTATCCTTCAGAATTGTATGTGAATAGTTCGAATTGAATTTCACTTTCATATACTTCATAAACTCCAGGATTGTAACTACAGCTTTAGACTTTCTTGTTTCTTTTGCTAATTATCAGTGAATAGCAATACCAATTGTTGAAACACCTGTTGATAAATCAAGGAATGCTCCGATATTTCTTGATAAACGATATTCTGTTCCAACATGTAAATCAAGATACAAAGGATCAACCTCATGATAATATGTTCTGTCACCACTATAATCTGCATTCCATGTAGTATTAACTATGTCAAAGCCTAAAGAGCCCGCAACATAAAAGTTCCAGCGACGACCTGCATGAAGTAACTGATCCAAATAAAACGTACCTTTTACACCAACTGGAGTTACGTAAGTCGTATAATTAGGATCAGAATACGTATACAAGGTTATAAAAGGAGCTAATGTGAAATTTCTGGCTACTCCAAATTCATAGTTGATGTTAAAAACAGGTAATGTATGACCTTCGTAACCATAGTATGTGGAATATCCGCCAATACCCAAACCGATATTTAAAACATTACCGTGTCCGTCAGAAAAATTATTATTCTGAGCTGATAAATTTGTTCCTAAAGTGATTAGGAATAATACAATTGAAATTTTTAATACTTTCATTTTTTTATTTATTTAGATAATTATATGATTATAAAATGTTGATTGGTTAGTGTTATCTGAATGCTGTTATCTGTTTCCATTGTCGTGATGATCATGACCTCTGTCATTGCCCTGATTATGACCTCTGTCATTTCCACGAACCTGCCTTGGGTTATTCTCCCGGCCATGGTTTCGATCAAAGTTTCTTTGAGGACCTCTGTCATTGTTACGAACAACACCTCTGTTTGGTCTTTGCATATCATGTCCTCTTCCGTGGAAATCATGTCTTTCACCAATATTCCGTTGTTCACGTCCACGATATCCTTTGGCATATCTCATTCTGTTCTCTCTGAAATGAACATAAGGGTAGTTTCCATGATAATCGTTCATTACAACTTTATAACCGCCGTATAAATCATAATTCCGGTAACGGGCCGGTAAGTTCCGGCTATGAATCCATCTGTGATCCTGAAAATAAATAAATGTTGAATTATTTACATCGTAGTAGCTTTCAATATCGGGCAGATAATAATAACGGGTGCCATTATAACCGGCTGGACCCCAGGCAGGGGGTGTACCAACATTCAATCGTACCGATACCTGACCTTGCATTGAACCGGCAAAAATCAGCATCATTCCAAAGACTATTAATCTAAATGTTTTCATTCTGTTTTGTTTTAAAATTTATATTACTTTTCACTTTGCAAAGGTGAGGCCTTTTCGGCACGAATGCATTACACAATTAATGGAAAAAGTTACAACATTCACACATTTAGTTGCATTCATTGTATATTTCAATCCATAACAATTACAAGATAAATAAACATACTTAATTGTATATCTTATATTTATCTTGTATCTTATCATTATTAAACTGAGTCGAATAAAACTTTTTAATAAGCTTGACATATTGAATAAACAAATACAATACCGGTTTATTGCCTGATCATTCAAAATTAAATTATCCGGATTGTTCAACCCTTTAATATAAAAACTTTTAGTTAATGACAAAAAACAATATAATTTCTAACAGTTACGAAATAAAATATTAAAACAAAACATCACCACAAAAATCACAAAAGAATTACAAAAGTTAAGTTTAAATTCCATCAAAGTCAATATTAAGCACACAAAAGATTTTCAGTTTTTAAAATTAGCTTAAATCGTTTTTAGTATTTTTAATTTTTGTGTTATTTATTGTAAAATATAATTACTATTGTGATTCTTTTGTGTCTTATGTGGTAATTCTTTTTGTTGTATGTTGTTCAATATGAATCAATTTTGTTATTATTTATTTTTTGTCATATCCTTAGATAAAAACTTTAAATCAATAGCCAAATAGACAGCATAAATCCAATAAAACCAACAACCTCTGTAAGCACAATAAAGATTGAAATGCTTAGCATAAATTTTAAAATCGCTGCTAAAATTAAAGAAAACTACAAACATTGAACTTTTTAATCTGAACCTTTCCTAAATCAATTTTGTTTTATAGTAGAATTTGTCAACTTATTAATATAAAAGTATATATAAAAAATAATCGTTAATTAAATGGAAATGATCCGAATAAATACTAAGAGTTCTTCCCGTGGGTGGAATTCATATTTTATCCTGTATTTTAGGACATTACAATTGATTGTTTGTAAAAGGAGGTAAAATTTACTCTGTTCTGTTATATCAGAAGAGGAGAAAAATATCTCCTGATAATATTCAGTCAAAATAAAAAATAAGTTTTGACACATAGTTGCACAAAGTAGATTTATCTGAATGAGGTTGTAGTCATCAGGTAATAATTTTCTAAGTTTATATTTTAAACAGTTGAATTTCTGAGTGCAACTATGTGTTTTAAAGAAATGATACCGGTATTAAAATGAACCGCTTTCAGACATTTAATATCATTTTATTCTTCATTATCATGCAACTTACAAAATCGAAGGCTAAAAACAATACGGTAGACGATTATTTAAGCGAACTACCCGATAATGTGTTCAGTGCTTTGGAAAACATCAGGCAAATTATTAAATTTCTTGTTCCTGATGCAGAAGAAACTATCAGTTATCATGTTCCATCGTATAAGTTCAAAGGAATGCTGGTGGGATTTGGAGCCTCTAAAAATCTCTGTTCATTTTTCGTTATGAGTTCAACACTAATGAAAGAGTTTGAGAAAGAAGTGAAAGACTTTGACACTTCAACCGGGACCATACGATTTACACCTGAGAAACCCATTCCAAATGAACTGATAACCCGTATCGTCATGACCCGCGTCGCTGAATACGAAGCAAAAGCACTGAAAAAAATA
>Ga0302269_1000298_pt1 | contig 31122 bp, 17 predicted proteins | sample III_Bog_E2_2_FD_194560 | JGI IMG/M metagenome (GOLD analysis project Ga0302269, IMG submission 194560) | Peat permafrost microbial communities from Stordalen Mire near Abisko, Sweden - III_Bog_E2_2 | ecosystem: Environmental > Terrestrial > Soil > Wetlands > Peat | place: Sweden: Abisko...
CCAGAATTAAGAATAGAACGCGGATGTATACTAATTGAGCGGATAAATTACGGATAAGAAAATACTTCGTATTTTGATTTTAGAACCAAACATGAACTAGCTCAGATTAAATTGTATGACCGTAAAAATATGCAATATCTTGCCAAAAAATACACGAAATTGAAAGTTAAGATACTATAATAGAATCAGGAAATCTGAATTTTAAAGGATAGAAAAGCAAGGAAAGATAAAACAGAATATTCACTTTCTCTGTTTGAAAGAAATCCTTTCAGGTGAGTTTGAAATAAACTATAGTATATGTGGAATATTCGTGAAATTACGATGTCTGTCTTTCTGTCTTTGTTCTTGGCTCTTGGTTCTATATGTCTTGGTTCCTGGTTCTTGCGTTCCATATACAGACTTCCTGACTTCTCAAAAAGTTAAGTTGCCATTATTTAGTTCTGATATGAGAGTTAGTCTGTTTAAAAAAATAAGCGAATAAGGTTGGGGTGTGGGGTTGTTTGCTCTTCTACTAAGGGTAAAAAAACAAAAATATGGTACATTCCGGTTTATCGGAAAGGTTTTGAAAATAAGGTAAATTCAGACTTCCTGATACCTAACCTGGACAAGCCAGAATTAAGAATAGAACGCGGATGTATACTAATTGAGCGGATAAATTACGGATAAGAAAATACTTCGTATTTTGATTTTAGAACCAAACATGAACTAGCTCAGATTAAATTGTATGACCGTAAAATATGCAATATCTTGCCAAAAAATACACGAAATTGAAAGTTAAGATACTATAATAGAATCAGGAAATCTGAATTTTAAAGGATAGAAAAGCAAGTAAAAAAAAAGATAAATCATAATATTCTCTTACCTGTTTGAAAGTAACTCAATCAGGTGAGTTAGAAATAAACTATTGTTATGCAGAATATTCTTAAAATTACATTGTATTTTTTTCTGTTTTTAATCTTTAATCTTGGCTCTTGGTTCTAAATGTCTTTGATCTTTGTTCTTTGATCTTTGTTCTTTCTGTCTTTCTGTCTTTAATCTTTAATCTTTAATCTTGGCTCTTGGTTCTTGGTTCTTGGTTCTAAATGTCTTTAATCTTTGTTCTTTGATCTTTGTTCTTTCTGTCTTTCTGTCTTTGATCTTGGCTCTTGGTTCTTGGCTCTACGCTCAATGTTCATCTACATACCGTATAATCGTTTGTTCACGATCAGGTCCGACGGATACAATTTTAACCGGAACTTCGAGTTCTTCTTCCAGAAAACTCAGGTAAGCATTAAATTCTTCAGGGAATTCATCTTCGCTGTGCACACCTGTCATATCGGTTTTCCAGCCCGGTAGTTCAACGTAGACAGGTTCAACGCCATCATTTATATCGTATGGGAATTGTTCTACTTCCTCTCCATCAATTTTATAGGCTACACAGGCTTTAATGGTATCGAATCCATCCAGTACATCACTCTTCATCATGATCAGTTGAGTGACTCCGTTAATCATCACTGCATATTTCAACGCAACCAGGTCAATCCATCCGCAGCGACGTGGACGGCCGGTTACCGAACCGAATTCATATCCGATTTTACGTAACTTATCGCCTGTCTCACAAAACAATTCGGTAGGGAATGGTCCACTGCCCACGCGGGTACAATACGCTTTGAAGATGCCGAAGACTTCGCCTATATTCCCGGGTGCAACACCCAGTCCGGTACAGGCTCCTGCACATACGGTATTGGAGGAAGTAACAAAGGGATACGATCCGAAATCGATATCAAGCATTGTTCCCTGGGCACCTTCGGCCAGTACTTTTTTACCGGTCTTTAAAGCATTATTAATATAATGTTCGCTGTCGATCAGTTCAAAACGTTTAATGCATTCAATTCCTTCAAACCAGGCTTTTTCGAGTTCAGGCAGGTCGTATTCGAAATCGTATTGTTTCAGCAGTTCTAAATGACGGGCAATGGCTGTTGCATATTTTTCTTCAAAATTATGGAGTATATCACCAACACGAACTCCGTTACGACTCACTTTGTCGGTATAAGCGGGTCCTATACCTTTTCCGGTAGTTCCGATTTTGGAAACCCCTTTAGCCGATTCGTAGGCAGCATCAAGTAACCGGTGTGTCGGTAATATTAAATGTGTTTTTTTTGAAATCTTTAAGCGATCGGTCAGTGGGTGACCTGATTCTTCGAGTGCGTCAACTTCTGCTTTAAAAAGTGCAGGGTCAAGAACTACACCGTTACCAATGATATTAATCTTATCACCTTGAAAAATTCCGGAGGGTATCGAACGCAGAATAAACTTTTTTCCTTTAAATTCCAATGTATGACCGGCATTTGGTCCACCTTGAAAACGCGTAATCAGATCGTAATTCGGGGTTAGTACGTCAACTACTTTTCCTTTTCCTTCATCTCCCCATTGAAGACCTAATAAAACATCTACTTTCATCTGGTTATAATAATATATTAATGAGCTATTTATTTCTATTTTGGCAGTTTTTATTATTTAGACATGATTTACAGGATTAACATGTAAATTGTGCACTAAAAGAATGATAGATTCTAAAAAATCAACTGTATGTACTTATTGAATCCTGTTAATCCTGTTAATCCTGTCTCATTTCTTTCAATTTAATCTGTCAAAGTAAAATTATTTTTGATCGGAATTAAACGATTCAAATTGTATTTTTGAGTAATTCTTTGCATTTACTACAATATCCATATACGTACAACGAATAATGTGAGGTATAAAAATGTGCAAATTTACGTGATTGGATAGAAATTCTAAGTTGTTTATCTGAGAATTCCCGTACTTTTCCACAGTTGGTGCAAATTAAATGATGATGTGTGTTATTTCCAAAAGCTTTTTCATATTGGGCAAACTGTCCGCCAAGCTGATGTTTAATAATCAGTTTGCATTCCAGAAGAAGTTCAAGGGTGTTGTATACGGTAGCCAGGCTGACACGATAATCTTTTTGCATAATATTGAAAAGAATATCTGCATTGAAATGACCTTCATAGGAGAAGATATGTTCCAAAATAGCATATCGCTCGGGCGTTTTACGATGATGATGCTTTTTGAGATAATCGGTGAATACCTCTTTAATTACTTCGTATGAATTTTCTTCTTTCATCCTTTAATCATGAGACCAACAAAAGTACAATTATTTATGATATTTTTTACTATAAAATATTCATAAATAATATTTCTTGTTTCACTTCATTTGAAATATGCTGCTGTCCGATAGTTGGTGTTTGTTCAATAGCCGTAATTCCGTTCATAATAGTTACTGCAGTTTCATTATTTTTCCGGCAAAACCTGCTTAAGCATAAACCCACAGCTTTATAAAGATGAAAATCAGTTGTACCTGAAATCTTCAGTGCCTGATGAATGATCGTATTGATTTCATCCGGGTTCAGTTTATCAACAATCCGGGCAGCAAGGACATATCCTGTAATTTGTATCCATTCATTGTCCGATTGAATCCATTCTTTACAAATAGTTGTTGACCAGGAAAGTTTGCAAAACAAATTCATGCAAGCCTGTTCTACCATTTCTATCTGATTAAAACTCCTAACCAGACTCTGTGCCAGTTGAGGGGTGTAAGTTTCGACAGGTTCCAGCAGAGTGGACATGATGATTGTTTCGCGGATCTGAAGATTCAGGAGTCGTTGAGCTAAATCGTGATTGGGGGTATAAAAAGAAGCAATTTCTTTGATTCGTGGAATGGATACTCCGAAATTCTTTTTGTAAATAATGCCGTTTTGGGTCATTTGGCCGGATACAATTCCGTTCATCGAGAGTCTTATTTTACGTTGAATTCCGGCTATCTGAGCATCTAATGTCGGATTGGCAAGTGTATACTTCATTTTCTTTTAATCTTTATTTGTTGGCAATTAACCTCTTGCAAAAAATAGCATGTTTTTTATTTCAAAATAGTTGTGTAAAATCATTTGCTGTATTATCTTTGCACTCAATAAACATGGTGGTTGTAGCTCAGTTGGTTAGAGCGTCGGTTTGTGGTACCGAATGTCGCGGGTTCGAGACCCGTCTCCCACCCATAGTTAAATTTGAATTAAAAGGAAGAACTCTATGTTCTTCCTTTTTTTGTTTTTACAGGTAAAATCCATGACATTTCCTGCACTTTCTACCTGCCTTATAAATCCACAAATAAAGCCGGTTTATACTGATATCCGACTTCAAAGATAAGTTCTATCCTCCTATTTAGCCAAGTGTGATATATTTAACGAATTACTGATAACTGCACAATTTCATTAAAAATGATATACTGTTTTTGTGTGAAAAAGAAAATCTAACCACAAAAGAAAATACAAAATACATAACCACAATAGACACAATAGGACACAATAGAAAAACACAATAGATACAAAATATTATCAAATATTTCAAAGAACAAATATACGAGACACAATTCCGACAGGTCGGAATCTACGATAGTTACAAAAAACAATAAAGAAAAGAACACAATAGGAAAATACCTGACGGTATTTTAAGATTTTATAAATTATCAGATTGCAAATAGAATCTGTTATTGATCCTATTATTTCTATTCTGGTTATTTTTTAATTTCAAAGATCAAATATACGAGGCACATAAGGCACATCCCGAAAATAGGGAGAACACAATAGAAGAACACAATAGTAAATACGAAACAAATATTAGGATTTTAAAACAACATGGTTGCTGAACGAATCAGTTATTATTTCTTTTATTTCTATTGTTTCTATTGTGAACTAAGTAAGTGGAAATATATAATGTCGTATAATTCAATTTGAATAAGGGAATAAGGGCTAGCTTTTTTTACTTAATATTTCTACTAGGGTTAAAAATAAGGTTTTTAATTTAAAGTCCATATTTTTCATATTTTCTACCAACTGGAGTACTAATTGAAACTTACTGATTATCAATTGTTTTATGATTATTTATTTCATCATTTTAAAACCTTTCCGATAAACCGGAATGTACCTTATTTTTCTTTTATTTTTCCCTTAGTAGAAAATTTAACACCAAACGAAACTTCCCTTATTCCCTTATTAACAAGTGAAAATAAAATAGGGCAATATATATTTCCAATTACTTATATCCGATAAATCGGAATCTTCGATGTGGTTATGTAATTTATTTTTTTCTATTGTGTCTTTTATAGTTAAGTTTTTTGATTTATTCTATTGTGTTCTCCTATTGTGTTCTATTGTGTCTATTGTACTATGTAATTTATATTCTTCTATTGTGTCCTTTATAGTTAAGTTTTTTGATTTATTCTATTGTGTTCTCCTATTGTGTTCTATTGTGTCTCGTATATTTGTTCTCTGAAATTGCAAAAAACAATTGTGGTTAATTGGTCTTAAATTGTAAATTGTAAATGAATAAATTGTAAATAAATATTGTGTTCTCCTATTGTGTTCTATGTGTCTATTGTGGTTGTGTATTTTTAATTTTTCCGTTGTGTCCTTTATGGTTGAGTTTTTTGATTTATTCTATTGTGTTCTTCTATTGTGTTCTATTGTGGTTATTCTTATATTGGTAAGAAATGGCAGCATCTATGCAAATGTAACTGAAATAATCGGATTAGCAAATGGAAAATTATTGAGAAAAAATAATTACTTTTGTACCCTGTTTTATTTTGTCCAATTACAATTAACACGAAAGAAATGAAAGTATTAAAATTCGGTGGAACGTCCGTAGGTTCAGCCGCCCGTATGAGAGATGTTGCGAAGCTGATTTGCGATGGAGAACAGAAGATTGTAGTTTTATCCGCTATGTCGGGTACTACAAATAGTTTAATTGAGATTTCCGACTATCTATATAAAAGTAATTTCTCCGGAGGACTTGAACGAATTAATGCGTTGGAAGAAAAATACATAGATTTGATTGATGAGCTTTTTTCAACTCCTGAATTCAGATCGGAAGCCGGAATAATTACGAAGACACTTTTCGAATACCTTCGTACTTTTTCAAAATCGATATTCACCTTATTTGAAGAAAAAGCAATACTGGCACAGGGCGAATTATTGTCAACCACCATTTTCCAACTCTATCTGAATGAAATTGGTGAAAAAAGCGCCTTACTTCCTGCGTTGGAATTTATGCGCATTGATAAAAATGCCGAACCTGATACTAATTTCATTAGTGAGAATCTGGCAAAACTGCTTTCAGAACATCAGGGAAATACCATCTATATCACACAGGGTTTTATTTGCAGGAATATCTATGGAGAAATTGATAACCTGCAACGGGGAGGGAGCGATTATACCGCTTCCTTAATCGGTGCTGCTGTAAAAGCGGAAGAAATCCAGATTTGGACGGATATCGATGGAATGCATAATAACGATCCCCGTTATGTGGAAGGTACCCGGCCGGTACCTGTTTTGCATTTCGAAGAAGCTGCCGAGTTAGCTTATTTCGGGGCTAAAATTCTTCACCCAACCTGTATTCTGCCGGCAAAATTAAATAATATTCCGGTCCGGTTGTTAAATACCCTGGATCCAAAAGCTCATGGAACCCTGATTTCCACTCAGAGTAAAAAAAGAAAGATTGAAGCTGTTGCGGCAAAAGATGGTATTACAGCCATAAAAATTAAATCAGGGCGCATGTTATTGGCTCACGGCTTTTTACGCAAAGTATTCGAAATATTTGAATCATATCAAACACCCATCGATATGGTAACCACTTCGGAAGTTGGTGTCTCTGTTTCCATCGATAATTTAAAAAGGTTGGATGAAATTGTCAACGATTTAAAGAAATTCGGAACAGTAACTGTCGATAAAGAAATGGTTATTATTTGTGTCGTTGGAGATATGAATTTTGAAAATATAGGTTTCCAGGCTAAAGTGGTTAATGCTTTGAGTGAAATTCCAATTCGGATGATTTCGTATGGTGGCAGCAATTACAATATCTCATTTCTGATCAAGGCAACGGATAAAAAAAGAGCTCTAAACTCGTTGAGCAAAGCACTTTTCAATTAATTCCCTTTATCCCGCTAATGGGAGATATAAAAAGGATGTTCATATCTGTCGGATGATATAGGAAACTTCTTTAAGTTAGAATTAATTTTACAATGAATACTTTATAAATTTGGTTTTCAAATATCCTTTTGGGGAATATAGAAGGCTGTACTTAATTATATAATGATAAAAGCAAACTATCCGGTTCAAAAATTTAACGAGATACAAACACCATTTTACTATTATGATTTGGATGTACTTCGAAAAACACTGGCAGAAGTAATTTTTCAGGCTCAAAAGGCTGATTTTCATGTACATTATGCGTTGAAAGCCAATGTAAATCCAAGCGTGCTGGCTATTATCAAAAATGCAGGCCTTGGAGCAGATTGTGTAAGCGGAGGGGAAGTTCAGGCTGCCATTGATGCCGGAATACCGACTTCAAAAGTGGTATTTGCAGGAGTTGGAAAAGCCGATTGGGAAATTAATCTGGGTCTGGATAATAACATATTTTGCTTCAATGTTGAATCTATCCCCGAACTGGAAGTCATCAATGAACTGGCAGCTGCAAAAGGGAAAGTGGCAAAAGTTGCTTTACGTATCAATCCAAATGTCAGTGCACATACTCACCATTACATAACTACCGGATTAAGCGAAAACAAATTCGGAATTAATATGTCCGATTTGAATCAGGTGATTGATTTATTCCCTACCCTACAGAATGTAAAACTAATCGGCATACACTTCCATATTGGTTCACAAATTACAGATATGACCTCATTTCAGGGTTTATGCGTAAGAGTAAATGAACTTCAGGAATTCTTTTTATCACGGGATATTATACTCGAACATATCAATGTGGGAGGAGGTCTTGGGATAAATTACGAACATCCGAATCATTTTGTCATACCCGACTTTGATGCCTATTTCAAGATATTCCGCGATCATTTGAACCTGCAACCGAATCAGACACTCCATTTTGAATTGGGGCGTGCAGTTGTTGCACAATGTGGAAGTCTTATTTCCAGGGTTTTGTATGTAAAGAAGGGCAGTTCAAAAACGTTTGTTATCCTGGATGCAGGTTTTACAGATTTGATTCGCCCTGCATTGTATCAGGCATACCATCGTATTGAAAATCTAAGTTCCGGATTACCTGAAGTAGAATATGATGTAGTCGGTCCGATTTGTGAGTCGTCGGATACTTTTATCAAAGGATATAAAATGAACGAAACAAAACGTGGTGATATAATTGCGATCCGTTCGGCAGGTGCATATGGCGAGATTATGGCATCCCAGTATAATCTACGCAAATTGCCTAAAGGGTATACTTCGGACGAATTGCTCTGAATAAATATATACAACGAGTAAATTAATCTGACCAAATAATTTGCAAAACATTCATCTACTGTATATTCTGTCTTTGTTCTTGGATCTTTTGTCTTTATTCTTTTGTCTTTATTCTTTTGTCTTGGTTCTTTTGTAGTTGAATTATTTATTTCTTGTTAATAAGTCTCGAAGATACATATAAACACAAAGTGATTTACAAACTATATGACATTGATTCACAATTGTAACTGATTTGTTGATATAAAATACGTGTATGATGGATATTTACGGTTTTTCTTTTTCTTTGATAGAATTAATTGCTTTTGGTATATTATTGGTTGCATTTTTATATCAATTGTATTTTTATCTTCGATACCTGAACGGAGTTTTAAGACTCCGTTCCAACATCAATAAAAACAAGGTATCTTTTTTGATTGAACAGCCACCGGTTTCAGTCATAATATGTGCTAAAGATGAAGCGGATAATTTACGTCAGTTTCTTCCTTTTGTACTCCAACAGGATTATCCCGATTTTGAAGTCATCGTCATAAACGACGGTTCGACAGATGAAACTGAAACATTACTCAACAATTTGAGTGTGGAATATCAGAATTTGCGTACTACTTTTGTTCCTGTGGGGGCTCGTAATCTGAGTACTAAAAAGCTGGGATTGACTTTGGGTATCAAAGCTGCAAAAAATGAATTGTTACTCTTTACCGATGCCGATTGCATGCCCGAGGATACGTTGTGGATAGCACGTATGGCACGAAACTTTACACCGGAGACAGATTTCATATTAGGGTATGGTGCTTATCTGAATAAAAAAGGATTTGTGAATCGTCTGATTACCTATGATACCTTGTTTATTGCCTTACAATATATGGGAATGGCTATTGCAAGGAAACCGTATATGGGGGTGGGTCGTAACCTTGCCTACCGTAAAGAAGCATTTTTTGCTCATAACGGATTTTCCTCTACGTTGAATCTGGTTTCAGGAGATGATGATTTGTTGGTAAATAAATCAAGTAATTCCAGGAATACGAAAGTGGAAATTGCACCTGACAGTATTACCTGGTCAGAACCTAATAAAACATTTAGCGGCTGGTTTTTTCAAAAAGAACGTCATTTATCGGTATCGTCTTATTATAAAACTTCAAGCAAATTCAGATTAGCATTTGAACCAATCACCCGCGGACTATTTTATGCCGCATTGATCCTGTCGTTTGTTGTCGGGCATTTAATGGTACTGATAGCTTCTGTTATCTTGTTACTGACACGGATCATCATTCAACTGAATATAGTGAATAAATCATCAAAGCACTTCGGAGAACGGACGTATTTCCTTCTGTTGCCTGTTTTCGATATTTTCCTGCCACTGGTAAACCTCTATATTCTTACTATCGGAAGAATTACCTCAAAAGGCAAAACGGTAAGATGGAAATAAATCAATTTTATTGTAAGTAAAAATAAAAGAAATAACCATCAATCAGGAATGATTGATGGCTATTTCTTTTAATGACTATCGTCTTTTGCACCCAACATTCAAATATTCGTAAATTCTCCTTTTGTATAGTCAGTTAGATTTAAATTTGAAACAACAAAATCTATCACTAAAGAATCGATGATAGATTAATAAGGGAAATAAGGGCAGATTTGTAGGGTTTTAGGTTTTCTACTAAGTCCACCACGATCAGGGATCGAACATCAAGATAGATAACTGTGAAGGGCTGAAAAAGGCTATTTGCTAATCCCTGATTAGCAACACTTTGCAAAGAGTTATATAGTAGCGAAAAAAAGGAGAGAAATATGGTACATTCCGGTTTATCGGAAAGGTTTTAATATAAGATTTGAAAGAATGAATTTAATATAATTGATTTTTAGTAAGCTGCAGATCCTTTGCATTAGGTACGGAGTATAATCCTGTTTGTAGACCAGGATAATCTGATAAACATTAGGTACAAAGTACCGGAATATATTATTTGAAGCTATGGGGCTTTTACGGATAATCACAAAACAATAAAGTAAAAAAACACACATTGGGTGCAAAAAGCCGATAGTCATTTAAAACAATATAAATTTAGTAGCTATATGGAAATTTATCATTCTTTTAGGCCACAATTACATGTTAATCTTGTAAATCCTGTCTAAAAAACAGAATCTGTCAAAGTAGAATTATGTAGAAATAAGGTAATAAGGTTTGGTCAGAGTTGTATCTTTTTCTATTAAGGTTGACAAATAAAAATAAGGTTTTATCCTTTAAAAACCTTATTTTCAAATATTAAACCTTAATAGAAAACCTGCACCAAAACAAACAAAACCTTATTCGCTTATTTACAGAGGTGGATTAACTTTCAAATAGTAAGTATACAGTTCAACTGCATTTCTTTTTACATAATTCTTTAGCTGTAGGAGAATGGATAAATTTATTGTATTGGCTTTAGCCAAAATATACTGTTCCTACGGAAATACAAATCTATTAAAATGTACAAAGGATCATGCACTTATTCATCTTCCGATTACTCCTGATTACAAATCCCAACAACCGGCATATTTTAGCTTATTTGACCAGCATATCCGAAAGGACAGGGCAAATTTTATACAACGAAAAAATTAATCTGACATAATAATCTACTGTACATTCACTCTTATATCCTGGATCTTTTGTCTTTATTCTTTATTCTTTATTCTTTTGTCTTGGCTCTTGGATCTTTTGTCTTTATTCTATCTTTACCACTCTGACATTATCCAGCATAGCCTGGTTTACCTCAATATTCATATTTTCATCTTCCGGCATAAATTTTAGTTGCAAAATATGCTTTCCTGCCTTTAACCTGATCTTTAGTGAATTGCTAAATCCCCAGTTCGACCATTCTTCTTTACCACGTTGCGGAAAGATCTGAGCACCTACGCGGACATTGTCGACAAATAGTGTACGGACAGCACATTTATTTTCAGTGTTATTTGGTCCGTTCCCGTTGGAATATCTCCAGTCAATGGAATATAGCCCATCTGCATTGACTTTGATTTCAATACTGACTTCACGGTTTACCGTGCGGCTGATTTCTACAAAACCGGTTCCTGAAAAACCGTGATACGGCAACCCTGACTGAGGCAGAACTTTTTCAATTTCATAAACCTGAATAGCTGAATCAGGATAGTCCATAACCGGTTGACTTGCAAATGAAGGAATGCCGGCTTTATTAACTGCTATAACCTGAAAATCACCGGATTCATTTGACTTAATCTGAAAGGATTCAGATGTTGTTACGTTCCGGGGTTGTCCGTTTTTCAGTATCCTGTACTGAATTGCACCTTCAATAGCCTGCCATGAAAGTTTTCCGTTTTCAAAATCAGGTATTGGTGTAAGGGGTGAAAATTCATTTTTTACCATGTTGATGGATTGTTTTTCCAACTCGTTATTGGCAAGTACAATTTTCAGTGTATGTTTACCCGAAAGGGTAGGAGGGATGAGGTGTGTCTTTTGACGTTGACCGTCCAGTTCTAAGGTTGCAATCTTATTCCCGTATCCGGTAAGTTCAATATCAAGATTAGCATTCCTGTAGTTGAAATTGCTTAATTTACGGTTTGCTGACATAACTTTGGGAACAAAAGGCTCAAAACGTAGCCCGTTTTCTTCAAAACGAATGCCAAAAAGTACTTTTAGAACAATACTTATATTGCCTGATAAACTCCACAACATATTACTCGAATTAATCTGTGTACCGGCATAATCGCCGGTATCGGCTACAAAATTTTCTTTGTTTGTCAGGAACATGGCGCTGGCACGGTATATGGAAGCGATACTGTGAAGAACACTTTCTTCATTTCCGGTTTTGGCTCCGGCCCATAACCAGTAGGTTTGTACAAAAGGCCACACGGCATTGTTATGGTAAGGAGGAATATCACCTATTTGCGGATAGATGCAGGAGATACCGAAATCAACAACAGGGACATTTTGTACCACTTGTTTTTGACGGGCTTCATCCGCTACATTAAATACGACACATAATGCTTCCCCCAATGCCTCGGAACGGGGAGAGAGTATCTGATAATTCCGTCCATAAAGATATTGTCCGTAATATTTCTTTTCAGGCATCCAGAGTTGGGAGTTGATAGCTGATTTTAATGCCTCTGCTAACTGAGAGTATTTTTTACCGGTTTGTTTTTCATTCATCAATTCAGCCATTTTACCTGCCACTGTTAGTGCCTGAAAATGCAATGCATTGGTACCTAAATTTTTACTTTCGAAAATATCAGCGGGTTGCATCCAACGCGGATAGGTTTGTTCACGCCAGTCGAGGAAGGACGATTCACCCTTTACAAGACCCGTTTTGGCATCATGATCGACCATAATATCATCTTCAATGGAATTTTTAATGATGGGATATACTTTCTTAAGCCAGTTCCTGTCACCGGTTACTTTATAAATTTCCCAGGCTGCAACCGCCCAGATCATACGATCGGTAGAGACAGGCCATGCTCCGCCGGTACCCGTATCCTGAATAATCCGGCCGTGGGCATTTACTTTACGCATCAGGCTGTTTTGTGATACTTTAGGCTGCATACAGGCCATAGAAAGGATAATGCTGTAACTCACATCCCTGGTCCATACGCCGGGCCATTCAATCCCTGTTCGCAGGGTGCTGTCAGTCTCAATGGCTTTTGTCATTTCTTCCACCGACATATTGTAAATGGCCGACTCAAGTAAATTCGGAGATTGATACCGGGGAAATGCGGATATGTCTTTCGTCAGTTTCCATGTTTTGATGTTGACTGCCTCTTCTTTTAACGGATTTAGTATTAATACGACTTCATAGATTCCATCACCATCAGGATCGGTTAATTGCAAGTCGGGATGACTGGTCAGGTTATCGAAATTCCAGACCATGGGTGCAGTATTTCCAACAACATACACTCCTTTAAAATCGGATTTATAAATTTTTGTTCCATTGAAATTAGTATAATACCCTTTTTCTTTAAATTGTGCAAACACCGGACGCATATCCAGTCGTATTTTCAATAGAGTGTTTGGTTTTAAATAGGTATTGGCAGGTATTTTTTGAATCCCTGTAAATTTTGTTCCATACGAAATAAGGGGAGTTTCACAGTTGCCATTTTCACTCAGACATAAAAACTCATGATTCACTCCAGGAAGCATTTCATTATCGAGTCCGTTAATCGAGAATTTAAAAGCAACAAGCGGACTTTTAAAAGCAGTTGCCCGGCTCTGATAATCCGATTGGATTTCGAAAGGTGAGAGGGCTGTTGCAGTATAATTTCCCTGAACCACATGATTATTGAATACGCTGAATGCATCAGATGAATAGTTCGGCTTATCAATAACCTGAGCGATAGAAGTGATTTGTATTCCGCAAAATGTTATAGCAAGAATTAAATTTCGGTGTTTCATTTCGAATAGTGTAAAAGTTGACTGATAGTTGATTTTTAATATTAAAGAGCTAAGTACATGACAAAAAAATAAGCAACAATCTAATTGATTCTTATTGATTAACATAAAACTAAAAGAATTACCACATAAGACACAAAAGAATTACATAAGCAATTACATTTTAAAATAAATAAAACAAATATCAAAAATACTAAAAGCGTTTAAAGCTAATATTAAAAACCGAAGGTTCTTTTGTGTGCTTAATATAGATTTTGGTAGAATATAAACTTAACTTTTGTGATTCTTTTGTGATCCCGATAGCTATCGGGATGGTGATGTTTTGCTTTAATATATTTATTTTGTGACTGTTAGTAATTATATTGTTTTTTGTCATGTACTAAAATTAAAGAGACTTTCAATGAATTTATATAACAGGATGGTTTCCGATTCCGATTGGGCTTGCAAACTGAACATTCTCCATTATTCTGTTGCTTTCTTTCTGTTTTGCAAGCCGTGAAATTGATTCGGGTGAAATTGTTTTATAAATTATTTTGCCTTGATGATTAAATACAGTTATAGTGAGATTTTTGCCTGTTGCTTCAAGTTGTAAAATTGTGTTTTCCGGAATCTGAATTTGTTTTAATTCATAGGGGAAAACATCCACTTCTACGTTTGGATTTATTTTACCAAAATTATAACGGTATTCGACCGTTTTACCGGATATATAACTTGCATGAATCAGGCAGTTTTTTATCGTAAAGTTATAATCGAGCTTCTTTATTTCAGCAGGAATGCGTGGGGCCAATGTAAGGGTATTTTGAATCATGTCCGGACGAATCCCCAGAAAATACTGATACCAGACACGGATATGCTCCGCATTTGACCATGCCTGCAAATATGTTCCGGTTATTTTTGGCCAGCTTTTCCCTTCGTGTGGATAAGCATCCATGTTTTCGCTTAAACCGCCAACGACACCAAGAGTCAATAGCTGCCTGTTCATATTCTTAAATAATTTATAAGCTGTTTCAATTTGACCGGATTCTATCATTCGTTGCATGGCAATTCCATTATTCCACAACCAGATAGTTCCCCGGTGATAGGCAGCATCTTTTGGATAATTTTCGGGACTGATATGAAAGGGATGAAAGAATTTATCCTGACGGTTGAGTGATGCAACACCCCAGGGATATACCAGTTCTTCCCAGGTCCTGCGGATCAACTCCAGTTTAAAGGCTCCATCGGCTACCAGATCCAACGCATAAAGCTGATTGGGCCGGAATGTGAAATCGGCAGTGTTTTCACGGGTTAACCGGTCAGCCAGATAATCATGTTCATTATCACGGTAATCTTTTTCGAAATGATATTTTACGTTGTCTGCAATTTTCTTCCATTTGTGCATGTTGACAGTATCATTCATAAACCGGGCAAAATAGACTCCTGCACAAAGCTGTTGGTACCATAGGGCCTGAATATCATTTGCTCTCGATCCGCGTGGAGTATAAGCAACCAGATTCCCATCACGCGCATCCATCCATGTTTCATTATCTGCATGAAGCAAATATCCTTCAGAATCCATCCTGTTTATTACTGAACCTTCAATGCTGTTTTGTACAGCCGGATAAAGTTCTTTAATCAAACTTACATCACCCGAATACTTTACGTAATCCTGCAATTCAATAATAAAACGTGGCGTTCCATCAGTGGTGTGGTAATCGATATTTTTTGGATTGACAATATTGGGAACACGGCCAAAGAAGGGTGAATTTCTATCGGTATTTTGATATTCGGCAAAAGATTTTAAAATCTTACGGGCAGTTTCAAACTGGCTGGTTATTAAGACGGCACCCGGAAAAGAAATAAATTCATCCCTTCCCCAGTATTCATTAAACCAGGGTAATCCTGCATAAATTCCATTTCCCTGCTGTTTTGTTACCAACTGATCCATGGTGGACTCAATCCAGTTCATTGCCAAAGTCAACGAGTCATTATCGCTTGTAAACAGAGTATTGGTAGACAGATATTTTTGCATCCGTTGAATCCGTTCAGACTCGAGTTTGACCAGTGATTTCCTTGTATTGTCCAGTAAGGATGATGCTTCCGTATCAGTTTTCCCTACTGCAATAAGAAAACCTTCCGACTTACAGGAAGTAGATAGAATGTCGTTTTTCAGTTCAATGGGATAGTTCTTTTTAGGACCAACTGCAATAATATAATTTCCTTCATTGGAAGAATAAAAAGCCATGTTGTTTTTGCAAAACAACCTTTTGACTTTTTCTCCTTTCAAAACAATTCCAATCTGCTTATCAGTTCCCTTGAGACTAATTTCAATTACGTTTCTATTATCCAGCATTCGTAAGTCCTCCACCCATTTCGAATTGTAGGTACGAACCAGTTTATAGGGGTAAACAATAACTTCAGCCTGTTGCATATCTAATTTTACATCACCAACAAACAATTGATATCCGCTGAATATCCTGTTTTTAGCAATATTCATTCCTTCAAACCATGACCATTCAGGGTGATTGTTTTGATGCGTCTGGGTATAATAAAAAGCTGCTTCTTTGTTGGTAAATGAAACAGGCCGGTTTGCAGAAGCCGGTACTACTATTTTCATTCGATCTAACATTCCTGTTTGTTTGTCTTTTGATGTTGCATTTACAAATCCAATGGCTGTAAAAAGTAGTGTAAGAGTAATAAATGGAGCGATCGTTTTAATAAATGTCATAGTTGTTATTTTACCGTTTTGTTGATTATTTAAAGGAAGGGATTTGATATTATTATCAGCAAAAGCTCCTAAAGTTTCAAAAAATTCAATCTGTTAGTTTAAGAGATTATTTTATCTTAAGCAATAAAAGGGAATAAATAGTGTACTATTATTTTAAATAAAACTTCATAAACCCTCAGCTCTATCACCCTCTCTTACTCCCCTCCTTTTGGAGAGAGTTTGGGTGAGGTTGGGAGAGGGCAGGGGGAGAGGTCGGATTTCAAGAAAAATAAAATAAGACATTATTTTGATCCAACTGCTTAGGACACTTTGCTGATAATTATTTATTTTTTTACTTCTTAATGATAATTTTTGCAAAAGAATCACTTCTACTCCAAATGATTCTACAGGTTTTGGTCAGCTTGTCCCAACTCCAAACGGGTTTTTCAGTGTTTGATTCCGCCTGTTTGTCCAGTTTGTCAGATCCAATGACTTTGAGCTTAGTTGCATTCATCGAAATTGATGTAGGAGCTTTATCCAGATGAATTTTGATTCCAAAATTACTGTTTTTATTTGAATTCCACCCATTTTCGTTTTTGGTTGTAATATCAATATTTAATTCGTCTTTAGTTGAAATACATCTTATTCCGGTTTTACCAAAGACATCTTTTTTATAATCATTTGTTTCACCATCGTCTTCGTAAAGAGTGAAATCAGCTGTTCTACCTTCGGCAGCAGGAAAAACATTAAACCATACCACACTATTTTTATTCTCGCCAATATATTGTTGTACAGGTATTTCCGGAATAATGGAACCACGTTTTACAAACATGGGAATTGTACTTAAAGTAACCGGATAAGTAATCCATTTTTTACCCTGATAAACTGTAACCCCATTATTAAAATCTATCCATTCACCCTGAGGTAAATAAACCTGTTTCACGGAAGCTTCTTTTTCAACTACAGGTGCTACGAGTAATTCTTTTCCAAGTAAAAATTCACTTTCCAGTTTGAAAGTTTCTGTATCTTCAGGATATTCAAGGAATAAAGCTCTTATCAAAGGCAATCCTGAATCATAGGCATTCCTTGCATACGTATAGAAATAAGGATGTAGTCTGTATTTCAAATTGATAGCATCACGACATATACGCTCTGCTTCTGTTCCGAATGTCCAGGGTTCTGCAGCATTATTTCCTTCATGATGTGCACGGCTCAAAGGATTAAATATTCCAAATTGCATCCAGCGGATATATAATTCAGCCATTGCATCCCGGTCTTTAATATCGCCGCAATAACCTGAAATATCAGTTGTCCAGAATGGTATCAACCCCATTCCTGCCGATTGCCCCAATGTAACCTGAGCAGCCAGCTTATTCCAACCGTTGAGCACATCATTTCCATCCCCCGAATCGCCCGACCAGCCAAAAGTATAACGCTGCATGCCTGCAAAAGCAGAACGTGTCATTTGGAATATCCTTTTGTTCGGGTTTCGTTTTTCAAACTGTTCGGTCACTACTTTATCCCATGTCAGGCCATACACATTATGAATTTCGGCGTGCATACCTGAATGATGTTTCATGAAAAGCCGTTCTGTACTTTCTTCATTGCACCAGGCCGGTTCACCCATATCGGTCCAGAAACCACGAACGCCATCATTTAGTACTTTCTGTTGATTTTTACCCCACCAGTCGGCAACTTCGGGGTTGGTAAAATCAACGACTCCACAATTACCACCCCATGGCCACGGCATATCGTAGCTTTTACCGGTACGAACATCTTTGACAAAATAGCCTAATGAATCGGCTTCACGCCATTGATTGCCATTGTTTTCAGACTCATGCCAATCTTTTGAATTCCCTTTGGAAATCACCGGATCCTGGGAAACAATCATTTTGAAGCCTAAAACAGCCAAATCGGAGACCATCTTTTTGGGATTTTCATAGGCTTTTTTATTCCATTCAAAATCCTGAAGGTTTTGAGTCCAACCAATATCCTGATAAATAATGTCGCATGGAATTTGGCGTTTCCTGAATTCGGATGCAACCTCACGTGCCAGCTTTTCATTGGTATACAGACCCCGGCATTGTGAAAATCCCAATGCCCATTCAGGTGGCATAATGGGTTTACCGGTTAATTGTGTATATCGCTCAATAATTTGTTTGTATGACGGTCCAAAGATAAAATAAAAAACCATTTCACCCCCCGGAGATGAGAAAGAATAATAATCACCTGAAGTTGCACCAAAATTAAATTCACTTTTAAAAGTATTATCATAAAAGATGCCGTATCCTAAATTACTCATAAAAAATGGAATACTTTTGTATAAAGGATCTTCATCGGTAGCATAGCAAGGTCTGTCACTATTCCACATTCTGAACGTTTTTCCACGACGATCCAGGCTACCGCTTTTTTCGCCCAATCCGAAGAAATGCTCATTTGGGCGTAATGTTTTGTAGGTTGTCTGACGCAAAGAATCTTTTATATACCCTTTACCTTGAAAATCTTCGAGTAAGAGTTTTTGATACTTATCAAAAAAGCGGATTTGGAACGGATTTTTATTGATACGTATAATCAATTCACCGGTATAAATTTCATAGCTGCCGGTTTGTTCGGAAACAGACAAAACGGTTTTGTTATCAATATCTTCATTCACAACAGCAAATGATTCATTGTTCCGTTTAAAATCGCCTTGTTCATACCATAGTTTTATAATGCCGGGACTGCACAATTTGATCATCACATTCACATTGTTTTCACAATGAAAAACTGCCTGTGTGCCCGATACTTCATAAGTAAGGCATTTGCCTGCTGTGACTTTATTCTCAGAGTAAGATTGTGTCAAGATCCCCCCAACTGACAATATCATTATTGACAGGTATATTTTTAAGCTTTTCATTTTCTGATTCTTTTTGTTTTAGTTTAATATTCAACAACTACCATATCCCAGTATTGAAGTTCCGGGAGGATAAAGCTGACTTTGTTTCCTGTTTGTGCAAAGTTTAATGAACGTGAGGCGCCTCCAATAAAGTCAGGTGAAGCTGTCCATATTTTTTTAACGGGAATGGTACTTGTAAAAACAAGTTTTGCATTTGTAATCACAACCGGTGAGGTCTGAATTCCGGTATTATCTCTCCAGTTTTGTGTTTTTGAATTTGTAAAATTGATGAAATGAATAACCTGGGTTGAATTTAATTTCTTTCCAAAAACTGCTACATATCCGGCAGCGGCAGGCCAGGGTGTTATTGATATCTTTTTATCAATTGAACTTATATCAACGGTATTGAACGAACCGCCATCCCTAAGCAAGTTTTGATATGCCACCAGAAAATCATAATAATTAACCAATAAACTCTTCAAATCATCCTTCATACTCAGGTTATTATTGGGGAAATACTCTTTGCCCAGCATGTGTTCTCCTAATTCCAGGTGAGCACCACCGAAGGCAAAAATAACTGCATTTGTCATTAAAACTGACGGAGTATTGAAATATCCTGCGTTATTTGCCAGATCGTAATTCATATAAGCGGCCAACACAGTATTCTTTGTATTGTTGCTTAGGGTATTATTTTGTTCGATTAATGTGGCCAGATCGCCATAACTATCGGATGGACTCCAGACTTCGGTGTACAGGAAATCCGTTGCAGCACTTGCCATGCCTTGCTGACCAAATTGTTCTACCCCGTTCATTACATTGTATTTCTGCGGATTGGAAGTATGAACTGCATTTATAAAAGGTTCAAATGTTTGGGAAAGATTTAAATAAGTCCCATCGTATGTGTAACGGCTTCCCCGGTCGCCAAGCTGATCCATATGAAAACCATCAAAGTTCAGGTATTGATAAACAGTATTGATTTGATGAATGAAATATTGTTGCCATCCTGTATTCGAAGGGTCCAGTAAATAGATATTACTCAGAAATGGTGATGAAAGTGAAAAGATATCCATATTTGTATGGGTATTGTCGGTGTAAATGTACCATTCATTATTTACTCCATCAGCTTCGGCATTATTCCAGGCTCCATAAATGAGGTCATAAAACATGGCTTTCATGTTATGATTATGAGCAGCAACAATGTATTTCTGAATTGTACTGAAATAAGTGTCTCTGTTTGCTATATCTTTCCACGTACTAGCAGGTGCGGAGTTTACTATTGGAAGCGGTTCGTGATGTTTATTTTGCCAGTCGTAAAACTGAAGACCGTTAATATGATATTTATTCAGATTTGTGATAACAGTATTTATACTGTCATTAGTCAATTGTGAATACCCTGACAAGAATCCATAGCGTGGAAATTTTGTCCAACTTGACGAAACATCTATTCCAACAGTAGCATAGATTGTCTCTACCCCATTATTGGTGGCATACACTTCGGCTATATAACCTTTGAAATCAAAAGTAGGAGTTGTCCATGTCCAGCCTGAACCGGTAACATTAGCTTCAGAAATTACTGTATTCGAATTTTTATATCTCACTTTGGCTGTTGCAGGAAGTGAAGATTTTTCGATCATGAAAGTAACAACATCGCCGGGATTATAAACGGCTTTATCTGTTGAAACTGATACATTCATATAAGCCGGAGTTACAACATTAACCGGAGCATTCGGAATGACTTCAGGATTATCAGATGATTTGTTACATGAAAAACAACTACATAAAATTACAAATACTATACAGTCAGGAAATAATTTCATACAATTTATTCTGAGATTTGATATTAAAAAAATGATTATCCGCAATGTGTCCTTCTAAAAATCCTTCATACAAAATCCGAAGGATTTAAATATGAATAGTATGTATGCAATGCATGGAAAAATGATATCTTTATGAACATAACCCGGATAGGGGTTGAATAACATGATATAAATACATTAATTGAAAAAATCAATGAAAAATAATTGGATTAAATTTCATTAGAAATAATTGATTTAGCTATTCAACCACTCCGTGGTTGGTGATCTGCATCAATAAACGTCCATGCATTTCATACATGGCTAATCAAATTCAATTCCTTCGGAATTAATAGACAGAAAAAAGTATTGTATTTTATTTAAAAAAATGATTATTCACACTATGTATTAATTAATATTCTGGTAATTTCGAACTTACGAAAGTATCATGATCATTTATTTAAAACATTAGGAGCTTTTGCGGATAATCATAAAAAGAAATAACGGGTTGTCAAATAATTGCAGGACAACCCGTTGAAAACTAAACAACTATTGTTTTACATAACTTAATGCCAATGTCTCGATATTAGCTGTGATAACATAATTCCCGGCGGTTGTGATCGACCATTTATTGTCATCAGACTGGCCACCAATATGACGGTACATATGAGTGTCATCTGTTCTCATATACATATCCTGACCCCAATCTGAATCCTGATTCACAGGAAATTTAAACCCACCGACTAACATAGGACCATTATAGGTAAATATACAACCATCGGTAGCATCTTCAGTCATTTGAATGGCACTGGTAATCGTCCAGCCAATAGGTGTTGCATCTCCTACTATATAAAGTTTCTCACGATAAATACTGATCGAATTGTCCAATAAATTAAGGGTTATGGTGTAATATCCTTTTTTAGCGATCGTCCAATGGTTATCGTCAGCATCTCCTCCGTGATGCAGGTATGCATGCGTATCATCTGTTCTCTCATACATATCCTGGCCAAAATCAGCATTTCTGTTCACCGGAAATTTGAAACTGCCAGCCAGCATGACACCCTGATAGGTAAAGATGAAAGGATTGGTGCTATTCTGTACCAGTTGAGTTGCTTTTGTTACATCCCAACCGTTTGGTGCTGCATCGCCTATCATAAAAATGGTGCTATAAGGTGGTAAGTCTGCTTTGATAATAGATACAGTTAAATCCAACAGGCTGACTGTTACTTTGTAAACGGTTGCTTCAGTTATATCGAACAAATTGTCGGCCTGACCGGCATCGGTTTGTAAAATTAGTTGAGTATCACTGCTGCCTTTATTATATGATGGAAGAATTTGTCCAATGGTAGTAATAAATTTTAATGAACCCACATTTAATACACCCTGATAAACAAATATAGTTGGATCGGTTTGAGGGGTTAGTTGTAGTGCATTATTCAAATCTGTTCCTTTCGGAGAAGCACTTCCGTATAAATATAGGGTTTTACTCACAGGTTTGTATGTCGTAACGGAAATAGTTATAACATTCGATGTATCCGTTACAACCGGATCAGAATAAACAGTGGCGATAACACGTGTTTCCAGATCAGAAGCTGAACCGGCAGTAATGCCCCAGCGTGTCAGCAAGCTGTCATTTAATGCCCCAACGTTAAAACTGTTTATATAAATCCCTTTCCCCATATCCAGGCTGATGGCCTTTGAAAATCCGTTCCCTTTTTTATCCACCTGTAGATTATACGATATTGATGAACCTGTACCATGGTTTGTGCCTGTCGTCCAGGTCAAATCAACAGCTGCATTATTTACATCTTTCTGATTCAAAACCAGACTTGTTTTAGAAGCAGAAAGTGTAAGTGGCCCCGATTTAAAAATATCGTCAGGCAGATTTAGATCGCAGGCAGTCAGTAATCCCAGTGCTAAAACTGTAGCCAGAATCGTGGCATTATATTGTTGGAGCTTTTGTTTAAAAAAACTCATAATGATTTGTTTCTTCATAATATTAATTTATTTTATTTTTTCAATAACCCTTTTTCAATTTAATTCTTAATTCTTAATTAAGTTTTAATATCCTGTATTTTGAGTCATATTTGGATCGGCATCCATTTCAGTCAAAGGAATTGGGAATAATAAATACTTTGCACTCATATTTACTCTTCCGATGGAATGCAGAAAATCAATACCATATTGACCGTTATTTATCCGGATCAGGTCGAACCAGCGTTGTCCTTCAAATGCCAGTTCCATGCGACGTTCGTGCAGGATTTTTTCTCTCAAAGTTGCCTGATCAAGTCCTGTGACATTTAATAACCCTGCTCTTACACGCACTTTATTTAAGGTGGCACCCGGGTCGGTGGCAAGTAACTGGGCCTGGGATGTTTGTCCAAGCTCATTCAATGCTTCGGCTTTCATGAGCAAAATATCCGCGTATCTTAGAACCGGAAAATCTGCAGGACTGTTGTCGTAAGTGGCGGCAACAGACAGAGGCACCAGAAATTTTCGCAAATTATAACCGGTTGTTGAATAAGAACTCTGATAAGTCAATCCGGCGAACTGTGGACATCCCTGGTAAAGAACCGTTACATCTTTCCGTAAATCGCCCGGTTCATAAGCATCAACGAATTCCTGAGTGGGTTGATCCCAGCCCCAACCTCCTGCAACCATGTTTGAACCTCGCGGACCGGTATAGGTACTAAGCCATGAGGACTGATTTTCATCTGTCCAAAAACCATATCCGGCATTCGCTGTATGTTGAATTTCGAAGAGTGATTCCTGCGTATTTTTATTGGTAGGGTCAAAATTGTCTGCATAATTAAGATCTAGTTTATAACCTAAAGCAGTTACTGAATCGCAGAGATTTGCAACATGTTGCCAGTTGTTTCCTAAACATAAATAGACTTTTGCCAACATTCCAATAGCTGACCCTTTTGATGCACGGCCTACATCGGCTCCTGAATATTGTTCGCGCGGAGGCAACAATATAATGGCATTATTCAGATCTGAAATCATCTGGCTGTATACAGTTGCTTTTGGAGTCCTGAACGGATGAAGATCGCCACCCGGTACAGTGGGTGTAAGTTCCAAAGGAACATTGCCAAAGAATTCTGTCAGGATGAAATAGTAATGGGCACGGAGGAAATATGCTTCTCCTGAAACGCGATTTTTGACGCTTTCACTGATATTCATTCCCGGCACTTTCTGCAGGATTATGTTACAACGTAAAATCCCTGGCCAGGGACCTCGCCACATATCCTGTACTCCGGCGTTATCAGTTGATGTTACAAAATTTTGTTCGTCCTGTGTTTCAATACCATCAGTGCCACCTCCGGCACCTACAATACTGTTCCCGGCCATAATGTCGGTAGTCCACATACGCATATTGTACAATTTAGGCCATTGTAAGGGTTGATATGCCCCATTGATGGCACCTATAGCATCAGCTTCAGTCTGAAAGAAATTAGATGAATTAATCGAATCTTCCGGCACTTTGTCCAGAAAATCGCTGCTACATGCGGTGATGAATACTGCCATGACAGCAATAGAAAAATATTTTTTGAGTTTCATATTCATTTTTGTTTTTTGTGATTAAATTCCAAGGTTAACGCCAATACTATAAGTCCGGGTTACAGGGTAAACATTACTATCTATTCCATTTGAACCAACCTCAGGATCAATTCCGGTGTATTTAGTCAATGTGAACAGGTTTTGTGCAGACAGGTAAAATCTGGCAGTTGAAATATGAACCTTCTTCAATAATAGCACAGGAATTGAATAACCGAATGTTACATTTTTAATTCTCAAATACGAACCATCTTCAATGTATCGATCGGATACTCTGGTATTCTGATTCGGGTCGTTAAACACTGCCCTTGGCATGGTGTTGCTGGTCCCTTCAGCGGTCCATCTGTTCAATGTTGCTATTGTTTGGTTTTGTGCTACGTCCATGGCTTCGCTCCAAAGCCGGTTGGCATTGAAAATTTTATTTCCGGCCACTCCTTGCAGGAATATACTCAAATCAAAGCCTTTGTAAGCAAATGTATTATTCATGGCAAAAATGAAAGTTGGATTTGGACTGCCCAGATACGTCCGGTCTTTGTCGTTTATGACACCATCGTTATTCAGATCTTTGAATCGTATATCTCCGGGCGAAGTCCGGTTGTATGGATCGCTTCCCGGAACCTGAGTAGCATGACTATTAACCTGAGCCTGATTCTGAAAAATTCCATCGGTAACAAAACCGTAAAACTCATTGATGGGAAGTCCGGCTTTAATTAATGACAGATTGTCATTCAACCCGATACTTCCGGTTGTCAAAGGCACGGTATCATTTATGCTGACTACTTTATTATGATTATAGGCTAAATTAAATGACGTATTCCATGTAAACATTCCTGTTAAGTTTTTAGTGTTGATGGTGATTTCAACTCCTTTGTTTTCCATACTGCCTGCATTGATCGAAGGAGTAGTCACATCAGAGTAACCTGTCGTAACCGGGACAACCATTGGAACTAACATATTATCGGTAAGTTTCAGATAAGCGTCTACTGTTACATCTACCCTTTGATTGAATAAGGTGGCATCAAAACCAATATTGGTTTGTTTCTGACCTTCCCATTGTACATATGGGTTTGGCATGACGGTTGGAACTACTGCTGAAACGACATTATCATTGAAATTATATTTGTAGGTATTCAATGAAGAGGCAAATGAATAATTTCCGATATTCTGATTTCCGGTTACACCATATCCTACACGTATCTTTAAATCATTTACAAAGGTGATGTTTTTAAAGAAATCTTCCTGTGAAATACGCCATGCCGCAGAAGCGGATGGGAATGTTCCGTATTTGTTTCCAGGGCCGAAACGCGACGAACCATCACGGCGAATAGTAGCTGTAACCAGATACTTGTCATTGTATGCATAATTTACCCGGCCCATTAAGGAAAATAATGACCAGCTGGAAGTGCTTCCTCCAACAGTTGGTTGTGCAATTCCATTGTTTAATTGTTGGGTTACATTGCTGGCAAAATTCTGAACTGAACCGTTCATGAAGTCATATTCATTTTCCTGTGCACTGGTACCGGCCATCACTCCAATCCGGTGTTTGTTGAAGGTGTGATCATAACTGATGGTATTATCCCATAACCAGGTCAGGTTTTTATTGTATTGTTCGGATAAATATGAAGTTGGATTTACACTGGAATCCCATGAATAATTGGGTGCCCAGGTACGTGAGTCCCAGAAATTAGCCTGAAGTCCGAATGTCGATTTAACTTTCAGGTCTTTTAATATTTCCAGCTCTCCAAAGATGGATCCCATCAAATTATAACCATTGGTAGCATTGTCTACTGTTTTAGCCAAACCAACAGGATTGACGATATCTCCTGCATTGACAGGCTGGCCGATAGGACCTGAATAACCTCCGCCGATATCATAAATTGGTTGGGTGGGCAAGGCAAACATGGCGTTTTGAATATTATAATTCCCGTTTGTTTTGATATCATGATTAAGTGTCAGGCTGTTTCCAAAGCGCAGAAAGGAGGTGATTTTACTATCAGTATTCAACTGAAAAGTATAGCGTTTGTATCCTGTATTAATAATAATTCCATCCTGATCAAAATAATTGCCGGAGACGTAAAATTTGGTTTTATCATTTCCTCCTGAATAATTCAAGGTGTAATTTTGCATGGAAGACGTTTGGAAAAGTGCTCCTAACCAGTTGGTCCCGACGCCCAGGCTGGATGGATTGGCAAATTCAGGATTTTGTGGTAACCCTGCATTAGCCATCATGTCATTGTGCAGTGAAGCAAATTGAGAGGCATTAAGCATTTTAACCATATTGGCAGGACTTTGTGATCCGTACGAATAATTGAAGTTTAATTGCGATTTACCGCTGTCTCCATGCTTTGTTGTAATGATAACAACCCCATTGGCGCCACGGGCACCATAGATGGCTGTTGCAGAAGCATCCTTTAGAATTTGAATGGATTCAACGTCATTCATATTCAGCTGATTCAAACCACCATCAATGGGAAAACCATCGATAACGACAAGAGGATCACTGTTATTGATAGTACCAACTCCACGAATCCTGAAGGTTGCATCAGTTCCCGGGACACCGGAAGAAATCACCTGTACACCGGCTGCACGGCCTTCCATGGCATCGCTTACACTGGCAACAGGCAAAGATATCAAATCACTGCTTTTAATGATAGCCACTGAACCTGTGAGATCTTTTTTGCGTTGTGTACCGTAACCGACTACTACAACTTCATTCAACGATTTTGAACCTTCAACCATAACAATTCGAAGGCTGTTAAGTCCATTGGTTTCAATTTCCCGGGAATCATAACCAATATAGGATACTTGTAAAACCGGATTCTTTTCAGAACCAACAGGAATTGTAAATGCTCCTTCATAATTGGTTATTGTTCCGGTTTGAGTTCCCTTAATCAGAATACTTACACCAATCAGCGGTTCTCCTTTAGCATCGACTACAATGCCTGACACAGTTTTACCGGTAGTTTGTGCAACTAAACAGGGTAAGGTAAATAGCATACTACAGAAAAAAAGTATGCTGAATAGACTTCTTCTCAATTTTACCATGATTTTATTATTTAAGGTTATAAAAAAAAAATGTTTGAAAATCTTTTATCATCAAAAACCTAATCGATTCTCAGTTTCCAATTTCAAATTCGACTTTCGACAATGCAAATATAGATTCTTTCAATAGGTTATATTTTCTTCAACTGTAAAATGTAGTACAGATAGAGATTCATGAAGTATATATACTTGTATATAAACTTCATACTATATTTTATAATGAAATAAAAGTAGTGGTTTTGAAGTAAGAAAAAGGCCTTCAGGTGTTTTTTTAACTCTGAAGGCCTCTCTGTAAAAGCAGACTTTTATTTAGTATTCGTTCCTATACGCATGACGTTTGCCTCAAATTCATCTCTTTTTCCAAGTGCTTTATTCCGTAATTTAGTCCTGTAATTATAAATTGTCGAAAGTGAATATCGCAGGAAGTGAGATATTTTTACACTATCGGTGATGCCAAGGCGTATAAGAGCAAATATTCTAAGTTCAGTATTCATAAGTTGTCCCGGTTTCAACTGAATGTCTTCATGATCTGATAACAGTCTTTTAAATTCTTCAACGAATGTTGGAAAGAGTTGAAGAAAAGAACTGTCAAAATTATCATAAAACTCTTTTAACTCGTCTTCAATAAACTGTTTCGATTTAATAGAATGCAATAATTCATCAATTTTGCCTGCTACAGCAGTTTTATTCAACAACCGGCGATATTCATCCAACTTGTCGATATAAACGGAGCATTGATCCATATACCTTCCTATGTATTCCTCTTTAATAATATTAGCCTCCAGCAAGGTGTCATTAGTAACTTTCAATTCCTGGTTTGTGCCCGAAAGTTCGTGGTTTACATCATTCAGTTGATCGTTTGCTATACTTAAATCCTTTCGTGTTACAGCCAGTTTTTTCATTTGCCTGTAAACAAAAAAGATGGCAACAATCAGAAAGAGAGACAGCAAGCTGATACTAACCAGCGAAATAATCAAATCACGCTGACGTGCCTGTGTTTGCAACTGATATGCTTTATCAATGATAGGCACCATTGCCGAAATTTCAATGGTTCGCAAGCGGGCATTACAAAAGAGTGCATCATCCAGTGAACGTCTGATATACTTGTAAGCACGGTCAATATCACCGTCTTCATACAAAAGAAACGCCAGACTACGTAATGAAATATATTCTTTATTCGCCGATTGAATATCGTAATTAGCTGAAATGGCCAACCAACGTTTTTCAAGGTCCCGTTCTTTTTTTCCGTGATATGCTTCTGATATACTGTAAGCAATAATAGCCCGGTCGTGATTGTTTTCCTTAATGGTCGGGAAATAGGGAAGCAGAAGTTTTAAAGCCTTATCATATTGCTTTTTGACAATCAACTGATCGGATCTGACCATAACATAAGGTCCTGAAGCCGGAGGATTAACAGCCAGCAACGAATCCCGAAAAGCAGCAGTCCTGGAATCATAGCGTGCTTTTTCCTGACTGGAGACAGCATAATCGGACATTGAACCGTAAATTGTCCGGTATATATGAAAATAATAAGCTCTCAGATAAGGGGAAGTCTTTATATCAACATCATTCAGAATATCCATGGCTTCTTTGTACATACCTAAAGTCCCCATAATGGAAGCAAGATTTAACCTGGCATCATTGAGCTTTACAATGCCTTTCAATTTTTCGGCTATAACAAGTTTTTTTCGGGCATAAGTCAATGCAGAATCCGAAGTATACGACCGGTATTCATCAAAGAGTTTTCCACAGATGATGTACCGTTGCTCATCATCTGTTGTTAAGTTCAGCAGATCCTTCAGTTGATTTAATTTTTGTTCTTTCAGGTTTGAATACAGCTGATAGTTTTCGATTGTCTTATCCAGTACCCGCAGCAGGGAATCCATTTCGCTCCTTGCAAAGAGGCATAGCGGGATCAGGATAAACAGGACGATTGAAAATACTTTTTTCATAAAAATGAAATTTATTTCTGCAAATATAAATAAATTTGGTGAAGAAAGTTAATTCCTTTTTGGTTTTTGATTCTATGCATCCTCTTTATTCCCCCGGTTTACCTAAAATAATTTCAGACTTCCTTACCTCATAATAGATATCAAGAAGTTACAATGTTCATATAACAAACTTGGTTGTCGCAGTTATTGTAATTATTTTTGTATTCTGTCAGTAAATTATTAATATTAAGAAGGACTAAATCAAGTTTACTGAGCCTTAAAAATAAAAAACTGACAATTAAACATGAGAGAAGTCTGGAAGTCTGAATTTATTGTTATTGATTACTTTAGCTGGATCAGAAATTTTATTTTATCTTATTGGTTTTATCCAAAATGATAGTATATTTGTATTGCAATCTCTTAACTGATTCGCTATGATCATTACAGTAAAAATAAATACAGATACACTTGCCGGAAAAAGGCTGGAAAACGAACTCCGTCGTTTTCCTGAAGTTGTTGAGTTTATCGATTCAACTGTCGTTACAGATGCTATTCCCGAAGAATCTTCTTCCCTTAAAGACGGTTTTGACCAGATCAGAAAACATATTCTAATTAATTCAGATACTTCATTAGGGAAAAAACTTATACATAAATTAGAGTCCCATCCTCAGGTTGTTAAACTCGAATATCCATATCCTACTGACGACAATGAAATAGAGATTGAAACAATATCTGCTACTGAATCAGCAAAACTTGCATTCGAAAAATTGGGAGAAAAATACAATCGTACATTCGATAATAAATATACCCGATGAAGAAGTATGCTGTTCGTATTACGAAATCGGCACAAAACGATATTTATCAGATAATTGATTACATTTCACAAATTTACAAAGCTCCACTCACTGCCGAAAAATATTTAATTGAATTATACGATGTTATTTTCTCTTTAGAGAACTTTGCCGAATCCATCCGTATATCTATCAGAACCGACATATTAAAGTGTGGATTAAACGCCAGAACTATAGCGTTTAAGAAATTAATTATTGTCTATACTGTTCATGCCGGAAAAGTCCTTGTTCAAGCTGTTATTTCTGGTGCATTAGTGAAAAATTGAGTTTCTTTGAATATCCTTAATTAGCTCTGTTTCTTTTCAATTTCCTCCTGCTTTAGCTATGTTTTCCTTTTTCAAGAAAGTGTTGAAGCCCAATCCTATTGATTTTGCACCTGCTTTTTGCCTCCTGACTTTTATGTTCCGTTATTTTTATTTTTCCCATTACTACTTCATTTATCAGGAACACATAATTTCCCTGTCTTCAAATCAGTTGTGCCTAACTCCATAAATGTAGTTGATATTCAAAATGTATCTCTTCTTCATCATCTTCATCACATAAATCAAAAGAATCACAGTTCAGACAATGTGCACAAATCCTTCTTCTTGAATTATTTTTTGATTTTGTGATTCTCTCCACGCACTTTAATAAGAGTGGAAAAGCCGGTTCTGCCATTCCACCATGATCATATCCATCCAGTTCAAACAACACCGTTTCC
>Ga0302269_1000308_pt1 | contig 30559 bp, 13 predicted proteins | sample III_Bog_E2_2_FD_194560 | JGI IMG/M metagenome (GOLD analysis project Ga0302269, IMG submission 194560) | Peat permafrost microbial communities from Stordalen Mire near Abisko, Sweden - III_Bog_E2_2 | ecosystem: Environmental > Terrestrial > Soil > Wetlands > Peat | place: Sweden: Abisko...
GCCGTTCGCGCTGGTCACAAGAAACAGCATTTCCTTGCCCCCGTCCACGACCACCGTATCGACATCGAACGTTCCCCCGGGTGTCGCCGTCAGGCTCCCCGTACCGGTGCAGTTCGAGTTGAGGTTAGAGGTTCCAGTGCCCGAGGAGATGAGATTTCCCGCCCCGCCAAGGTCAAGGGTTAAGGTCGGGAGGGCAACAATTGTCGTTCCCGTCGTACCGAACTTCAGCTCTCCCGTCCCGGTAACCAGGCCGCCGACGGCCGGGATGGTGCCGTTCGAATAAAGGGAGAACAGCTTGTTCTTTTCCATGAGATTGGTGCATGCACCACCCGCGATCACTCCCTGTGCGACCCCGAAGCCGCCCATGGTGTATCCGGTGTCGATTTGCGCTAAGGTAAGTCCCTTGTTGGTGTTGTTAAGAGCGAAATTGAAGGTCTGAGTCGACGGAGAGGTGACAGTAATCGTGCCCTGGCAATCAGCGGCCGGCGACACCATCGCCCACGTGCCTGAGATCGTAGTGGGGCCGGTGACCGTGCCGCCGACGCTTTCCCACTCCGTTCCGGTGAAGGCACCGCCCGAAGCGAAGGTGGCCTGTATAAGGTCGTTGACCAGGACTCCGCTGCCGTTGTGGCCGTACGCCTCGAGTCCCCAGACTCCCGGCGCGGTGGTAAGGCTGGTAGCGGTACAGGCGGCGAAGCTGGCCGTGCTAGCTCCGATTACGGCGATTAACATCAAGGCTACAAACAAGCTTGTTTTTTTCACAAATCCCTCCGAGGTTCGTTATTGGAACGTTTTTTGGTATTTGCGCAGACTGCGCGGCCGAGCCGAAGTTCACCGTTCTGCCCTGCATCGCGAACGCAAGAGGCAGCCAACTGCGAGCCGTATTGTTGACGCTGCGGGACCGAAAGTCAAGACGAAAAAATTTGCATACAGCCGCGAAAAACCATGCGCCATCAGCGAATACGCGGAGCAGCTCAGGCCAAGTCGTAGCGATCAAGGTTCATCACCTTGTTCCACGCAGCCACGAAGTCCTTCACAAACGCCCCCTTTGCGTCGTCACATGCGTAGACTTCGGCAATTGCCCGCAGCTGCGAGTTCGAACCGAACACAAGATCAACGCGCGTGCCCGTCCACTTGACCTTGCCCGTCGCCCGATCGCGTCCCTCATACACGCCTTCGGATGCAGAGGAAGGCTCCCACTTCGTATTCATGTCGAGCAGGTTGACGAAGAAATCATTCGTCAGCGTCTCTGGCCGCTTGGTGAAGACGCCGTGTTTGGCCTGCCCGAAGTTCGCATTCAAGGCGCGCATGCCACCGACGAGAACCGTCATCTCGGGAGCGGTCAGCGTCAGCAACTGCGCCCGATCCACCAGCAACTCCTCAGCCGACATCTTCTGTCCGCTTCGGAGATAGTTGCGGAACCCGTCAGCTTTCGGTTCGAGCGGCACGAACGAGTGCACGTCGGTCTGCTTCTGCGAAGCATCCGTGCGTCCCGGCGAGAACGGAATCTTCACCTTGTGCCCGGCCTTTTTCGCCGCCTCCTCGACAGCTGCGCAGCCGCCCAATACGATCAGGTCGGCGAGCGAGACCTTCTTCCCTTTCGCCGCGCCGTTGAACTCCTTTTGGATCGCATCCAGCTTCTTGAGAACCTTCGCCAGTTCGGCCGGCTGGTTCACTTCCCAATCCTTTTGCGGCGCAAGGCGAATGCGCGCCCCGTTCGCCCCGCCGCGCTTGTCGGAGCCGCGGAACGACGACGCCGATGCCCAGGCAGTCGTGACCAGCTGCGAGATCGACAGTCCGGATTTTAGGATCTTCGCCTTCAGAGCAGCAATGTCCTTCTCCCCAACCAACTTATGATCCACGGCGGGAACGGGGTCTTGGAACGGCTGGGGCTCCTTCGGAACGAGCGGGCCAAGGTACCGCGAGATCGGCCCCATGTCGCGGTGCGTCAGCTTGAACCACGCCCGCGCAAACGCGTCTGCCAACTGATCCGGATGCTCGTAGAAGCGCCGCGAGATCTTCTCGTAAGCAGGGTCGAACCGCAAGGCGAGGTCCGTGGTCAGCATGGAGGGCGAATGCCGCTTGGACGGATCGTGCGCATCCGGCACCGTGCCGTTGCCAGCGCCATTCTTCGGTGTCCACTGATGCGCACCGGCCGGACTCTTCGTCAGCTCCCATTCGTAGCTGAACAGGTTGGTGAAGAAGTTGTTGCTCCACTTCGTCGGCGTCGTGGTCCAAATGACTTCCAGGCCGCTGCCGATGGTGTCCCCACCAAAGCCTTTGCCAAGCTTGTTCTTCCACCCAAAGCCTTGATCCTCGATGTTGGCACCTTCGGGTTCGGGGCCTACATACTGCGCGGGAATGCCCGCGCCGTGAGTTTTGCCGAATGAATGTCCGCCGGCAATGAGCGCAACGGTCTCCTCGTCATTCATCGCCATGCGGGCAAAAGTCTCCCGGATATCCCGTGCCGCCGCAAGCGGATCTGGCTCTCCATTCGGTCCTTCCGGATTCACATAGATCAGACCCATTTGCACGGCAGCCAGCGGATTCGCAAGATCACGGTCGCCGCTGTAGCGCTCGTCGGCCAGCCACTTCCCTTCAGAACCCCAGTAAATGTCCTCTTCGGGCTCCCATGTGTCCTCGCGCCCGCCGCCAAAACCGAGCGTCTTAAAGCCCATGGAATCGAGGGCGACGTTGCCGGCGAGAATCATGAGGTCGGCCCAGGAAATCTTTCGCCCATACTTCTGCTTGATCGGCCACAGCAACCGGCGCGCCTTGTCGAGGTTCACGTTATCGGGCCAGCTATTGAGCGGCGCGAAGCGCTGCTGCCCAGCTCCGGCGCCGCCGCGGCCGTCGCCGATACGGTACGTACCCGCGCTGTGCCACGCCATGCGAATGAAAAGCGGCCCATAGTGCCCAAAGTCGGCCGGCCACCACTCCTGTGAGTCCGTCATCAAGGCACGCAGATCTTTGACCACGGCATTTAGGTCGAGGCTCTTGAACTCCTTCGCGTAATCGAACTTCCTGTCCATCGGGTCGGACAGCGGGGAATGCTGGTGAAGGATCTTCAGGTTCAGCTGATTCGGCCACCAGTCAACATTCGCGTAGGATTTGTGCACGCCGTGCGCTACCGGGCACTTCGATTCGGTTGCGGTGTTTTTAGCTTCGGGGACAACACTCCCCGATGAATTCGCGAGTGTATTTTTCATATGTTTTCGTCCTTCGCTTCTTGATTGCGTACTGCGTGAAAAAACTACTTCTTTGCGCGGCAGCGGCGACAGAGGCCAAAGACCTCGATCAACGGCTGCGTAAGATCAAAACCGTCCGGCGCATGCCGAGACAGCCGTTTGAAATCGACGAATTCCCCTTCGATGTCCTGCACCGATTTACAGCGGGAACAGACCAGGTGGTGATGAGGTTTGAGATTGCCGTCCACCCGCACCGTGGTCGCATGAGGAGTGACCTCTCGCAGCATCCCACACTCGATGAACAGCCGCAGATTGTTGTAGACCGTAGCGAGAGAAATCGATGGAATGTGGCGTCGGACCGCGGCGTGAATGTTTTCCGGGGAATGGTGTCCATGGGAAGCGATCACGGCCTCATAGACCACCTGGCGCTGGTGTGTGACCGCCAAACCGTGCTTCACGGCCAGCTCACGGAACTTCTCATGGGTGAGGCGCATGATTATCGGATGAGAATGATTATAAAACAACCGGGACCAGTGTCAACCGAAATTATTCCGGAGCGGCCTATAGCGGAATTTCTTTCTCCGGCTTCCTCCGGCCTTACGGACCGGGCGCCGGCAGCAGTTCCCATAAGAGATCGACAAACATCCCCGCCGCGAAGATATCGGGCGCCTATTCCGCGGGTTTCAACCGGGCCTTTCGATTGTCTAACCGGACAGCGCACTGACGTTCCGGGGACTGGCCGGTCGGCCAGCGGCTGAGTGTACTGCCGGAATCTGTTATTCCGCACGCCCATCTTCCAAACTGGAGGCATGCAACTCCCCCGGTCCATCATCCAATTTTCCCTCATCCGCGCAATCAACTTTCTAACCCTAAGCTTGGCAATCCTGGTCCTCGGAATGACGCCCGTGAGCGCCCGCGCAGATACGCCGCAACTGGCGTGCACGCCGGCGAACCTTCGCTTTGGCGCGACCGTTGTTGCCCAGACCGAAACCTTGCCGATCACCTTGACGAATGCCGGACAAGCGAGCGTGACCATCTCCGGAGTCTCCTCGGGGAATTCCGAATTCGCCGCGTCGTCCTTGAACCTGCCGCTGGTCCTGGCTGCCGGGCAGAGTATTGACCTGACGGTGAGCTTTACTCCCGCCACGACAGGATGGGCGGGTGGCACGATCAAGTTCTTCAGCGATGGATCGAACACGGCCCTGACGGTTGCCGGCACAGGCGTGAGCAGCGAGGCCGTGAGCGCCAGCCCCTCGATTGTGTCGTTCGGTCAAGTGGCAATAGGAACCACATCCTCGGTTCCGGTCGTGCTTACGAACACTCGTTCCTGGAACCTGACCCTGACGGCAGCACAAACGACGGGCTTGGGATTCTCGACGAGTGGCCCGGGGTTTCCTCTGACGCTGGGCGCAGGGCAGAGCGCTACGTTGAGCGTCGCCTTCGCCCCACAATCGGCCACTGCGGCGGGAGGCAGCCTTTTTATTTCTGCTTCCGGTTCCGCGCTCGCCATACCGCTGAGCGGCGTGGGCACCGCTAGTCCCGTCAACCCAGCTCCGGGTCAACTCAACGCGAGTCCCTTGAGTCTGGCATTTGGCAGCGTACAGGTCGGGAGCACTGCGACTTTAATGGACTCGTTTACGAACACGGGCGGATCGAACGTGACGATCTCGCAGGCCACCGCAACCGGGACGGGATTCAGCATGAGCGGGCCGAGTTTGCCGCTCGTCCTCAGTCCCGGCGCAAGTGTGACCTTCAGCGCGGTGTTTACGCCGCAATCGGCGGCCAACGCAACGGGTGACATCACGGTCGCGTCCAACGGATCGAATTCGACTTTGAGCGTCTCGCTCTCGGGCACGGGTACGGCGCAGGGCCAGCTCACCATCGCTCCCTCGGCATTGAGTTTTGGCAATGCGACGGTGGGCACGAGCGTCAGTCAGACCAGCAGCCTCAGCGCCAGCGGTGCAAGCGTGACCGTTTCGTCGGCAAGCCTGAGCAGTAACGAGTTCTCCCTCACGGGAATTTCCTTCCCGGTGACGATTGCAGCCGGACAAAGCGTGCCGGTCACGGTGACGTTTGCGCCGCAGACTTCCGGCTCCGCCAGTGCCGCCCTCTCACTGGGCAGCAACGCGGCGAACAGTCCGACGCAGTCGCTGACTGGGACGGGCGTGGCAGCGGCACAGCACAGCGTCTCGCTTTCCTGGTCGGAGACTGGCTCCGGGATTGTGGGCTACAACGTATACCGGGGCGGCGTTTCGGGGGGGGCCTACTCCCAGATCAATTCGGCGCTGGAAACGACCGCTGCGTACACGGACACTACAGTCGTGGCCGGACAGACTTATTACTATGTAACCACGGCGGTCGACGGCAGCGGCGTGGAAAGTGCGTATTCCAACGCATCCGAGAGTGTAATACCGACGCCGTAAGCTCCTGCGAACGGCACGACCTCATCGGCGAACCTACCCATCGAGGTTGGCAGATTCTTCTTATTTTCCATCGATTACCTAAGGTAGCGCGGCATGTGCGACATTCACCCCCATCGTTCCGCCAACGGGTGGAATCTGGTCCAGTGCAACCCTCGGCCAGATACCGCTTTCCGGCTAAGCCTTTCGGAATCTATGACTGTGGCCGGCCCGATGTGACACTGATAACGCTGGCAAAAAATAGTTAGGGCACACGGTTGTTCACGAACCCAGCATCAGTGCTTTAGCATGCGGCTAGCACAGATTGAGGTCGCGTTGGACGGTTGTCGATTTTATCTTCGGTTGGCCACTGCGCTCGGAGTCGCGGCGAGCCTGTTACTGCTGTCTGGATGCGGGGGTTTGGCGGGAAGTTCGAGTCGCGCAGCCGCGGCCGGTACGCTCTCGCTCAGTCCCTTGCAGATTGGCTTCGGGAGTCAGGCGGTTGGGTCGAGCCACAACACTACGGTGACGCTCTCCAACAGCGGCGCAAGCGATCTGAGCATTACCCAGGCGACGTTGAGCGGCGCGGGCTTTGCGTTGAGCGACCTGTCTCTGCCGCTGACGTTGCATGCGGGAGACTCGACTTCGGCGACGGTGAGGTTCGCGCCACCGTCGAACGGGAGTTTCACGGGAAGCGTGACTTTCGCCACAACCTCCAACCAAGTGAACGGCACGGTCGTGCTGGATCTTTCTGGAGCGGGCGCTTCTGTTTCTCCAGGAGCTCTGTCTCCCGATCCAGCTAGCCTTGGATTCGGCAATATTGCGGTGGGTAACAGCAGCAATCTCTCGGAAACCTTGACCAACGTGGGCGGATCGGCGGTCACCATCTCACAAGCGAATGTGACCGGCGCCGCCTTCTCTATCAGTGGACTGACCTTGCCGCTCACGCTCACGGCCAATGAGAGCGTGACGTTTACCGCGACATTTACTCCGAGCGGCGGCGCAGCCAGCGGAAGCATATCGGTGGTGTCGGATGCATCCAACTCGCCGCTGACGATCGCGCTCAGCGGAAGCGGAACAGCGGCGGGGCAGTTGGCGGTGTCCCCTGCGAATCTCAGCTTCGGCAATGTGACGGTGGGATCGAGTTCGCCGCTCACGGGCAGCCTGAAGGCCAGCGGCGCCTCGGTCACGGTGACGGCGGCAACTCTCAACAACAGTGAGTTTTCCGTCTCTGGAATCTCGTTGCCGGTAACCATTCCCGCGGGTCAGTCAGCATCGTTCACCGTAACTTTCGCGCCACAGTCGAGCGGAGCGACTTCCGCGTCATTGTCTTTTTCCAACAACTCCTCGAACTCGCCGGCGGTGCAGTCGATGACGGGCACGGGCACGGCGGCTCAGCAACATACAGTGGACCTCGCATGGAACGGGTCGGCGGACGCGGTTGGTTACAACATTTACCGCGGCAACGCGCCGGGTGGACCATATACGCTGATCAACTCTTCCCTGGACAGCACGACCGCATATACCGACAGCACGGTCGCCTCCGGGCAGACTTATTACTACGTGACGACAGCCGTGAACGGAAGTGGCGACGAGAGCGGATACTCGAATCAGGCCAAGGCCGTGATTCCGAGTCCGTGATGGGCGAGCGGTGCTTCGTTAGACTTCCAGAAAAATCGCAAGTCTTTCGCGAGGTGGAATCCTTCTCAGGGAATCTTGGCTTGGATTTGTTGGGAGAATTTGCTCTCGCGGCCGGCTTGATCGAGGGCGGTGACGACGTAGAAATAGGTATGTCCGCTGCGCACGCTGCGATCTTCATAGGGTGGGGCTGGGACTCGGGAGGCGAGTTTCACGAATGGTCCGGCGGAAGTATCGCTGCGATACACGTTGTAGCCAAGTACGGAGGCTCCGGGGGGAACGTGAGGCGCATCCCACCCCAGCGTGACGCTGTGGGGCTTGTGGCATGCGGCGAGCCCAAGGCAAAGCAGAACGCATGCTGCAAGCAGTATTCGAGATGCGCGGGTTCTCATCGTTTAGTCGGGTCTATCGCTTGCCGTCTGACGACTATAACCGGGTTGGCCCTCGTAGCGTAACCCTAGCGTTTCTTGAGCAGGGGGCGCAGTTCAAACTGCACCACGATCGTCCTTGGTTCCGGCTTGATTGGGTTGCCGCGTCTACCGGGTGTTCTTGACGCGAGGTAGAAACGCGAAGTCACCGGCCAGTTGAATTTGGAGCGGGTGGAACGGAATCGGCACCGTCGCTGTGACCCTGGTCGGGTCCATCGCCTACTTCACCCGCATTCTTGTCAGCCACGCTCCGCCGACCTTTTGACAGAGTAGCCGGTCAAAAGCGCTTGAGCAATGGCACAATAGTCACACGCTGCAAAACTAATGTTACATGCACGTTGGCCATTTGCCACAGATTGCGTCCAGTGTCTCAGTTTGTCCCTTGGACGCGGGAACGTTGGCCCACCAGAACATCGGCGATGCGGTCGCCCGTGTGTCCATCCCAAAGAGGGGGCACAGAACCCTTCTTTGCCTTCCCCGCCAGCACTCGGGACAACTCGGTTCGCAGTTTCTGGGGATCGCGACCGACCAATACATTGGTTCCCATGGAAACTGTTATCGGGCGCTCGGTATTCTCGCGCACGGTGAGACAAGGGACACCAAGGTAGGTGGTTTCTTCCTGAATGCCGCCGGAATCGGTAATCACGACGGTCGCGCGGGACTGCAACCCGAGGAAGTCGACGTAGGGCAAAGGGTCGAGCACGCGGAGCTGGCCGGCCTTCAACCCGAAATCGGCGATCCGCTTGCGGGTTCTGGGATGCGCGGGAAAGACGACGGCCAAGTCGCGATTGACTTCGAGCAAGGACTCCAGGATTCCCTTGAGCGTAGGACCATCGTCGACATTGGCGGGACGGTGAAGCGTGACCAGGGCGTAGCGCTGAGGCAGCCCATCGATCCTTGCCTGCCGCGCCATCGGGAGCAGGCGCACCAGCGAGTCGATCATGACATTGCCGACGCGGAAGATCTTTTCGGTGGCAATTCCCTCTCGACGAAGATTCTTGTCTCCGTCCTCGGAGGGCGTAAACAGCAAGTCGGCAAGCTGATCGGTGACGAGGCGGTTGATTTCTTCGGGCATGGTGCGATCGAACGAGCGCAGTCCAGCCTCGACGTGGCCGACCTTAATGCCCAGCTTGGCGCAGACGAGGACGGTGGCGACGGTTGAGTTTACGTCGCCATAGACGAGGACCATGTCCGGCTGGCGTTCTTGTAGGACGGGTTCGAGGCGGATCATGATCTCCGCCGTCTGCTTGGCGTGCGAGCCGGAACCGACGGCCAGGTTCACGTCGGGCGATGGAATGCCCAGTTGCTGGAAGAACACGTCGGACATGCTTACGTCGTAATGCTGGCCGGTGTGGACGAGGGTCTGCTCGACATGCGGGCGCTGCTTGAGGGCGGTGAGGACGGGCGCGACCTTCATGAAGTTAGGGCGGGCTCCGACGATGTGGAGTAGGTTCACAAAGTCTCCTGTAGAGAGAATATTTAGCTTAAACCATTTGGAGGAATCGAGAAAAACGGGAATCTGGGTTTAGCCGCGTCCGAGGACATCTCTACCACTTGAGCTTTGTGTCTGAAGCTGGAGTGCAAAGTACAGATCGCAGTTCGGATGAGACTAATGCGTGCTCAGGAGTTCAACCTTAGGTTCGTGTACGATGGGTTTCGAATTCTCTGTCGCCCGGTCGAGGCAGGCGCGCAAGATGGCGGCTAGTTGCCTGACATGGGGCTCCACGAGGCTGCCTCGGGGGCTGATGGGGAGGGAGTGGAGGCGAACGCCGCCTTGGGCCACGTCTCCCCAGCCACCCAAGCGATCGTGAAAACCAGCCAAATGACGCTTGGCCAGAAAGAGAGTCAATTCTCCGGGATAAGGCCGGACTTCATAATGAGCCAAGGCCTCTTCGTAGATATCGGCAATTTTGGCTTGCGGCGCGGGGGCAGCGGAGTGTGTCTGGAAGCGATCGCGAAGACGGGCCCAGGCAAAATGTGCGGAGGCTTTGATGCGAGTCGTCTCCACGCGCAGCTTTTCCATGAAAAAGGCGCGTTTGCCTTCGCCTTCCGCAGCGAGGAGATTGTCGAGATGGAAATAGGGGTTGAGGATCCAGCGATTGATTAACCGCTGGCGCAACGAAAGCGGCCAGGAAATCGAGCGGATATTGTAAATCTCGATCAGGGCTAACAAGCCCACGGTCTCGCCCGATGCAATGAGTTGGCGGGCCATTTCGAGGGCAAGCGTGCCGCCCAGGCAATAGCCTCCCAGCATGTAAGGACCATGGGGTTGCACCTGGCGGATCTCTTCGATATAACGGTGGGCCACGTTTTCGAAGCGGCCATCGATGGGGGAACGTCCATCCAGACCGGCGGATTGCAGGCCGAAGACGGGTTGATCGGCGCCGAGATCGGCAGCGAGGGAACGATAGAGCAGGATGTTGCCTTCCGCGCCGTGCACGAGAAAAAGCGGCGGCCGGTGACTGGTCCGATCATTGGACGGATGGGGTCGATTGATGGCCACCAGGGATTGCCAGGCTTCCGGTTTGCCGCCCTGGCTCAGAACACTTGCCAGCGTTCGTGGAGTGGAGGCGTCATAGAGGGTTGCGAGAGGCGCGGTGCATCCCAGTTCGCGCTGGATCAAGGCAAATAACTGCGCTGCGGCGACGGAGTGTCCCCCCAAGGCGAAGAAATCGTCGTCTGGGTCAATCTTGATGATGCCCAACACGCGCTGCCAAAGCGGGATCAGGGCTTGGAGCAATTCGCGCTCCGGCATCGTCGTGGGTCCCGTGGAGTCGGCCTGCAAATGCTGGTTTGAGACTTGGGTATAGACGATTTCGGTTGCGGGAGAAGCATCAGCCCGATTGAGCCGGGCTAGATCCAGAGCCAGTTGGGAGGGGTCGGCGGCAAGGTCATGAAAAATTGAAGTGAGCGTTGCCAGCCATTCCCGGATGGTGAGGTCCTCAAACAGCTTGATGTCGTAGTGGCAGCGAAGTTCGAGGTTCTCTTCCATCTCGACCGCGTTCAGGTACAACTCGAACGATTCGTAGCCCTTGGGGTTGGCGTCGTAGTCGACGGTAAATCCCGATTGGGGCAATTCATTGGGCTTGAATTTCTTGACGTTGGTGAGGCCCGCCGACATTGGGGAAATGCCGAGCGCGGGCGCGACCGGGTGCAGGTCTTCAAGCAAACTGACCATGGTGAAGAGGGCGTGGTCCTGGGCGCCGAGCAGGTCGGCTTGTACTCTCTGGACAAAAGCGCCGAGGGCTTCGCCTTCGCGAAACTCGACCATGAAGGGAAGGAGATTGACGCAATGTCCCACCAGACCCGGCTGGCCAATGTCGGGCTGTTCCGCGGTGGGCAGAGCGATCACAAAACGGCGCTGCTGCGAAACGCGGGCGAGCAGAACCGCCAATGAACTGAGGAGGACCGCGAAGAAGCTGCAACCCTGTTTTGCCGCTAGCGCTCGGAGTTCTTGCACATCCGAGGCCGCGACGGGGTGATCGAGACGGCGTGCGATGAAATCGCGCCGAGCGCTGCGCGGATGATCCGCCGGAAGCACTAGCACGGGGAATCCGTCTCGGAATTTTTCATGCCAATAGCTGGCGGCTTCCTTGAATTCGCCGGAGCGGTGGCGCGCGGTCACGGTCTGAACGTACTCGGCATAACTCTTGGCCGGCTCCAGGAGAGCGGGAGTGCCCGAGAGTTCTTCCGAATAGAAAGCGCAGAGATCGTGGATCAGGACATCCAACGACCAACCGTCGCAGATGATGTGGTGCGCCGTGAAGACGACGGCGGCGTGATCGGGAGCGAGCAGAACCATTTGGCAGCGGAACAAAGGGCCTGCGGGCAAGGGAAATGGCAGGGCCGTCTCATCGGCGATCATTTTGCGGAGGCGGTCCTGTTGCCGTGTTGGGTCGTCGATTGTGGAAAGATCGGTTACCGGCATCGCTGTCTTTTGCGCTGGGTCGATCTTCATTACGAGGCCGGTTTCATCGAAGCTGGAGCGGAGAGCATCGTGGCGCTCGACCAGGCGTTCGATGGCGCGCGCCATTTTCTCGATGGAGATATTGCCGGTAAAACGCACCGTCATCGACTCGTTGTAGGAGGCCGACAAACGTTCGGAGAGGCGCGAGGAAGCATTGATGCCGCGCTGCGGAACCGTGGATTCAACTTCACGGGGGACGGAGGGTGCGGCTGCCGAGCTTTGCTCGGCGGGGACGGGCGAGACGCCCGTCCCCACACGACTGCCGGTTTCTAGAAGCGAAATGAGACGGGAAATGGTGCGCGCCTGCTCGGCAACAACTTCTTCGAGCGTGCTGCCGTTGCGCCGGATGTTTGGTGGGACTTCGGCGGCTGGAGGCGCGACGGGTGGTGGAGTCACCGGGAAGGGGGCTGAGATAGCCGGGGCATGGGCAAGAAGTTCGGCGGGCAAGGTGGCATCGAGATGCGCGGCCAGCATGTCGACGTTGGGCCATTGATTCATAAGCTGGCTGAAGCTGACCTTGGCGGAAAATTCCTTGCGGATGGCGAAGGCGACCTGCGTCAAAGAGAGCGAGTCGAATCCCTGCTCCATGAAGGTGGCGGAAGTGCTGATTTGCGAGCGTTCCCGACCGGAGACCGGCACGAGCAGGTCGAGCACACGCGAGGCGATGCGGTCTTGTCGGGAAGATGGAATGGTCGGCGAACTTCCTGAGACGACGCTCTCGGTCGGCGCTGAGGAAGCTACGGGATCGACGAATCGTTCGACTGTGGAACGAGTGGCCGAAACCGAGTTTGCGAGCGGGAGACTCTGTGCGGCGGCCACGATTGCGGCAGGGTCTACCCAGAAGCGCTGCCGCTCAAAAGGATAGGTTGGCAAGGGAATGCGGCGGCGGTTTTCGTGGGCGTAGAAGGCATCCCAATCGATGGACACGCCGTTCTGCCAGAGGGAGCCCAATGCAAAAAGCAGACTTGCCCACTCGGTGTTGTTCTCGTGTGTATCCGCAAATGTGGGAATCGCCGTGCAGGGATGGCCGGGGGTGAACTGCTGGCGAGCCAACGAACACAGCGTGGAGCGCGGTCCACATTCGAGGAAGAGGTCGTGCCCCTGGTCTTTGAGGTACTGGATTGCGCTGGAAAATTCGACGGTGGCGCGGGCATGGTTGGCCCAGTACGCCGGGTCGGTGGTTTCGGCAGCGGTGATGGGGCGTCCGGTGACGGTGGAGACAAAGGACCGAGCGGGAGGGCGCAAGTGGATTTGGGCAACAGCCTGGCGCAAGGGCTCAATCATGGGATCCATCATGGCGGAGTGGAAGGCATGCGAGGTATGCAGGTGGCGGAAGACGATTTCTTTCGCTTCGAGCTGCTTTTGAAATTCGACTGCATCCGCTTCCGGACCGGACACGACACAGAGGGCAGGAGCGTTGTTGGACGCGATCTGAAGCGTCGAGGGAAGAATTTTCGCGATGGCATCGGCGCTGGCGTTCACCGCCATCATGGAACCGCGCGGCAGGTTCTGCATTAAGCGGCCACGCAGGGCGATGAGGCCCAGAGCGTCCTGGAGATCCCACACGCCGGCGAGAGTGGCGGCGACAAATTCTCCGATGCTGTGTCCGGCCATGGTGGCTGGCTCGACACCCAGGCTCTGCCAGAAGCGCGCCAGTGCGTATTCGATTACGAAAATCGAGGGCTGGGTGAAGAAGGTGTCCTGTAGGGAAATCTGGGCGGTCTTCTGATCTCCACTCTGGGGATAAAGGAGTTCTCGGAGATCGCGTCCGAGATGCGGCTTAAGGTATTCGCAGCAATCGTCGACGACGGCGCGAAAAAGGGGCTCGTCGCGATATAGGTTCTGGCCCATGTTGACGTACTGCGTGCCCTGACCTCCGAAGAGGAAAACGACGGGAGGATTGCGGCGCTCGCATCGTTTCGTGCTGCAGCGCAACGGATTCGGTTGCAGAAGAAGTTTGGCGGCTTCGCTGGAATCGGCGGCGACCACGAAACGCCGGTGCGCCATCTGCTTGCGTCCGGTTTGAAAGGTGTAGGCAGCGTCGGCAAGAACTTCCGGAGCGGCGGCCGCAAGATGCTCCGCCAGAGCGTGGCTGTATGCCGCGAGGGCTGCCAGAGTCTTGGCAGAGAGTGGCAAAAGCTGCAGGGGGAGCGACGGGCTTGCGGTCTGCGAAGCGGCATCGGGCGCAGGCGCTTCTTCGAGAATGACGTGGACGTTGGTGCCACCGAAACCAAACGAACTGACGGCAGTGCGGCGGATTTGTTCTCCTCGCGGGAACGGGATGAGCTTGTCGGCAATCATGAAAGGACTGCTGGCAAAGTCGATTTTGGGATTTGGCGTTTTGAAATGAAGGGTTGCAGGTATTTGCTCGTGATGCAGGACGAGGGCCGCTTTGATCAGGCCGGCAACTCCGGCGGCATTGGTGGGATGACCGATGTTGCCTTTGATGGAACCAAGGTAGCAGAACTGTTTCTTGTTCGTCTTACTCTCAAAGACTTTGCGCAGCGCTTCGAATTCAATCGGATCGCCAACGGGGGTTCCTGTGCCGTGCGCCTCAATGTAGCCGATGGTCTCGACGGGAACGTTGGCATTGGACTGGGCGAGGGCAATGGCTTCGGCTTGGCCGTCCACGCTGGGAGCCAGGAAGGAAGCGGGGCGGGCGCCGTTGTTGTTCTTGCCGGTGCCGCGAATCAGGGCATAGATGGTATCGCCATCGGCGAGAGCATCGGCTAGCCGCTTGAGGAGGACGACGCCGGCGCCATCACAAAACATGGTTCCGGTCGCGTCGGCATCAAAAGGACGGCAGTGGCCGTCCTTGGCAAACGTGCCTCCCTCTTGATAGAGGAAGCCGCTTTTTTGCGGGACGGTGATGTCGATGCCGCCGGAGAGCGCCATGTCACACTCATAGTCGAGGAGCGAGCGGCAGGCCTGATCCACCGCCACCAGAGTGGTGGAGCAGGCGGTATTTAGGCTGATCGCTGGGCCGCGTAGATCCAAGAGATAGGCGGTGCGAAGGGCGATGTAATCCTTCTGGTTGCCGTACTCGACGGCCAACTTGCCGGCCATTGCCAAGAGATCGGGTTGGGTGAGGAGATTGGTGGTGTAGTAGTGGTTGTCGCCGATGCCGGCAAACACGCCGATGCGTCCCTCGCAGCGCTCCGGGTCGTAGCCTGCGTTCTCGAGCGCCTGATGGGCGAGTTCGAGAAAGACGCGCTGTTGCGGGTCCATGACCTTGGCTTCCAGCGGATTGATGCCAAAGAAAGCGGCATCGAAAAGGTCGGCGCCCTCGATCAGACCGCGGGCGCGGATGTAATCCGGATCGCGGCGCAGATGTTCGTCAATGCCTGGGCCGAGTTCCTCGGGCGTAAAGAAAGAAATGGATTCGACGGAGTTGCAAAGGTTGCGCCAGAGTTCATCGAGATTGGCCGCGCCGGGGAAACGGCCGGTCATGCCGATGACCGCAACGGCATCGCGGACAGCGTCATTCGCATCGTTCGAACTGCGCGGCGAGTTATGCCGCGAATGACGCCGATGACGCGCCCGGCTTTCGGCTTCGGCAAAAACATCGGACTTGGTCTCGTTCACTTCCAGAAATTCCGCGAGCTTTGCGATGGTGGGGTATTGAAAGACCTTGACCGGGGGAATCTCGCGCGCAAAACGCGCGTGATATTGACTTGCCATGCGGACCGCTGCCAGCGAATTGCCACCTAGGTCGAAGAAACTGTCGTCAATGCCGACTTTTTCCAGTTGTAACAGTTCGCACCAGAGAGTCGCCAACTGTTTTTCCGCCGCCGTCTGCGGGGCGATAAATTCCTGGGCTAGAAGTGGCCGTTTGCCTTCGGGCTGGGGTAGGGCGTTACGGTCGAGTTTGGCATTCGGAGTCAGGGGAAATTTCTCCAGACGAACAAAAGCGGAGGGCACCATATAAACCGGCAGCGTGGCTTTGAGAGTCTGAACCAGAGCGGTGGAACTTAAGCCTTCGCGGCCGGTGTAGTAGACGACAAGACGTTTCTCGCCGGGGCGATCCTCTCGAAGAACGACGACGGCCTGCGCGATTCCATCGACTCTTGCAAGCACGCTTTCGATTTCGCCGAGTTCGATGCGGAAACCGTGGAGTTTCACCTGCTGGTCGAGGCGTCCGACAAATTCAACCGTGCCGTCGGGGCGACAGCGGACTTCATCTCCCGTGCGGTAGAGGCGCGCGTCGGGATCTTTTGCTGTGGGATCGATAACGAATCGTTCGGTCGTCAACTCGGGACGATCGAGATAACCGCGAGCGAGGCCTGTGCCGCCAATCCACAGTTCGCCGGGCTTGCCTTCGGAAACGGGCTTGCGACTTTCATCGAGAACATGGAATTGGGTGTTCGCAATCGGCGGGCCGAGCGAGATTTGGTCGGCTGACGTGAGACGTTCGGTGGAGGACCAGATCGTGGTTTCGGTTGGTCCATACATGTTCCAAAGTTCGCGGCAACGGGGGAGTAGTTGGCGAGCGAGGTCCGACGTGAGGGCTTCGCCTCCGCAAAAGATTCGCAGGTCACTCTTTCCTTCCCAGTCGCTCTCCACCAGCATGCGCCAGGTGGTTGGCGTTGCCTGCATCGCGGTGACCGCGTGCTCGGTCAGCAGTTTTTTAAGCTCGCGACCGTCGGCAGCCTGTTCGGCAGTGGCGATGACGATCTGGGCTCCGCATACCAAAGGGAGGAGAAATTCGAGGATCGAAATATCAAACGAAGTTGTCGTCACCGCCAGGAGCGTGTCGGAGGCCGCCATCCCAGGGGTTTCGGCCATGGACAGGAGGAAATTGACCAGCGCGCGGCGCGGGATCATGACGCCCTTGGGCTTTCCAGTAGAACCCGAAGTGTAGATGAGGTAGGCGAGATGATTGGGATCGTTGTTTAAGAGGATGTTCGTGGCCGGGGACTTGGAAAGAGCCTCGTTCTCGCGGTCGAGCAGGACCACACGGGCGGTCGTTTCTGGGAGACTTGAGCGCGTGGAAGAATGTGTAAGGAGAAGTGAGACCTCCGATTCCACCACCATGAACGCCAGGCGGTCTTCGGGAAACTTCGGATCGAGGGGTAGGTACGTTCCGCCGGATTTGAGGATGGCTAGTAGACTTACGACTGAATCCAAGGAACGATCAAGACAAACGCCGACCAGGCTCTCGGGTCCGACGCCTTGGCCACGAAGAAAATGTGCCAGTCGGTTCGCGCGGGAATTCAACTCGAGGTACGAAATCTGTTCCGGGCCCAAGGTCAAGGCGGGAGCGTCGGGCGTGCGCTCGACTTGGTCTTCGATGAACTCGTGCGGACCTCGCATCAGAGGGTAGTCCCGCCGGGCATCATCCCGAGGAAAGATCACTCCTGCTCCCATCTTGAGACCTGAACGAGCAATTCACACGCCAAGAACCGGCAGAGTTTCGGTTGGGGGATAACGTGTAAACCTTTTGTTCTTAATTTGTCATGAGAGGAGCCAATCAGCTAGTGACGGGGGTCACAATTGTGATTGACCGATTGTGATTTAAATCACACCAAGCAACTGCCTAGAAATGGAAGAAGATTTCCAGCCAGGACGCAGACGGGGGCTACGGAGTGCAGATGTAGGTATAGGTGTGCAGAGGAGGAAGCGCGTTTTCGACGGCCAGAGTCGAACGATAGCCATCGACCACGCATAGGTCGGCGAGGGACCACTGTTTGCGGGCTTCGGCGTTTCCCCGGATTTCTTCGATTTCGGGATCGAGATCGGGGTTGGTGGTGACGGAAAAATCGGCCAGAGGAAAAGAAAGGCCGTCACCGGTGGCCTTGAGGAAGGCTTCCTTCCGCGTCCAGCAGGCAAAAAAACCAGGCACGCGGAGATGATTCGGCAGCGCCCGCAGCCCGACGCGCTCGCGCAGGGAGAAGAATCGTTCCGACAACGCGCTCACGTCGACATTTTCGCGGATTTTTTCGATGTCAATTCCCAGGCGATGTTCACTGCCGATTGCGATCAGCGCCATACCTGCTGAGTGGGATACGTTGAACTGAAGCGCGCTCGGATTCTGCGCGGCTGCGAGGCGAGGCTTGCCGGAGGTTGTGTACTCGAAACGGATTTCGGCGGCGGGGATCGCCAAGTACTTCGCAAGCAGGCCGCGAAGCGCGGAGCGACAACCGGTAAAGTGAAGGCGGTCCTTTTCGAAGTGAAATCGGAGGGCGCGCGCGATCTCGTCGGGAGACAGAAGGGCTTGAGAGCCTTCTTCCATGTTCGATTTCGAAGGTTCATCCAAGCTCACCTTCCAGAGGTCAATGCGGGCAGTGGGGAACGATGGCGGGGACGCGGCTTGCGACCACGATGGGGCGTGGCCTTGCTTCTGTTCGCCGCATGGTCCGCCGGCTTGCTTCATGCCGTTCGGTCCAACATAAGAGTCACTGCCATGATCGTGGTCCTTGGGGGTAGGATCTTTGAGGTTGCGACTGGCTCATTGTAAATCGCGCCCGGCCCGGCGGAACGCCTTGCACCAGCCTGACCAACGTCACTGTAATCGAATAGCGATTGCGGAATTCCGTGTGTCATCCTACATTCAATCTGGAATGCCAACTGTAGAGAGCGCCTTCGGGGACGAATCGCTGCTTGAGTTGAGCATTGTTGTTGCCTCTTATAACGATTGGCTCGCGCTTGAATCGTGTCTCGGATCCATCGCGCCGCAGGCGAATGGGCCTCGGTTTGAGGTCGTGGTAATCGACGACGGCAGCGACATCCCTGCCCCCGAGCGTATTCGCCAATGGGCACGCCACTTCCCCCTAACGATTGTCGAGCAATCGCACGCGGGGATTTCCGCCGCTCGAAATCGCGGCATCCGGGCGTCCAAGGGCGCGGTGGTGTTGTTTGTGGATGCCGACTGCAGGCTAGACCCAAACTGCCTGGCTGCCCTCCGTTCGACGATCGCTCGTTTCCCTCAGCACAATTGCTTTCAGCTTCGGCTGACTGGGAGTTGCTCCAGCGTGGTTGGAAGGGCGGAAGAGCTCAGGCTCGTCACTTTTCAAGAACACGCGCTGCAACCCGACGGCCGCATTCGCTACTTGAACACCGCCGGATTCGCCATGCGCCGCAAACGGATCGGCCGCGAAGCCGGAGTGTTTGATGAGGCCGCGCTTCGGGGTGAGGACACACTGTTGCTGGCGAATCTGATCGAGGGCGACACGCTGCCGCTATTTGTGCCCGAAGCCATCGTTGAGCATGCCATACCGCTGTCTTTGATGGAGTGCCTGCGAAAGGATATTCGGACAGCTTACCTGGAAGGACGAACGTACGAGAGGATCGCCTCGACGGGAGTTCGGATTCGAGTGACGCAGAGAGAGCGCCTGCGATTGCTGTTGTCCATGTGGAGGACTGCCAACCGGCCTTCGATCGGACGAACGGCTTGGTTTGTGCTGGTTGGCCGGCAGGCTCTACAACGGATGATCTCTTTTGGCTACAACTTTCTGCGGGTTGGATCTGAACGGGGCTTGTAGATCTTGCGGCTACGAACGTTGATACCTTCCTTGCTCAGTTACCACTGTACCCATAAGTAACCACCCACCGGTGGCATTGCCCGCTTAGCGACTCACCGCTTACCCTAGATCACTACCAAAATCATAACATCATAACGAGGACAAATGTCCCCCAAATCGACGGGAGTACGAAAATCCGGCTCAAGAGTTCTTTCCAGGAAAGATCCCTTGGACACCAGAGTTACAGTTGCATCGTTGGTTGCCTTCCTGCTGCTGGCAACAGCGTTCTGTAGCGCCCAGGCAACGCCTGGAACCTGCTCTGGCGGCGCAAGCCTCTCGGGCTGGTACGGCATGCTCGTAAGCGGGGGGGGAGAATACCTATCCGGCGCCCTCTACTTTGACGGCAACTGCAATGTGTCGGGGAACCATGTTACAGGCGGCAGCGGCGGACAATACAGCTCTACGAGTGTTTCGGGTACGTACGTTCAGAATTCGGACGGTACTTTCACGATTACGCTGAACTACCCAGGCCAATCGACGCCGCAAACCTACATGGTGGGCGTCAGCGAGTCCGGCAACAAAGCGCGTGGCTTGGAGAGTGACGGCACCGTCATGGCCACCATCGATTTGCAGTCACAGCTTACGACCCTGACATCCGGGTATGGCGCTCCGAGCCTCAGTGGGACCTACGCGGCTTCCTGCTATGGCTCGGGTTACTCAGAGCTTGACTATGTGACCTTCGACGGCAAGGGCAATATTTCGGGCGTAGATGCAAATGACATTTGGGGCTCTCTGGGCAATCAGCCAGTTGCTGGGACCTATTCCGTCAACTCGGACGGCACGTTCTCGGGCAGCCTCGCCGGCAGTTACAGTTTCAACGGCGTCATCGACAACGGCGTCTCCGAGATCGAGTACACGTACGACCAGTCTGGAACTGGCGGCGTAATGGCCTGCGTTGGCAAGCAGTCTAGCAGTGCCGCCGCGAACCTTCGCGGCAACTATGGAATCGTGGTCGGCGGTACCGCGCAAAGCGGCTGGGGCGGTGAATATCTCTCGGGATCTGTTTACTTCGATGGTGTCGGCGGCCTGAGCGGCGCGAACGTGAACGGTGGCCTTGGCCAACAATACGTAAACACGAGCGTGGCTGGATCGTACACAGTGAATAGCAACAACACGATTTCAATCACGATGAACCTGGCAGGTCAGTCGACTCCGCAAACCTTCGTCGTCGCGGTCAGCGAATCCGGTGACGAAGCAGCGGGTATCGAGACCGACGGCACGGCGATCGCCACCATCGACATGCAAAACCAGATTTGGCCCTCCACTACTCCGCCCTATAGCAATGCCAGCCTCAACGGCACCTACGCGGCCTCCTGTTCGGGAGCGGAAGTGGATCTGAACTATGTGACTTTCGACGGAAACGGCAACATCACCGCAGGCGTGGATGCCTACGATGACGGCTGGTACGGTGATAACCCTTATACGGGGACCTATACGGTCAATAGCGACGGCACCTTTTCGGGGAACTTTCCCGGCCCGATTTACGACATTTTCACGATGACTGGCGTCATCGACAATGGAACTGCTGAAATCGAATACACATACGATCAGTCCGGCGTTGGCGGTGTCGTTGCGTGTGTGGGCGAGTCAAGCTATGGCCCGATCGGAACCAATCCTGCGGTGGCCACGCCAACCTTCAGCCCCGCTCCGGGAGCTTACGGATTGGCACAGTCGGTCACGCTGGCAGATACCACCCCGGGTGCGGTCATCTACTACACCACCAACGGAACCGCTCCAACCATTCAGTCTGCGGTATATACCGGTCCCATCCAGATCAGTGCGACGACGACCATTCAGGCAATCGCCGTGGCCAGCGACTCCAACAATAGCGCCATCGCGGCGGGGACGTACTTCTATGGACCGACGCAGAGCCTTACGTTTCCACCGATTCCGACGCAGACATATCCGACGGGGCCGATTGTGTTGAGCGCGACGGCCAGTTCGGGTCTGCCGATCAAGTACACGGTGCTTTCTGGTCCGGCGACCGTCAATGGGAACATACTGACGATCACGGGCGCGGGTTCAGGGACGGTTCAGGCGAGCCAGGCGGGGAATGCGCAGTTCTTCTCGGCCGCGCCGGTTTCGCAGACATTCACCGTCAATATGGCGAGCACCGCGCTGATGCTCACGTCGAATAGCAACCCGGCGTTACTGAATCAGCCGGTAACTATCGCCGCGACGATCATGCCGCAGAACGGTGGCCAAGCTTCCGGCACAATCACCTTTGAGGACAGCGCGACGATCTTGGCGGTGGTTGCGGTAACCGGCAACGTGGCCACTCTGACCGTAGGCTCATTCGCTGTCGGCGTACATTCCATCAGCGCGGTTTACAGCGGCGACGCCAACTTTCTCGGAAGCACGGCAACACCGCTCGTGCAGATCGTTAGTAAAGCCCCGACTACCACGACGCTGGCTTCGTCGAACGCTCTTGTGGATTCTGGGCGGGCGATCACCCTGACGATCTCCGTGTCGTCACCGATGGTCACACCCACTGGCAGAGTTCAAGTGCTGGATGGGACAACGGTGCTGGCACAGCTCACTCTGAAGGCAGGGGCTGCGCGATACAGCACGCGGGCACTGCCCGCAGGTTCCACCAGCATTACGGCCGTCTACCTTGGGGACTCCAATAACAGCGGCAGCACGTCGGCTCCGGTGAACGAATTCGTCCTGGCGAGAAGCGTCATAACATTGACGTCTTCGCCGAATCCATCCGCGTTCGGCCAAACGGTGATGTTCACTGCGACGATCACGTCCAGCATCGGCGCACCTCCCGATGGAGAAATCGTCACATTCAATCAGGGCGGAACGACGCTCGGAACGGGAACGCTGAGTGGGGGCAAAGCGACCTTCTCGACTTCGGCGCTGGGCGTGGGAACAAAGGCGGTAACAGCGGTCTATGGAGGCGACGCGAACTTCGCCGCTGGCACGTCGATGGCAGCGCATCAGGTGGTCAGCAAGGCTGCGACGACGACGACAGTGACCTCGTCGATCAATCCGTCAAGCGCTGGAAAAAACGTAGAGTTCACAGCAGTTGTAACGGCGCCGTTCGGAGGAATCGCAACTGGTACCGTGACGTTCTACGATGGAACGACGACTCTGGGAACGGTGGCCACGAGCGGGGCGAAGGCGAGTCTCACAACTTCAAAACTGAGCCACGGTACGCACCATGTGACAGCGACGTATAACAGCAGCGCCGACTTTGCCGGCAGTTCAGGCTCACTGACGCAAACAGTGAATTAGGGTCGCGTCGCACCAGTCGTTACGTGTAAAGTATTTATTTCTTAACAAGTTATGAGCGCTCCTACCCGGTCGCTCGCTCTACCCTATTCCAGCCTTTGAGGGTACCCCCCCTCCCTGCGGTCTTTTGGAATCATTTCAGACACTACCGGGAGCCAAGTGCGGTGATGGCGGTCAAGCCCACGCGTCGCAACGTTCCGGGTGTGATCGGGGCGCGGGCAAGAGTGTCCGCGCTACAGTCAAGGGCACCCGATGGCGTGATTCGCCCGCGGAAGGAACTCAAGTCGGTTCGCCTGGGATTCTCAGTGAGCGCTATGGCTGCATACGCCAGTTGCAGGTGGTGGGATGGGTTCTGCGGATGCGATCCTTACGTCCTTCTTTCCAAACCCGACCTGAGGTATCCTTGTTTTATGATTCGGTTGCCAATCCTTAAAGATGAGTTGGCCTTTCTGGAAAAGCTTCGGCCAGACTTAGAAACGAGGCCGGATTTAGGGCATTTGGCGAGTGATATCAAAAAGCGAATCGATAAGATTCAGCAAGAGATTCGCGCTTTACTGGAAAACAAATGAACCTGATAGACCTTCCAAAGGCGTGACGGCAGTCTTTTGGGTTGTTTCCACCCTTCCCAACGAAAAGGCGGTGCGGGCCGCCCCGACTCCCGGAGAGGGAAGGCCAATCTGCACCGCCAGAGGGAATGTGCCGTCAATTACTCAAGTGGGAGCGTCTTGTCCGGCAGTCCCTGTCTTAACCACCGTCACCCCTTGATCCGCCGCCGACGGAACATTCCCGCGACAGCCACAAGCCCCGTTCCCAACAGACCGAGGGTTCGGGGTTCCGGTACTGCTAATGACAGGGTTGTGCTACCCGTGGAGTGACCGATCCCTTGTAGTCCCTGGTGCGCATTGAGGACCGTAATGTTCTGGGTCGTGTATCCAGTGACAACGCGACCGTTATACAGCGTGCCAACGATCTTGCCGCTCAGTGTGTAGAAAGACTTTTGACCAGATTTGCCATCGAACGTCCAATCGATCGTACCTTCGAAGCTTCCAGCGAAGAGCGAGACCGGGCCTTTTACACCCGTCAACTTTCTCGCCCACGTGCCCATGCCAGTGATGTCAAAGGTCGAACCCGTGGATGAGAACGTTCCGCCCGTTGCCAGCGAACCGGTAAGCAAAGCGCCGGTCGTGTACCTGACCGTACCGAGGGCATGGCCAGGGCCAGCCGTAAACGTGCTGCCAGGGGAGAACGCAACTTGCATGAGTTCCGCTCCATTCGAACTGATCCCTGCGTTCGACATTGAAACCGTGCCGAACTGGTTGTCAAATGTGATGGTGTCCGCCCACGCCGCCATCGGCAACGCCAGAGCCAGTAAAGCCAGAACCACTACTACTCGCCTCATGTGAACCCCTCCCAAAGTTGTTATCTCTTCCCAAATTCGCCCCTGGAGCTTGTTGTCCGAGGTACATCCCTGCAATTTCACGATGGCCTCTCGCCCTGACGCGAACTCATATCATTTGACAGGTTGAGAGTTTGCAAGTCTGTCCAGTTTTGCTCACTTGTCTGGAAACACCGGCGGTTCGAAAACGAGCATCGGTGAGGTGTAGGGCCAGCATTGAGACTCTCTCCAACTCGCTGGCCCTTTTTCGTGTCACTTTTCAGTTAATGTCGCAAAATTCCCGTTACGCGCACCGTGGTCAAAACGCGCTATCGCTGATTTCAAGTTGACTTCGTACCCTGGCATGAAAACTAATGACCACAGCCACGTGAGCAAAGGCTCCTACGACTTTTTCGCCGAACGATTCTCGCGTTTGGTGTTATCTTCTGCTTCCGCGCTGTGCCGCGGAACTCAAGGCTGGCCAACAGTTCAAGCAGGTTGCAAAATGGCCGGTGACACAGGCGCTTTTACGTTCCAGTGCCGTCTATCCGACGAGCGTGATGGGGCCCGGTCCTAACAGGCGCGACGTTTAGGATGGGCCGCCGCCCGCAGTGTACAGTTATTGAGGTTCACTTCTCCCAAAGCAAACAGGAATTTATGCAAGACTGCCGACAATTTTATATTGATGGGAAATGGGTCGATCCAGCGGAAGTCCACGATCTTACGGTGATCAACCCCGCTAGTGAAGAGACGATCGCGACGATCTCGCTCGGCACTACCGCGGACGTTGACCGGGCGGTAGTGGCGGCCAAGGGCGCATTCGAGTCGTATTCGGAGACGAGCGTGGACGCGCGGCTGGGGCTGTTGCGGCGAAGTATCGACGTTTATCAGTCGAAGATGCAGGAGATGGCTGACACCATTTCGCGGGAAATGGGCGCGCCTTGCTCGCTCGCGCGGAAGGCGCAGGCTCCGGCGGGAGTCGCGCATCTGCTGGAAATCGTCAAGGTGCTGGAGCACTTTGAATTTGAAAGGCTCAAAGGTTCGACGCTCATGCGGAAGGAACCGATTGGAGTGTGCGGACTGATCACGCCGTGGAACTGGCCCATGAATCAGGTCGTCTGCAAGGTTGCTCCGGCGCTGGCGGCAGGCTGCACGATGGTTCTGAAGCCGAGTGAAATTGCGCCGCTCTCCGCTTACTTGTTTGCGCAGATCATGGATGAAGCCGGCGTCCCGGCGGGCGTTTTCAATCTGGTGAATGGCGATGGGCCGACGGTGGGAGCTGCGATTGCGGCGCATCCCGATGTGGCGATGGTGTCTTTCACAGGGTCGACGCGAGCGGGTATCGCGGTGGCGGTGGCGGCCGCGCCTACGGTGAAGCGGGTGACGCAGGAGCTTGGGGGCAAGTCGGCCAACATCCTGCTCGAAGATGCGGATTTCGAGACGGCGGTGGCGCAGGGGGTGCAGGAGTGCTTTCGCAACACGGGGCAGTCGTGCAATGCGCCTACGCGGATGCTGGTTCCGCGGTCGAAGATGGAGGAGGCGGCGAAGGCGGCAAAGATGGCGGCCGAGGCCACGAAAGTGGGCGACCCGTTCGTGGAGGGCACGGGCATGGGGCCGCTGGTGAGCCAGTCGCAATTCGACAAGGTGCAGCGTCTGATTCATCAGGGCATCGAAGAAGGCGCGCGGCTGGTGACGGGAGGGTTGGGCAAACCCGAAGGCTTCAGCAAGGGGTACTTCGTGAAACCGACGGTGTTCGCGGACGTCCGGAATGACATGACGATTGCGCGCGAGGAGATTTTCGGGCCGGTGCTTTGCATCATCGCGTATGAAGATGAAGATGACGCAGTGCGAATCGCGAACGATACTCCTTATGGGTTGTCGGGGTTTGTGACGTCAAGAGACAGGGAGCGGGCGGTCCGGGTGGCGAAGCGCATTCGGGCGGGGAATGTCCACATTAATGGCGCGCGGGTCGACTTCGGCGGTTGTTTTGGCGGCTACAAGCAATCGGGGAATGGTAGAGAATGGGGCGAGGCTGGGCTGGAGGAATTCCTGGAGTTGAAGGCAATTTTCGGTTACGCCAGTCACGCCGAGCGCGGGAAATGAGGCGGCGTGGCGCTGCCGGGCACGCTAGACTGGGCAGGGCGTGACTTCGAGGGAAACTCTGATTCGGTGTCGGCAAATACATAGGTCCTTCCCCTTCGCTCCGCTCAGGGTCAGGATGACACCAGAAATGGAAATTGGAGGACGGTCGGCATGACGAGTGGGGGTCAATCCAAGGATCAGAACGCTGGAACGAGCGGCCAATTGGCACCGGCCAGTCGCCAGCGCCCTGACCTTCCGAAGGCCTACGTCGCGCCGCAGACCACCTTGCAGGAAGTGCTCGTGACTGTCTGGGCGGGCATTCTCGGTACGGAAAAGATCGGTATTGAGGACGACTTCTTCGAACTGGGCGGCGATTCCGTGCTGGCCACGCAGGTCGTTTCTCGCTTGCGCGATATGTTTCGGATGGATTTGCCTCCGATCGTGTTGTTCGAAGCCCCTACCATCGAGACGCTGGCCACATATATGATCGCGAACGAAGCACGGCCAGGCCTGGCTGAAAAAACTGCGGGCGTCTTGAAGCGAATCGAAGGGATGACGGAAGAAGAAGTGACGCGCAGTTTGCATTCCAGCAGTTCGCATACCAAGTGAGAAGCGGTGCCGGAAGTCATGAGTAAGGAATCGTTCAGGGGCCGTGGTTTCTCGGAGCAGAAACTGGCTTTGCTGGCCAGTCTTCTCGATGAAGAAGGGGTCTCGCAGGCACCTGCCCTGAAGCGCGCATCTCGGGAACGGGAGATGCCGCTTTCCTCGGCGCAGATGCGGCTGTGGTTGTTCGATCAGTTGGAGCCGGGCAGCGCGGCATACAACATCCCGGTGCGGCATGACTTTCGGGGCCAACTTGACGCAGCTGCCTTCGAGCGGAGCCTGAGAGAAATCGTGCGGCGGCACGAGGTGCTGCGGACCTGCTATCTGAGAGTCGATGGACGCCCAGTCCAAAAAATCGCCCCGCCGGAAATATTTCAATTTGCAGTCGTCGATTTACAGAGTCTGCCGCTGGCGGACCGTGAGCTGGAGGTGGGGCGTCTGGCTTCGGCGGATGCGCGGAAGGCTTTTGATCTGGGGAGTGAGCCGCCCATCCGAGCCGAGTTGTTGAAGTTGGCCGCGGACGAGCATGTACTGCTGCTGAATATCCATCATATTGCTTTCGACTGGTGGTCGTTCGGGGTGTTCGAGCAAGAACTGGCGGCGCTCTATGGGGCTTTTCTGCGGGGAGAAACTTCGCCGCTGCCGGATCTGCCCCTGCAATACGTGGACTTCGCCGGCTGGCAACGAGAATGGCTGCAGGGAGAGGTCTTACAGAAGCAACTGGACTATTGGCAAGAGAAATTAAGCGGTGAACTGCCGGCGCTGGAGCTGCCGACCGATCAAAGGCATCCGGCGGTGCAAACCTACCATGGATCGTTTCTTTGTTCGGCGCTTTCGAAGAAGCTGACGGAGGCGCTCAAGACATTCAGCCAGCGCGAAGGCGTCACCCTGTTCGCAACTTTGCTGGGAGCATTCAAGGTGCTGTTGCAGCGGTACACGGGGCAGGACGACATTCTGGTTGGGGCGCCGATTGCGGGGCGGAATCGAGCCGAGGTTGAGGGGCTCATCGGCTTCTTTGTCAACACTCTGGTTATGCGGACCGACCTGTCGGGCGATCCGACGTTTCGGCAGGTATTGCGGCGAGTGCAAGAGACTGCGCTGGGCGCGTATGCGCATCCGGATCTGCCGTTTGAAAAACTGGTGGAAGTATTGAATCCGAAGCGCGAGAGCAGCCGCAGTCCGATGTTTCAGGTGATGTTGTCGATGCTCAACACGCCCATGCAGCCTTTGCATCTGCCAGGACTGCAACACCGGCGGACGATGCTGGACAGCGGCACGTCGAAGTTCGACTTGACGCTGTATGTTCTCGAGGAACCTAGTGGACTGAGCTTCACATGTGAGTACAACACGGATTTATTTCACTCCGATCGCATCGAGCGAATGCTGGGACATCTCGAGGTTTTGCTGGAAGGCATCATTCGCGATCCCGACCAGCACGTGTCGGAGTTGCCACTGTTGAGCGCAGTGGAACGACAGCAGATTCTGATCGGGTGGAACGACACCCGGGTTGCCTACCCGCGGGACATGGCGCTGCATCAGTTGTTTGAGGCGCAGGTGGAGAGAACCCCGGCAGCCATCGCGGTGGAGTTCGAGGGCAAGCAACTCACTTACCGCGAACTGAATCAGCGGGCAAATCAGTTGGCTCACTTCTTGCAGGCTCAAGGCGTCGGATCGGAGACGCTGGTAGGCATCTGCATGGAGCGTTCGTTGGAGATGGTGGTCGGGCTTTTGGGCGTCCTCAAGGCTGGTGCGGCGTATGTGCCTTTGGACCCGGCGTACCCGAAAGAGCGGTTAGCCTTCATGGTCGAAGATGCGCAGGTGGGGGTGTTGTTGACCCGAGACGGCGGGATCGCCGGGCTTGCCGAAGACGGAGCCGAGCGAGCGACCGAAGTTACGACAAAGATCGTGCGCATGGACTCAGACCGGGAAGCGATTGCTCGGGAGAGCGACGCGAACCCGGCCAATTTAGCGACCGCCAACAACCTGGCCTATGTGATCTACACTTCGGGGTCGACGGGGAAGTCTAAGGGAGTGCAGATTCCGCATCGCGCGGTCGTCAACTTCTTGACGTCGATGCGCCGGGAGCCGGGGCTGGTGGAACAAGATGTACTGCTCTCGGTTACTACATTGTCGTTTGATATTGCGGCGCTGGAAGTGTTTCTGCCGCTGAGTGTGGGCGCGCATCTGGCGCTGGTCAGCCGGGAAGTGGCTGCAGATGGAGCTAGGTTGTCGGAGCAGTTGGCGAACTCGGGCGCTACGGTGATGCAGGCGACTCCAGCCACGTGGAGACTGCTGCTGGAAGCGGGCTGGGAGGGCAACGATCGGCTCAAAATCCTGTGCGGCGGCGAGGCCCTGGATCGGGAACTGGCGAACCAGTTGTTGAAACGATGCGCATCGCTTTGGAATCTGTACGGCCCCACCGAAACTACGATCTGGTCGGCTGCCTGCAAAGTCGAAACGGAGATAACAAACGGATCCGTCTCCATCGGCAGGCCCATCGCCAACACGCAGCTTTACGTGCTCGACCGCCATCTGCAACCTGTTCCGATCGGCGTACCGGGAGAACTGCACATCGGCGGGGACGGCCTCGCGCGGGGTTACTTGAACCGGCCCGAGCTGACGAGCGAGAAATTTATTGCCAATCCGTTCGGCGACGAGTTGAACTCGCGACTTTACAAGACGGGAGACTTGGCTCGCTATCTGCCGGATGGAAGTATTGATTTTCTCGGCCGCAATGATTATCAGGTTAAGATTCGCGGCTTTCGTATTGAGCTGGGTGAAATCGAAGCGGTGCTGGGCCGCCATCCAGACGTGCAAAATGCCGCGGTTCTTGCTAGAGAAGACGCCCCCGGTGAGAAGCGTCTGGTGGCGTACGTCATCCCGAAAGCTGGAGAGAGACCTTCGATTGATGGGTTGCGCAATTTTCTGAAAGAGAAGCTGCCGGCTCACATGGTGCCGCCGTTTTTCGTCGTCATGGAGAAGATGCCGTTGACGCCGAACGGCAAGCTTGACCGAAAGGCGCTGCCTTCGCCGGACCTTGCCGGACATGAACGCGCGGAGGATGCGCCGGGGTTTGCCGCTGCGCGCGACCCCCTTGAACAAACGCTGGCGCAGATCTGGTGCAAGATTCTGAAGGTAAAACGAATTGGCATCCACGACAATTTTTTTGAGTTGGGGGGGCATTCGCTTTTGGCGGTTCGGATCATGGCCGAGATCGAGAGACTGCTCCAGAGGAAGTTGCCGCTCGCCACTTTTTTACAGGCGCCGACCATCGGCGACTTGGCGGACGTGCTGCGAAAAGAAGATTGGAAGCCTTCCTGGTCTTCGCTTGTACCGATACGGGCGGGCGGTTCGAAGCCACCCCTGTTCCTGATGCACAGCCATGGGGGCAATGTGTTGGAATATTATCCGCTGGCGGAACGCCTGGATGCGGATCAGCCCGTATATGCGCTTCAGGCTCGCGGTCTCGATGGCCGCATTATTAAGGATCAATCGTTCGAGGAGATGGTCGAAGCTTACGTTGCCGAGTTGCGGAGCCTGCAACCCGAGGGGCCCTATTTGCTGGGCGGCTACTGCCTGGGCGGATTGCTGGCGTTAGAGGCTGCGCGTCAGCTCTCGGCTTTGGGTGAGGAAGTGGCTTTGGTTGTGTTGATCCAAACGATCAACCCCGCATGCGCCCGCTTTCGCCCTGGTCTCAGCGTACTGAAGCGCGGCTGGTATCGTGCGACGAAGCGCATCGACCTCGAGTTGGCATATCTCCGCTATCGGGGAGCAAACCATATTGTTGAAAGAGGCATACGAACGAGGGACCTGCTGCTGGCCAGAACTGCAATTGCAATGGACAGTTGGAGAGGCAAGGACCACGGGGGGCAACGAGGTATGGCACATACACTCGAGGTGCTCGCGATTGAGCATGACCGAGCGCGTCTAAGATATGTGCCGCGTGCCTACAACGGCCCGGTGGTTCTGTTTCGTGCCGGGAAGCAGATTTCGGGACTGATGGCTGATTCCGCGCTCGGGTGGAAAGAGGTTCTGACGGGCGAGTTGACGGTCCGAGAAATACCCGGCCACCAGGAAACTATGTTGATGGAGCCCAATGTTTCGTATCTGGCGAAGGAAATC
>Ga0302269_1000312_pt1 | contig 30435 bp, 24 predicted proteins | sample III_Bog_E2_2_FD_194560 | JGI IMG/M metagenome (GOLD analysis project Ga0302269, IMG submission 194560) | Peat permafrost microbial communities from Stordalen Mire near Abisko, Sweden - III_Bog_E2_2 | ecosystem: Environmental > Terrestrial > Soil > Wetlands > Peat | place: Sweden: Abisko...
CGTCGGAGTCGCACAACGGATCAGTCAATCTCGTTGCAACACGGATCGCAGTGTACGCCCGCGCTAGAGTGGCTACGTCCGGCTTCTCCTCTGGTACAAGCGCATGGAGGACATCCGCAAATGGAGTTCCTTGGTCTGAGTAGATGCATTCGAGCGCATGGGATATTAGCTTTTCCATCGTCCGAACGGTTAGTCGCATTTCCGAAGAACCACTCATGGGCGATGATCGCTAGGCTTCATCAGGTGTGCAGTCTAGACAGCATTTGAATTTCCACCATGAGAATGCGCGACCTGACTACTGTCTGTGTTAATTCCTTGGAGGGGCAACTAAAATGCCTCCTTGGACGTTACCAAGGCTTTCTCTATTGTGCTGCACCGTCTCCGGAAGGAGAAAGGGCTTACCCACGAGAAATTGGCCGAGTTGGCTGGCCTACATCCGACCACACTTTCGCTATTGGAGCGCGATAAACGACAGCCCAGCATCACGACGGTATTCCGGTTAGCGGAGGGTCTTGGATTGGAAGCGGAAGAACTTATTCGCGAAGTGAATAGGATACGGCTCAAACTGAAAAAATAGGTCGGGCAACCTGGCGACAATATCCCTGCCGGGTAAACGAACGGGCAGGGAAGGAGTCCGGGAAGACGGCGCCGCTAGGACCAGTTCTCGCGTTGGCAACTTTAAAGGTTTCGAAATCGTCGCGGACAGGATGGGGGCACCGGTCCGGCAATCGTGCGGCGGTCTATATCAGCGACGCAGCGTAAGCGGAAATACGGCGAGATTGTTCGGTCACTTCGGCGTTCTGAGGACAATAAACCTATAGGGGTAGATTAGGCAAGAGAACACGGTCTCTGCTAGACTTACGAGTTTTGGAACGCATTCTTATCAGATCCCCTGAATGCGCTAATCTACGCCATGAATGACAGCACCAAACGGAGGGCAGATCAGACCCGGAAGCTCCGCGCCATGATCCTTGCACGAGCGGCGTTTGAGGAAGCTTTCTTGGCTGCCCGATTCCTGGCATCTCCTGAGTCACCGAAAGGTGATTCTGTTCGCCGGGTTATGCTCGCCGGTATCGTGGTCAGCTATATGCGACCGTTTCTAGCTTCAAACGGAATTCCTAGCCTTCCCAAGCAATACAGTGAAGATTTTGCTGGTAGTCGGATGCTGGCTCAGGCCCACGAGGCGATGAAGGTAGCGAGGCATTCGCTCTTTGCTCATCACGACGAAGAGAAGAGTGCAATACTCGTCTCCAAGAACCTGAAATCCGAGATTCCAGGCATTGAAATCGAAGTCGGAACCGCAGCCAATGGATTCCCTATCTTTGTCAGAAGGGCCGAACTAAATGAGGTGGGCCTGAATCAATCGATCGAGCTCTTCGAATTCCAACTGGGCCGCGTGCAGGCGGAGGTGGATACGAAGATTGAAGAAGAAAAGAGACATGGTTCCTTTCCTCCAGGTAGATATATTCTAGGGGAAGGTTTCCCGTGATTGCAGATGCTCGCAACTCCAGTGGGGTTTGAGAATCTGATTTGGCCGACCATTGGACGGTCGATAGGGTCCTCGTCTCAAATTATTCTATTCGACGTAAACTTTCCGATTGATGAACGGTAGGCATTGGCAACGCTCCGCGATTCTTAAGATCTACATGTTCCTCATCGGAAGCTTTGATCTGTGCATTGACCAAGGCCAAGTGGTCGCGGAGGACCGCAGCACTCGCGTGCTCGGTGATTAGCTTCTCGCCGGCATCGAGTAGGTCTTCTAGTGTTCCCATAATCTTCTCATTTTTGGGTTCCGGTATTTGATGCGGATTGGTTTTGGGTTTGGAGCGGTGGCTTTTCGGTCACTCGCGCAGAGCGACTCGCAAAGAATGTCAGGACGCCGAAAATCAGCACAGCAAGGGCAACGGAAACGGACGCCCACATTGCTACCAATATCCGAAAATGTTGGCGCCGCGATTCGCGTTGCGACAACTCCCATTGAATAACTTCGCGCGCATGCTTAATCCTTTCAAGCGTTAGCGGATTTGGCCCATTAATATCAACGCACCCAGAAAGGGCGGCTAGCAAATCCTTATCTGTCGTGGTCGCAAACGTCCCCATTTGAACTAAGCCGATGAGATGTGAGTATTCAGCCATTGGGCGGCCCAAGCCTCTTTATAAGTTAGCAGGGAACGCTATTCGTCCAAGCACCAAACATCCAGCCGGAGATCGCCCCGCCTTGAGCGAGGGAACGGATATGGCGCCCCAATTCTGTTGCCGAGTTGAGTCGCTCACTTCTCACGAGTGGCGGAAGCAAACTCCCCCATTCGCGCTAAAAAGAACTTCCAAAGCAGCGGCAGAATTGAGAAAGCAGCTAATGCGACCGCGGTTGTAGCTCCGAACACCCCAACAAAGCAGACTGTCCAAGACAAATAGCGCGGGCACATGTATCGGGTTGACGGTTCAGTGAACCAAACCGGCGGCGCCGAATAGTATTTCTTTTCCAACCAACCCTTAATTGACAAGTCATCAGCGAGCGCCTCGAGCGTCCCTTCGGCGGCTCCGTTTGGCCTAGCTTGCGCAAGGAGTCGCGTGGACGGAGTCAATCGCCATAGGTTCGACGGATTGCCTCCTAGCATTGCATCGAACCTCTCCAACTCTACGAGATCCGCTTCCATGGGTTTGTTTGCGGAATCACAAACATATTCCCGCCCTGATCTTGCACGGACCTCCATAGGTTTATTGGCAAGTGTACCATCGGGATTAACGCTAGCATGCCCGTCATCCGCTTCAAACGGGGAAACATCGACATTCATACTGGCAACGATTTCGTCCCTGGCTTTCTCAGTCGCCTGACCAGAAGTGAGACTAGCATGCAATTTCCTGCGGTCTGACGGAGAAAACACCGGGTCGTTGTCCAGTAAAGAGTCAAAAATCTCCGATTCTCGGGGATCGTGATTAAAGCGGAGCCAAAACATGTTGCCCGATACGGCACTTCGAGCGCGGACAAAATGCGGATCAAGAATGAAACAGGAAGCGGCGCCGCAAATCACGCCTGTTAGCAACGAGAGCCCAATAAGCGGCAGGAAGCGCGAAATTGGGCGGCTATCATTCACAGGAGAGCGATCTAGGCCTCAAAGGCGCCCCTAGGCAACGCTGGCCCTTCCAAGCCGCCAGCGCCAACTCTGGGCATGGCGTTGCGCGAACCGCAGCGGCTCGGCGGGAGGCGGAGACGATCAATCTGCCGCCTCTCTGCCCAGCGGAAGAGCCGCTGATGGATCTGCGCCGGAGGATCAGGGCCGGCATGGACCACGCGGAGGGATACTTCGGATGGCACCGGCGAGAGCGCAAGAGCCATTCGCATGGGGCCTCGACGGAGGCCCTTAATCTGTCCCCCGGAGGATTTTTGAGGACTTCAAAAGTGGCCAAGAAGTGGCCAAGCAGATTTTCTAGTGATTTTAGTTAATCCCATAACTCATTGTCTCTAAATGGCTGCCCGGGCTGGGATCGAACCAGCGACCAAGTGATTAACAGTCACCTGCTCTGCCACTGAGCTACCGGGCAATCTTTTGGGCGCCCCTTTGGGCGCTGGAAGGGTTCTAGTACGGACAGAGGAGGTTTGCGGGCAAGAATAATTTGGTATCGGCCTAAACCTAGATCTGAAGGAACCGCACGCAAAGCGGCTCTGGTACCGCGATGGTACCGGAGAGCTTCATTCGTCCTGTATCGGCATCTATCCGGTAAACCGTAGCGGTGTTTGCGGTCAGATTGGCGCAGACAAGCCACTTCCCGGACGGGTCGATCGCATAGTTCCGGGGAACTTTAACCCCGTCCGCCATGCGTTGGACGAAGGAGAGCCTTCCCGATAGACGGTCGAACGCGAGCACGACGATGCTGTCGTCTCCTCGATTCGAACCGTACACGAACCGACCGCTTGCGCTAACGACGACTTCCGCGGAGGTGTTAAGTCCTCGGTAGTCCTCGCGCAGGATGCCGATCGTTTGGTAGGGACTGAGGACGCCCTTTTCAGCGTCCCAGTTAAAGGCCGTGATCGAGCCTCCCATCTCGTTGATCACAAAAGCGTGTCTTCCGTCCGGATGGAAGGCGAAGTGCCGAGGGCCGGCTCCGGGAAGGACGCTGACAAAGGGCGGCTCGTTCGACGAAAGCGATCCCTTAAAGGCATCCAGCCGATAGACGTATACGCGGTCGAGACCCAGGTCTGCAACGATCGCAAAGCGACCGGATGGGTCGACGTTGATGGAATGCGGATGTGCGGACTCCTGCCGCGACCGGTCCGGGCCCCAACCGGAATGACGAATCACGCACGAACGTGGCCCCACCGTGGAATCCGGAAGGACCGGGAATACCTCAACGTAGGGTCCACCATAGTTGGCCGTGAGGACGCACATCCCCGAGGGATCCACGCTGATGTGGCAGGCCTCGGAGCCGTCAACGACGCGTTCCCCGATGTTTTTCAGGGCGCCGGTGGATCTGTTGACCTCGTAGGTCTCGATCGCCTCCGCGGGACTGCGGGCAAGGAGCGGGACCTCTGCCAGCGAGTATAGGTGCCTCCGATCCGGCGAGAATGCCACGAACACCGAGTTTGGCTTGTCCGTGGCCCGCGCGGCCGGCGCGAGGGCCCCCGTAGCCTGGTCGAGCTTAGACAGGTAAAGCCCTCGGTTCGTGCCTGTGGCAGAAGTACCAAAGTACACCCAGCATGACGGATCGTCCGCGCGGGAGGCGGCCGCGAGGCCCAGCATGGCTCCAAATCCGATGGCCGCGAGGGTGGGGTTCATCGTCTCGAAAACGTGGCTCCCAGCAGACGGCCTTACGAGTCAAAACCCAAACACCTTGCCACCCGCTTTGGAGCAAGGATACGGTAGCCCATCATGAGGTGCCGGGCATTCATAGGACTCCTGTTCGTCCTTGGCCTGTCGGCGTTACCTTGTGGGGGCACGGGCGATCCCGCGGTGATTGCGGTGCTCGAACTAAAGGACGGCCGCGTGCTCCACCACGCAAGCATCATGGCCGACGAGGGGTCCAACCTGGTGGTCCGGGCCGATGAGGGTCTCGTAAAGGTGCCCCGGGAGGACCTGCCGCCGGGCAGCATGCCGGACAAGCCCGTTAGCTCGCCCGATTCGGGCCCCGGGCTCGTGATGCAGCCGTTTAATCCCGACTCGGCACCGGCGGAACCGCTGCCGCCGGCCGAGGCCAAGAAGCCCACCCCGAAACCCGTGGCGCCGGCTCCGCCCAAGGCCAAGCCGGCCCCTAACCCGGTGTATAAGGGCTGCACCATCACCAGCTTCCAGACCAAACCCTATCAGGGCGTGCTGGGTTGCCTGGAGGTCGTCGTGAGCAACCCCACCGATCAGATCGTGATTCTTCGACCGGGCGATTTTATATGCATCACCGCGTCGGGAGTTCGGCATGTCGGTCGGAACATCATCACGGACGGGTATCCGCCGCACCTGAAACGCAGGGAGGTGGTCCCGCCCCAGGGCGAGATCGATGACATAGTGACCTTTACGGACAGCGCGCTCGAAAATCCCACGGTCCAGTGGGCGCACTGAAGTTTTGGTTGATTTCCGGTCGGCCGACCTTTCTAATCTTCCCTTTCTACTACGCCAGACCTCCGATTCCCGGTGGTTATGGGGGAACGAAACCATGAAAACACCGCTCACACTCAAAGTCGCGACGCGCGCCCAAACCGGCCGCAGCGCCTCGCGCCGCCTTCGCAAGGTAAACCGCATTCCCGCCATTCTTTACGGGAAGCACTCGGCCCCGGAGAAACTCTCAATCGAGGTGCCCGAATTCACAAAATTGCTCAAGTCCGTTGCGGGTCGCTCGCTGCTGATCGAGCTCAATCGCGAGGACAAGCCCGAGAAGGCCCTTTCTTTCCTCCAGGAGATCCAGCGCGATCCGATCACGGACCGCTACCTCCATGTTGACCTCCACGAGGTTAAGCCCGACGAGACTTTCGAGATCCGCGTGCCCGTCCGCGTGAGCGGCGAGTCCTTTGGCGTCAAGAACCAGAGCGGCGTGCTTGAGATCGCGACCCACATGCTGCGCGTGCGCTGCCTGCCGAGCGACCTTCCCGAGGCCATTGAGATCGACGTCACGCCGCTTAAGGTCGGTGAGACGATCAAGGTCGGCGAGATCAAGCCTGTTGCAGGTGTCACGTTCCTCGATGAAAAGGGACAGCCCGTTGTCGCGTGCGTGGAACCCGTCGCAGAAATCGTTGTCGAGACGGTGGCAGCCGCTCCCGCAGAGGGCGCAGCCGCAGCCCCCGCTGCAGACGGCACGGCCGCCCCCGCCGCGGGCGATGCCAAGGCCGCCCCCGCTGGAGATGCGAAGGCAGCTCCCGCCGGCGACAAGAAGGCAGCAGCCCCCGTCGCGGGTGCCAAGGCCACGGCTCCGGCCGCGGGCGGCAAGCCCGCTGCTCCCGCCAAGAAGTAGTCTTTCCAGCCGGCGACTTGGGTCGCCGGCCGTTCTTTGAGTCATGTCCATCTTGCTCGCCGCCGGCCTGGGTAACCCGGGCCGCGATTACGAGCTCTCGCGCCATAATCTGGGGTGGGTCGTCGTCGATGCGTATGCGTCGAAACACGGCCTCTCCTGGAAGAAGGCGCCCGAGTTCGATTCGGTCGTGGCGAGAGAAGACCTGGGGTCGGGCCGAACGCTTTGGCTCGTCAAGCCCCAGACCTACATGAACGAGAGTGGCCGCGCGGTCGCGGCCATCGCCCGTTACCACAGGATCGCCCCGGAAGAGGTGGCGGCGGTCTACGACGATCTCACGATCGACCTGGGTCTCATGAAGGTGTCAGTGACAGGCAGCGATGCCGGTCACAACGGCGTCTCCAGCCTCCTCGAGCACCTCGGTGCCGGCTTTGCCCGGCTCCGACTCGGGATCGGCCCCAGGAACCCGCCAGAGATGGACCTCAAGGACTTCGTACTCGCGCACTTCACAAAAGAACAACTCACCCTAATCCAACAAAAGACAGATACCTACGTCAAAGGCCTGGAACTGCTTCTCGCGAGCGGCGCCGACCGAGCGATGAACCAGCTCAACCGAAGAGACATCCCATGAGTAACCCGACCAAACGCAACTACCGCGCGACCTTCATTCTTGATAACCGCGGCAAGCAAGAGACCGTCGACCAGATCGTCGACGGCGTAAAAAAGGAGATCGCCGCGATTCAGGGCGACGTCACCGCCGTAGACAATATCGGCAAGAAGGACTTCGCCCGCGTGACGGACAAGAAGCTCACGGGAGCCGCCTACGTCCATATCGCCTTCAGCGCCCCCCCCCAGGGCCCCGCTCAGCTGCGCGAGCGCCTAAGGCTCAACGGCAGCGTATACCGCACGTTTGTCCAGGAGGTCTAACTCCCATGGCAAACTTCAACAAGGTCTACCTGATGGGTAACCTGACGCGTGATCCCGAGATGAGGGTCACGCCGAAGGGGACGGCCATCTGCCAGTTCGGATTGGCGATCAGCCGATCCTGGAAGGACGAGAGCGGGCAGACCCGCGAGGAGACCGCGTTTGTCGACATCGAGGCTTGGGGTAAGCAAGGCGAGGTCATCTCCAAGTACTGCACCAAGGGTCGGCCTCTCTTCGTCGAGGGGCGCCTCAAGTTCGATCAGTGGGAGGACAAGACCTCAGGGCAGAAGCGCAGCAAGCTGAAGGTCGTCCTCGAGAATTTTCAGTTCATCGGAAACCGGGGCGACGGCGCTCAGGGGGCCCCGGGTGCGAGCCCGGGCGAGCCGTCAGAGTTCACGCCGGGTGATGCCCCGCCTGCATCCAGAAGCCCCTCCAAGGGGCCTTCGGTCTCGAAAGACACCGTCGACGAGGATGTGCCGTTCTAAAATGGCGTGTATTGGGAGTGTAAAGACATACCCAGGGGAGACGGTTACAGTTTAGATGCCTTGGCCGGCGCCGATTGCTTGTCGGATTTGACCGCAAGCAACGAATAGCAATCACCTTTGGGCCGTTCCTCTAGAGAGCGGCCGTCAAAGAGCGTGAAGCCCTTTGAGGTGAGATAATCGGGGATCTCCGGATTCTTGAATCCGTCGACGTAGCAGGCGTATATGCGTCCCGCGTCAAAGAGGCTGGATGCACCGCGTAGCACCGGCCATTCATGTCCCTCCACATCGATCTTCAGGATGATACGGTTGCCCTTTATCGGCAGTGAATCCAGCCTCTTGCAGGCGACCTCCACTGGGGCGCCACGCAATGTGTAATCGGACTCGTTGTCGAGCGTTGCAAAAATATGCGAAACGGTGCCGGAGACAAAATCGAGGATTCCCTCGTGGTCGGACAAGGCACAATTATACGTCTCCACTCCAATTGGCTTAACGGTTTCGACCAGCCGAAGATAAGTGTCTGGATTGGGCTCAAAAGCATACATGGAGATCGGGTGCATCCGGCGATATTTTCCAAGAACCGCGCAGTAAACACCCACATTGCTGCCCGCGTCCACAAATGCATCGGCGTGATTCAGCAGGTAAATTATATTCGACAGGACGGGAATCTCATCACCCAAGAATGAATTGGATGACATGGACCTAGAAGCACGCAGATAGCCGTGTTCCTTGATTGTATTGATGCGAATCGGCTCGCCCATGATCCGTACAGTCACATCACGGTCCCCTTCGAGAAGGTTTGTGACGAAACGCCTGAGTCTGGGCTGCTTTATGAAGTATTTATTGAGCAGGCCTCTCAACGCGTCTGTCATGTTCAAGGTTAACGTTTCGGGACGACGCTAGTCAACAATCTGGCGGTCGCGAAAAAGGGCGTGGGTGGACCGACGACTGGGCGCTTGCCCGCGGCCAAGGCAAGCGCGGATTCCGTTATGGACGGAATCGGTTGTTCCGAGCCTTTGGAGGTTTCTGTCAAATGTACCGGGTTTCTGGGGTTCTAGTCGGATTCGGAGCGACGTGGGCTTGTGAGCCGAGAAGCCTATCGTTACAAAATGGGGCGATGTCCCCCGGGGTGTTTCCGGTAGGGTCACCTCTTTTGCGCATTGAAATCAGTGTCGCGGTTGGGGAAATCCGCGGCGGCATGATCCTCATGGTTCGTCACTAGAATCCGCTACGCGAGGCCGCCGTTGACGCGTATGTTCTGTCCGCTGATCCAGCGTGCCGCGTCACTCGCCAGAAACGCAACCACCTCGGCAATCTCATTCGGCTGCCCCAGCCGCCCAAATGCCGACATCTGCCCGAACTGAAGAAGCTGCTCCGGCGTCTTACCCTCCTTGAAGAGATCGGTTTCCGTCGGGCCCGGAGAAACGGCGTTTATGGTGATCCCTCGCGGGCCCAGTTCCTTGGCCAGCGACCGGGTGAGTTGCTCGACGGCGCCCTTTGTGGCCACATACGCGCCGTAGGTCGGCATAAGCCGGGCTGTGGTCGAACTCGATAAATTGATGATCCGTCCGCCCTCGTTCAATCGCGTCGCCGCCTGCTGGCAGGCAAAGAACGTGCCCTTCACGTTGATTGCAAAAATCCTGTCGAATTCCGCCTCCGTCGTGGCGCTCACCGGCTTGGTGAATATGACTCCGGCATTGTTCACGAGGATATCAAGCCGGCCAAAATGCCGCAGGGTTTCATCGAACAGGCGCACGATCTCTGGCACGCTTCCGACATTGGCTTGGAAGGCGAAAGCTTTGCCGCCCGCCGACTCGATTTCCGCCACGGCTTTCTTTGCCTCTCCGGCATTAGTGCTGTAATTTACGGCCACCGCCGCGCCGTCTATAGCCAGGCGTTTTGCAATCGCGCGGCCAATCCCGCGCGAGGCACCGGTCACCAACGCAACTTTTCCCTTGAGTGTGTCGTTCATCGTTATGGGGCTCACTTTTCCCCATTGGCGCGACCCGTGCAACTCACCCAAACGGATTTGTGTCCCCCCGGGTCGTCCGTGCCGGACGACCGCCGCGTTGCTTCCATCTGCTCCGCATGGCGTTTCAAGAAACAGAACGGGCCGACGTTCGTCGGCCCGTTCCATTCAAAGGCAACCTTAGGGAATTCTCCTCAGCGCCGTAGCCTATTGCGAGGGGACTTCGTAGATCTCGACCAACGCAACGCCTGTCGTGTTATTGAGTCCCGTGACCTGGGCGGTGTAAGTGCCGGGCGGCAATGTGGCGATCAGCGCGCAATCTGCAGAGTTCGCAGGTATTGAAAACGCTCCGACATTGCTGAACGTCGCAGCCGTAGCCGCCGTTATCGTTGATTGGACTGTCGAATTGCCGAGCGTCGATGCGGAGTTCCATCCCGTGTTCGTGGCAATCACCTTGCTGGTGCCATTGAGACTATCGTAGAGCGAGAGCTGGGGAGTGGACAGAACCCCTGAGACGCTGAACTGAGTCAGGCCGGGGCCGATGCCGCGGATGAGGACCGTTTCATTCCCGGTTCCCGTGACCGCGAAGCCCGCGATCAGGGTTTGAGATCCTGTGCCCGCCTGGCTGCGGGCGGACAGATTGATGAAGTGGGCCGTGGGGGTTCCGGTGTCCGCGTCGTAGACCTCGATCAACACGACGCCGCTGTCGCCGGCGGTCGACGAGATGTTGGCGGTGTACGATCCCGGATTAAGGTTTTCCAGCAGCGCCGTATCCTTTGACGAGGGCGAGCTGAAGGCAAATGCGCCCACCTGGGTGAATACTGCGCTTAGAGCTGCGGAGCCACCCCATGCCGAATTGGTGGCGATTTGAGCCGCGGGCGTGACGTTCTGGTTGAATAGAGTGAGGACCGGGTCCGCAAGGACGCCGCTGACGTTGAAAGAAGCGAGCGTGGGTCCGTCGCCACGAGCAAGAACGCTCTTTGATCCGGAGCCGCTGATCACGAATCCGCCAATCAGAGTCTGGGATCCTGTGCCGGCCGTGGAACGCACCGAGAGATTGACAAGGTGGGCCGTCTGGCTCCCTGGCGCCGTCGTGGATGTGGGGGTAGGCGTAGGCGTCGGAGTCGGGGTGGGGCCTGAACCGCCCGAAGTGGCCGTGCCCTCACGGATCGTGCTGTTGTTCAGGTCCGCGATGTAAAGGGTGCCGTTTGAGTCGACCGCGATGCCCGCCGGGTCGCCGAACTGGGCTGCGCTGCCGGTGCCGTCGGCGCCCCCGTAAACAAGAGGCGTGCCCGCCACCGTGCTCACAACGCCGGACGGGGTGATCATCCTGATCGTCGAATTGCCATAATCGGCGACAAAGACGTTGCCTGAACTATTCACGGCGACGCCCTCTGGGTCGTAGAACCGCGCGGCGCTGCCGGTGCCGTCGGCGTTCTCGTTGATCAGGAGGGTTCCATTTGGAACGGTCCATGGGGCTCCCGCCAGGGTCGTGACGACGCCCGCGGGCGTCACCTTTCGGATCGTCTCGTTCTTAGCGTCCGCGACATAGATATTGCCCGCGGCGTCGACGGCGATCCCCTCGGGGTCGCCGAACCGCGCCGCAGATCCCGTCGCATCGACATTTCCGGGAGACCCCGCCAGACCGGCCAGGGTCGTCACCACGCCGGCGGAGGTGATCTTCCGGATCGAGCTGTTGATGCTGTCGGACACGTAGATATTGCCGGCGCTGTCGATCGCGATGCCGAAGGGGTGGTTGAACGTGGCTGCGGTCCCCGTGCCGTCCGAGCTTCCAACAGAGCCTGACTGACCGGCAAAAGTCGTCACGACTCCACCCGGAGTGATTTTTCGGATAGTCTGGTTGCCGGTGTCAGCGACAAAGACGTTTCCCGAGCCGTCAACGGCGACGCCATCCGGACCGCTAAATCGAGCCGCGCTACCGGTGCCGTCGGTTGCGGCGCTTAATCCCGGCGAGCCCGCGAAGGTGGTCACGACACCTCCCGAGGTGATTTTTCTAATCGTGTCATTGCCCGTGTCGGCGACATACAGGACGCCCGAGCCGCCCACGGTCACGTCCTGCGGGTAACGGAAGCGGGCCGCACTGCCCGTTCCGTCCGCGCTCGCGGCCCCGGCCGAGCCCGCCAAGGTCGTCACGGCGCCCCCCGAGGTTATTTTCCGAATCGTCGTGTTCCCCGTGTCCGCCACGTAGAGGTTCCCTGAGCCGTCCACGGCGACAGCGTAGGGGTAGTAGAACTGGGCCGCGGTCCCGGTGCCGTCGCTGCTGCCCTGGACACCGACGGTTCCCGCCAGGGTCGTGACGACTCCGGACGAGGTGATCTTTCGGATGGTGTCATTGAGGGTGTCCGCGACATACACATTGCCTGAACTGTCCGCCGCGACGCCGTAGGGGTAGGAAAAGCGAGCCCCGACACCCGTCCCATCGGCGCTGCCTTGGGAGCCCGCATTGCCCGCCAGGGTGGTGACGACTCCAGCGGAAGTGATCTTGCGGATTATTTGGTTTAAGGTGTCTGCGACATAAACGTTACCCGAACCGTCCACGGCCACACCTTCGGGTGTGTTGAATCCAGCGGCCGGCCCCGTGCCATTTGCTTTTCCAAGTATTCCCGGCGTGCCGGCGAAGGTGGTCACGACGCCTGCCGGGGTGATCTTTCGGATCGTGAAGTTGTCCGTGTCGACCACGAACAGGTTACCGGAGGAGTCTACTGCGATGCCCGAGGGGCTATTGAAGAGCGCTGCGCTGCCTGTGCCGTCCGTGCTGCCGGCCACCAAGGGGGAGCCGGCAAAAGTGGTCACTACGCCTGCAGGGGTGATCTTCCGGATCGTGTTGCTAGATGAATCGGCAACAAACACATTGCCCGACCCATCGACAGCGACACCCGCCGGGTTGATGAATTGGGCTGCGGTGCCGGTGCCATCGATCGTGCCATAGACCCCCGCCTGGCCTGCAAGGGTCGTGACGACTCCACCCGGGGTCACCTTGCGGATCGTGGCGTTGCCGGTGTCGGCGACATAGGCATTGCCTGAGCTGTCTACGGCAATGCCGTAGGGGTAAAAGAACCGGGCGGCGCTTCCCGTGCCATCGGAGCTTCCGATCGGGACTCCGGCCAGCGTCGTGATGGCGTAGGGCGTCGTGTAGACACTCTGCGCCCACGCAGCACTTGTGATCAGAAGGACGACAACCGTGTGGAGGCAAAGCCTCGACAGGGCGGAAAGCCGGTTTGCAACAATCGTGGGGATGGGCCTCATGGGGTGCTTGGGTGTGTTATGTCGGACTCTAAAGGGGCTGTTTGCGCGATGCTCCGAGCCCCTCGGGTTAGGTCTGCAAGTTCGGGATAAAAGGGTGCTCCAACAAGAAAAGGCAGCGGGCGCCGCATTACGCTCTATGCATATAACACCGATGCGGCCAGAAATACTTCAATTATTTTAAAGGAAAAGGGGCCTTACGGTCAGGCTGCCATAAGGGTGTTAATAATATTTTATAGGTCGAATCCCCGTGCGGCAGTAGGTTTTCTATATAATAGGATCTACCTTTTATAATTAGGCTGCTGAATCACGACCGGCATCGGTCAAACCCTGTGCGGCGCTTGGTGCCTTGGAGATATACAACCCCGATCGGCCAATTTTGTTCCCGTGCGGCCTGCAAACGGGTGGGGGCGTCTGAAACCGGAGGTGCTTTGACCGGGCCAATCTGGCGCGATACTCGTGTCCGCCGAGGACTCGATACGGGCCTTTTTCTGCAGTTTTGGCTTCATTTGCTCAAATAGGGCCCTTTGGGTCCATGGGCCGACCCTTTGGCGCCTCTGCGGCAGGCTGTCCCTACAACCGGGGTTTCCACCCTCTTTAGCCCTCGAAAAGGGGGTGCCTTCTTCAAGGTAGGGGAAATACGGCGTTGACACCCCTTGTCAGCTGCGGGATTTAGTTGGGTTTCCACACGAGAATACCTCCATCTTTTTAATCACCATGGCCCACAGCGAAGTACTCCTAGTTAAGCCCGTTGAGGGCCTCGGCGGCGAAGGCGACCAAGTCAAGGTCCGCGCCGGTTATGCCCGTAATTTCCTCCTGCCACGCTCTGTGGCGGTGCCTGTCACCAAGGCAAACCGCAAGCAGATCGAGGCGCTCAAGAAGCGCCGCGGCGAGCGCGAAGCCCTGGAGTTGAACGGAGCCCAGGAACTTGCCCACAAGCTTGAAAAGACGAGCCTGGCCTTTGCCGTCACAACCGGAGAAGGAGGCAAGATGTTCGGAGCGGTCACCTCCGCAGACCTCCACGACAAGCTCGTGGCTGCCGGCTTCTCGATCGACCGCAAGCGCATCCACCTGCACACCCCGGTGAAGACCCTGGGCAAGCACACCGTCAAGGTGAAGCTGCACGATGACGTTTCGGTTGAGCTTTCATTTGACGTGGTTTCCGAGAACCCGATTGAGCCCTCCGCGGAGGAGAAGGCTGCAGAGGAGAAAAAAAACAAGAAGGGCGAGGCAAGGAGGTAGTCTCCAGGCCTTCCCGCCAACGAAAGTCGGGTTGATCCCCATGAAGGGTCCCCGGCTGACCCCCTGAATGGCCGACGAGAAGAGCATTAGCCCGCAACGCTCCGGCGCACCCGCGGCGGGGCGTGGGTTGCCGCATAGCGTCGAGGCCGAAGAATATCTCCTTTCGTGTTGCCTTATAGATGGTTCGGACGTCGTCGCACGTTGCCTCGAGGCGCGGATCACTCCGGAGTCCTTTTACGTTCCCGCGCACGGGATCGTCTTTGAGAAGCTGCAGGACCTCTATACCCGCCAGGTTCCCATTGATGTGGCGGTCCTGGGCGAGGAGTTAAAGACTTCCAAGCAGCTTGAATCCATAGGCGGCTACGCGTTCCTGACCCGCGTGAGCGGGAGCATCCCGACGACCGCGCAGGCCGGATATTTCATCGAGCGCGTGCGCGAGCAGCACCTCCTCAGGGAGATTATCCGCTCGGCCACCGGCGCCGTGGAGGAGTGCTTCAATTTCACGGGCGGCATTGACGAGTTCGTGGACCAGGTCGAGGCCAAGATCTTCGCGGTCACCCAGAGCCGCGTGAGCGAGGGCGCCAAGCCCATGAGCGTCCCCACCAAGGAGGCGATGAACGTCGTCCACAAGATGATGATGAAGAAGGGTGAGATGACGGGGGCCCCCTCCGGATTCCACGACCTTGACCGCCTCACGTTTGGATTTCAGCGCCAGGAAATGATCGTGCTGGCGGCCCGTCCGTCCATGGGCAAGACGTCCTTTGCGCTCAACATTGCGGAGGCCGCCACGCTCCCGAAGCGGGGAGCTCCCTTCCCAACCCTTATCTTTTCCCTGGAAATGAGCGCGGCCCAACTTGCCCTGCGCATGCTGTGTTCGCGGGCCAGGGTCAAGATGCAGGCCCTCCGCGACGGGCTATTGTCAAAGAATGGCAATGAGCAGCAGCTGCTCGTTGCTGCCGCGGATGAATTCTCAAAGGCTCCGCTCTTCATTGACGATTCAAGTAGCTTGTCAATCATGCAGTTACGTGCAAAGGCTCGCCGGGTTCATTCCCGCCAGAAGCTGGGCTTGATCATCGTTGACTACCTCCAGCTCCTGAGCCCCGTTGATTCCAAGGTGCCCCGCGAACAGCAGGTGGCGGAGGCTTCCAGAGGATTAAAGTCTCTTGCGAAGGAACTTGAGGTCCCCGTCATTGTATTAAGTCAACTGAACCGTTCGTCCGAAAAGGAAAACCGCGCACCCAGGCTTGCTGACCTGCGCGAATCCGGATCGATCGAACAAGACGCCGACGTGGTACTCATGCTTGCCCGACCCAAAGACGCAGACGAAAAATTCCAAGTGGCCGCTGACTCGGCAGAGTTAATCGTTGCCAAGCAGCGAAACGGGCCAGTAGGAGAACTGCGGCTTACTTTCCTCCGCGACATCACACGATTTGAAAACTATACCCAGTAACCCTGTGATCCACAGGGTCCTACGCTTTGCCTTTGTCTTTGTGATCCTCGCGGCTGCCGGCATCTGCCGCGTGTCCGCCCAGGAAGCCCAAGGGCAGTCCAACGACGCAGCCGCCTCGGCTCCCGCCTACAAGGTGGGCGCAGTCACGGTCAAGTTCGTCGGCACCGCGAACGTCAACGAGCAGGTGGTGAGGGCGAACATCCAGGTCAGGGAGGGCGGGGACCTTGATGAGACGATGCTCGATCGCGACATCCGCGCGCTCTACAAGACCGGACTTTTCGAATTCATCGAGATCAAGCGCGAGGCGGTCGACGCTCGGACCTTTAACCTGGTGATTGAGGTCACCCCGAAATACCGCGTGCTCGCGGTTAAGTACGAGGGCAACAAGGAGATCAAGACTCGCCGTCTCGAGAAAGAGATCAAGACGACGCCCAACACCGCCCTCGACGAGCGGCAGGTGAAGGAGGACTCCGAGAAGATTAAGGAATATTACCAGAAGGAAGGATTCAACCAAGCCACCGTGAGCTACTCGATCGCGCGCGACCGGGGGACGGGCTTGGGGACCATCACCTTCAAGATTCGCGAAGGGAAGAAGGTGAAGATCCTCGCTGTCAATTTCACCGGCAATGCGCATGTGAAGACCAAGGCCCTTAGGAAGGTCATGGATACCAAGAAATGGTGGATGTTCTCGTGGCTCATGGACACCGGCCGGTTCAAGGATGACCAGTTCCAGGACGACCTGGACAAGCTCCGCGACTATTACCGTGAGCATGGCTACCTGGACGTCGACATTCCCGAGGAGCGGGTCGTATTCGGTTACCCGAAGGGCGGCGGCCTGGTGATCACCGTCGCGGTCAACGAGGGCCGCCAGTACCATATCGGGGAGATTACGATCTCCGGCAACAAGCTCCACTCGACCGTGCTCCTGAAGCGCGTGGCCAGTCTCTATGCAAAACCGGGTGCCGTGTTCTCACCCTCCAAGATCGACAAGTCCGTGGAGCGCCTGGAGGACTACTACGGCAAGGATGGTTACCTCGAAACCCGGGTGCATGTCACTCGCAGGCCGAACCTGAAGACCAACGACATCGACCTTGAGTTCAAGGTCGACGAGAGCGAGAAATTCAGCGTCGAGTCCATCCAGATCGACGGCAACACAAAGACCAAGAGCGTGGTCATTATCCGCGAGCTCATCCTCGGCCCCGGTGATGTATTCGACACGGTCCGCATGAAGATCAGCAAGAACCGCCTGGAGAACACGCGTTTCTTCGACGAGGTCGACATCACGCCCCAGGACACGAACATCCCCGGACGCCGTGACATGCGCGTGGCCGTCAAGGAGGGAAGGACCGGGACCTTCACGTTTGGAGCGGGTTACAGCACTCTGGAGCGGGCCACCGTCTTCGCCCAGGTCCAGCAGACCAACTTTGATCTCTTCAACCGCAGGTCCATCTTCCAGGGCGACGGCGAGAAATTCAGCATCAAGGTCTCGCTGGGACAGCTCTCAAACGAGGCGGTCCTCAGCTTCGAGGAGCCCTACTTGTTCGAGAAGCAGCTGGCCTTCGGCTTCAGCCTGTTCCGCGAGCAGTCCACCTACGTGAGCACGTATTACCAAGAGCTTACCGAGGGCGGCAACGTCGACCTCCGCAAGCACCTCTTCGGGCTCTTCAACGGGACCCTGACCTACCAGTACGAGACCATCAGCATCTACAACGTCAATGCATCGGCCTCGAACGTCATCACGGAGTTCTCCGGCCTGCACAAGGTATCCGATGTCTCCTTTGAGATTGTCCGAGACACCCGAGACAAGCTGGTGAGCCCGACGTCGGGCAATCGCATCGACTTCACGACCACGGTCGCCGGCGGCATCCTGGGGGGCACCGACAACTACTACAGTTTCGAATTCAAGGGGTCGCAGAACTTCAAGGTCTTCGACACCCAGACCCAGATCCTGGAGCTCGTGGCCCGAGCCGGCGTCATCGACAACTACGGCAACTTCAAGATCCTGCCGTACTACGACGCGTTCTACCTCGGCGGCCCCTATGACCTCCGCGGCTTTGAGTACCATGAGGTTAGCCCCCGCGACCCATATGGAGAGCCGATTGGCGGCAAGACCTACGGCATGTTCAACGTTGAGTACTCCGTGGAGATCGTCGACCCCATCCGCTTCGCCTTCTTTTACGATGTCGGCTTCGTGAACGCCCCCGCCTACGACTTCAACCCGGGCGGATACAACGACGACTTTGGCTTTGGCCTTAGGCTCATGGTTGCGGGGTCGCCCCTCAGCCTCGACTACGGCATCCCGATCAAGGGGACCCCGCTCAACAAACACGGCGGGCAGTTCAATTTTTCGTTTGGCACCCGGTTCTAAATCCGATTCGATCTTTCCCTTACACCCTGCGATAACATCCCATGAAGAAATCCATACAGTCCCTCGTTGCAGTCGCCGCGATAGCGCTCACGGCCCTGACGACACACGCTCAAACCGCCCCAAAAATTCTTGTGGTGGACCTAGCGAAACTTTTCGACAACCACTGGAAGACCGAGGAACAGCAGGCCAAGCTCAAGGCTGACGAGGCCAAGGCCCAGGACCAGCTGGCCCAGATCACCAAGGACGGAAACGCCCTGGTTGAGCAGTTCAAGGAGCTCGATGAGCAGTCCAAGAACCCGACGGCCACGGCCGAAGCCAAGACAAAGGCCCAGGGTGAGGCCCAGAAGAAGTACGACGAGATCCAGCAGAAGCGCAGCGAGCAGAATTCCTTCATCCAGAACACCCGCAACACGCTCCAGCAGAGGTTCCAGACGTTCAAGACCCTGATGATCGAGGAGATCACCAAGTCCGCCGTCGAGATCGCCAAGAAGAAGGGCGCGACCTTCCTGCTCGACAAGTCCGGCCCGACCCTGGTCGGCGTCTCGAACATCCTCTATTTTGACCCGAGCCTCGACATCACCGACGAGGTCGCAACCGAGCTCAACAAGGACCGCCCGGCCGCCACCGCAGCCCCTGCGGCGTCGACGACCGCAACCCCGGCCGCTCCGGCTGCCACGGGCGACTCGCCGAAGATCACGGTCCCCGGCATCAAGTAATAACGGCTTTAAGAGCCCTCGATTTGAGATCGAACCCCGCTTGCGTTGAGCAAGCGGGGTTCTTTGTCTATGCACTATGAAGGTCTCGTTCACGCAAGGGGAGATTGCAGCGATCGTTGAGCCGGCACGGACGGAAGGCTTGACCAACGAGGTGATCCGAGGAATAGCGTCGCTCGGCTCTGCCGAACCCGGAGACATCTCCTTTCTGGGGAACCCCAAGTACAAGACTTTGGTGGCGCGAACCCGCGCGACCATCGTGCTGCTGCCGCTGGACTACTCCGGTGCGCCCGGATCGGGGCAGGTGTACCTGTTCGTGGCGAACCCCTCGGCGTCCCTTGCCCGTCTCTGCTCCCGGCTGGAGCAGGAACTCTGGCCCAAGCCCAGTCCCGGCATCCATCCTTCCGCCGTCATCGCGGCGGACGCCCGGGTCGCGGCCACGGCCACGGTGGGCCCCCTGTGCGTTGTGGAGTCAGGAGCCAGGATTGGCGAGCGGGCCCACCTGCAGTCCGGGGTATTCGTGGGCCACGGCACCCAGGTCGGCGACGACTCGTGGCTCATGCCGGGTGTCGTGGTGCAGGCCGAGTGCACGATCGGCAAGAGGGTGCGCCTTCACCCGGGCGTCATCATCGGGTCCGATGGTTTCGGCTATGAATTTGTGGAGGGGCGCCATGCGAAGGTGCCCCAGGTCGGCACGGTGGTAATAGGGGATGACGTGGAGATCGGGGCCAACACGACGGTCGACCGCTCGCGCTTTGAGAGGACCTCGGTGGGAGAGGGGACCAAGATCGATAACCTGGTCCAGGTCGGCCACAACGTCGTGATCGGCAAGCACTGCATGATCTGCGCGCTGGTGGGAATCGCGGGCAGCGTCACCCTCGGCGACTATGTGGTCGTGGGCGGGCAATGCGGGCTGGCAGGGCACCTCACCGTGGGCTCCGGGGCCATGATTGCCGCCAAGTCGGGCGTCAAGGACGACATCCCGCCGAAGACCTCGGTCTGGGGGTCGCCGAGCCTTCCGCTGCTTCTCGAGCAGAAGATCATCATACTAAGGAACCGGCTGCCGGATCTCTTCAAGCGCGTCGACGCGCTTGAGAAGCAGGCCGCTGCGGCAAAGGGCTAGGGCCCTTTTCCTATCCAAGCTCGCCCAGGCGGATGCACGCGGCCTCGCGGGAAGGGCCCGCGGGAACCAGGGGTGGAACGGCCTCACGGCAGCGCAGGGTGGCGTACGGGCACCTGGGATGGAAAGCGCAGCCGCTTGGCGGGTCGATCGGGGAGGGGGGGTCGCCCGCCAGGACGATCCTTTGGCGCGTGCGCTCGATGTCCGGATTGGGGACCGGTATCGCGCTCACAAGGGCCTTCGTGTAGGGATGGCTGGGGCGGTCGATCACGTCGAGGGCGGGCCCGAGCTCGACGATCTTGCCCAGGTACATGACGGCCACCCGGTCGGAGATGTGCCGCACGACCGAGAGGTCGTGGGCGATGAAGATCAGGGTGAGGTTCATCTCCCTGCAGAGTTGCGAGAGCAGATTGAGGATCTGGGCCTGGATGGACACATCGAGGGCCGATACGGGTTCGTCCGCCACGATGACCTTTGGGCGCAGGGCCAGTGCCCTGGCGATCGCGATGCGCTGGCGCTGGCCCCCGGAGAACTCATGGGGATACTTCCGCGCAAACCGGGGCGCGAGCCCGACCCGGTTCATCAGCTGATCGACCTGGACCTGGACCTCGGCTTTCCCGCAGATGCCGTGGACCAGGAGCGGCTCCGCGAGCGCCGCGTGGACCGTCATCCTGGGGTTGAGCGAGGCGTAGGGGTCCTGGAAAATCATCTGCAGGTCGCGCCGCGCTAGCTGCATCTCGGTCCTCGTAGCCTCGCCCAGGTTGCGGCCGCTTAGGATCACGGCCCCCGCCGTGGTGGGCACCAGCTGGAGGATCGTACGGGCCAATGTGGACTTTCCGCATCCCGACTCGCCCACAAGCCCGAGCACCTCCCCCTGTCGGACCGACAGCGTGACGCCGTCGACGGCCCGCACGGAGCCGGTCTGCTTCTTCACGAAAAATCCCGTGTGGATCGGGAAGTGGGCCTTTACGTCCCGGAGCTCGAGGATGTTCTCAGTCATTGTTCTCGGGCAGGCCCAGGGAGCCCACGCTGATTTCACCGGCCAGGGCCCGGGTGCACGCATGGGAGTGTCCGGGCGAGACCTCCTCGAGCTCGGGCCGCGTGGCCCTGCACGCATCGAGCGCGAAGGTGCATCTCGGGGCGAAGGCGCAGCCTAGGATCTCCTTCGAAACATCGGGGGGAAGTCCCGGGATCGTAAAGAGTTCCTGCCCCTTGGGCTGGAGTGCGGGGATCGAGCGCTGGAGGGCCTGCGTGTACGGGTGTTGGGGGGCGTTGAAGATCGCGCGTGCGCTGGCCGTCTCCATGATCCGGCCGCCGTACATCACCTGGACGTTGTCGCAGAGCCCGGCCACGACGCCGAGGTCATGGGTGACGAAGATGACCGCCATGCCAAGGTCGCGCTGCAGCCTGCGGATCAGGTCCAGGATCTGGGCCTGGACCGTCACGTCGAGGGCTGTCGTCGGCTCGTCGGCGATCAGGAGCTCGGGCCGCGTCACCAGGGCCATCGCGATCATCACCCTCTGGCGCATACCCCCGGAGAATTCATGGGGGTAGAAGTGGATCCGGCGGGCGGCGTCGTTTATCCCGACGGCCTCCATCATCTCCAGGGCCCGGGACAGGGCGTCCCCCTTTGATATCTTCTCGTGGATAAGGAGGGGCTCAACCAGCTGCTCGGAAATCCGGAGGTACGGATTGAGCGACGTCATCGGGTCCTGGAAGATCATCGACACGCGCTTGCCGCGGATCGAGCGCGCGACGGCCGGGCTGCAGCGCAGCAGGTCGATGCCGTCGAACATCGCCGAGCCGCTTTCTATCCTGCCCGGAGGCTGGGGGATAAGGCCCATGATCGAGTAGCACGTGACCGACTTTCCCGAGCCGGACTCTCCCACGATGCCCAGGGTCTCTCCTCGCTCCACGCTGAAGCTCACGCCGTCGACCGCGCGGTACACACCATTTCTCGTGTGAAAGTAGGTGCGCAGGTCTGTGACGGTCAGAAGCGGCATCGGCGGCTACAAGGGTGTCGGCATCGGCCAGCCTAAAGCAAGTCCCGCACCGCCGCGACCACGGTTTCGGGTAGGAGGCTGCCCAGGGAGCCGCCACCCGAGGGGGGGCAGCCGGCAGGCTGCAGGATGCGATAGGGGGACGAAAACACCGGACCCGTCCTGAGAGGATTGGTGGGGCCGAACAGGCCCACCACGGGGACGCCCAGCGCGTTTGCCAGGTGCATGCCGCCTGTGTCGTTGGCCACGAGCAGGCGACAGGAGACAAGGGCGCGGGCAAACTCCACCAGGTTCGTCTTTCCGGCGAGGTCCGTCACGCGGGTCGGGTCCAACCCCGCCGCGAGCGCCGAGGTGATGGGCGCGTCGCCCGGCGTCCCCAGGAGCAGGAAACGCTCCGAGGGGAGGGCGTCGATCAGGCTCCGCCAATGGCTCTGAGGCCAGCGCTTCTGCGGGTCGTTCTCGGAACCGGCGATCAATCCGATGGGGCCCGGCCCCGTGCCCGGGTGTGTGTCCCTTCGGCCGGGCACGGGGAACGGGGAGCAGTCGGGCTGGGCTTCGAGGCCAAAGTGCCGCAGGAAGTCCCCCCAGAGCTCGATCTGGTGGTGGTGCTCCTCATCAAAGGCCGGGGGAAGCCGGTAGGCGTGCGTCAGAAGCGGCCTCCGCTTGCCCGGCCTCTGAATCCCAAACCTCTGGGGGCACCCGGCCAGGAACGCCTCCAGGTCTCCTCGAAAGGAGTTGGTGAAGAGGAGCCACACGTCCGGATACGCGGCCCGGAGCGCGGCAAAGGATGCGAAATACGCTGGGCCCCTCGGGGGAAGCGGGTGCACCCGGTCGGCCACGCCGAGCGACTCCAGGAACGGCACAAACCCGGGCTTTGCAAGGAGCGTCAGCTCGGCGTCGGGGCGCGAGATCCGGAGAGCTCGCAAGAGCGGCAACGCCATGGCGACGTCCCCCAGCCAGTTCGGCATGCGCACGTACACCCGCGTCCCGCGGGGAAGCGCCGAAAGACCCCGGGCCCGGAGGTCAAGAGCCAGCAGATTGCGCTTTGCCTGGAGGCGGAGCCGGCGTGCCGGGACATCCTGGTTGCGCCACCGGTCGTGCGCCCACAGCCACGATCCGCAGAGCTCCTCCTGGGAAAGGGCGGACTCGAGCCAGCGGTTCAGGGACACGGTGGCGCCTGCCGCAGTCCCGTCGTACGGCACGAGTTCGGACTCGAAGGTGACGCGCCAGAAGCCCGTGCGCCTGGGGTAGAACGTGCGAAGCTCGGCCCCGAACTTGGAGGCGAGGACCCCGGGAAGCTCGGTTGAGCTGCAGACCCGGCCAAAGAGGAGCGTGAGAGCCCCCTGGTTGCCCGCATTCTGGTCAAAGAGGACGCCCACGCACCCCTTGGCTCGGAGGATGCCGAGGGCCTCGGCAAACCCCGCCTTTCGGGACAGGAGCCTCATCCCGTGGCGCTCCCGGGTGCGCTTGACGAACCCGTCCAGGGAGGGGTTGTCGAGCGGCCTGAAGATGATCCCGAACTCCTGGGTGATGCCGGGGCTAAGGACCTTGAGCCAGGTCTGGCTCTCCCAGAGTGCCAGGTGGAGGGTCGCCAGCACGACCGGGCGCGGGCGGCCCTGCAAGCTGCCTGCAAATTCCTCGACTGAGGGCCCGAGGCGGCCGATCGAGCGGATCCTGCGCTCGGAGAGAAAAGGGGCTGCCAGGGAGAGGAGGGCGGTCTCGACCAGGCGCCGCGAACTCACGCGTGCGATGTTCCGGCGCCAGGCCCTCGGCCGGTAGGGGAAGGCGTGGTGCAGGTTCGATCTGAGGAGCCGCCGCCTGCGGGGCGCCAGCCACAGGATGAGCTCCCCTCCAGAGGCCGAAAGGGCGCGCAGGAGCGGCTCGGGGGTTAGAGCGAGCAGGCGGCCTAGGACGTTCAGCAAAAGGAGGATCAAGCGGTCTTTGGAGGTATTTTAGGATTTGGCGTTTGATCTTGGCCGGGAAAATCCATGGAACGTTACGCTCGCGCGTCAATGACCGAACTCCTTGTCATCAAGCCCTCCTCCCTGGGCGACATCGTCCAGGGCCTCCAGGTTGCCACTTCGCTTAAGGCGCAGAGGCACGACCTGCGCATCTCCTGGATTGTCCGCGAGATGTTCGCGCCGATCGTGCGTGCCTGCGAGGCGGTCGACGCGGTGTACGTGTTCGAGAGGGCCGGCGGAGCGAAGGGTTTCCTGAAGCTCATGCGCCAGGTGCGGGCCACGAAGTTCGACTACGTCTTCGACATGCAGGGGCTCTTGAGGACGGGGCTGATGACTTCGCGCGCAAAGGCCAAGCACAAGGTGGGGCGCTCGGACGCCCGGGAGTACGCGGGAATGTTCTACGACGAGAAGGTCCCGCTGCCCCCGGACGGCCGCCGCAGCCACGCCGTGGACATCCTGCTGCAGTTTTGCCCGGTGCTCGGCGCAAAGCCCGAGCTCAGGGGGGCGCTCAAGTTCCGAGAGGTGGACAGCCTCAACCTTAAGTTCGCGGATGGCCGCGGCGGGGCCCGGCCCTACGTCATGTTCCCGGACAGCCGCCGCGCCGACAAGAAGTGGGGCGGGTTTAAGCAGCTCACCGAGCTGATCCTCCGGGAGGACAAGAACCGGAAGGTCGTCTGGGCCGGCAACAACTTCTTGCCCGACCGGGGGGCCTTTCCAGCCGAGCAGTTCCTCAATCTCACGGGAAACACGAGCCTCGTGTCCCTTCCCGCCCTGGTGAAACGGGCCGAGTGGGTGATCAGCAACGATAGCGGTCCCATGCACCTTGCGGCCGCCCTTGGCGTTCGCGTGCTGGCCATCTTCGGGCCTACGGACCCGAGCCTCTTTGGGCCGTATCCGCTCGGGGGGCCCACCAACTTCGTAATCCAGGCCCCCGTGGGCAACCTGAAGATGCTCACCGTGAAGGAAGTCCACATGCGCTTCCAGCGCGCGCGCGCGCAGGTCGCTGCGCGACGGGCCAGCCAGGGTTGATTCCCCGCGGACCTGCCGCATATATTTGCCGCTCATGGAGAACCTTGCCCCGCTTGAATCCTTCGGCCGGTCCGACCCGCGCCAGAAGGCAACGACGTACCGCGTATCGCTCTAATTATGCTCGACCCCAAACTCATCCGCGAATCGCCCGACCTCGTGCGCGCGGCGATCGCCAAGAAGCACCTGTCGGTGGACCTGGACCTTGTCCTTAAAGCAGACGCGGCATGGCGTTCGCATCTCCAGGAAGTCGAGCACCTGCGCTCCGTCCAGAAGGCCGCCAACACCGCGATGGCATCCTTGCCGAAGGGATCCCCGGAATTCCTCGCGAAGCTCTCCGAGATGAAGGCGGTCTCGGTCCAGATCAAGGAGAAGGACGGGGCCCTCAAGGCGTCGGAGGAGAAATGCCGCGAGGCCATGCTCACGCTCCCGAACCTGCCCCATGCGAGCGTCCCGGAGGGGGCCACGCCGGAGCAGAACGTGGTCTTCTCGACCCACGGGGACACGTCGAGCGTCGGGACCCACTCGGTCGCCCACTGGGACATCCCCGGGTTTGCCAAACTCTATGACTTTGAGCGAGGGGCCAAGGTCACGGGAGCCGGTTTCCCCTTTTTCATCGGCGACGGGGCGCGGCTTGTCCGGGCGCTCATCAATTTCTTCCTGGAGGAGGACGCAAAGTCGGGGTACGTGGAGGTCTCGCCTCCCATTTTCGTGAACGCGGCCAGCGCCACGGCCACGGGGCAATTGCCGGACAAGGAAGGCCAGATGTACGAGACCACGCCCGACAGGCTCTTTGCCGTGCCGACGGCGGAGGTTCCCCTGACCAATTTTTTCCGGGATGAGATCCTGGACGAGCTCTCTCTGCCCGTCATGCGGTGTGCCTACACCCCCTGCTTCCGGAGGGAGGCGGGAAGCTATGGCAAGGACGTGCGCGGGCTCAATCGGCTTCACCAGTTCGACAAGGTCGAGCTCCTGAAGTGGGTGCACCCGTCCCGGAGCTACGAGGAGCTGGACGCGCTCCGCAACGACGTCGAGCGGATGCTCAGGAAGCTCGAGATCCCGTACCGCGTGCTCCTGATGTGCGGGGGGGACCTTGGGTTTGCGCAGTCCAAGAAATACGACCTCGAGGTGTGGGCCGCCGGCCAAAAGCGCTGGCTTGAGGTTTCCAGCTGCTCCAATTTCGAGGCCTTCCAGGCGCGCCGTGCCCAGATCCGCTACCGGTCAAAGGAATCGGGCAAGACGGAGCTCGTCCACACGCTCAATGGCTCGGGCCTGGCCGTGCCGAGGGTCCTCGCCGCAATCCTTGAGAACAACCTTGAGGCTGACGGGAGAGTGAGGATTCCCGAGGTGCTCATTCCCTATTTCGGCAAGCCGCACCTGAGCTTCTCCTGAGGTCAAGGCGAGGCACGGCAATGAAGCCTAGCGGCAAAGCCCAATGGCCAGCGGCCGCAGAGAGGATCGCGGGCCTTGTGCCGCGAGAGCGCCTGCACCCGGAGGTGGTCGCGTGGGCCGACCAGCGGCCGCCCAGGGAGCGCTGGGCGGTTGCCCTCTCGGGAGGTGCCGACTCGGTGGCGCTCCTTCTCTTGCTGCGGGCGCACTGGCCCACAAGGGCGCGCGGGCTTGTGGCCCTCCACTTTGACCACCGCCTGCGCGGGGCGGAGTCGACGGCAGACGCCCGCTTCTGCGAGCGCATGTGCGCCCAGCTGGGAGTGGAGTACGTGGGGGGCCGCTGGACCGCCAAGAGCCGCTCCAGGAGCGAGGCGGGCGCAAGGCAGGCCCGATTCCATTTCATTGAGCGGGCCATGGCCGCGCGCCGGATCCGTGTCCTTTGGCTTGGACACCAACTCGATGACGTCGCGGAGACGCTTCTGATGCGGATCGCGCGCGGAAGTGGCGCGGCCGGCCTTGCGGCGCCTAGGCCCCTGCACCTGCATGAGGGGTCTCCCCAGGGGCAAAGGGGGCGCTTCCACGCCAGGCCCCTCCTTGCCCTGAAGAAGGCCCAGATCGCCGCGGCGCTTCGGGCCGCGGGGGCCCCCTGGAGGGAGGACTCGAGCAACGCCCGGGGAGACCATTTCAGGAACCGCTTAAGGCGGGATGTCATCCCGCAATGGATTAGGGCTTCGGAAAGGGACGCTTTGGCAGGTGCGGCACTTTCCAGGGAACTTATTGAGGAGGATGACCAGGCCCTCGAGGCCTGGGTCGACGCGCTGGGCTCTCTCGAGAGTGACGGCAGCTTGGCTGTGTCGAGGCTCGCTGGCAGGCCCAGGGCCGTCGTGCGAAGGGCGCTCCATCGCTGGCTCCTGGCGCAGGATCGGGCCGGGGATCTTTCCCGGCAGGGATTCGACCTTCTCCTTCGCTCCGTGGAGCGAGGGTTGCCGGTCAGGCACAGCCTTGGAAGGCATGGCTTTGCAGTAATCCGGGGAGGACGGCTCCGATTCGAGCCGCTACGCAATACTGCGACGCCACATTGACTTGTAACGCCGGAACAACAACGTAGGTTTAACAGTCATATACCCACATAGATGCCCGACATCGAAACCAAGAAGCCACGCAGGCAGCTGAAGAACATACCTCCTGATCGTTTTCAGCCCAAGGTGCTCATCTTTTGGATAGCCTTGGCCTTTGCGGTCATTGCGCTGCTCTTCTGGTCCCCCGGGATCACGGTTTCGCCGGCACCCCTGACCATCTTTGAGGTTGTGACCCATGCCGAGTCCACGGACATCAAGAGTGGCGTGATCCAGCCGGATCCCTCGGGTGGCCGCGACTGGGTCATCATCACCGGTGAGCTCAACACGGCGAGCCTGACCAACGAGCGGGGCGTGAAGACGTCTGCGTTTAGGGCTGCGGGACGCCTGACCGATTCGAACATGGAGCGCCTCCAGAAGACGAACAAGTTCGTCGAGCGCCCAACGACAACGGTCCTCACCCAGCTCGCCTTGAGCGTGCTGCCGGTCCTGATCATCATTGGCTTTCTTTATTTCCTTTTCAGCCGGCAGCTTCGGCAGGCCGGGCGCGGAGCCCTCAACTTCGGAAAGAGCCGGGCCAAGCTCCTGACCCGGGACCGTGACAAGGTCACGTTTGGCGATGTGGCGGGCTGCGACGAGGCCAAGGAAGAGGTCTCCGAGGTGGTTGAATTCCTGAAGGATCCGAAGAAGTTCACAAAGATGGGCGGACGGATCCCGAAGGGCATCCTGATGGTGGGACCCCCGGGCACCGGAAAGACGCTTCTGGCCAAGGCGGTTGCGGGCGAGGCCGATGTGCCCTTCTTCAGCATCTCCGGATCGGATTTCGTCGAGATGTTCGTCGGCGTGGGTGCGTCTCGTGTCCGCGACATGTTTGAGCAGGGCCGCAAGAGCGCGCCTTGCCTGATCTTCATCGACGAAATCGACGCGGTGGGCCGCCAGAGGGGCGCAGGTCTGGGCGGCGGCAATGACGAGCGCGAGCAGACCCTTAATTCACTCCTGGTGGAGATGGACGGCTTCGACACGACCGAAGGCGTCATCATCATTGCGGCCACGAACCGTCCGGATGTGCTCGACAGCGCCCTCCTCAGGCCTGGCCGTTTCGACCGCCAGATCTACGTCGACCTGCCCGACATGATCGGGCGTGAGCAGATCCTGCGCGTGCACGCGCGCAAGCTGAGCCTTGCGGACAACGTGGACCTGGGCGTCATCGCCCGCGGCACGCCTGGCCTCTCCGGGGCAGAGCTGGCCAACCTCCTTAACGAGGCAGCGCTTCTTGCCGCGCGCAGGAACCGCAAGAAGATTGACGCGCTTGATGTCGAGGACGCCCGCGAGAAGGTGCAGTTTGGGCGCGAGCGCAGGCGCCTGATGGACGATGAGGAGAAGAAGCTCACCGCCTACCACGAGGCCGGCCACGCCCTGATCCAGGGCGTATTGGACGACGGGCACATGCCCGTCCACAAGGTCACGATCATCCCGCGCGGACGCAGCTTGGGCAGCACGATGTTCATCCCGAAGAAGGATGTGCTCACGCAGGCCATGAAGCGGATGCTCAACCAAATCGCCATGGGCCTGGGAGGCCGCGTGGCCGAGGAGATCGTTTTGGGTGACATTTCGAGCGGCGCCGCGGGGGACATCATCCAGATCACCGCCATCGCCCGCCACATGGTGTGCGACTGGGGCATGAGCCCGTTGGGCCCTGTCTCCTACGGGGGCAACCACGATACCGTCTTCCTTGGACGCGACATCACGCGCACAGAGAACATCTCCGAGGACACGGCCCGGCGCATTGACGTCGAGATCCAGAGGATCATTTCGGAGCAGCACGGGCGGGCGAGGACCATCATAGGCGAGCACCGGGATGCCTTGAACAAGATCGCCGAGGCCCTCCTTGAGCACGAGACGCTCGAGGGACGCCATGTGCTCGAGATTCTTGAGTTTGGAGAGATCCGGTCTCCGATTGCGGCCGCCTTCATCGGCAAGGCGGCTGACAAGCCGGAGGAGAAGAAGGTCGCCGACAAGCAGGCGCCTGCCGAGGGTCTTGGTGCCGGGCCCGCGCCCGCGCCGACGCCGGCTTAGACGGGTTGCCTCTTGCATAGCCGAAGCGCACCCACTTTCCGGCTTGGATTTGTGGGGTGCGCGAACAACATGGGCTGCTCACCCGAATGAAGATCTGCTGCATAGGAGCCGGCTACGTCGGCGGACCCACGATGGCGATGATCGCGCTGAAGGCGCCCGACATCGAGGTCAGGGTGGTCGACATGAACGCGGCACGCATCGCGGCATGGAGCTCCGACACGCTGCCCATCTATGAGCCCGGGCTAGACGAGGTCGTCCGCAAGACCCGCGGCAAGAACCTGCATTTCTCGACGGACGTCAAGGGGGGCATCGAATCCGCCGACATCGTCTTTGTTGCGGTCAACACACCGACCAAGAGCTACGGGGTGGGCGCGGGCCGCGCCGCAGACCTTCGCTTCATCGAGTCGGTTGCCAGGACGATTGCCGAGTGCGCCGGCGGACCCAAGATCATCGTCGAGAAGTCGACGATCCCGGTTAAGACCGCGGAGACGATTAAGGACATCCTCGCGGCTAACGGCCGCGGGATTAAGTTCCAGGTCCTCTCCAACCCCGAGTTCCTCGCCGAGGGCACCGCGGTCGCAGACCTCCTGAATCCGGATCGTGTCCTGATCGGCGGCGAGCGCACCCCTGAGGGCGAGGCGGCCATGGCGGCGCTCGTCGGTGTCTACGCCCGGTGGGTGCCGCGCGAGCGGATCATCACGACCAACCTATGGTCCTCGGAGCTTTCCAAGCTGGTCGCCAACGCCTTTCTTGCCCAGAGGATTTCGTCGATCAACTCGATCTCGGCGCTCTGCGAGGCTACCGGGGCCGACGTGGACGAGGTGGCCAATGCGATTGGCAGGGACTCGCGGATAGGCCCGAAGTTCCTGAAGGCCTCCGTGGGCTTCGGCGGCTCGTGCTTCCAGAAGGACATCCTCAACCTGGTCTACCTCTGCGAGCATTT
>Ga0302269_1000313_pt1 | contig 30366 bp, 21 predicted proteins | sample III_Bog_E2_2_FD_194560 | JGI IMG/M metagenome (GOLD analysis project Ga0302269, IMG submission 194560) | Peat permafrost microbial communities from Stordalen Mire near Abisko, Sweden - III_Bog_E2_2 | ecosystem: Environmental > Terrestrial > Soil > Wetlands > Peat | place: Sweden: Abisko...
TTAATCTGAGCTAGTTCATGTTTGGTTCTAAAATCAAAATACGAAGTATTTTCTTATCCGTAATTTATCCGCTCAATTAGTATACATCCGCGTTCTATTCTTAATTCTGGCTTGTCCAGGTTAGGTTTTACACAGCCTCATCCAAAGGAGAGGGTGATAGAGCTGAGGGTTGATGAATTTATATTAAAAATTATGGGACCTTATTTATTTCCTATTACTTACAACAATTGAATAAATCAAACATACAGATTTTCAAAAAAAATAATCTACCGTATATTCTGTCTTTTGTCTTGGTTCTTTTGTCTTGGTTCCTGGATCCTGGCTCTTGTCCTTAGTCTTTTGTCTTGGTTCTTTTGTCTTTTGTCTCTTGTCTTTTGTCTTGGCTCTAAATATCATAAACTTTTCCGATGCAGCCATACCTGATATGAATTAATGATGTTTTGCCAGAGGACATATGACCCCGGTCCAATCGAAGCAATCGGGTTCAGGTACATTTGTGCCATCCAAATGGCTAAAATAGTATTTTTCTGACCCAGTCCCTGCCCTCCCGCAACAGTATCATCATATTTATTCCCAATCCACCGGCCTGCCAGGAACTGGCTCACGCAGACAACCAGGGCTGCGGCTGCCACCAGAATTTCAATCAAATGGCTGTTGCCCGCCTGTTTGAGAATAAATACAACGGTTTTTCCTGTAACAACACACAGGGCTAACGACCACAGGTAAAAAGACAGGCCTGTATAGGCAGCTATCTTATCGGTAAGTACCGGAATGAATTTTCTGAGCAACAGAGCCGACATAAAAGGAAGTAACAAAAGTATAAAAACTTTTTGGGAGATGGACACGAAAGATTCAAAAAACGGAAGGCTTTGATAGCTGCCTACCAGCGAAAATATCACGGGTGCTGCCAGGGCAGCACACATATTACTTAACAGGCTATAGGTCGTCAGGCTGGCAACATTGCCTTTTAGTATATCTGTAATGACTGGTGCAGCCGTACCTGTTGGCACAAGCACACAAATCATGGCACCCTGGGCAACAGTGACATTGAATGGTGAAAGAATAAAAAAAACAGCTACGCTCCCGAATATCTGAATCACGATTAGCCATACATGCAATCGCGACAACCGCATTTGGTCAAAACGCAGGTTGCAGTAGGTGAGAAATAACATGGCAAATATCAGGTAGGGTGTCAAAAACGCCAAAGTCTGGAAGAATTTATAAAATACTGCCCCGAAAGTAATCGAGAGGGGCATCATGTAAGGCTTTAATTTTTTCAACATAGCTTCCGGAAATTCATTTCAACTTATAAAAGAACAAAGATTAATCTATAACCTGTTTTAGTAGCGGATAACTTTTTTTACAAATGTATCATTATCACTGACAACTCTGATCAGGTACACCCCGGCAGTTAAATCCGACATGTCGAGTTTCAGCAAGCCTGATGCTTCTTTCTGAATCATTTGCTGCCCGCTTGCATTTATAACACTCACAGAATAACGGCCCTGATCTGTAGTATTTATAGATATCTCATTATGGGTAAAAGTAGGATAAACATTTATCGGACTGATGGAAGAAACAGGCTGAATAAGTGCCGACTGAGTATCCGTATTCAATTTCAACACATTGACCGAATTCGCTTTAAAAGTGTAATTAAAAACTGTTGTATCGGCAATAAGAGGACGGACAACAGGTGATACGGCTGTTGGATAGGACAGTGAGTTCTCGTCGGTACCGTTAGCGGATGTCAGTTCGGTAATGGTTCCGTTTACCTGATTAATATTCATATTCCGCAAATCAATTGTCGTATTGACAGGATTGGATGAGGTGTTCACTACTTTCAGGAACAAATCATGGTTAGACGTATCGAGTGACGCGGAAGAAAAGAGGAAACGGTTACCTGAATAAAGTGTATGAATCAACACATTGTCTAAATAAAACAACACGTTTTCAGTCGTAAATACAATTTTAATATCGTACCATTGATTGGTATTTACACTGCCTGCCACACTTGCCAGTGTTGATTTAGATCCGCCTACGCACTGTTCGATAGCTGTCAGTGTATTTCCCCAGCCCCCGATATTCCACCAGTAAAAATTATTGGTGTCCTTATACCCGAAAATGATCAGGAATCCCTCATTGCCTGAAACCTTACGTGCTTTCAGGGTATATGTATAGACAGAATCGGAAATAACGGAACTTATCGAACGGCAATCAGTAGCCATATTGGTTTGTGAATAGATATTATTGGCAACATTCCAGGTGCCGGTGCCGGGAGTCCATTTGCTGCTGTTGGAAAACTGGTCGGAAAAGAGCACTGATCCGTTGCCGTTGACTACCTGCACATTCGCGTAATCGGCTACAGTCGCCCATGTCCCTAATCCGATTGCTCCGTTGATAACATTCGGCTTTGAAACCAAAGTATCTTTTATCGGAACAATGACATCCCCTACATTATTGGCAAACATTGACTGCCCATAGTACGAAGGAGTTCCGTATGACGAAGATGCATCAAAATTAATGGCATCGGGACTCCATTTCCGGTCGTTTACATTAACGAAAATCGGAGCATATGAGTTCATTAAAACCTCGTCGGTATTTCTTTCCATACCTGTCATAAAAGCAGCTTCTCCAACAGCTGCATTCAGATTACCCAGTCCGCAACCATTAGTGACGGCATATTCGCCGACATACACTTTTGCACCTGTACGGCTGTACGAATCGTATTTGAAAGCCTGGTCCGCAAACCATTGCGGGTCACTGTAGTAGTGTTCATCCAAAAAATCAGCCGCATTTGACACTTTAAAGTCCGGATGATCAACGCTTATACCATCACCATCAGCAATGCACTTTATGGATGGATACTTAGCTTTAATGGCTGTATAAAACTCATAAAACCGGTCGGCATAATGGTCATTCCCTGAATTTTCATTTCCTACTTCCACATATTTCAGATTAAAAGGTTCCGGATGACCATTAGCTGCACGAATGGCGCCATAAGTCGTATTTATATCACCGTTCGCATATTCAATAGCATCAAGGGCATCCTGAATGTACGAATCAACCTGGTTGTAAACCACTACATCACCCAGAGCAACCCCTATATTGAACACATAAAGCGGTTCGGCACCAATATCTTCAGCGAGTTGTAAAAATTCATGATAGCCCATTCCATCTGATGTACGGTATCCCCATAAATTGTAATGACCGGGACGGGTTTCAATAGGCCCGATTGTTTTTTTCCATTGAAAACGATTGGCTAAAAAATCACCTTCGATAAAGCAACCTCCGGGGAAGCGCATAAATTTGGGATGCAAATCCTCCAGCTTTTGAGCTAAATCGGGACGCAACCCATTGGGTCTGTTTTTATAAGTAGGGGGGAAAAGGGAAACGACATCAAACCAGATAGTCCCTGCACTATTTGCTGATAAGACAAGCCGGTCAGCTGAAGTACTTGCTGATGGTATAAACTGACAGCTATATTTTTGCCAACCGGTTGTAATACCTGAAAAAATATTTTTTGCTACAGCTAAACCTGATACGCTTTCCAACGATGCAGTTAGATTTCCTGAAAAAGCAGAGTCGCATTTTGCATAGAATGACAGGTTATACGTTTGGCCTTTTATCAGATTGATACCCCAGAAGCCCGAATTAGATATGCCGGCCCTGGCGGTACTGCTTGCTGCAGTGACCACCATTTTCAAGGCATTTGTCTGCGCACTGTTTAAAAGATTGGTATTATCAATTGAAACCGACATGGAAGCTCCGCTGTCTATAACCGTTCCCCAATCGGTAAGGGTTGTTGCATCCTCAAACGAACGGTTCCGGATTAATTCGGCATACAGGCCCCCATCGGCTGCATGGTTGATGTCTTCAAAAAAGATACCGTAATGAGTCGGACTCACGGCTACACCTGTCTTTTTTAAATCAATGGTAAGTTTCGATTGAGCATTCAAGCCAATGAATACGACTAAAAAATAAAACACAAAGGAGTATTTAAGTTTCATAACATCATTATTTAAGGGATGAATTCTATCGTTGCCGGATAAACCGGAATTCCATGCTTTTGAAAATATTCGTAAAGATAATGAATATTTTCAGTTCACATAACCAAACTCATAAAGCAACAACAAGTTAGTAAGTAATTGGAACAATTAAATGTCTCAATTTAAATTCAAAAAAACAGAACGCGGATGGGACATTAAATTCTTTCCAATACTTAAAAGATTGAACTTTATGAATTAAAACCATTTTTCCACCAAAAAGAAAATATTGTCCAGCTTTTACATATTGAAATTAATTAACTTTGCACCTTCAAAATACAATTTTATATGAAAAAATCAAAAACAGTAACCTTATTGGTTTTCTCGATTGTCATGAGTACACAACTCATTTTTGCACAATCGCACAACATTCAGGTCGATTTCAGGAAAGTAGGTTCACCTATACAGAAAACAATGTATGGTATCTTTTTCGAGGATATAAATTACGGTGCTGATGGAGGCTTGTATGCCGAATTAATTAAAAACCGTTCATTTGAGTTTCCCCAAAGTCTGTTAGGCTGGACTACTTTTGGTAAAGTGGAAGTACGTACCGATGACCCGGCGTTTCCAAATAATCCTCATTATGTCCGTATGTCCTATCCGGGTCATGACGAGAAACATACAGGAATGGATAACGAAGGATTCTTCGGCGTCGGCGTTAAGGAGAATGCAGAATATCGTTTTTCAGTATGGGCACGTCTACCGGAAAATGGCAGCAGTAGTATCCGCATTGAATTAATTGATCCGGAAAGTAATGTTTTTACAACAGAAAATCTGAACATCAATTCAAAAGGATGGAAAAAATACCAGATAGTTTTAAAAGCAACAAAAACTGAAGCAAAAGCCCGGTTACGTATTTTTCTAACATCAAAGAATCCTGTCGATATGGATCATATTTCACTGTTCCCTGTTGACACCTGGAAAGGACGTGAAAACGGGTTAAGAAAAGATCTGGCTCAGGCATTGTATGATTTGCATCCGGGAGTATTCCGATTCCCCGGCGGTTGTATTGTTGAAGGGACCGATCTGAATACCCGTTATCAGTGGAAAAATTCTGTTGGTCCTGTTGAAAACAGGAAATTAAATGAAAATCGTTGGGAGTATACTTTCCCGAATCGCTTTTTCCCTGATTATTTCCAGTCGTATGGTATGGGTTTTTATGAACTTTTTCTATTGTCGGAAGACATTGGTGCCGAACCGCTTCCTGTAATCAGTTGCGGGCTTGCATGTCAATTCCAGAATCACGATGAGAAACAGAATGTTGCTGTAACTGATTTAGAACCTTATATTCAGGATGCATTGGATTTGATTGAATTTGCAAATGGGGATCCATCCACAAAATGGGGAAAAGTACGTGCTGATATGGGTCATCCGGCTTCATTCAACTTAAAAATGATGGCAGTAGGCAACGAACAATGGGGAAGCCTTTATCCCGAACGACTTGAGCCATTTATGAAAGCAATACATGCCAGATATCCCGACTTTAAAATTGTAGGAACTGCCGGGCCAAGTCCGGATGGAAAAGATTTTGAATCAGGTTGGAAAGAAATGAGACGACTGAAAGCAGATCTTGTAGACGAGCATTACTATAAAGATCCCCAATGGTTTCTTGCCAATGCAAACCGTTACGATAAGTACGATCGCAAAGGGCCGAAAGTTTTTGCCGGAGAGTATGCCTGTCATACGAAAGACCACAAAAACAATTTTGAATCGGCACTTTGTGAAGCAGCATTTATGACAGGTTTTGAACGAAATGCTGATGTGGTTTACCAATGTACCTATGCTCCGCTTTTTGCACATGTAGAAGGCTGGCAATGGCGTCCCGATCTGATTTGGTTCGATAACTTAAGGAGTGTACGATCTGTAAATTATTACGTGCAACAACTCTATGGAATGAACCCAGGAACCAATGTGCTGACTACCGTTGAAAATAAATTGCCTTTGGAAGGACAGGATGGAATTTATGCGTCCTCGGCATTGGATAAAACAAAAAATGAAATTATAATAAAAATAGCTAATACATCCGATAGAGCAAAAAAAGCAACCTTTTCATTCAACGGATTAAAAGCAAGTGAGCGCAAAGGGACATTAACTGTACTAAAATCAGATAATCCGGACCAGGAAAACACACTCGACAATCCGTTTGCAGTAATTCCGACAGTAATAAAAATTCCTGTTTCAGGAAATACGTTGGAAGTTGAACTGGCGCCGGAATCGTTTAGTTTATATACAATTCAGTTGTAAAACAATCCTTCACAAAATTATAAAGAGAAACAAAAGGAGGGACAAAATTTATTTTTGTCCTTCCTTTTGTTTTCCAAACGTTCAGGTTGATTTTTTCATCCATTCAGATAGAAAATCAGTTCAAAATCAGGTCATTTTAGTTCAATCCTTCTATAATATCATAAATCTACGGGTAAAAATCAATACATTTGTGAAGAAATACAAATAAATTAATTTTTACCCGACAGAATAGAATACTCAATGAAAAAACGAACACTTCTCTCACTCGCATTTGTCTTTAGTATTACGATACTTTATTCCCAGGGAACAACAGTTGATTACAACCGGGCCTTTTCACTTCAGGACAAGATGAAGGATAAAGTATTTTATTCTGACATTATTCCCCAATGGATAGGTTCCACAAACCGATTCTGGTATGTCAACAATACGCCGCAGGGAAAAATGTATATACTTATCGATGCACGGAACAAGACACGGAAAGCTCTTTTCGATCAGTATAAACTTGCACTCAAGCTGAGTGTAACGGTCGATAAAATTATTGATCCCTTTAAAATCCCTATTCAAAAATTAAGAGTATCAAATTCACTGGACACTCTGTTTTTTGTTTACAGCTCATACAAATGGGCCTATAGTATCAAAACGAATTCACTAAAAAAAAGGGGTAAAACTGAAAATAAAAAGGAAGAGTACTGGGGAAATACAGATGATGACCGTTCCGGGGAATCTGTCATTTCACCTGATAAAAAAAAGAAAGCCTTTGTAAAAGATAATAATGTATTTATTAAAGACATAAAAACAGGTGTCGACAGTGCACTAAGCACTGATGGAACAAATGATGATTATTACTCGTCCACCATGAATTGGTCACCTGATTCAAAAAAACTGGCTATCATGAGAATTCATGCAGCTGATATGCCCATACTTTATCTCATTGAATCATCACCTGCCGACCAATTGCAGCCTAAACTACAAAAACGGGATTACCGCAAACCCGGCGATGCATTGCCTGTCAGGACACCTGTCATTTTTGATGTTGCAAGTGGCGAGAAAAAAATACCTTCAAATGAATTATTCAAAAGTCAGCTTGATTTAAAGGGATTTGAGTGGAGTAAAGACAATAAATCGGTATTGTTTGAGTACAACCAACGGGGAAGCCAGCTTTACAGGGTAATGGAGATTTCTGCCGAAACCGGTGAAGTGAAAATACTTATTGAAGAATCATCTAAAACTTTTGTCAATTACAACCGGTATTTCAGACGTAGTTTGTCAAACGGGAAAGAAATTATATGGATGAGTGAACGCGACAACTGGAATCATCTGTATTTATACGACCGCAACACAGGGAAAGTGAAAAATCAGATCACAAAGGGCGAATGGTATGTTCGTGATGTGGTGAATGTGGATGAGAATAGACGTGAAATTATATTCTCCGCTAACGGAATGGTTCCCAATGAAGATCCTTATCTTGTTCGTTATTACCGCATCGGTTTTGATGGTACAGGGCTAACCTGTCTCACTCCGGAAGAAGGAATGCACCAGGCCTGGTTTTCGGAAGATAAAAAGTATTTGGTTGACGGGTATTCGACAGTCAATACAGCTCCCGTTACCGTACTGCGCAATGCCATTGATGGGAAAATTATAATGCCGCTTGAAAAAGCTGATATCTCCGGGTTACTCAAAACTGGCTGGATTGCACCTGAACCTTTTTCAGCCAAAGGACGGGATGGGAAAACCGATATCTGGGGAATCATTTACCGCCCTACGAACTTTGACCCTACCCGTAAATATCCGGTAATTGAATATATCTACGCCGGACCGGGTAGCCAGTATACGCCTAAAACATTTATTTCGTATAACCACAATATGTCGGCTCTTGCCGAATTGGGCTTTATCCTCATTCAGATGGACGGCATGGGGACTTCTTTCCGCTCGAAAGCGTTTGAGGAAATATGTTACAAAAACCTGAAAGATGCCGGATTCCCTGACCGCATAGCGTGGACTAAAGCAGCCGCTGCCAGATATCCTTATATGGACATCGATCATATAGGTATTTTCGGAGCTTCAGCCGGGGGACAGGAAGCCATGGGAGCGGTATTGTTTCACCCCGAGCATTATAAGGCTGCCTATTCTTCCTGCGGATGCCATGACAACCGCATGGATAAATTGTGGTGGAACGAACAGTGGTTGGGTTACCCGGTCGACTCCAGCTACATTGCGGGTTCCAACGTGGTGAATGCGCACTTACTAACCCGTCCGCTTATGTTGGTACTTGGTGAGTTGGACGATAATGTAGATCCTTCATCCACTATGCAGGTTGTCAATGCGCTGATAAAAGACAATAAGGAATTCGAACTGGTCGTGCTTCCGGGGGTAGCCCATACCATGGGTGGCGATTATGGCGAGCATAAACGGTATGACTTCTTTGTAAAAAACCTGATGGGAGTAACACCTCCAGCCTGGGATATGGTGGGTACGAAGAAATAAATTATTAGCAGGAAAATAAAAAGCAAGGCTGTTCAGAAATGAGCGGCCTTGTTTTTTATAAAATAAATGTGTTGATTTTAACCTAATGTAAAACAATTAACTATCTTTGTCCACTAAAATTAATACTTATTTGATAAATAAACCAATAATTCAAGAAATATGAAAAGGATCACAATGGCAGTACTATTTTCAATGGCAGTATTTTTTACTTTTGCTCAAAACGTAGTGCAACCCAGGGTTGATGAACGAACCGAACTATTAAGTATTATTTTCAGGCTTGCCGGATCGAAAGAATATAATTATAACAATATTCCTTCATACGCTAAAGATATTGATGAATATTTCGGTCCTTTTAAAGAACAAGCGGCTATAAAGTTTGCCCGGAAAGTAAGGGATGAAAATGGAGTAAGTTATGATGCAGTCATGTCACTTGCAATTATTTTAGAAATTACAGACTCTGTAAAATTAAACCCGGACATTTCTTTAAAATCGCTTGACAACAGGTGGACACCAGAAAACGTCAAAGCGTTTACACTTTGTCTCAATCAATTCTATAATGACACGAAATTCAGGTATTTCTATAAAAAGCACAGATCACTCTACAAAACAGCGGAAGATAAGTTTTCGACAATTTTAAACAAGGTTGATTTTAGTTGGTTTGAGAAATTTTACGGAGAAAAACCGAAGGGAAATTTCAATCTGGTTTTAAGTATTCCCAACGGACCAGGAAATTATGGCCCGAAGGCAATATTCAAGAATGGGAAAGAAGATTTATATGCCATAATCGGATGTTGTATAGCTGATAGCATTGGCCAGCCATCTTATCCGGAATCGGCACGTTCAATAGTAATTCATGAATACAACCATTCATTTTGCAACCCATTAATGGAGGCAAATTATCATGCCATGCAATCAAAGAGTGAAGATATTTTCAAACTTGTCAAAGAGAAAATGTCTGCGCAGGCATATGGGACCTCCAAAACCATGAATTATGAGATATTGGTAAGAGCCTGTGTAATCAAATACTTTCAACGAAGGAAAGAGAATGATGAATACGTGAAATCCATGATTGTTAAAGAAAAAGCCAATGGGTTTTTATGGATAGAACAACTTGTGGATCAGTTATCAATCTACGAAAAAAACAGGGATAAATATCCGACCCTGAAAGATTTTATGCCCGAAATTGTCAAACTGCAAAACACTTTATCCCTTGAAGCATGGATAAAAGAGATTGAACTTAGCTATCCTAAGATTGTTTCGATGAGTATAGAAAACAATTCTACGACAATTGATCCCAACACCAAAGAAATTATCCTCCGTTTCGACAGGCCAATGTCTGTCAGGAATAATGGAGTTGGGTACGGAAAATCGGGCAAAGACTATTACCCTGAGTTTTCTAAGGACAGGACGTGTAAATGGAATGAGGAAACCAAAAAAGAATGGATCATTCAAGTCGATTTAAAGCCGGACAGATCATATTCATTATCTTTTTATTCAGGGTGGTTTAAGAGTGAAAACGGATATCCATTGGATAAAACCTATTATTTAGATTTTAAAACCGCAAAAGAATAAGAAATTACACTGTTTAAAGAGACAAACTCAAAAAAAGCAGAGCTAAACCACTCTGCTTTTTCTGTATTTAAGAATTTCTCACTTTTTCAACTTCTTCCACAGTCTTAGGTTTCAATTTACCTAATCGTTTTACACCTGTTTCAGTGATCATGTAATCTTCTTCGTTTCGTATGCCTCCGAAGTTCCGGAACTTTTGCACTTCCGTCCAGTTAATATAATCATTAAAACGTCCTTCCGATTGCCACTTATCCATTAATTCAGGGATAAAATAAATACCCGGTTCAATAGTAAACACATGGCCGGGTTTCAGGGTCTTGGCCAATCGCAGTGATTTTAATCCGAACTGTGTACTTTTTGGGTTTCCATCATAGCCTACCCATATTTCACCCAGGTCTTCCATATCATGTACATCAAGTCCCATCATATGCCCTGTGCCGCAAGGGAAGAACAGAGCATGAGCACCTGCTTCAACGGCATCCTCCATGTTCCCTTTCATAAGACCCAGCTCCTTCATGCTTGAAGCAATAGAATGGCATGCTGCCATATGTACCTGCATGAATGGTACTCCGGGAGCAAGTTGGTCAATAGCTGCCTGATGCGCTTTAAGACTCATATCGTAGAGTCCTTTTTGTTGGTTATTAAACATCACGTCGACAGGAAAAGTACTCGACAAATCCCCGGCATAATGCATTCGGGTTTCAGCACCTGCATCAAGAAGAAAGAGTTCACCTCTTTTCAACACATTCCCATGGTAATGATTGTGTAATGTTTGTCCGTTGATGGTGGCTATAATTGGGAAAGACAGTTCGCAATCAGCTGCAAGGGCAATTTCATATACCCTGGCTGCTATCTGCGCTTCCGTCATCCCGGGTCGAATCAGTTGCATGGCGGCGATATGCATATCCACTGACAAATTTACTCCGTGTTCAATTTCTATAATCTCGTCTGATGATTTTATCTCACGTTGACTTACAACAGCCCGGATGAGTTTCACGGAAGATTTAGAACTAATCTCATCAGGGTGAAGTGAGATCAAATGTTGGATTTTAAGCTTATTCTCCGGTCTGTAAGGTGGAAGAAAATGAATTTCCCTTTTTTTCTGCAGGGCAACAAGAACTAGTTTTGACAATTCAGACACCGGTAGAGATTCACTTATTCCTCCGGATGCAACTCTTTCTGCAATGGTAGGTTGCGAACCCATCCACACAATATCGTCAATCGTATAATCGTCACCAAAAATCAGTTGCTTCCGGTTATCGACATCTATCACTCCCGTCAAACCGGGAAAATCGATACCAAAATAATATAAAAAACTACTATCCTGACGGAAATGATACCCATTATCGGCATAATTCATCGGGCTTTCTTCATTTCCAAACAAGATTATAAGGCCGCTACCGATCTTTTCAATCAGAATTTTTCTACGTTGGATGTAGGTTTCTTTGTTGAACATAATTTTTAGATTATTTATTAAACACACTTCTCTTTCATTAAAAACACATGAAAAGTTAAGATATTATACTCTTTCATGTTCCGTCCTGTTTATTATTTCGTTTTGAAGATCAACACCCAGGTCATTGAAATAGTCACTGTACCCCGCTACCCGGACAATAAGATTGCGATGTTTCTCCGGGTGCTTCTGCGCATCTTTCAGTGTAGCAGCACTTACCACATTAAACTGGATATGATGTCCGTTCATGCGGAAATAGCTTCTTACCAGGCTTGAAACTTTTCGTATAGATGTATCATCTTCAAAGAAATCGGGGCTGAATTTCTGATTCAGCAGTGTTCCTCCTGTATGTAAATGATCTATTTTCGCTGCTGATTTAATCACAGAAGTCGGGCCATTCGTATCAGAACCCTGTACCGGCGAAATACCTTCCGAAACAGGCATTCCTGCTTTGCGTCCATCCGGCCCGGCATGCATAACACTTCCGAAATACACATGACAGGTTGTTGGCAAAAGGTTGATGCGATAGTCTGCTCCACGGGGGCTTACATGTCCGTTCACTGCATCGTGGTAAATATTGAAAACATCAACCAGTTGTTTGTCAGCCTCTTCATCATCATTCCCGTATTTAGGAGTTTTGTAAAGTATCTTGTATAACAGCTCATCATAGTTTTCGAAATTGCCTTCCAATGCCTTTACAAATTCTGTCAATGAAAGATCATTCTCTTCGAAAACAAGTTTTTTTAATGATGTCAGTGAATCGGTCATTGTTCCCATTCCCACTCCCTGAATATAGTTGGTATTATAACGCGTCCCACCGGTAATATAATCCTTTCCGTTTGCTACGCAATCGTCGATAATCAACGAAAGAAAAGGAGTTGGCATAAAAGTCATAAAGATTTTTTCAATCGCATTACTTCCTTTTATCTTTATATCAACAAAATGTTCCACCTGGGTTTTGAAAGCAGCAAGTAAATCCGGGTACTTTTTGAACTCATTTAATTCACCGGTCTTTATGCCTGTTTGTTTCCCTGTCCGGGGGTCAATTCCATTATGCAATGTTAGCTCCAGTATTTTTGGCAGATTAAAGTAACCGCTCAGGATATAGCTTTCGGTTCCGAACGCCCCGCTTTCCACGCAACCGCTGGCACCTCCGTTACGTGCATCCTCCACTGTTTTACCCTGATTTATTAATTCCTGAACAATGGCATCTGTATTGAAGATCGACGGTTGTCCAAATCCTGTTTTAGTAATTTCGACAGCCCTGTCAATAAAAGCATCCGGATTCAGGCGGCTCAATTGCACCATTGAACTGGGTTGCAACAAGCGCATTTCTTCTATCACATCCAATAAGATATAGGTCATCTCATTCACTGCATCAAGGCCTTCATGTGTAACTCCGCCCAGATTAATAAGTGAAAAATCGGTGTAAGTATTACTTTCAAGTGCGGTTATTCCCACCTTGGGTGGAGATGGATGATTGTTGAATTTAATCCAGAACGATTGCAATATCTCCACTGCCTTTTCCCTGTTCAACGAACCTGCTTCGGTTTCGGATTTATAAAAAGGGAAAAGATGCTGGTCCAGTCTTCCGGGATTAAACGAATCCCATGGATTAAGTTCGGTGACAACACCCAAATGGATAAACCAGTAATGTTGTAATACTTCATGGAAAGATGAAGGAGCATGAGCAGGAACCTTGCGGCATATGCGTGCCATTTCAACCAATTCAGCCTTCCGTTTTGAATCCGGTTCAACTTGAACCAGCTCTTCCAGTTTATCAGCATACCTGTTAGCAAACATAATGATAGCCTGAGCGGTAATCTTCATGGCTTTAAGCTCCTCCATTTTATCAAAAGCATTCGGATCGTTTAACCAATCGAGTGAAGTCATGCTAATTTCCACATCGGCTATAATATCGAGCATCCCTTTACGATAAATTTTAGTTCCTGCAACAGTATGTCCCGGTGCACGTTGTTCCATAAATTCTGTAAAGATACCTGCTTCATAGGCATCATGCCATTCAGAAGTCATTGAGTTCATGACCTTGTCACGGTTCGAACGTCCGTTCCAGAAAGGAATGATTGTTTCTTCAAATGCAGTACGGGTCTCATCATCAACTCTGAACCACACCTTTTTACGGGTGTTTAATATTTCCAGATCCTTTAGTGAATGAACGGTGATTTCAGGATAAGTAGGTGTGGCTTTTGGTGCCGGACCACGTTCCCCCACTATCAATTCCAACTCATTTATACAAATACTTTTATTTTCCAGTATATATCTGAAAGTCTTGGCACGTTGTACGGGAATAGAATCACCAAATGCCAGTTGATTCTTATAAAACTCTGTAATCAATAATCCTCTTTCTGCTGATATCCTGTTAACAGCGTTAAGACTTTGTTCGCGTAAGAGTTGAATTCTGGAAGTCATGAGGTAAGAGTTTAGAGGTTTGAAGTTTGAAAGTTTGAAGTTTGAAGTTTGAAAGTTTGATGTTTGAGAGTTTGAAAGTTTAATAAATCCGGTTTTAGCACATTATTCGTTTGGAATGAATCACAGATAAAAGAGCATTATGAATTATAATTCCATTTATCCGCCAATTTTTATTACAAATCCGGCTTCTTCAAATTGTTGTTTAACGTGTAACAACTCATCCTTGTTTACTGATTTAATTTCTTTTAAAGGGTTCTCAATACCAAATCGTATATATTTATGCGACGCTGTGTTGTGATAAGGCAACAGGTCAACTCCTTCAACAGGAGAATTCAATCCTTTTAGATAAAGTATTGTCTCGTTGATATTATTTTCTGTGAATGAAACTCCGGGAATCATTGGAATACGGATTCTCACCTTTTTGCCTGCTTTCAGTAAACCGGACAAATTTTCAAGAATCAGTTTGTTTGAAACACCTGTGTTTTCAATATGCAAATCTGTGTCCATCACCTTCAAATCGTATAAAAACAAATCAGTATACCGGGCAACTTTCTTCAGCACTTCCCATTTTGCATAACCGCACGTATCAACTGTTGTGTGCATTCCTTCTGCATGGCAGGCAGATAGCATTTCGGTCAAAAAAACAGGCTGCATTAAAGGTTCACCGCCCGAAAAAGTAACACCTCCATCCGATTCTTCCATAAATATTTGCTCTTTACGTAATACGCACATAACTTCTTCCACTGTCATTTCACGCCCGACGACCTCGTCTTCAGTAAATATCTTTGTACCTAAACGTACAGATTTAGCAACAGTACAAATTTCCTGACTTATGCTTTCAGGATTATGACACCATTGGCATGACAATGGACAGCCTTTCATGAATACAGTGGTTCGGATGCCCGGGCCATCGTGTACGGCAAAACGTTTAATATCGAATATAATACCGTTCATAACAGGATTTTGCACTGTTGCAGGTACAACAGACATATTAATCAATGAACTAAAGAGAATGAATAAAATGAAAATGAAAAGAGGAAGGAAACAGGCTAAATCATCCAGCACTCGTACAAACCCTTACCGGATTTGTGCAACAGATTGCCCTGATAATTGGATGAATAACGCATACGATGAGAGTTTTAAATCAGGGAGCTAAAGTATAAAATAAAACTGAGAAAGTAATATTTTCAATCAACTAATTTTAATTTCTTTAATCAATATGTTGGGGTAAATCATATATTGTATTGATTCGGTCAGAACTTTTATGTATTTTAATGAGGTATTCGTTTATTTTATCCTGATAGTCTATCAGGTAATCGGGATGAAGTTTTTTGGTTACCAGGGAGATGAGTTTTTTAAGCAATAAACCTACTTTATAATCATAACCAGAAAAACGTGCACCGAATACTTTTGCCGGATTCGCAAACTGTATTTCCAATAAATAAAACACCAGATCAGCCTGAAGTTTTTTACTTTTGGTTTCGACAGTAAATTCAACGATTCTTTTGGAACAGGCATTCAGTTTCTTCACTAACTGGTGCTGAATCGTTCTTCCTTTGAATTCTTTTTGACAAAGTTTATCTATATCTTCTTTCGCTTCTTCAAAAAGGGTTTGCTCCCCCCCATCCTTATCCAGAAAATTCACCAGCAGATATTCGTAATTATACCTTTTCCCCGCAAGTTTAAGCACAATATCCACCAACTCTTTTTTAGAGAGTTCATTTACCTGTTCTTTTAATATCGCTTTTTCACGGGGCATATGTTTAATCTTTATTTTACTTACAAATATAGGTATTTAATTTATAAAAGAATGTCTGAGATAATTCCATACATGTTTATAAGTCGACTTCCCCTTTGGGTGTAAAGACTTCTATTGTTTCTTTAAACAAATCAGTTCCTGCACAATTAGTAGCCGTACTGAAACACTCTCAATGAAAAGTAAATAAGAACATGGATTAATATTTCAGTTTGGCTTAAAAAAAAGTTATTACGAGTTGGCTTAGGTTTAACTCTATTTTAAAATGAACAGTTTTATTATCAAACTATTGAAAATTATTTTTAAATATGTCGAAAAATAATCACTATCTATACTTTTGAATTAACCGGGAAAATCACTAGTAGTAAATCACAATATTACCCGGTTTTGTATCAGTTGAAAAGTGAATATTAACAAGTTCAATGAAAACAAAGCTCAACAAATATGAAGCAACTTTATGTTTTAATTGTAATAATATTTCTTTCCGCGACAATAAAGGCTCAGGTTCTTACTGACAGCAATTTGCCAATCATCATCATTACAACTGACAACGACCCATCTACCGGATTACCCGCTGTGATACCTGATGATCCGAAGGTCTTGGCTACTATGAAGATAATTTACAGACCTGATGGGACAAGAAATTATCTGACCGATCAAAGCAATTCAGCTTATTTAAACTATAATGGCAGAATTGGGATTGAATTAAGGGGTTCAACTTCCCAGTCACTTCCTAAAAAGCCTTACGGGTTAACCACCTTAAAAGCTGACAACATTTCAAATAACAATGTCGGTATTTTGGGGATGCCAAAACAAAACGACTGGGTATTAAACTCGCTTGATTTCGACCCTTCCTTAGTAAGAGATTTTCTGTCGTATGATTTAGCACGAAACCTGGGTGATTATTCTCCCAGGGAAATGTATTGTGAAGTTATTGTGAATGGCGATTACAAGGGATTATATATCTTTATGGAGAAGTTGAAAGTGGACGAAAACCGTATCAACATTGTAAAAATGACCACATCTGATAATACATACCCTGATCTGACAGGAGGGTATATAACCAAATGTGATAAAACCACCGGCGGTGATCCTGTAGCCTGGTCATTCGACACTTCCAGCGGAGGAACAGTTGATTTCATTCATGATAGTCCAAAACCGGAAGACATAACCTCTCAACAAAATTCCTATATTTACAATCAGTTCGTTGCCCTTAAAAACACTGCAGCAGCTCAAAACAGTTCCATAATCAATGGATTCCCTTCTATTAATGACATACCTTCCTTTATTGATTTTATGATAGTTAACGAATATGCTTCAAATGTGGACGCATACCAATACAGCACTTTTTTTCATAAGGACAGAAATGGTAAATTAAGAGCCGGTCCGATCTGGGATTTTAATCTGACTTATGGAAATGATCTGTTTTTATGGGGGCTTGACAGGAGTCATACTGATGTCTGGCAATTTGACAACGGCGATAACACAGGTGCTGCCTTTTGGAAAGATTTATTTAATAATCCAATTTTCAAATGTTATCTTGCAAAAAGATGGATTGAACTTATTGCATCAGACAACCCGCTCAATTATTCGGTAGTTACAACCCGAATAGATCAATTGGTAAGTCTTGTTTCTGAAGCTGAAATAAGAGAACAATCCAGATGGGGAACGATAGGGATTTTTTCCGTTCAGATTACTACTTTAAAAACCTGGATTCAAAACAGGATAAACTGGATCAATTCGAAACTAACTATTTCACAGGTTTGTACAAATGTATCCCTTCCGCCACTGGTCATCTCTAAAATCAATTATCATCCTGCACCTTCAGGCACCTTCGTCAGTGATAGCCTGGAATTTATTGAAATAACAAACAATGGGAATCAAACGGTAAACCTTACCGGTATTTATTTCAAAGAGCCCGGGTTTACCTATCAGTTTCCTGCTAATACTTCTGTAAGTGCAAATGGGAAAATAATACTTGCAAGCAATTCAGGTTCTTTCAACGCATTTTATGGCTCCACTCCTTTTGGACAATTTACCAGAAACCTGTCGAACAAATCTCAAAAGATGGTACTAGCGGATGCATTTGGGAATATTATTGATGATGTAGAATATACTGACAGCTCTCCCTGGCCGGTAGAAGCAGATGGGAATGGTTCCTATCTTGAGCTGGTCGATCTGAATGCAGACAACAGCCTGGCTTCAAACTGGAAGGCTTCAAACAGCCTGACCGGTATAGAGGATATAACATTAAACAGCTCCTCCGTTTATCCTGTACCGGCAGTATCAGATGTTTTTGTTTGTTGTAATTATGGTACTGTACTCACCTATGAAATTAACGACCTGCCCGGACGTACTATAATAAGCACTACTAATTTTAACTCAACTACAAACATCATTAATATTGACAATCTTACCCCTAATATCTATTTATTAAAATTACATTTCGATAACGGAAGAATTGAAGTAAAGAAAATAATAAAAAATTGATTAGAGTTTATTTTGATAAGAGTATATGTTATTGATTTACAGACTAAATTTTAGTTAGATATTTTTTAATCTATATAATGTCTATTGTTTCCGATCGTTTTCGGAATTTAAAAACGATTCCTAATCAACTATCTTTAGGATCCGAACTTTCAAATTCGTGTGTTTTATATCTCAATTTTGTTTATTTTATATTCCAACACTTTAATTCTATCATGAAAATGTTAGTCTTAAAATCAAAATACGAAGTATTTTTCTTATCCGTTTCTTATCCGCCTGATTAGTGGAAATTACCGACAAGTCGGAATGTCCCATCCGCGTTCTATTCTTAATTCCCGCTCGTCAATGTTTGGTATTGTTCATTTGTTAAATCTTTTACCATTTATCAAGTTGTTTAACCATTTTCTAAGAATTCAAAATATACTTAATTAGGATCATAAGTTAGTTGAAAATCACAAGCCTGAAAATTTATTATTCGTGCTTGTGATTTTTTACACAATAAAATCTGCCATGTATCCTCAAAATTACTCCAAATTTAATTAATTGTCCGTATCTTTGCACTCCCAAAAAGAAATTTTTAATTATAAGATATGAAGCAATTTAAACGTACAACCGTTACCTCCGCTTTACCCTATGCCAATGGACCGGTTCATATCGGTCACCTGGCCGGAGTCTATGTTCCAGCAGATATTTATGTACGCTACCTCCGCCTCAAAGGCGAAGAAGTACTCTTTATCGGCGGTTCCGACGAACACGGTGTGCCCATTACCATTAAAGCTAAAAAAGAAGGAGTTTCACCCCAGGATATCGTTGACAGGTATCATACTATTATTAAAAAATCATTCGAAGAATTCGGTATTACATTCGATATTTATTCCCGTACAACTTCTACAACCCATCGGGAACTGGCTTCTGAAATCTTCAGGACGATAAATGACAAAGGTGGTTTTATTGAAAAAACGAACGAACAATATTACGATGAACAGGCTCAACAATTCCTGGCCGACCGCTATATCACCGGTAAATGTCCTCATTGTGGCAATGAGAACGCCTATGGTGACCAGTGCGAAGCATGCGGAACTTCACTGAACGCAACCGATTTAATCAATCCTAAATCAGCAATCAGTGGTAATGTACCTGTAATGCGTGAAACCAAACACTGGTATTTACCCCTTGACAAAGACGAAGCATGGTTACGCAAATGGATACTCGAAGACCATAAAGAATGGAAAACGAATGTTTACGGACAATGCAAGAGCTGGCTCGATATGGGCCTGCAACCACGGGCTGTCAGCCGTGACCTGGACTGGGGAATCCCTGTCCCAGTTCCCGGTGCCGAAGGAAAAGTACTGTATGTCTGGTTTGATGCCCCTATCGGGTATATTTCAAACACCAAAGAACTTTGTGACAGCCAACCTGAAAAATACGGACCCTGGGAGAAATGGTGGAAGGATGAAGATACCCGTCTGATCCATTTCATAGGAAAAGATAATATCGTGTTTCACTGCATTATATTTCCAGCCATATTGAAAGCAGAAGGTTCGTATATTTTACCCGACAATGTGCCTGCTAACGAATTCCTTAATCTGGAAGGGGAAAAAATTTCAACTTCACGTAACTGGGCAGTATGGTTACACGAATACCTGGTAGATTTCCCCGGAAAACAGGATGTCCTGCGCTATGTATTGACAGCCAACGCTCCCGAAACAAAAGACAATGATTTTACCTGGAATGATTTCCAGGCTCGCAATAACAACGAATTAGTGGCAATCTTCGGTAATTTCATCAACCGCGCCATGGTTCTTACCCAAAAGTATTATGATGGGAAAGTACCTTCATTGGGCGTGTTGACCGATTACGATAAACAAACCCTCGAAGAATTTGTGAATGTCAAATCTAATGTAGAGAAACTGCTGAATAATTTCCGCTTCAGGGATGCTCAAAAAGAAGCCATGACCCTTGCACGCATAGGAAACAAATACCTGGCCGATACAGAGCCATGGAAAGTAGCTAAAATTGATATGAACCGTGTATCAACAATAATGCATCTCAGCTTACAGATTGCAGCGAACCTCGCCATCGCCTTTGAACCATTCCTGCCATTTACTTCTAAAAAGCTGCGCACTATGCTGGGCATGAAATCATTCAGTTGGCAGGATCTTGGCAAAATTGATTTACTTCAGGCAGGTGCACAACTCGAAACACCCGAATTACTCTTTGAGAAAATTGAAGACGAAGCCATGCAGGCACAGGTTCAGAAACTTCAGGATACTAAAATTGCGAACGAAACTGCCAACTATAAACCGGCTGTTGTGAAAGAAAATGTATCTTTCGACGATTTCCTCAAAATGGACATTCGTGTAGGAACAGTACTTGATTGTAAAAAGGTCCCAAAAGCCGACAAACTGTTGCAGTTCCGCATTGCCGACGGAATGGAGGAACGTACTATTCTGTCAGGAATTGCTCAACATTACCCGGATCCTAAAGAACTCATTGGTACACAGGTCTGCTTTATCGCCAACTTTGAGCCTCGTAAACTTCGTGGAGTCATGAGCGAAGGAATGATTCTTTCGGCTGAAAACTCAGACGGCACACTTGTACTGATCCAACCGAAAGCACCTGTAACAAATGGAGTGGAAGTGAAATGAGAAACACGTTCTGTGTTCAGTGTTCCGTGTTTCGTGTTTCGTGTTTCGTGTTTTGTTGAAAAATTAATTTAATTACATATTTAATATGCAAGCATCAAGTGGGTTATTCCGTTTGATGCTTTTATTTTTACTTGACTTACTGAAAGAATTATATTTAAATCAATCAAATTCAGGTTTATCACTAAAATTGAAAACTCAAGAGTTTTTAAAAGAAGAATCTAATAAGAATCGTAAGCTAATAATAAATGTCAGCTCACTTAAAACCTACCTCTTACTTCTTACCTCTTACTCCTTACTCCTTACCTATTACTCCTTACCTCTTACTCCTTACCTCTTACTCCTTAACTCTTACTCCTTAACTCCTACTCCTTACCTCTTACTCCTTACTCCTTACCTCTTACTCCTTACTCCTTAACTCTTACTTACTCCTTAACTCCTACTCCTTACCTCTTACTCCTTACTCCTTACCTCTTACTCCTCAACTACCCACTACAGACTACCGACTACCGACTACCGACAACATTAAGTTTTGTTTAACTTCCGCTTATGATACCTTAATTGATCTTTTAATACATTTTATATTCTTAAATAAATCGGATATTTAATTAATATAATCATAACAAAACCAAATATTTTACGTTAATTTGTATCACGTTAAAATTTAACTCTAATCTATGTGAAATACTATAAGCTCCTTCTTAATATTTCCATCCTGACTCTCCTTTTATCCTGCCAATCACAAGAGAACAAAGAAGCCCCCACCTACACAGTCAAGTATTCTGATTTTGAGGACTTTCTCACAATCGACGGATATGTCGAACCTGTCCAGACAATTTCAATTAGTTGTCCCCGGGAAGCAGATGGGATAGTTACCTTTCTTATTAAAGATGGCACTTATGCAAACCAGGGAGATGTGGTGTGCACTATTGAGGATAAAGAAGTCAAAAAAAGATATGATGAAGCAGTTGTAAATTTAGAAACTGCCAATGCCGGGTTAAACAAAAGTAAAGCCGACCTGGATCTTCAGTATGCCCTGTTGGAAGCTCAGGTAAAAAACAATGCTGCCGAAACAGATATAGCTGATTTAGATTCATTGCAATTAAAATACCTGTCACCAAACCAACAGAAAATCAAGAAACTTGAACTTGAAAAAGTGGCTATCGAAAAGCATAAACTTGAAAAGAAGCTTAAATCACTTGCTATCATTAATCAATCAGAAATAAAAAAATCAGAATTTGAAATTCAACGATTAACAAGCTTAATCCAAAGTTCAAAAGAACAATTGGATGGATTAGTTTTAAAAGCTCCACATAAAGGAATGATTTACAGGGCTACATATTACACAGGCTCTAAGGTTAAAGAAGGTGATAATGTCTGGAATAATATGCCGGTGGTAACACTTCCTGATTTAACAAAGATGAAAGTAAAGATTTTTGCTTCCGAAGCGAACTATAAACGTATCAATATCAACGATGTTGTAGAATTAACTTTTGATGCCATGCCAAAGAATAAGGCCTGGGGCAAAATACTCTCAAAATCACCTGTCGGACAACCTATAAAAGAGAATTCCAAAATAAAAACATTTGAAATAGAATCCACTATCGACAGTTCACTTGTCATCCCCGGACCTGGGTTGTCAGCAAATTGCAAAGTAATCATAAAGCAAATCAAAAATGTACTGGCAATTCCTGTGATTGCCATCTTTGAAAAAGATTCTTTGAAAGTAGTCTATGTAAAGAAAACCGGAAAATATGAAATGCGCCAGGTGATTAGCGGAGCCACATCCCCAAAAAACTCAGTTATTACTTCCGGAATCCATGTGAATGAACAGATTTCATTGCTGGAACCGAAATCTACAATGATTGAAAAGAAAACATGGATTGGCAAACCAATAAAAAAAAGTACAAGAATATCAACTAAAAATCACATCAAAGAACCTTAATTTTATATTCATGAGAAAGTATCATTCAGAAATCATTTGCAAATTAAGTTTGCTGTTTTTGTTTATAAATTTCGTATGTGCATGTAACCGTGAACCGGTTAAAGAAGTTCCGGTAGGTAAAGTTGTCAGAGGTACATTTTATCTTGATATTTATGAAGAGGGTGAAATTGAAGCTACACGTTCAACCAATATAACTTCTCCAAATATTTCATGGAGATATGGAACAATGAAAATAACCCAGATTGTAAAAGATGGAAAAGAAGTTAAGACAGGAGATACTCTGTTGGTTTTTGACCCTTCGGAAGTGAAGAAGGGAGTTGTTGAAGCCGAGGCCCGCCTGGGAATGAACAGAGCAGAACTTGAAGAATTGCAGGCACAGCAGGAATCCGATCTGGAAGAATTAAAAGCTGATTACGAAATCGCCCGGATTTCACAGGAAATATCAAAAATCAAATTTGAATCGGCTGGATACGAAGCGAACATCAAGAAAAAAGAGATTCAGTTAAATCTGGAGAAAGCAAATATTGCACTTGACAGAGCCGATGAACAAATTAAAAACCGGATTAAAATTCAGAGAGAAGAATTAAAACAGAAAAAACTTTCCATCGACCAGGATGTGGCAAGGCTGACTGAAGCCAATGAAACACTAAAAAAACTATTTTTAGTATCTCCTTCACCCGGGATTGCTATTCTGAACATAAGCTGGAGCAGTGGGAATAAATTTCAGGTGGGTGATCAATGCTGGGCAGGATTCCCTTTGATTCAGTTACCCGATTTGTCTTCATTAAAGGCAACTGTAAAAATCAATGAAGTCGACATTTCAAAAATCAGCAAAGGGTTGAATGTTGAAATTAAACCTGATGCTTTTTCAACCAGCATTTACAAAGGTGAAGTCAGTACTGTAGCCAATTTAGCTGTAAACAAAGATGAAAAATCAAAAATAAAGGTTTTCCCTGTCGAAATCCAATTAAAAGGAACAGACAAAAAATTACTTCCCGGATTGACTGTAAGTTGCCGTATCATCATCGGAAAAATAAAAAATGCTATTTTTATACCACTTGATGCATTGCATCCTGAAGGTGCCTTCAACTACGTTTATAAGAAGACAACGAAAGGTTTCGAAAAAACATTAGTTGAAACAGGTGCAAGCAATTCTGATTATATCGTTATTACAAAAGGATTAAATGAATCGGATAAAGTAGCTATGGCCGATCCTTTTAAAGATGATAAAAAACCAAAGATCCCTAATGATAAACAATTATGAAAAAAAGAAATCTTTTCAACATACTTGTGTTGTGGTATGCCTTGTTTTTCGTTGTTTCGTGTAGCAGCAACACAAAAAAAGAAAGGAATGCTGTGAATGATAACAGTGGGCATAAAATTATTGAAACAGGTGACTTGTCGGCCATTGATACCCGTTCGTTTATATTGCCCCGGTTTGGCAATTACTGGTATCAAATGAAGATCATAGGGATTCTGAAACATGGCTCAATAGTAAAAGCGGGCGATTCAATTATACGGCTTGACCCTTCGGAAATAAAGAAATTTATTATTGACAGGGAGAGTGATCTGGAAACACAATTAGCAGTCATCCAAAAGCTGAAAGTTACTCAGGAAAACAAACAACAGGAATTAAATTCAAATTTAAGAAATGAAACAGCTTCCTTCGATCTTCAAAAATTAGAACTGGAATCGTCACGGTTTGAATCGGAACGGATTCGGAAAATAAAGGGACTTGAATTTAAACAGGCAGAAATAACGCTGGCAAAAATAAAACGATTAGCAGAATTAAATAAAAAAATAGCGTTCAATGAACTTAAAATTGAACTAATTAAGGCGAAACAATTAAAGGACGCAATTAAAGAAGCATATGCCATGTTACCATTACTCACGATCAGGACTCCGATTTCAGGTATATTTCAAATTGGAATAAACAGACGAAACGGCGAGATGATTAAGCTTGGCGATGACATTTATCAGGGGAGTAATATGGGGAACGTTCCTAACCTTACCTGGATGAAAGCAAATACTACTATAAGCGAAAATGATTTTATAAGAATACGAAACGGTCAAAAAGTATTGGTCAGATTAGATGCAATGCCTAAAGTAAGTTTTAAGGGAGAAGTGATTTTTATCGGGAAACTATGCCACTTAAAAGACGAGAAATCACGTCAAAAAGTGTTTGATGTAGAAGTAAGGATATTGAAATCAGATGTGAGATTAAAACCAGGAATGACAGTTAGTTGTGAATTTATATAAAAGAAGAGATCATGCAGTACGAAGAAAATATCCGGTTAGCATTCCATGGGTTAGTGGATCATAAATTTCGCTCTTTCCTTACCATGTTGGGAATTATCTTCGGAGTGGCATCAGTCATTACGATGCTTTCCATTGGTGAAGGAGCAAAGCGTGCAGCCATAGCTAAATACCAGGATTTAGGAGTCAATAATATTATCATACGCGAAAAGAAACTGTCCGATCAGGAGTTGGAAGAAGTCAGGGCGAAATTTTCACAGGGTTTATCCATTCAGGATGCTACTATGATTAAAGAAATTGTGCCGGGTGTTGTACGGACAGCTTCGCAGGCTGAAATAAGTTCAGAGGCAAAATATTCAGATAAATCAACAAAATCTACCATCATTGGGATTACTCCTGATTACGTAGAAATGCTGAATTATAAAACGGCAAAAGGAAACTTTATTACAAATGACCACTACAAACGTAATTTAAAAGTATGTGTATTAGGCGCAGGTATTGCAGCCACTTTATTCCGGAACGAAGATCCTGTAGGTAAATTTATAAAAATAGAAGATCAATGGATGGAAGTTGTAGGGGTATTAAAATCAAAAACTCTTTTTACTGAAACAGTAGGTGAATTAGCTGCCAGGGATTTGAATACGGATATCTATGTTCCTTTGACAACATTTTTAAAACGGTTTACGCGTGAGAATATATTATCAAGCGAGATCCAGCAAATCACAGTTCAGGTTGATAATTCTGACCGCTTAGTCGAGACTTCACAATTAATAGATGCCATCCTGCAACGGCATCATTTCAACAATACTGATTATAATATTGTGATCCCTTTCGAATTGCTTCGACAGGAAGAAAAAGAAAGACAGATATACAACATGCTCCTGGGAGCAATTGCGGCAATATCTTTATTAGTAGGCGGGATTGGAATTATGAATATTATGCTGGCTACTGTTATGGAACGCACCCGCGAAATAGGAATACGAAGAGCAATAGGCGCACGTAAATCGGACATCATGAGTCAGTTTGTTTCCGAAGCTGTTGCCATCAGTATTACAGGTGGCATCATTGGTGTTGTGCTTGGAGTCACTCTGTCATTATCTGTTTCATGGTTTACCAATGTTGAAACTTTTATCCGTTTATATTCTATACTTATCGCCTTTGGATTTTCCGTCCTGGTTGGCATAGCCTTCGGCTATCTGCCGGCTAAAAATGCAGCTAATTTAAAACCTGTCGATTCAATACGATATGAATAAGAAGTTTATAGTTTATAGAAATTAGTCGGTAGTTTGTAGTTTTATTTAATAATATAATAGGTAACCAAGCATTAAACAAATAAAGCATAATTCCAAAACGCGGAATACAGAACACGAAACAAATTAATCAGTCAACCAATATAGAATCATCAACCCGAAACACGGAACACGGAACGCGGAACAAAATAACCAATCAACCAATTAACTAATCAACTAATCAACCAGATTAGAATAATTAACCCGAAACGCTGAACACGGAACAAATTAACCAGTCAACCAATATAGAATCATCAACCCGAAACGCGGAACGCGGAACAAATTAAAAAAGATATGCTAATAGAAATTAAGAACTTATATAAAAACTATGTCATGGAGGATGTTGAAGTACCTGCTTTGATTGACATCAACCTTCAGATCATGAAAAACGAATACCTTGCCATCATGGGTCCTTCAGGTTCCGGGAAATCAACATTGATGAATATATTAGGCTGCCTGGATACTCCAACAACAGGACAATACCTGTTCAACAAGATTGATGTAAGTAGTTTGACAGATGATGAATTATCCATCATGCGTAACAAGGAAATTGGATTTATATTTCAAAATTTCAATTTACTTCCCCGTTTGAATGCACTTCAGAATGTAGAATTACCAATGATTTATGCAGGTATTAAAAAAGAGGAAAGAAGAGTACGTGCATTAGAAGCATTGGAACATGTTGGATTATCCGAACGTCTGCTCCACAAATCAAGCGAAATGAGCGGGGGACAACGACAAAGAGTGGCAATTGCCAGGGCATTGGTTTCAAAGCCCGGCATACTTTTGGCTGACGAACCCACCGGCGCTCTTGATTCAAAAACAGGAGAAGAAATCATGTTGCTATTTAAAGAGTTACACGCTGATGGAAATACAATAATAGTGATCACTCATGAAAAGGAAATTGCGGAACATGCCAAAAGGACCATTTTTATTAAAGACGGATTAATTCATTCCGACCAACTAAATAAAGACAGAAAAGTATCTCTTCTAACAAACTTACAATAAGACAAATATAAAAAGAAATTGTCAATATGAAAAAATTAATTCTGTTAACCTTGATTTTATTCATTTACAGCTTTTCTTCAGAATCTGAAACATATAACCTCGATTTGCAAAAAAGCATTGAAATAGCGAAATCGAAAAGTTTTACGATGTTGAGTCTGATTCAGGATTTTAAAATTGCAGAATACAATCTTAAATCTGCAACCAGTAAATTGAAAACGCATATCAATTTAAACTTTGTTTCCCCACAATATACCGAAACAGTCAACCAGTTCCAGGACAGTACAGGAATATCGTTCTATCCTGTCAAACAGTTAAACTATTCGGGGAATATTAATGTCAATCAACCCTTACCTACTGATGGATATGTTTATATGAATTCAGGATTAGCAAATTATGATGATTTTAATGCAAGAATACGTTCTACTTTTCTTAATACCCGTATAGGGGTAGATCAACCTATCAGTTCTTTTTACGGTTACAATAACATAAAATCGTCTCTTAAACAGGCTGAACTTGCTTATGAACAATCGAAAAAAGGATTAAAGAGGGAAGAGTTAGACCTTGTATATCAGGTAAGCAGTTCGTTTTACCAATTATTATCGGATCAAAAGGGATCTGAAATTGCCCGTCTCGACTATGACAGACAAAAAGATGCATATGACATTGCCCAGAATAAATATAAAGCAGGACTGATTAAGGAAGTCGAATCCTTACAAATGGAAGTTGATCTGGCTGAAGCACAAAATAATTATGATCTCTCTATTGTGAATCAGAATTCCTCCCAGAACTCTTTTAAGGAATTAATTGGAATAAAACTAAACGATAGTGTATCCATCAGCAGCAAATTCAACTATGAAGTAGTCATTGTTGATCCGGATGAAGCAGTTAGATTTGCCCTTCAAAACAGATTGGAAATAAGGGAACAGGAAATACAAATAGAGCTGACTAAACTTTCCATCAAAAGACAAAAGTCTGCAGGAATGATTCAGGGTGATTTAACAGCTTACTATGAAAAAATTGGTTATAGTAGTCAGGATATTGATACTAAAATTACGACCGCTGTACAAAATTCATATACAAACTATTTAAATCGGCCACAAAATTTCGGAATTGGATTCAACATTTCAGTTCCACTTCTCGACTGGGGAGAAAACAGAGCATTAGTGAAAGCTGCAGAGTCAAGATTAAAACAAAATCAGCTTCAGAAAGAAGTAGTTGAACGGGGTATTGAAAGAGAAGTCCGCAATCTGGTTGGCGATTTAAACAGCAGTTTGAAACGACTCCAGTTACTTGAAAAAAATGTTTCTGTTGCCGAAAAAAGTTTTGATATAACCCATCAACGTTTTTTGGATGGCGATATTGACAGTCAGTCGTTGGCTTTGGAAAGAATCCGCTTAAATACTGCCTACACTTCACATTTAAGAGCTTATATAAATTATCAGCTATTATTAGCTGATCTTATGCGTAAAACATTTTATGATTTTCAAAAGAAAGAACTTATTAAATAAAGTCCGGTAAGAACAAAACAATTGTTCTGATGTTTTTCCAGTTAAAATGGCCTATATTAATTCATTATTCTGAAATTTTTATTTAATTTAATACGGATTTGTATTTTTGATAGTATATTTGCAATCTTAATATACGAATGTATGAATGTTGAAGAACTTCGTGAATATTGTCTGAGTTTGAAAGGTACAACCGAATGTTTTCCTTTTGACGATCTGACACTGGTACTCAAAGTTCAGGGAAAAATGTTCGCTCTGATACCTTTGTCTACAACTGAAACAAGTATATCCCTTAAATGTGACCCGGAATTGGCAATTACGTTACGTGAGGAATATGAAGCAGTTGTACCCGCCTATCATTTTAATAAAAAGCACTGGAATACAGTGTATATTGACAACCACCTTACCCGAAAGCTGATCTGCGAATGGATCGAACATTCGTACAATCTTGTAGTTGCAGGATTGCCTTTGAAACTACGTCAGAAGCTTTTTTAAATTAAAAGAAAACTTATTAATTAATACTTACTATCCTGATTTATTGAGAAAACAATATTCAACCAATGTTTGGGAGGACAGAATTCCGATTCGGTCTCTCTTTTGTTTGATCTCCTCTGATACATGACAGAGTCGGAATTCTGTCCTCCCGGTCCCTGCAATAAAAGCCTGATTTAAAAGTAACTGTAAAGTTCCTGATTTAATGACAAACACTGTTCTACTGATGTCCGGGGGAACAGAATTCCGATTCTGTCTCTTTTGTGTGATCTCCGCGAATACATGACAGAGTCGGAACTCTGTCCTCCCGGTCCCTGCATTATATATTTGATTGTTACGGAACAGTATAGTTCTTTATTTATTGAGGAAAACACTGTTCTACTGATACGCGGGGGGGGGACAGAATTCCGATTCTGTCTTTTTTGTGTGATCTCCGCTGATAAATGACAGAGTCGGAACTCTGTCCTCCCGGTCCCTGCAATAAAAACCTGATTTAAAAGTAACTGTAAAGTTCCTGATGTATTGACAAACACTCTTCTACTGATGTCCGGGGGGACAGAATTCCGATTCTGTCTCTTTTGTGTGATCTCCGCTTATAAATGACAGAGTCGGAACTCTGTCCTCCCGGTCTTAACGTTAATAATTTGATTTAAAATGAACTGTAAGCATGCCAAATCCACCGTATTTCATATAATATAAAATTGCCTGACCTTTGCCATAAAAAAGTTATGTTCAGTTTGAATGAAGGCAATCGTTATGT
>Ga0302269_1000328_pt1 | contig 29607 bp, 42 predicted proteins | sample III_Bog_E2_2_FD_194560 | JGI IMG/M metagenome (GOLD analysis project Ga0302269, IMG submission 194560) | Peat permafrost microbial communities from Stordalen Mire near Abisko, Sweden - III_Bog_E2_2 | ecosystem: Environmental > Terrestrial > Soil > Wetlands > Peat | place: Sweden: Abisko...
AGTGATGTGCTTGTTCATACCCCCAACCCTATCCAGCCGAATAGCTCTTGCAAGGGTGGCCAAGCGGCTAGGGTGTTGGCATCATGCCCCGGTAGAATGTAGGCTGCGGACCAGCCAATGACAATTCACCATTTACAGGTAAGTCCACCTGGCCACGTGTATAAATGATGGACGACAGAGGTTTGAATCCTCTCCGGGGCTCTATTAAGGAAACGCCGATGACCCTTCCCGACTTTGTTCCATTCCAGTCCATCCCGCGCCTCTCCCGGCGTGTCGTCATCACCGAGAAGCTGGACGGCACCAATGGATGCGTCTGGATCAGCGAGGATCTATCCACGGTCCATGCTGGCTCCCGCAATCGCTGGATCACCAAGCAGGAGGATAACTACGGCTTTGCCAAGTGGGTGGAGGAGCATGCCGATGAATTGAAGGGCTTAGGCGCAGGCTTCCACTATGGCGAGTGGTGGGGCCAGGGCATCCAGCGCCGGTATGACCTGACAGAGAAGCGCTGGTCGCTGTTCAACGTCAGCCGATGGGGACTGACGCGGCCCGCGTGCTGCCATGTGGTACCGGCATTGTACGATGGAGACTTCAAGACTGATGCCGTGGACAATGCGTTGCAGGAACTCAGCGTTGATGGCAGTCGTGCAGCGCCTGGCTTCGCGAACCCTGAAGGCGTGGTGGTCTGGCACGAGAACAGCAACCACCTGTACAAGAAGACCATTGGCGACGATGGGCACAAGAAGCAGCGGGGCGTAGGATGACCCTCCCCGAACTTCTATCCCGATATGAGATCAGCGTCAACAAGGCCGCCAAGCTTTTGGGGATGGATCGGGCCAACATGCTGAAATGCCTGCTCCCCGAAAGCAATGAGCTGCACCGCCGCATGTCTGACACGGCGCTTCTCAAGCTGGAGAGCCTGCTGGAGCAGCGCAGAATGTCTCTTGACACCCCACCGGCTGCACTATACACTCAGCCCAAGTAACCAACTGGTCCGCGTGACCAAGGAGCCACTATGATCTACAACCCCACTCCCGCTGCTTGGCTCAAGGAGCACGGTCCTCGTGCCTGCTCTGATGGCGTGACATTCGCCATGAAGCACAAGACCATGGCCGATGTCTGGAAGCATTGCCAGCGTGCAGACTGGATGCTCTGGATCTGCCGTGCGCAGCAGATCGAGCTGGATGCCAAGGCGGCCCGCCTGTTCGCCTGCTACTGTGTGCGCAGGACGCCCATTGGTCGTGGCAAGGTCGTGTGGGACTTGCTGACTGATGAGCGCAGCAGGAATGCGGTGATCGTGGCGGAGAAGTTTGCCAAAGGAAAGGCGACCACTGAGGAATTGCAGAAAGCGCGGATCGCCGCCTACGCCGCCTACGCCGCCGCCGACGCCGCCTACGCCGCCTACGCCGCCGACGCCGCCTACGCCGCCGCCTACGCCGCCGCCTACGCCACCGCCGCCGCCACCGCCGCCACCGCCGCCGCCGCCGACGACGCCGCTCGCCTAAAGGCGAGCGCCTTCCAGGCTGACCGCCTGCGCAAGGTCATTCCCAGCCCATTTCTGGCGAAGGGGAAGCCATGCGCATGATGCTGATGCTGTTACCGTTGCTGGCCATGTCGGCTGCGCTCTCAGCAGAGCCGACCTACGAGCTGCATCAGACCTTCACCATCCCTGCCGGTGGCTGGATTCGCACCAACCCCGGCGCGACCATCCCCATCTATGAGTGCGACCCGCACGCCCTGGACGAAGTGACCGGGCGCACCGACTCCTATATCGTTCTCCCCAGTGGCCTTGGCATCTTCCTGTCCAGCAGCCGGGATGGCTTCTACTACTGGCAAATATCCCGTTCGCTCCAGGCGCAGCTGCCTGACCGGCATGACCTGGCTGCATTGGTCGGGGATGGAGCGCCTGATGCGCTGATTCGGGAGCTGAAGGCGGGGGTGACGCCATGACCATCAATGGCTACTCGCGGGAATTATACGAGCACCACTCCACCCAGCTCCGCCATCAGGAGGCCGACCTGCGTGCCCTGGACATGCTGCTGGCCGCCAACGAGCATCGCCTGAAGGCCGCGAATCAGGTCATCCAGGAGCAGCGGGAGGCCCTGATGGCAGCCAATGCCTGGATCGTGGTCCTGCCGCTGGCTGGCTTTGTCGCCGGGGTGTGCGGCACGGTGCTGTGCAGGAGCTGGCTGTAATGGAACCTGACACGATGTTCGAGCAGTGGATATATGACCTGCTGGAATCTCAAGAAGTTCCGCCGCAAATTACCGACACCGAAGACTACGGTCAAGACAGTCTTGACAAAGATTGCTAGACGATAGCCTATGCCCATGTCATTCAAGCCAGAGATCGGATTCAAGGCCGGCCATCTTACCGTAATGGCGGTGAGGCCTGGAAGGACGCGCGGTTTCATTGCGACATGCAGGTGTGAATGCGGTAATGTCATTGAGATTGGCGCCTCCCACATCGAGCCTAACGGCAAGGCAAGGGGAACATGTAAGGCATCTGAGCACACAACCGATCGACGAACGCTACATCCGCTTTATGGTATCTGGCGCGGGATGATCAGCCGATGCTACAACCACGGCGATAAGGACCACAAGAATTACGGCGCTAAGGGTGTCCGTGTCTGTGCGGAATGGTTCGCGTCACCATGGCCTTTCTTCGCTTATATGCCAGAAAGGCCATCGATGGACCACACAATCGATCGCATTGATGCTGCTGGCGACTATAAGCCCGGGAATGTTAGATGGGCAACGGCAACAGAACAGGCGAACAATAAGCGCCGCACCAACTGGTTGCCGTCTAATGGAGAAGATGTATCGCCAACCGTCTTCTGGGAGAGGCATGGATGTGGCTCAGTGGAATATAAGACCTTCCTTTACCGATTAAGAAGCGGCTGGGACCTAGCCGCCGCATGCTCACCATCAACCATACCGAGGAAATAACATGGCCTTCATCAAAGCAACGCGGAATAAAGCAAAACTCAAACTAGCCATAAGTGGTCCTAGTGGATCGGGTAAGACCTTCAGCGCCCTACGCCTGGCACACGGCCTTACCAGCAAGGTGGCATACATCGACACCGAGAACAGCAGCGCCTCGCTCTACAGCGACCGCTTCTCATTCGATGTGCTGGATATCGCCCCGCCATTCACGCATGACAAGTTCATCACGGCCATCAACGATGCCGTAGCCGGTGGCTATGAGTGCGTGGTGATCGACAGCGCCAGCCACTTCTGGGAAGGGATTCTGGAGTACAAGAACAAGCTCGATGCCCGTGGCGGCAACAGCTACACGAACTGGAATGAGGCCGGCGCCAAGTTCAAGACCATCCTCGATGCGGTGCTCCAGTCGCCCCTGCATGTGATCTGCTGCCTGCGCAGCAAGATGGACCATGTGCAGGAGAAGGACGACCGCGGCAAGACCACTATCCGCAAGGTCGGCCTGGCGCCCATCATGCGTGATGGCATCGAATACGAGTTCACCACGGTATTTGACGTGGACATGGCGCACAACGCCAAGACCAGCAAGGATCGTACTGGGCTATTTGGCGATACCATCTTCCAGGTCAGCGAGGATACCGGCAAGACCTTGCTCGCCTGGATGGAGAGCGGTGCTGCTCCTGCTGTCGCCGTTCCACCGACCATCGCTGGCAGCAATCCCGAGATCGCCCGGCCGACCAATGCCGTGTGGACGAAGGAGCAGAAGGACGAAGCCGGTGCCTACCGTGCGGATATCCAGCGCTTCCCCGGTGGCGAGGAACGCTTCTCCAAACTGTGGTCTGGCATGAAGCAGGATCCGCCTGCGCTGGTCATCGATGCACTGGCTACGCTGAAGCGTAACCTCGAAGACATGAATGCACCCGCTGAAGGAGATACCCCGTGACCATCATGCGCCTCACTTTCGCTGGAACCATCACCAAGGCCGAGCCCAAGATGGCCGGCGACAAGCCCATCGTGGAGGTGAGCCTGTGCAAGAAGCACAAGAGCAAGGGCGAAGACACCTTCACCTGGATCCGGGTGACGATCTGGCAACCCGCTGAGTTCCAGGTCGCCAAGCTCGTAAAGGGCAACTTCATCGCCGGCCAGGGCGACGTGCAGCTCCGCTCCTACGAGCACAACGGGGAGAAGCGATCATCGCTGGAGGTGCGCTGCACGAGCTTCGATGTGGAGGTGGCTGCGCAGGAGGTGAGAGGGGAGACGGCCCAAGCACCTGCTGCCAAGCCATCACAGCCGGCGTATACGGCTCCGGTGTCTGATTCAGAACCGCCCTTTAATCGCAGTGAGCTGGAGGCCATGCCGTGAACGAAGACAACACATTTATCAAGGGTGCCGCTGTAGTCGTGGCAATCTTGGTTACGATCGGTCTCTTTGTCGCTGTCTGCATGTTAGTCATGCCACAATACAACGTGTGGCAGCAGGAGAAGGAGGGGCAGGCGGCGTTCGCCAAGGCCGAGAGCACGCGCAAGATCACCGTCCTTGAGGCTCAGGCCCACATGGATAGCGCCAAGTTGCTGGCGGATGCTGAGGTGATCAGGGCCGAGGGTGTTGCCAAGGCCAATAAGATCATCGGTGGCAGCCTGGAGGGAAATGAGGCATACCTGCGCTACCTGTGGATCCAGGCGCTGGAGAATAAGCAGAATGAAGTGATCTACGTGCCGACTGAAGCCAATATCCCGATCATGGAAGCCGGGAAGCGCAAGTGATCAAACTGCGCCTCCCCCTCTGCTGCCCCCTGAACGCCATGTACCGTGCCCTGCCATTCCAGGTCAAGCTGAAGACCGGCAAGAGCATTACCAAAGCGCACAACGTGCTCTCCAAGCGGGCACGCATCAAGCGTGATGAGATCACGGCATGCATCTGGCAGCAGCTTGGTGGCAGGCCGCAGCCGATGACAGGTGATGTCAGCGTCCAGGTGATGGTGACTCCTAGGGACAGGAGGACGCCAGACGTAGACGCGTTTACCAAGCACCTGTTGGACATCCTGGCCCATGCGGGGGTCTATGCCAATGACCGGCAGGTGGTGCGCAAGGTCGTTGAACGCACGCCACAGCCTGAGTTCCCTGGACGGATGGACGTAGAGATATGGGAGATTACATGAACCTCGACCCCATCGCCCTCAAACTCCTGGCCTCCAAGATGCGCTCTGTCCTCCAGGAGTTTGAAGCCCTGCTGCATGAGGAGCCCGTTGTGGAGCATCCATCGTTTGAACCACTGCCAGCCATCCCGGCAAACCAGGCCGTGGACGTGACCAAGCCTGGGGCGTATGCCTACGTGCGGTTGACAGAGGAGTACAAGCAGCTGACGGCGATTATCGGGAATGGGAAGATCCGGGGGGAAGGGGATTGGGCGCCGTGGGCGAGGTTGGTCAAGGAGTGGGGATGGAAGAACATCATCGAAGCGGCTAAGCGCACAGAGCCGAGTAAGCGATGGTCTACGGATGTCGAGCAGGTGATGGTGGATAGGAAGCGCAGTAAGCAGAGCGCGTATGCCTAGACCCATCACCAATCACAGCCCACGTGCTGCGCGCAAACGTCTACGCCAGAATAGAGCCTATAAGCTCAAGCACCCCATGCGCTGGACACTTGACATACCATCACTCAGGCCGTGGAAGACCGGACGACCAATCACCAAGAACACCCCCCGCGCCAGATACCAGCGGGAATGGAAGAGGAGGCAGTATGCCAAACATCGGACACCGATCATCCGCAGGACAGAAGCGCACGACCCCCGAGCATCGCCGGGTGAGTGACGATCTCCTGACCGCCGTGTTCTCCGTCATGGGAAAGCGCGGGCTGAGCAATAAGAAGCTGGCTGCGGAGATTGGCATCAGCCATGGATCTATTGCCAATTGGCTCAGCCGGGAGAGCCCTATCAGCCCGGCATGGGTTGAGGCCGTACAGACCTGGCTGGAGAAACAAGCATGCTGACCGAGGCCCAGATTATCGCCAAGCTCAAGGATACGGGTGTGACCGCCTCATATCTGATGCAGCACCTGGGTCTCACGCACATGAAGGCCACGGCCACTGGGACCACTACCATCTTTCAGCGAGGGCGCCCCAGTGCCACAACCTGGCCATGGCCGCGATCTTTGGGCTGGCAGTGGATATCCTGCGCCCTACACATACGCGCATCCATTTGGGAGGCGGGATGTCTGCCAACCCCGATGATCCGCTGCTCAAATTCAAGGCCAGATTCGGCAGGCTGGCCCACTCTGTCTACACCCAGGAAATCCCATGACTGCCACATCCCTCGCTGAATCCATCATCCAGACATTGAAGCAACTGGAGGAAGGAATGGACGCGGAGAAGAACAAGCTGCGCCGGGATGGCATTCGGGCGAGCCTGGACGTTGTCCGGTCGAACCTCCTGAACTTCCTGCTGAGTGCCCCACCGGCTCCGCCATCCCCTCCGGTGCCCCGGGCACAGGCGTTGGCCCAGCAGGCTCCGCAGCAGCAGCAGGCCGACCAGGAGACGCCAGTACAGGCTTTTGAGCGCCAGCAGGCTGCCCCGCACAATCCAGCTCCGATGGCCCCAGTGAGGCAGGAATTGCCCGTGCTATGGACCAGGGCTCTCAGGGCGGGCGCCAATGCGGTATCGCATCTGATCGATCAGATGCGGGCACAGCAGAACGACGCTGACGCCGAGAAGTTGGCCGAGGTCGCCACGGCCTGGATGGCGGATGGCCGACTGAAGCCGCCAGTGCAGGACGTTGATGAGATTCCCGATAGCGGACTACGGACAGACAGCTCACCCGGGACCTAAAGGACAACCCATGTCAGAATACCTCGTTTACAAAGTACCCAACACCACCCGGTACTCCATATTCCCCACCACCATGATCAAGGTGTTCCTCAGCGATGAGGGGCTGCACGTTCAGGGCGAGAGCCAGCGGGATGCCGTCAAGTACACGGACCTGATGGTCTTCCCGTCCTTCAAGGAAGCCATGGCAGCCATCAAGGAGATGCAGGAGAAGGCCAAGCCGAAGGTGGTGCAACTTGGGGCATGACCTCGTATTCAGGCAGTCTCCCGTTGGATACGATTGGGACGAGTTCCACCGAGACGGGCGAGGCTGTCAATGGCCAGCCGAGTATATGGTGCGCCATGCGACCGTGCATGCCCGCAAGAATCCAGGACGCCATTCCCTGGACATCGGCGCTGGCGGTGGTGCCCACGTGCGCATGCTCCTGGAAATGAGGTACTACGTGGCCGCCATGGAGCCCTCGTGGCCTGCCTGCCAGCTACTGAGCGAGCGGTACAATGACAATCCCCGTGTGCGGATTGTCCACGCGGAGGTCAACGATGCACTTTTGCCATCGATGTATGACCTCATCATCGATAATGTCTCTCTCACGCATGTCGAGCATCCCAACTGGGACAAAATACTGAGCTGGCTGAGGCCGGGTGGCGTCATACTGACGGCGCAGTTCGGCATACGCCATGAATCACTGCCGGACTCCTGGTGCCATCTGCCGATGCTGTGTGATCGGTATGGCTTCCAGAGCCTGGAGTATGTTCGGCATGTGCGAAACAAATGGCCGGATGATGGCAAGAAGATGGAATTTACCATCGGCGTCAGCCGCTACGTCAACGAACCAAGGAAACCAAGGAAGTGCTGACATGGGCCATCCCTCCAAACATATCCCTGCTTTTGGCCAACTCCACGGCGCCAACAAGATCGAGGACTATTCCGAGTTCGTGGACACCGATCACGAGACCCCTGCGCTGCTGGTGAAGGGACTGCACGATCTGTACATGATCTGGAAGAACGCCGGGCGGATCATCACCGACAAGTTCACGATCAAGTATGCAGCAGGCATGTCGCCAGATTCCAGGCTCTACTACAGGGACTCGCGTCTGCCGCCAACCTTCAAACTGGGTGGCAAGGATGTGGAATATGATTTTTTCTTTTGGATTCATGAGCTGGTAGAGACCCAGTTCGCCTACTCCGTTGGTAGACTCAAGGACTCAATCCTGATCGACCAGGCAGACCTGCGGAATAAGAGCGAGAACATTACGCCATTGGCAGGGGTCAATTACGCCGTTGCACATCAACTGGCGGAAACGATTGAGAATGCCGTTGTGCGCGGCATGGGCATCGATCTGGCTGAGTACGTGTCCGAGTGTGATAAGTGGATCAATTGGCTGAGCGAGCAGCCGCTGATCAAGAGCCCGGTTGGCCTGTCCCTGTATCCCATCGAGGACTCGGGCGACCTGGACCTCATGCATGAGATTGTCGCTACCGGTGGACCGGAGAGCGAGTTTGCTTTACCGCCTGGAGTTCGCGGTGGCGAGTCCGGGCATCCATTCAATGAGTGAGGAACCTATGATCGACACCAACGAATCCGAGAAGCCCGAGAGCGTGCCCTACAACATATTCCCATTGGGGATCATGCTTGACAAGAACATGATCCTCGTGGGTGTACCCGCCAGCGATTGTGCCTGCCAGGACGACATCGATGCGCATGTGAAGAAGGCGCAGGATTGGCTGAAGGAGATGTACGACCGGACCCACGGTCTGGACCAGCGCCTTAAGGCGATTGGGGCAATGCGGCTTCCGGGTCAGGGAAGCACTCCAGGATCTCGTGTAGCCGCAGACCCTGCTCCATCATCCCCGCAATCATCCGGATCTTCGGCGGCAGATGCGCCAGTCGCTGGTCAGCCCGCCACTCCGGAATGACCGGTGCGTCCCTGAGATCACGGAGGATCTGTATGTCGAAAGAGTCGGTTCTCATTGAAGCGGCAGAGCGCCAGCGGGTGCCGATTGAGGTGACGCTGCTGCGGCCTTTTGTTTGGAAGCGCTGGCAAGTGGCCGCGCTGGGAAGCGTTGGTTGGGCTGCTTCGGAGGGGATTCAGGCGCACCAGCTTTCTGCGTATCTGGCGCCTTCTTCTCCTGGGCAACTGCTTTTCTCGCGCTGTTCATCTGATTTATCAGCCCCTTCGCCTGCGTGTCTCCATTAGTCGGCTGGAACCGGATGTACTGCGTTACATTCGGATCAAGCGACAGCGCTTTCTGGAGTACCTGCTGCTCGGCAATCTTCGGATCAACGCTGACGACGTTTGCCCCCGTGAATGTATTCAAGAGCCGGGTGGCGACGTCATGTCGATCATCGGTGAGATGCTGAAGCTGCGTGAGCGGACTCGTCAGCGGCTGGATGAGTCCGGTTCCCTCCAGCGTGTTGTACGCTTGCCCGAATGCGCCAGCATGGCCCAGCAGGGGAACCTTGTCGTAGCTGCCCATCGGAGTCTTGAAGTAGGGATCGTGCCCCGAGACGATTTCATAGGCCGTCTTTAGGATGGGATTCATGGAGCCAATTACATTGGACTCCGTGAGGTCACCGAAGTTCCGCAGACCCGCTGACGGGTTGGGAATGGTATTGATGGCCTCCATCGGCAAGCCGATCTGACTGATGTACTGCGGGTTGCCCTTCTCGTCCAGTCCGAGCGGCACATTGGCCTTACCCTCCATGTACGGATACTTGGGATCATTGGGATCCCGCTGCATCGCCCCGCCCACCGCCGTAGCCAATGCCGGCCAGCGGGCAAAGGCCCCAGCAGTCTGGCGGATGGCGTTGGTCTGGAAAGCAGCGAAGGGGATGATCGTGCGGAGTGTGCGGTTTCCGGGGGTTTGCGGCGTATAATCATACAGGCTGTCCCGCACGTCCTTGGCTGCTTTGGCCGCTGCATCAAAGTCTGATGTGCCAGCCTTGGCCGCTGTATCCCGGTAGTGCTGGAGTTGATCCATGAAGCCACCGAAGCGGGCGTACTGCTCCTCGCCCCGGAATACTTCCTCAGGCACATTCATCTGATTGATGAGCCGGTCCTGGATGGGCTTGCCCACGCCGATACCTGACATGAGTCTGCGTCCCCAACCGGACTTGCCCAGTTGATCCTGGAGCACTTCCTGTGACACGAATCCCTGGCCTACGCCATGTTCCAGTGCCAGCGCCACATCAGGCATACCCTGATCGCGGAGGATCTGAGCAGCCTTCAGGGCTGAGCCACCGGACTGCGCCATGGCAGCGTCCCGAGCTTTGATCATCCCGCTGATCTTGTCGTAGGGGAGTTGGAAGCCGAAGGTCTTGTGGACCCCGATCTGGAGGGCATGCCACATCGTGGCCGGGGTGCGTAGGGCCTGGTTGATGGCCAGGCGGATATGTCCCTGGAAGCCGTATTGGAACGGATGGCTGAGGATGTTCCTGACAATGTGGCCGACCTGGGGGAAGCCCAGTCCGTATACCGCTGACTTCTTGAAGGGCGCTGCCAGGTTGTTGAGTACCTGCATGGCGGGATGACGTGGACCCATACCGAAGAACTGGTTTTTCAGGAGTATCGCGCCCTCGGGATCGACCTTCGCCATGCTCACCATGGCCTCCTGCATGGCGCCATTGGTCGCCCGGTCCGCCAGGGACGTGAACTTGTCGGCCAGGATCGACTGTGCCAGCGTGGCTTTGGCCGTGGCATTCCCATGCGCTGCCGCACGGGCTGCCCAATTGGATGCCAAGTCGGTGTTGGGCGTGATGCCCGCTTCCTTGGCCTTGTTCAGGTAGTCCGCGTACTCCTGGCCATGCCCAACGGACCGAGCAGCCGTCATGGCCTCGCCACCAGAGCCGACACCCTTCGGTGTCATCTCAATGGCGCCCAAGGATGCTTTCTCCTCCGGGGTCAGGGCATTCACGTACTTCCGAGGGCTATAGTCCACCGGGAACAGGTCAGGATTGGCAGGCTTCCCTGCCCCAGCACCTGTCAGGTCCACCGGGTCTGTCATGACCTTACGCTCAACCTCGTTCTTCCATAGCGCCTGGGCGAAGTCCGTTTGGCCATCCAGAAGATCGTGGAGCTTGCCCTGCTGATCGGACGTGATGATGCCCTTGTCCACCAGGGATTGCAGTCGTGCATCATGCAGGGCCATCTGCTGGGGCTTGGTGACGAAGGTCTGGGGCAACGGTTCCTCCACGCCATCGGCAGCGGCCTTCTCTGCCGTTGCCGATGCTTCCTGGGCGATCTGGAGATCGGTCTTAGGCGGGGGGAAAAAGTCCAGGGATGCGGACTGTACGGGACCGGGGGCAATCGCCGGCTCCGCTTCGGGGATAGGCAGTGGTTCCTTAGGTGCAGTATCCGTTGCACCCAAGGCATCTGCGGCCTCCCCGGCCCCATCTGCTACCGGTGCGGCAGCATCTTCTGCGGGCTTGGCCGCACTGGGCAGTATCTCCCGCCATTGCCCATCCGCACCGGGGTACACATTGTTGGTAACACCATGCGCCAGTTGGGCCAGTTCAGGGTCGGCAATGTTCGGGATCTGGGGCACCGCCTGGGCAGCGGCTTCCCCCTCGGTCAGTCCCACCTGCTTGCTGGTATCCAGGGCTGTCTGGGTCTCGGGCACCTTACTGCCAAGCCACCCCATCGTTCCCTTGGCGGCATAGTACCCTCCCCGGAGCATCTCCGACGTCTTTGGTGCCACCTGATCCAGGACGGACATGCCGGCTCCAATCCCCTTGCCAATGGCGCCCAGGCCCTTGCCGACCCAGGAACCGGGGATGGCGCTGACCGGATCAGTGAGGGCATCGCCAAAGAAGTTCAGCGCTGAGCGTCCGAAGCTCGGGTCCATGCCGCCCGTGACATCGCTGAAGCTGGGCTTGTCGGCCTGGGTGCTGAGGGTCGGTATGAAGCCACCAACCCCGGGGATGGCGCTGGGGATGTCGCCCAGGAAGTCTGTCAGGTTGCGCCCAGCAGCACCGGGTTCGCCCATCATGAGGTTGCGGGCTGCGTATCCAGGCAAGGAGACGAAATTACCAAACCGGGACATCAGACCAGGGTCCGGGGGGAGATCCTGGCTTAAATCGCCTCCTGGAGGCACTGGCGCGGCGTTGGGGTCAGTCGGTAGGGGTGAGACAGCGCTATTGACCTGGCCGTAGCCCGGGAAGGTCGGTAGCTGCGGGAGCGTCAGGCCAAGGGGATCAGGCATCAGGTCACTCGTTCAGGAAGGATGCCTTGAGTTGCCGTTCCTCGATGTCCTGGCGATGGGAGTTGGCCATCATGCCGGCAATCGTACCCGGAAGGTCCAGAATCTGTCCGAGGCTGTTGCCGCTCGTGGCCAGGTCTTCTACACCACGCCCGAAAGCGCCCTGAGAGGCAGGGGCCTGAATGAAGCTGGGGGCGCCCTGCTGGAGCGCGGCCTTGACCGCGATGTGGGCTGACTGTGGATCTGAACCACGCTGCACCATCTGCTGCTCAATCGCGGCCCGCTGCTGGCGTAGCTGGTAATACTGCTCGGTGCTCATGTGACCAGTCGTGATCGTCTGAGCCAACTGTGCCAGTTGTTGCTTGATGTCAGGTGAGCCATCAAGCACCTTGGAGGCGGTTCCTAGGCCGGCCATGGTTTGGGTGCCAGCGCTTGGCATCAGGCTCTGGAGGTGAGCCATAGCCGCCGGGGTCGTGGCGCCGCCAAGGCCCCTGGCAATCGAGGTGCCAGCGAAGGAGGTCTTCAGGTCATTGATGGCCTGGACGTTACCCGGATTGGCCTGTAGACGCTGCTTGGCATCGTTGAACACCCGGTCATAGGGCGACTCCTGAGCAGTCGGCGCCTCTGCCTGAGTGCGTCTGGCAGTATCCACGGCGATCTGATCGAGTTGCCCACGGGGGCTGGACTGCTGGTCAATGAAGGACTCCCAGTCCCGGCTGGACTGTGCATCGTCCTTCTGCTTCTGGAGCGCCATGGCGCCCTGGTTACGCAGGGTCTCCAGAGCGGCCGGACCATTGGCCTGCTTCCAGGCATCTGCTTTCACCCGCTGCGCCTGCTCCTGAGCCTGTGCCGTCTGTGCATCCGCGCCCTGGGCAGCCCGCATCGCGGCTCCAGCGGGCACAAAGTTGCCGCCCGGCATGAGGAAGGTCTGCCCAGGATGTGGACCACCAGTGCTGGAGCCATAGGCGTCTGGGCTGGGGCGCATCAGAGCCTGGATCGCAGCCTGTGCAGCCGGAGACATCCCAGCCATGAACTGGCTGGCGTCCTGACCGCCGACACGGTTGTAGTTCTTGGCGGGCACGATATTCGACGTGGGATTGGCTGCACCCATATTGTCGATGGTATCAGCCTGCTCCTGATTCACCCAGCCAGCATTGTTGTCCAGGTAGCCGCCTGTATAGCCAGCAGGGCGCCCCGTGGCGCTCTTGACGGCTGGCTGAACGAATGAGCGGCCAACCTCGTCCCCGGCATCGGCGCCCATGTCAACATTGTCCAGGCCGGGTTCTTCCCCAGTAGAGGCATACATGGGCGATACTGGCGCTGACGTGGGTGCTGCCGCTGCTGGCGAGGCCGGTGCTGCTGCGGTAGGCTGGGCATCAGGTGATTGGGTGGCCCAATAATTGGGGCTGCCGTCGTCCCCGTACATCTCGGGCGAGCGGGCAACTGTCGCACGGGGCAGTCCCGTCAGGGGATCGAGTCCGGTGCCAGTATCCGGCGCAATCGTGTCGAGGAAGCTGCCGGCCATTAGGACCCCCATCCGTCACCAGTTGGTTGTGAGAAGCCTTGAGCACCGCCTGCATAGCCCATGACGCCCTGGCCACCGCCCATGCCACCGCGTCCGCCACCCATCATACCGCTGAGGTAGCCCATGGCGGTGTTGCGCTGCTGGTTGGCCATGCCCTGCGCCTGGAGGCCGAGTTCTTGCTGCTGGATGCCGTTCTGGAGCAGCCCACCGGCTGCCCCCTGCTGGGCATTGAAGTTGGCACTTCCGGCTTGAGCAGCGATATTCCCGGCTGCATTTTGATTGCTGTTCTGGCGCTGCGCCATGTTTTGCGCCATGGAACTCTGCAAAGACGGGTCGGTTGGGCTTGCCCCACCAGCCGTTGCGTTGGCCATGCTGAGCTTATTTTGCGCGGCTTCGGAGGCCGCGTTCATTGCCGAAGACTGCCCGAGCATCGCCGCCTGTTGGGTGGCTCCATACGGGAGGTTGGATCCGTTGAGCACGCCATTCAGGAAGCCTTGGGCAGCCTGATTGCCGCCACTGAGCTGACCGGCCCCGGACTGTGCGACGGATGTGGTGCCCAGCATGGCGTAGGGGCCCATGCTCATCTGGCCACCCTCGTACCCGTAGGCCGAGATAGGCGCGCCAAGACCAGGGTAGTTTGCGCCACCAGCGAAGCTACCGTTGTCGCCTGAATCAGTGAAACCGTATGCAACCATGGGGCACCTCGCTGAATGATAGTGAGCGTCCGCGTACGTTCAAGACGTAGCCTGTGGACTGAGATCAACGCGGAGAGAGAAGTTGGCGCTTGTTATCGTGGTCGCCGGCATCCCCGTGGGTGTCACCTGTATCTCGACCATCGATGACTTGCTGACCGGCATGGTGCCGAGGTACAGCGGCTGATAGGCCGTGATGGTCTGCGCCTGGGTGGACACCGAAATGCCCCCTGATCGTGCGGCACCGTTGACCAGTCCGGTCAGTGTGTAGTACGATGCGGACGATTGCACTACCGTCGTATTGCAGGTAGCGAATATCTTCCCCATCCCAGCAGTTGGCAGATTGACGCTACTGCCACCCGCGTAACTTGCGGGCTGGCTAACCCCGGGCTGGTTTTGCGCTATCGCATTGGCGATGTTTCTGAGATCCTGAAGGATCGCCGCATGCGCCTCGGGACTTCCAGCGGTAGTGCCCTCGGCGGTGATGACCAACTGTGTGGATGCGGAGGGGATGGCCATATTACCTCATGAGGGGTCGGGCGCAGTTGGGGCACTGATGCTCGTACACATGCTCTCCCAGTGGCCCATCAGGCTTGGTGTGATAGGCCAGCACCGTTGTGCCCTTGGGGATCGCCTTCTTGCACGTGCGGCACAGGGTGTTGCCACGGGAGCGGCGAATCGTGGAACCGGGTGGAAGTCGGAGCATATGCGTTATTCCGTACGATTAGGAGCGGTCTCGGTCGGCTCGGCGTGGAAGCCGCAATCAATCAGGCGGAATGGACCGTCAGGAACATTCTGGATGATCGTGAACTGGAGACTCCTGTTCCAGTCGGATGGCATCGGAACGCTGGTATAGCCCGTGTTGTTGCCTCCTCCGCACAACTGGATCTGCAAGATCCCGTTAGGGCATGTGACGCCACTGGGAAATACATAGCTCGCATCAGGGGCATAGAGAACCGGCGTTGCAGCGATGTCCTGATAGAAATAGACCTGCATGTATCCAGTTGTGGTGCCCGGGTACACCGTCACATCAAACGTATCTGGGCTCTTTTTGTCCATCGCCCCATCGCCCTGCCACTGCTTGCTCGTGTAGGTAATGGGGATCATGCCCAGCCAAATAGCCGCACCGTTGGCTGGGAGCGCCGAGAGCGCTGAAATCAGGGTAATGGTGTTGGACGTATTGGACTGGACAAAGCGTACGTCTCCCGTGGACGGGATGTAGACGCTGGCACCGGCATTGCCGATGGCGGTATTCAGCGTTTCGTTGACGGTGAGAATGGACGTGGTGGAGCTGCCGGCCACAAGCGTGCAGGTTGCGGTCTGGCTGGGCGGCACGCCATCGAATGCCCCGATGACACCGAACGCCCAGGTATAGCCGTTGGAATCTCCGAGCCATGCCCTGACCTGGCCATCAGTGCCGGCGATAAGCTGGGAGCACGTGATACCCTGCTGAAAGTAATAGAAGAACCAGCGATCAGTGAAGAACTCCTTGCACACGCAGTAGTGCGGGACGGTATCACCCAGGGCAGTGAAGAACCACATGAGCGTGCGGTCAATGGGATCATAGACACCGTGGAAGGACTGGAACTGGCTGAAGTCCACCATCTCGCGCAGTTCCTGATCAATCGAATCGCTGACTGGTACTGGCACTTGCTCAACACGGTAGATGCCCGCTGCATCCCAAGCGAATAGGCTGCCCTCGGCCTCGACCAGGCAGCGCTTGTTGAGTATGCCACGATTCCCGTTGATGGGATAGAGTGCGCTGGACTCGGCGCTCGGATCAGACTGGAAGGCCAAGCGGTCGGCAGAGAACGCCCCGAAGAAGTAGATGCCGTCAGGCCGGGCATACATGGCGCGCAGGCGATCAGGCCGACCGATCAGGACGTCCCGAGCGAATCCAGCGGCATAACACTCCTCGGGAAAGTTCAGGCGACTGTAATACACCCGGTTCGGGAGTTTCACGTACACGCTGGCGGCACCCGTTGCCGTGGCGCCCGTATAGACGCTGGTGAGCGTGCCCGTTGTCCCCACGCTGTTGATAGTTGCAATCTGGAAGGCCACGCTGCCGGGACCAGGATTGAGCAGGCGTCCTACCCACTGGGCAGAGAACCCGGTGCCCGCGAAGCTCGCGGCACCGCTGTTGACCGTCACGCCTGCCAGCGCATAGGGATAGTCCACGCCGTAGAACATGCGGTTGCGGATGGCGCATACATCGCCCAAGGCTTGAGGAACCTCGTGGCTCATGAGGTCAAAGGCGCTGGTGGACCCGTAGAGAGAGTCGGCATTCAGGCCCTGGATAATGACGGCGTCCGGCTGGCTCATCTCCAGGATGCCACCGCCTGGGACGGTATTTGGAAATGACGTAGGATAGACATAGAACGTCGCGTCAGAAATGGTCGTCAGCTCGATCAGGATAGTATCCACCTTGGGATCGCTGCTGATGATGACATCATCACCAGAGCCTACCGCGCCTACGGAGAACTCCAGCGTTGCGTTGATGCTCGTCGAGGTAATGGATGCGGCCACCGATGGATTGCTGACATAGCCGGTCTGGCTGTTCTGATAGCGGTAGCGCATCAGGTGCGTGCCGGGAGTCGTCAGACCGCCCAGCGCTGCGCCGGCATTGCCTACGGGAGTATTGGTAGGGCCAGCGATTCCGGCATTATAGCCAGTCGCTGCCGTAGCAACCAGGATGGGATCGAAGTCATCCGCCAGATAGATCACGCCGTTATAGTTGGCGAAGTTCATCCGGTTGATGGTGTTCAGGGCAGTAAAGAGCGTAGTCATATGCCAATCCTTGCCGGTATTCCCGTCACATCGTATCGTACGGGCTGCGATAGAAACTGATAAATACCGTTATTCGGTGGCACCCACGCCACAGTGACTGAGCTGGCATTGGTCCCTATGGGAATGTTCCCGACGTATACGCCATCGCCTGGCGATTGAGGGCATGAACCAGTCTTGGCCCACACATTATAGCTCTGGGTTGTGTAGTCATTGGCACCCTTGGTGATCATGATGTATTGCGTGACGAAGCTCATGGGGCGCCCTGCTGGAGCGCGTTCCATGATGCCAATGCCTTGGCGGCATAGTCATCTGCAAGGAATGGCTGCAAGACGATCTCTCCCCGTACGGTATCGGCTGCCGCTGCCGTTTCGGCATAGGCATTCGCTTCATCCATCATGCAACAATGCGACTTTCCATCTCCAAGGCGGTAGATGAAGGTTGGTGGTTGACCATCGCCATGCGCAGGTCCGACGAGGTGTCTGTGCTTCAATAGTCCAGCAATGACAGGCACACACGTATTATTGGTACCTGGCTTGAACCCTCCAACGTCCAAGACGATATCCCGGTCGCACAGAACCGTGTTCATCCAGGCAGCTGGGCTGATCCGATAGAGGCGCTTGCCACTATCAATCCAATGCCACCAATGCTTTGATGCCGATGTCCTGAACCGCTGATGATTCATGAGGCTATAGGAAAGGTAGTTCGGCAGATAAATATCGTCATCGTCCCACGTTGTCCATAGACCGGATGGCAATGACTCCAGGATTGCCTGACGCTTTTCTCCCAGACTGGGATAGCGCTCTGGTTTATTGATGACCGTCACGCGCTCATGCGCATAGAGCAATGTCTGCTCAGGATGATCGTTGACGATCACGAGACGTGCGTCTCGGCAATCCTGGCTAAGAAAGCAGGCGATGGTTTCGCACACACCTCGCGGACGACCAAAGGTCGGGCAGACGACGGTGATCATGGCGATGTAATGAAGAGATACCAGTTCCCTGGTGTCCCTCCCCCCACGCATCCGCCAGTAATGTCCCATGCGATCTGCGTTGTACCAGCCGGAATAGTCACCGAAGATCCGGAGTTGACGAGACATCCCGTGCTCAGAATAACCGTGGCGCCCGCAGAGATGACAAACTGATACCCGTATTGTGGGGGCGCCTGCCCCTGACCCTGACTGGAGGATTCCTGTCCAATGACGGTGACCGTTCCTGGACACGACAGCGATGCCGGAAGGTCTTGCGTGGACATCGTGCTGGTTGTGCCCGAGAAAGAGTACGGTCCGTAGATATTGCACACACCACCGAAAATAATTGGCGGACGCGGTCCGCCATCGGTGAACGCCATGATCGGCGTGGAGGCATACCCCTGGACGGTCCCATTGTTCGGGATGACAATGGTGCCTGATCCCTGTGGAGCGCTGACGGGCAAAATGCCGTAAACGGCTGACGCCTGCGTTGCCACATTGCTCTGGGCCATCCCATTGCGGCGCTGGAGTTCGCCACGGACGCGCATGCGAAGGTTCTGCTGCGTGACGGCATATGTGCTGTCAGGCCAGAATCCCGTCAGGTTCGCCTTTATGCCCTTCCAGTCAGTCAGCGTCATGTTGCTGCTAGTACGGACACGGTGCCGTTGCCATCGACCTGGATGATCGACATGGTGCCTGTGTTGGGCGAGAAGCAGACAAGTCCGGTCATCTGGTAGGCCGTGACCGGGGATTGGTGGCGCTGCATCCCATTGCGGCGCTGGAGTTCGCCCTCAGTGTAGAAGCGTACGTTGGTCGCCATGAAGGCGGCATCGCCCGTAGCGCCCTCATTCCGCTGCACCCCATGCCAGATGCGCACGGTCAGCTCGGTGGGATCGTGCGATCCCCGATAGTGGGCTTGCGGCCAGCCCGTGCGATGGAATCGTGGTAGTAGCTTTCCTTGTCGTTGACGATGGCCTTGTGCAGGGCTGTGGTATATGTGGCAAACGTCTGCGGCACATCTCCTGCCTTGACTGCCGTGTAGCGGATGGCCAGCTCGTAATCAATGGCACGCTGGAGCACTTCCAGATGCATGGGATCCCAGTTCGCCATGTCCGTGACATTCACGAGCTGTGCGGGCTGCTGGTTGTACATGAAGCGGAAGTCGTGCTGCTGCTGCGGATAGGGCCAGAACACAATGCGATTGCCATGCACGGCGGCGTAGCGCGGATAGTTCTGCGCCGTGTTGATGACGTTCTGCATCTCCCGCACAGTCTCCCACGAGACCATGGCGGGCGGTTCTCCCCAGGTGTAACCGGGCCAGAAACGGCCGGTCTTCTGGCAGTCGGATGGCAACGTGTACTCGTCCTGGAAGGCGATGTAGCCCAGACCAGGGCCAAGATTGGATTCTCCGTACTGATCCTGGAGGACCAGGATCGTGCCACTCGTTTGACTGGCGACCCGGTACCACTTGCCGCCCAGCATGAGTTTGGAGCGATTGTCAATCGTCCAGGTTGGCCACATGCCACCGGCCAGCGTGCAGGTAATGAGGTCGCTCGCAATGGTGATCGTGCCCGTGGCGTAGAACCCATTGAGGATGGTCGAACCATCGGTCTTGAGCCAGCTCCAGTAGTATTCCTTGGAGATCCTCGCCAGGGCATCGTTGATCGCGCTCTTGAGCTGGATGTCCGAGGTCGCGCCGATGTTGTTGTGGATCTGGAGACGGCCATAGGCCATGAGGGTGGCCAAGGTGAGTGATCCACCGACCGTGGTGACGGCCAGATTTTCATCTATTCCCGGGCCAGTGGCGGTCGTGCTCGTGGTGACGATCGTGAAGGCCACTTGCTGGTAGCCCGCCAGATAGGCCGTGACCGTCCAGGTGCCGGCCATACTGGAGGGGAAGTAGATGGTGCCCCACAGGCCATTCACGTCCGTAATGGCACTGACATACTGCACACCAGCCGGGGTCGTGACGACAATCGTGGCACCCTGGAGCGGGGTAGACCCACCGGTCACAATGCGTCCGTTGCCAGCGATGGCCGTGAATGACACCAGGCCCGTGGAGCCACCCATGGTGCCATTGGAGGTCACGTAGATGGTCTTGGTGAATGTGGCGCGCGGCGTTGCCGGATCGGTGACCCATGCGATCTTGATGGAGCATTCACCGGGGACAGCCACGAAGCTGCTGACGGCATTGCCAGCCACGTGGTAGAGGCCCGGGTTATTGACACTATCGACTTCGGTGATCACCAGGCCGGTAATGGGCTGATTGCCCACGCCATTGTCAGCCAGAGACATGCTGAAATTGCCGGCCTGACCAATCACACCCAGTGGGCTGGTGGCGTTGTTCAGGAACAGGTCATCGTTGTAGGTCGTTCCGACGAGGTAGGGGGTATCGCTCACGGGGCACCCCCGATGGCTACTGGGGCACCCCCGATGGCCACATCGCGCACACCACCGGCAACCATGGCCTGCACTGGCAGTTCGCTGAGGGGTACCATGCGGTAGTCGGGGCAATGGATCGCCATGAAGTCGATGACCCGCTGATCCCTGTGTGTCACAGCCTTGGCCCACGCGAAGGTGATGATGGGATTTCTGGTATGGAGCGGCATACACAGGGCAGTCAGGAGGAGCAACCGGGGCTCCAGGTGATTGACGGCATCCTCCCAACCAAACTTGGCCAACCGATGGGCAATGCAGTTGGCGCAGTATTGCCGAATGGCGAACTGAACCCGCGTGTAATCGGAGAAGAGAGGCAGGATGGCGTCGAGTTCATGCGCCATGCGATGCTCCGTGCTCAGCCACTTCCTCAAACACGCCCAGGGACTCGCGCAGGACATTCATGGTTGCCTGCTTGCACCAGCGAATGGCAATCGGCTTGGTGATCGCCGTCTTCTTCCCCGGGAGATTGGGCGCTATCTCGTACGAGAGTTGCACGTAGATCGAGCCCAGGATGTATGCCAGGAGTAGGCCGTTCGGACCGGGAACCGCACGGGCGATGTCCAGTTGATCCAGGTCGGTGGCGCTATCAAAGACACGCATAGCGGTGTGTGCCGAGCGCGGCAACTGACGTGCCCGGGACTTCCAGAGGGACAGCCGGCGTTCGTTGGAAACCAGTGCTGGCCGCACAAGGTCGGGAAGCGATGCTGGATCAGGGAGTTGGCCTGCCATGGTCGCATCGATAGCGGCGCCACGCTTGGCCAGCGCATTGGTGTTGATGACCATGCCGTGGCAGCGGGCCAACTCGCTGATCATCGCCCGGTATCGACGCCACATCCAGGTCGAGCGTAGGTGCTCCCCGTTGTTGCCCAGGACCGTACCGTCCTCCAGCATAGGCGCGCTCTTAGCACCAGACCAGTGGGACACCCCGGCATCGTAGGCCAGGTCGTGACCAACAAGGTACACCGGACCCTTGGTGAGCGTGCAGGCCATGCTGATGGCCGCTGTGCCCGTGGAGCTGCCATAGTGCATATGGAGGTCATCTGGCAGACTTGACCAGGCGCAGAGGCTGTTGGCATCCGGCATGTAGGCATGCCGGGCAAACCGGTCCATCACCGGCTTGGCGACGAAGGGGGCACCGCTGAATGTAAGCGATGGGCCACAATCAGGCATCCAATCGATGATGTCCTCGGTGCGCTCAATCGGCACCGCGTAATGCGGTTCGATCCCGGCTACCCGTAGGCCACCGACAGCCGAGAGACTGGCGATGAGGATCGCCTTGCCCTGGAGGGCACGCAGGGCATCCAGATGGGATTCAAGGCTTGGCCCGCTGCCGATGGCGATGACCGGCGTTGTGTCCGTCAGGAGCGGCACCTGGGGTGCCCGCAGGATGGTCTCGGCATTACGCGCCAGATTCAGGACTGCCTGAAGACAGTCCATCGGGCAGTCCCCGAAGCGAAAGGGCGCATCCAGCATGGCGTGCTGCTGGTTGGGATCCTCAGGCCAGTCCATCTCGTGGAGATGGAAGTTCTGGGCAACGGCTGGCGGGAGGTCATCGACATTCATGAGGGCACCGAAGTCATGAGCGAGTCCCCACGATACGCTGGACCTGATCGGGCTCGTCCCGTAGGGGACCAGTACGCTCGTCGAAGACCTGACGCACCGTGAGCGGCGTAGGCGTCATCCGCAACCGCGCTCGCTCCTGAATCGTCAACTGCCGCCACAGGCCGGGTGTTCCACGCGGAACATTGGGGAACACATCCTGCTCGGTCAGCGCTGAGATAGGCATGACCGGCAGGTTAGCGTGTGTTCACCATCATTCAAGACGGGCAATCACCCGTCAGCGAGTTCGACAATGCACGTGAGCGTGTTGTTCGCGGCGGTGGCAACGGCAGTCGCCGTGATCTGGCCGATGATAGCACCAATGAGACCAACGGTGCTATCAATGGACTGCGCCCCACCCGTAGTACCAGAGGCAGCGAACAGGCAGGTGGGACCAACTGCCGTGGTGTTACACTGCACGACAGCCGGGCCTCGGGTGATGCCCAGGAAGTAGCTGAGCGGACTGAGCGCTGTGGTTGTGCTCAGATTGCCAGCGACCGGGATGACACCCGCGATGTCATAGGAGTTGGCGGTCTGACATTCGATCACCTGACCAGTTGGCACCCCCGCCAGGTAGACACGCTGGAGGATCTTGCCGCCAGCCTTGCTGATGGCCAGGGAGTTGACCTGGAACAACTGGAGTACCTGATTCTTGACCGAGTAGACGTTGCCGAGATCACCGGCTTCCTGCGAGTTCAGGGTGACGTCCCCGAGCGCCAGGCTGGCTGGATATGCATTGGACATGAGGAGTTCCTTTGGTGTTTGGTATCGCTGGCCTTAGGCGCCAGCGAAGGCCATCACTTGGTAGCGAGGGTTGATGCGGATCTGGCCAGGGAAGGTGGCGCTCACCGTGACCGCACGGCGACCATCGTTGTACTTGACCTCGGTCTCAAACATGCCGGGATCGGTCAGGTCTTCGGGAACGGGACCACCGGTATTGATCTGGCTGGTCGAGTCGCCGCTGACCGTGAACATCGGCAGCAAATCCATGAAGATTTGCGAGAAGTTCAGGCCGTAGGCGGTGTTGGCCGGGATCAGGAAGTCCCAGAACAGCGGGACGCCGTTGTGGGTGAGACCGGTCTGGGGATCCGAACCGATGCCGTACGTTGCACCCTTGCCGACCTTGCCGGTCAGGAGGAAGCTCTGCTTGGCAGCGATCTGGGTCTGGCCAGCGATGTACATCGCACGGGTCATGAAGATGCCGTCGATCATCATCGAGTTGTCGGTCGCACTGAAGCGATTGCCGTACGAGATGATGTTCGACATGATCTCAAAGAAGTTCGTGAAGAAGCTGGCGGTCGCACTGGTGTTGTACGCAGTCGCCGTGGTGTTGATCGCCGTGGGGGTCCACGTATCAGCCTCTGCCTCATCCACCGTAGTGGACAGACCGCCCGACACGCAGGTCAAGCCTGCATAGTTGGTGTTGTTGATGGTACCGAGGATGGTATTCGATGACCACGTGATCGCCGTGTTACCGGTAAACACCGAGGGCAGACCGTACAGCGGGTTGCCACCGCCCGAGTAGCTCAGGGCATTCATGTTGAAGAACTGCCAGAACACACCGCCCTGGGTGACGCCGTTCTGGAGGTTGCTCCCGACGCACAGGTCGCGGAACATCGCCGGGATTTCCTTCTTGCCGAACTGCACCAGGGCCTGGGGGCCACCGTTCTGCCGCAGCTCACCCTTGGAGATGGCGCGGAATGATGCGACTTCGCCCCAGGCAATCGATGCCTGAGCGTAGCGCTTGCGGGGGGTGTAGAGGGAGGTGACGTCCTGGTAGTCGCTGACGGTGTACACGTCATGCCGACCGGCTTCCAGCGGCCATACGACCGATGTACCATGCTGGTCGCGGTTGATGTTCCCCTTTTCCATCAGCATGCGGCAGATGGGGGTATTCTCAGCGACGTTGTACCAATACTGCTTGGAGTAGTTGGCGATGGTGATTGGCGTAATGACATCAAGAGGAGCTGCCATCGGATGGTCCTTTGTTCAGGGCAGCTCCTCGTGTGTGAGGATCACTGCTGGGAGAGTTTGGTAAGCCTTTGAATCTCGGTCCAACGCCGTGGGTCGTTCACGCCCCACCCGTTCTTCTTTGCCAGTTCATGAACCTGCTTGGCAATCGTGTCCTTGGGAACCGTCTTCCCATCTCGGCTGATTGTGGCGTTCTTCTTCTGGGCTTGGATCTGCGCCTTGGCCATGGCCTCCTTGGATGAGGCTTGGGCCTCACGACTTTGCACACCCTCAAGACGATACCGGTCCATGGCCATCTGGCGAACGTAGGGCCACGGGACATTATCCTGGAGCGCCCGACGCATTTCGACGGCGTACTTGGTGACGACTGGGGCATTGGACGGATCGGTAAACCAGCGCTCCACATCCTGTGTGGCAGCCTGGTTTGTGGCCAGGGTCTGAAAGCGCCCATCGATGGTGGATTCCAGCTTCTTCTCCAGGAGTTCCTGGATGAAGCTGTCGGGGTCGGACGCGAAGCGGTCCATCACCTGAGCCTTGTGGCCTTCCCATTCCCGGATCGAGGTCATCTCGTCGGGAGTGAAGGAGGAATTGGCGGACGCCTCTATGGCAGCCCGTGCTTCCGGTGTCTTGGCGCCCTGGAGCTGTGAGCGGTACAGGTCGAGCTTGGCCCGTGTGCCGGAGAACTGGGCGTTCTGCGGATTCTTGGGATGCCAAATCTTGAGCTTGGCGGTCTCGGCGTCTGCTTGCTGCTTCTTGAAGGCCGCTACGGCAGCAGGATCAACCCCGGCGTATGCCTTGAGTTGCTCCTGGCCACGGGTGTAGCCGCCCTGAAGCGCTTTGTAGCGCTGTTCCAACTGGGTTGCCCGCTCTTGCCAGTTGACTGGCGCTGGAGCAGGGATCCCGGTTGTCGTGGGGGTGTGCGAAGTCGTGTCTGGCGTTGTCGAAGAGCCTGCCTTGGAGAGTGCGTCTGCGTTCCGAATGGAACCATCAGCATCTATTGAGGCGCTCTGGACGTCACCGGTGTCCTGTGTGGAGGTACCAGTCGAGGACTGGTCTCCAGCGGACGTGTCGCTGGTCGGAGTGCTGGCGACGGTATCAGTCGCCTCGGCAGTGTCAATCGACATTTGTTATCGCTCTCTTTCAATCGGGCAATTTGCCCTTGGGTGGCTTGGGGATGGAGACGGGCTTGGATGGCTTCGATAGGGCCTGCACGCCCGGAGGCGGCTTACCGAGGAGCGACCGGGACATCCCGGCGCTTTCGACACTCGGGACCTTGGGACCGATGGTGCCAGGTGGCTTGCCCATGTTGGCCATGAACTTCGGTGGCGGGAGGCCGCGCTGGGATTTCATGGCCCCGGGTGGGCCAGGAGGAGGACCGGCTGGACTGGCCGGCATGATGGGGGCGCCCGTGGTGCTGGCGGGCCCCTGCGGAGGGGGAGGCACGCCAGTCGGGCTTTGGATGTTGGTGTCCACGGCGTCAGACATATCCTGACCGTCCGTGTTATTGGAATCTGCCGCCATCTTGCTCACAAGAGCGGTCAAGATAGATAGGGCGGCAACCGTAGACGGATCGCTCTGGGTGGGCGCGCCGCCTGGGCCGACGGGAGTGGATTGGTCGCCGCTCATGCCGGGCGAACCTGGCTGAGGACCGATGGGGGCAGAGCCGGCGTAGGACATGGGCATGGCTAACTCGCTTTTTCAAACGTTAGGTTGGGATTCTTGTCGGCCTTGCGCCGGGCTGCATCACGGGCCTTCTCGGGATCAGTGTAGTACGCCTTGGGGTCATTGCGCCCAAAGGGCTGCCGCTCGGCCAATTGTCCGTAGTACCGCCCCTTTCCGTTATTTTCGTACGCATGCGTCTGTACACCGGTGGCCGTATTGAACCTCGGTGCACACATCTGCCGCACCATGGTATGTGTACATTCACTGCATTTCTGCGGCGTATCCCGATCATCGATGGCGAGCACGAGATCCTCGGCATGCTCGCACTTCGGGCACTGGAAGGGGTAGCTGGGCATATTAGTTCACCCTCACTGGGCCAGGAGGTGGCCCTGGTTGCGGCTGCGAGCCGGGACGGTTGGGAGCAGGCAGAACATGCGGACCCTGGACCTGCGGAGGTGGGCCACCGGGACCGGGAGGACCGCCCGGCGGCATCATACCGGGGGGTGGAGGAGGGGGGGGGGCCGTGAGGATGCCGATGGCCTGCGTGATCAACTGGATGATCCTGGTCGGGGCGTTGTAGCTCTTGAAGTTCTCCAACTGCATGGCGAGCGCGACGGCCTGCATCATGGGATTGGGGTTGCCGAGCAATTCAGGGACCACCTGGACGTTCAGCTTGTCCATGAGTGCCCGTATCTCGTCGGCATCCACCGCCACACACGTACCGGCAACGATGGCATAATCCGCTTCGTTCAGCCAGGTATCGAAGTCAACACCACCCTGCGCCTTGAGATCCAGTTGCTCCAGCTCGGCCTCCATCTTCCCGATCTGATCCGCCATATCCGGTGGGCATCCCTGCTGCTGGAGCGCCTGGGATTTGTCCTCGGCCTCGTCGGCACAGAGCGGCATGAGGAAGCCCCATTGCTGGGCAAGCTGCGGACCCAGGACGGCCTCCACGTCCTCGGTTGTGGCGAGGAAGCGTAAAATAGCGGCGCGGACCGTTGCGCATGACGATGCCCACTGCTCCACCTTGGACACCATGGCATCGATGCGGCTACGGCTGGTCTTCTCCTTGAAGGCCACGTCCTGGGCTGACCGCATCTGGGTATCAGTCTGACCCATGTAGAGAATGCCGTACAGACCAGTCGCCTTCTCAAACTCCTCGGAATTGAACTGGATGGCCTTGATGAACTCGTCCAGGTTGGACTTGATATTGAACACCTGGAGCATCTTGTTGATGTCCGGGGCTTCACCCATGCCGTCCCAGACGACTTCCAAGACCTGGAGGATCCCATCCTCGCTCGTGGCATTGGCAATCCGGTCGGCGTTCTCGGCCCCGACCTTCTGCCCGTTGGCCACCATGTGGATCAGCGCGGCGTGCGCAGACTGGCGCATGCGGACGATACTGATCTTGTACAGGAAGTCCATGGTCTCCAACTGCGGGAGACCGGCTTCCAGTGGCGAGCGACCCTCGTAGGAACCGGGAACGGTCTTGAGATCCAGTTCCTGGAACGGCCACTTCTGACGCTTCCAGAGCGGGACCTGCCAGGGCTTCTCCAACAGGATCTTGCCCTCCTCGGTGAACACGTAGTACACCGGATCGTCTGAGCCGGTCAGCACGTCCTGATCGTTGGTCTTATTCAGGAGCGAGACGCCATCCTGGTAATTGGAGAGCCCGTGATCGAGGTAGACCTCGTAGAACGCGAAGGTATCGACGCTGTAATCGGTTCCCGTGGGATTCTCGCTCGGCTTCTTGGCATCCCCTGATTTGCCATCCAGAATGGCCTCGCAGCCGGGAATGTTCTTGTACAGCCACCAGCGGGGCTTGCGGCGCTTCTGTGCCTTCCAGTGGCAGTCCGCTTGGCCGGTAGCGTCAGGATCCCAGTAGAAGTCCTTGATGGACACATGCATGTCCTGCGGCAGTTTCTTCTCGTCATTCCAGCCCGAGCGCACCACACCCTTACCGTAGATGATGGAATCAATGACGGCCTTCCGGTGCTCGTCCTCCTCGTTGTCCTGGGACGCTGTGTAATTCAGCATGTCCTGCATGAGCTGCGCACGCTGGATCGCCTGCTGATCCGCCCACGGCCTGGGATTCGCCCGGTGATCCGGGTTCTTCTGGAACAGCTCGTTGCCAATCACATCCACGTACTGACTGGCCTTGGAGAGGACCGCCGTGAAGGGCAGCTGGAGGTCGGCCTCCGGCTGCTTATCCACGGCGCCACGCCGGTAGGCGTACTTGTTGATCTTCTCGCCCATGTCGAAGAATATCTTCTGATTCTTCTTCGCGGCCTCGATCAGGCGCTTCAGGATCTTCTCCTTCAGCTCGATCTGCTGCACCCCGTCGGTCGATGACACCACATCACCGTCCAGCGGGAGCTGATCGGTGTTGACTGAGCCATCTGGGGCGACGAGGGATGGAGCGGCCATATTACGGCTTCGTTATAGTACTGGCAGGAGCAACAGCAGTAACAACAGGAGCGGTTGCCACCTGAGGGCTCGGATAGATATGCGCAGCAAGCCACGCATGATAGCGAATGAGCAGCGCCACGACCACCGCGCCAATGGACGCATAGAGAATCCAAGGATGATGCCCAAGGTACAGGAACGCCAATCCCAGTAGGATAGTGGCGAAGGCCAGGACACCGGCTTCGATGATGACCTTGCGAGTGATGCCGAAGGCGGCGGCACCGGCAACGAAGGGCTGGAGGATGGGGATGAAGGTGACAGCAAGGGCGAAGCCGCAGATGGCGAGCGTGACGCCACCGGCCCAGGAGGCGTAGTCTCCGATGTCATTGAGTATGCTACCCTCAACTGATCCGGCTGACGCGGGTCCGGCGGGCGTTTGGGACCTCGCATCGCCGCAACCGGCGAGGAACAGGGTGGCGAGGATCATCACAAGAGAGAGGATGCGCGGCATGAATGTCATGGGTTCACCGATACCTTTGCGTTGGTTGATGGGTTACGAAAATAGATGGAATGGATCTCGTCGATCTGGCGCTCCATGTGATCCAGGGTCTTGGCATTCGCTGCCTGCGTCTGCTTCAGTTCGTTGACCGTGAAGCTCAGGTTGGAGAGCCACCAGCATCCACCGAGAAGCGTGACGATGAAGCCGATGAGGGTGCCGAGCTTGAAGCGCACCGTGCTCGTGTCCCCGATGACCGGGAAGGCTTTTCCAGGAGTCTCAGTCACAGGTCATTCCTTTGGCTTCGCTTGCTCAGCCTGCTGCACGACAAGCACCTTGCGCACACGGGCGATGGAAGCGCTGACGGCTTCCAGGTGCTCGTCGTTGATATGCGGGAGGGCCGCTTTGGCGGCGATCAGCAGGTTCATGATGTCGCCCATCTGGAGTTCCGGCTTGGGCGTTGGTGTCGTGTTTGCAACCGGGTCGGTCATGGGTTTCTCATGGGTTATAGGTTAGCGCAGGCGGTACGCCGTGAGCGAGCAGACGAATTGCGGGTTGCCGAGCGAGAAGTTGCACTTGCCGTTGGCGAACCACGATGTTGCGGCGCTCTGGTTGATGTCGGTTTCGATGGTGATGCTGTCGTGCAGCGAGCTGGTCACGTTCTGCGTGAGATAGGCGATGCTGCGACCTTCCACGGCACCAGCGATAGACGCCGTGGTGCTGCTGATGGCGAATTGCGCATCAGCCAGCGCGGCGACGGTCGCGGCATTACCGAAGTAGGTTGCCGTCATCACCAGGCGCCAGCGGCCAGCGGGCAGGTTGGTCAGCACCGCGAGCTGCTGGAGGGTCGCGTTGGTGGTGAAATTGGTGTAGGCGGTGGTGTTGGTGCCCTGGACGACTTCGCCCATTTGCCCAGCTGTGTCGGCGGCAGCCGTGTTCGCGCCCCATATGGTGTTGCCAGCGAAGGTGTTGGCAGAGGGAGCGGCGGTGCCGCCAAGTGTAGCAGCCCCGCCAGACACCAGGATGCCACCAAGACGAACATTCCCACCCCCCACCGCCACACTCGTCGCCGCCGTCCCATTGCCGATGACCACGGCACCGGC
>Ga0302269_1000339_pt1 | contig 29360 bp, 27 predicted proteins | sample III_Bog_E2_2_FD_194560 | JGI IMG/M metagenome (GOLD analysis project Ga0302269, IMG submission 194560) | Peat permafrost microbial communities from Stordalen Mire near Abisko, Sweden - III_Bog_E2_2 | ecosystem: Environmental > Terrestrial > Soil > Wetlands > Peat | place: Sweden: Abisko...
AGATGAGTTGAAACGGCTTGGAGGACTCTATGAGAACGGACCTGATTGGGGCCCGTTTATCAAGGTCGACGGCAACCTCATCACGGGACAGAACCCGGCCTCTTCAGCGCCGGCGGCCATCGCAACACTTAAGTTGCTCAAAGCCCGCGAGGTTCTGGACCACGTAGCTCAAATGGTGTGAGCACGATTGGGAAGCGTGCCCACCGCGTCGCGCGACCGAGAGGGAAACCTCCAACAGAGATCGGAGAAACCGCTATGAATCTGCAATTGCTGAAAGACACCGCGAAGCTGCTTTTTGTCGATGACAAGGGCCTGCTGGCGATGGATGAGAGCAACGGGACCTGCAACAAGCGCTTCGAAAAACTTGGCATTCCGCAGACGCTCGAAGCTCGAAGAGCTTATCGCGAATTGATTGTAACCACCCATGGGCTTGGCGATTCAATCGGCGGAGCAATCCTTTACGACGAGACGATCCGTCAGAAGACGAGCGATGGAAAACCCTTCCTCAAAGTCCTCATCGATGCCGGTATCACTCCCGGCATCAAAGTGGACAAAGGCGCGAAAGAGCTGGCGGCTCATTCGGGCGAGAAGGTCACCGAAGGTCTGGACGGGTTGCGAGACCGACTTGCAGAGTATTTTCAAATGGGCGCGCGATTTGCCAAGTGGCGTGCGGTGATTGCGATCGGCGAGGGGATTCCGAGTTGGGGCTGTGTTGATGCCAGCGCTCATGCACTAGCGCGCTATGCGGCGCTGTGCCAGGAGGCTGGCCTCGTACCCATCGTTGAACCAGAGGTGATCATGGACGGAGATCACTCTCTGGAACGATGTTGTGAAGTCACCGATGAGGTGTTGCGCACCGTCTTCCGGGAACTGTTTGCGCAACGGGTCATGCTGGAAGGAATCATCCTCAAGCCAAACATGGTGCTTCCGGGATTGGCCTGCACGATTCAGCCGACATTGGATGAAGTAGCCGATACCACCGTGAACTGCTTCCTGCGAGCCGTGCCCGCAGCTGTGCCTGCGGTTGCGTTCCTTTCGGGTGGTCAATCCGCGGAAGTCGCTTCGGCTCGGCTGAATGCAATGAATGTGAGATTCAAGTCGCGGATGCCGTGGGCGCTGGCATTCTCGTTTGCGCGGGCTATTCAGCAGCCGGCTCTGGAGATGTGGAATGGCCGACAGGCCAACGTCGCTGCAGCACAGCAGGCTCTGCTTCATCGCGCTCAATGCAATCGCGCCGCGCGTCGCGGCGAATACTCCGCCGCAATGGAGAAGGTGATCCAATGAGTCCACACATTGGTATACGGGCACGATTGCTGGAAGAGCGAAGATGACTCAACCACAGATGTATCCCCTCCGCTTCGAACCAATCTATCAATATCGTTTGTGGGGTGGTCGACGCCTTGCGGACATCCTCTCCGCGCCGCTTCCGGACAGCGGACCCATCGGCGAAGCATGGGTGCTGAGCGATCGCACAGACCACCAAAGCCTGGTTGCGAACGGGGCACTCAAGGGACAAACGCTTGGCCAAGTGATGGAGCAGTTTCGAGAGGAACTTATGGGTAAGCTATCTTCGCGATTCCGCCGCTTTCCACTGTTGCTCAAATTTCTGGATGCGCACGAGATGCTCTCGGTACAAGTACACCCGAGTGGTTCTCCCTCTGCCCTGATTCCAGAAGACGATGCGCCGAAGACAGAAGCGTGGGTTGTCATGGAAGCAGGCAAGGGCAGCCAGATCTATGCAGGATTCAATCCAGGTACAACTGCCGGAAGTTTGCGGAAGTCGCTCGACGACGGAACGATTGCGGAGCATCTTGTCAGCGTCACGCCGAAGCCTGGCGACGCGGTATTCATCCCTGCGGGTACCGTTCACACTCTAGGCAAGGATGTCGTCGTCTTTGAGGTTCAGCAAAACAGCGATATAACGTTTCGACTGTACGATTGGGGCCATATCGATCCGAGAACCAAGGAGCCTCGGCCCCTGCAGGTAGATAAGGCTTTCGCCTGCATCGATTTCGGAGCAAGCGATAGTGGCCTGGTCGCGCCCTGCGTCGAAACGACATCTCCCGTTGAGCGAGAGAGACTCTTTGACTGCAATGCTTTCCTGCTGTGGAGAGATATTGGGAAGAACACCTTCACTGTCGGAGCGAACGACGAACCGCGCGTGCTGGTTGGCATGGATGGATCAGGCCATATCGTCCACCGCGGAACTCCCTACTTGTTTGGAAAAGGAGACGTATGGCTCTTGGCTGCAGAGGTCGGAGAGTGCGCGTTTCAACCCATCGGAGAAGTCACCCTGCTGGAGATCGCGATCCCTTGATGGCGTTGTCCATCATCGGCGCAACAGAATCGCAAACTGGGAGATACATGAAAAAGCTTATCGTGTTCGACTTGGATGGAACCCTGGCACCCAGCAAGTCGTCTCTCGCTCCTGAGACGGCAGCGCTGCTTCGTGATCTTCTGGGCATCATCAAAGTGGCAGTGATTTCTGGAGGAGCCTGGGCCCAGTTTGAAAAGCAACTGCTCACGGATCTTCCCAGAGACAGTTGCCTCGCGAAATTGTCACTGCTTCCAACCTGTGGAACAAAATTTTTTCAATATGACCAACAGTGGAAGCAACTCTATTCGGAGGATCTAACATCGGTACAAAAGAAGAAGATCATTGACTCCCTCGACAAGGCTGCTGGAGAAGCGGGCTATCGCGCAAACAAGGTATGGGGAAAAGTGATTGAGGACCGGGGGAGTCAGGTCACATTCTCAGCGCTTGGTCAGCAGGCGCCGCTCGCAGAGAAGGTAAAGTGGGATGCTGATTTTGCGAAGCGAAAGAAGATCACCGCAATCCTGGCGACTCTAATTCCTGAGTTTTCCGTTCGCATGGGTGGGGCGACATCAATCGACGTGACCAGGCCAGGCATTGACAAAGCATACGGCATCGGCAAACTGCGCGACACGCTCCACCTCTCGTTGCAGGAGATGGTCTACATCGGCGATGCGTTGTTCCCCGGCGGAAATGATTATCCGGCAGAACAGGCAGGCGTTGTGTCGATCCCCGTAAGAGGGCCTGACGACACCAACGTTGTGATCAAGACGATCCTTGCCTGCCTCGGAAAGAAGTGAGCCAGCCCGAGGGGCAAAACAGGCGAGGAGATTCGATGAGCCACTTCAGATTGCAGCGGTTGGGCATAATCATGGAGCCGGAGCCAGGCAATCCCCATGAAGTCGAAGGGGTTCTCAACCCCGGGGCCGTTCGTGGTCCGGATGGCACCCTCTATCTCTTTCCGCGCTTGGTCGCGAAAGGGAATTATTCTCGTATCGGGATCGCACGAGTCAAGTTCAATGACGCCGGAGACCCGACCGGCGTGGAGCGACTTGGCATCGCTCTCGAGCCAGAAGCCGACTACGAAGTGAGGCCTGGTGGCGGCGGGTGCGAGGACCCTCGTGTCACCTTCGTCGAACCGCTGAACCGCTACATCATGACATACGCGGCATTTTCTTCCGTAGGCCCGAGGATCGCGATGGCAGAGTCGGAGGATCTGTTGCATTGGAAGAGACTTGGGCTAGCAACCTATGCCCATTGGCACGGCATGGAGTTGGCGGATGTTGATGATAAGGATGCAAGCCTTTTTCCCGTTGCAATCCCTGATTCGACCGGGGCGCTCGAACTTGGTATGCTTCACCGGCCGCTATTTGCAGGTACGCTGCCGAGGCAGACCGCTTGCGCCCCGGGCGCTCGCGTGGTCGATCTTGATAGGGAGAGTATCTGGATTTCATACTGCACTCCTGCATGGAAGAGCCGCGCCCCGGAGCGCCTGGGCCAGTTCATTTCTCATCACCGCTTGGCCACTCCGGTGTCCCCGTGGGAGCGGCTCAAGATTGGCGCTGGATCTCCGCCCATCCTGACAAAACATGGCTGGCTCATCGTATACCACGGCGTCAGCGAGTTGCCGGCAACGGATGATGCTCATCCCCTGTGCTACTCAGCCGGAGTGATGGTGCTCTCAAAGCAGCATCCTCGAGTAATTCTCTATCGCTCGGTTGAGCCTGTGTTGACGCCGATGCTTCCACAGGAGCGCGATGGAACCGTTGCCAACGTGGTCTTCCCAACTGGCATCGACCGACGCGATGACCTTGGAACCCCAGACCGTCTCGATGTCTATTACGGGATGGCGGACTGCCGGATTGGTGTCGCGCGCCTCGACTTGCCGAAGCAGATACTGGCCGGTGCAGTTGCCGATGCGCCAGAGTCGAAGGTATAGGCCACTGCTCTCTTAGGTGTGAGGATGCGAAGAAAGAAGCACAGGCCGCCGGGTTGCGACGGCGGCCCAGCCTCAAGTTCCGTGGTAAGCAGTCTAGCTGTCTGTGAACATGGCTTTTTGTGGATGTCCCTTGGCCATTGGAGCCGGTGCACTGGCATCGCTGAAATCCTTTGTCCATTGCCAATTGCGAATCTCCGGCATGTCCTCCAGGTGTTCGCGGATGTAGTCGTGGTGACGCTGTAGCTCCTGGTTGAAGAATGCGATTGCCTCCTGCGCTTGTAGACGAAGACGTGGAATATGCTTCAGTGCATCCAGCGCAAGATGAAAGCGGCTCATTTCGTTGAGGACCACCATGTCGAAGGGTGTGGTGGTTGTTCCATAATCCATATAGCCATGGACATGGAATCGTATTTCATTCGAGCGCCCGTGAACGAGCGTATGAATAAGCCATCGATTGTTGTGGAAGGCGAACACCACTGGAGCTGTCTCGGTGAACAGTGCATTGAAGGACATCTCATCCATGCCATGTGCATGCTTGTCAGGAAACATCAGGGTCATCAAATCAACAACGTTTACGACTCGTACCTTGATGCCTGGGACGTGCTTCTGCAGCAGCCACGAGGCTGCGCATGTCTCGATCGTCGGCACATCGCCGGCGCAGGCCAGCACCACATCCGGTTCCCCGCCTCCGTCGTTGGTGGCAAACTTCCATGTGGATGCCCCACGCGAGCAATGCTCGAGTGCCTCATCCATGTTCAACCACTGAAGCTGCGGCTGCTTGCCGCAAGTAACAACATTGACGTAATTGCGGCTGCGCATGCAGTGGTCGAAGACGCTGAGCAGGCAGTTGGAGTCGGGTGGATAATACACGCGGATCACTTCGCCCCTGCGTTCCAACGCGTTAACCACGTACCCGGTTGCCTGGTGACTGAAGCCGTTATGGTCATTGCGCCACGCATGACTTGTGAGCAGCACATTGAGAGACGCCAGCGGCCTGCGCCAAGGAAACTCACGGCATTGTTCAAGCCATTTCGCATGTTGAGTGGTCATTGAGTCAACCACCTGCGCGAAGGCTTCGTAGGAGGACCACATGCCATGACGTCCAGTGAGCAGGTAGCCTTCAAGCCAACCCTGGCAGAGGTGCTCGCTGAGTACTTCCATCACGCGACCATCCGGGCCGAGCTTTTCATCGATGGACACAATTTCGGCCATCGAGCAACGATCTGTTGCCTCAAAAATTGAGTTCAGGCGGTTGGAGTCCGACTCATCGGGACAGAACATGCGAAAGTTCGTAGGATTCATTCTGTAGACGTCGCGGAAGAAATCTCCAAGTTTGCGAGGCGCTTCTGCAAGAACCTGACCGGGACCGGGGATATCGAGCGCATAATCCGTGAAGTCGGGCAGCGCAAGGGTTATCAACTCGCGTCCGCCATTGACATGGGGATTCCCGCCCATGCGCCGATTACCAACCGGCGAGAGAGCCGCCAGTTCGTCGATGAATTTGCCATTCTCGTCGAAGAGTTCCTCAGGCTTGTAGCTCTTCATCCAGGATTCAAGGATACTGAGATGCTCAGGGTTGTCTTTCACCGATGCAAGGGGAACTTGATGAGCGCGGAAGGTGCCCTCAATGGGTATGCCATCTACTTCCTTCATGCAGGTCCAACCTTTTGGCGTCCGGAAGATAATCATCGGCCATACGGGCTGCTTTTTGAAGCCGCTCTTGCGCGCATCTTCCTGAATGCTACGAATCTCGGCATAGCAATCTTCAAGCGTCTGCGCAAGAAGTTGATGCACGACCTCAGGTTCATCACCTTCCACAAAGTAAGGCTTGTATCCGCGGCCTACATAGAGGGCTTTCAAGTCTGCATCGCTTGTGCGTCCCTGTGCGGTTGGCCCGGAGATCTTGTATCCATTTAAATGAAGGATCGGTAGCACCGCGCCATCTCGAACCGGATTGACGAAGTTCACGGACTTCCAGCTTCCTTCCAGTGGGCAGGTTTCAGACTCACCATCGCCGATCACACACGCCACAATCAGGTCCGGGTTGTCGAAGGCCGCACCAAATGCGTGAACCATGGAGTAGCCAAGCTCTCCGCCCTCATGCATAGAATTTGGGACGTGCGGCCCGCAGTGGCTTGGCACGCCGCCCGGAGTGGAGAACTTGCGGAACAATAGCCGCAGACCGTTCTCGTCGTGTGTGATCTCCGGGTGAACCTCGGTGTAGCTACCCTCAAGGTAAGAACAGGCATTCAGTGATGGTCCCCCGTGTCCCGGCCCGGAGATATAGATGATGTCGGCATCGTGTTCTTTGATCATCCGATTCAGATGAATGTAGATGAAGTTCTGTCCCGGTGATGTACCCCAGTGGCCGAGCAGCCTGGGCTTAATCTGTTCTGCGTTGAGAGGCTCACGTAATAGTGGGTTCTCAAACAAGTAGATCTGACCAATGCAAAGATAGTTTGCGGCACGCCAGTAGCGATTCATCTTATCCAGCATCTCGGGCAAGAGTGGACCCTTGAGCTTTGCCGCTCTCTCTTCATTCTTGCCATCGGCCGCAACCGCGGTCGACAAGCTTACGTCGAAGATGAACCCGGAAGAATTGCCATATTGATCGAAGTTCTTGCTGAAGGCACGATGCGTGTCGTCCTTCTCAACCTTGACGCGGTGCTCAGTGGTGGCCATTGTAGGGTTCCTCTCGCGTTCTCCGCCGCCGAGGATGTCCTGTTGGCGGCTTTTAGAATTCAGTATGTCATAGCTGGATAGGGATAAAGCGCAGCATCACTTCTCCAGCATCTTGCGGATTGACTTCAAGTCTTCCCGGTGCTTTTCCGTCGTAGCAGGATAGGACGCTCCCAAACCCCTCAGCGCATCGAGGACTATCTGAGACACAATCAGGCGGGCATCATCCTTGTCGTCCGCCGGGACAATATACCACGGAGCGTGACGTGTGCTCGTCGCGCTCAGGCACTCTTCGTAAGCCTTCTCATAGGCTCTCCAGAAAGTCCTCTCCTGAATATCTGCGAGACTCAACTTCCAGTTCTTGTCTGGGTCGTCGATGCGACTCAGAAACCGCTTCCGCTGCTCATCCTTCGAGATATGCAGAAAGACCTTGACCACTCGCGTGTTGTTGCAGTCAAGGTGCTTTTCGAAATCCACGATCGAGCGATACCGATCTTCCCATTTCGACTTGTCGTCGCGCAACTCCTTGGAGAGCCCTTCGCTGCGAAGGTCCTCCGGATGGACCCGGACGACGAGTACTTCTTCGTAGTAGGAACGATTGAAGATGCCGATGCGGCCGCGCTCCGGTAGACGGCACGTGGTGCGCCACAGAAAGTCATGCTCCAGTTCCTCGGCGCTTGGCTGCTTGAAGCTGAAAACCTCGCATCCCTGCGGATTAACTCCAGAGAGGACGTGCCGGATTGCTCCATCTTTACCGGCAGCATCCATGCCCTGGAAAATGAGGAGAAGCGCATGGCGGTTCGAGGCGTAGTGAATTCTCTGTAACGCGCTGAGCTGCTCCACATTATCTTCCAACACCTTCTTGTAGTGCTTCTTCGATGTGGTCAGTGCGGGTGCGGTTGTTGACCATTTGCTCAGATTTAGCTTCTGCCTTGGTGGTACATGGTAGGATTTCGAATCAATCGTCATGATGTGCCATTACTCCCCGCAAGTCGTATTGCTTGCAGACTGTACATCCCATGGCATCGCGGCCGGGCACTCAGTCGTCCCAGTCGTCGACGCTCTCCGAACCAGTATCGATGCGAACTGGTCGTCAATCTGTGCAGATATGCTCAGGAGATTGTGAACAAAGGTCCTAAGCGGAGGTGTTCGGGAACACTCGTTGTGTGTCATCCGCGAATCGGCAACGAAGAGACCATTGAAGGTTGCAGTGGATACGTCACACTGGCTCGCGGCCACCGGTCAGCGCCTCGTAACCCGATATGACATCAAAAAGTTCTTCGTCAATTGACTCCTGGCGAATGCGATGCAGCTTGAGATTCAAATCTCCCAGGATTCCGTCAATGTTCTTTTCCGCTCGCTGCATTGCGGCCAGTCGGCTTGCATTCTCACTGGCCAGCGACTCGGCGCACGCTTGAAACAGCAGCACAAACAGGTATTCGCGCAGAAATGCGCGCAACGGCGAAGTGGTTCCCTGTATGACTTCGGGAGGCAGCTTCGTTGGCCATGGGGCAGCGGCAAGCTGCTTCTGCCACGTGAGATCCAAGGGCAGTAATTGCTTGCCCACTGGTTCGTAAGCGGACCCTGATTTGGGATGGTTGTGGAATAGGTAAACTTCCACTACGTCTCCGCGCTCTCGCGTTGCCTCAACATCAATCAGGATCTGTCCAACGAGTCCGGTAATCGCATCGACAGAACTTGGTACAGGCAAGATGCCGGCGGTCGGAAGTCCGGCATCGATCAGCAGGGCATGAATGCGCTCGCCAAGCGGCCACACCTTCGCAATTGTGCCATGTTGCGCGTGGAGTGTAGTGACCGCGTACTCCACGATAATCTCGTTGAATCTGCCAACCAACCCCTGGTCTGAACCAAAGACAATTGCTCCTATGCCTTGCTTCTTGCGTGGTCCAGTAGCTGCAGTGTCATAGACAGGCCCGGCTTCTCGCAGGCACGCGGTCAACGCGAGTTCCACGGTGCGCGCATATTGATCCAGCGAGCGAACCGCTTTCTGATATTGTCCAATACTCGACGCGGCGAGTGCTTTCATCGAGCGAACGACGGACTCCAGATCGCCCGCCCCTGAGATCTTCCGCGTCAGGCTTTCGATGGTTCCACTCATGACGCTGGCTTCGTAGCGGGTCTCCCCGGCGCAATGGGTTGGAGGGGTGACAACGCTTGCTTTGCGATCGCGAGGATTGCCTTCTGATCGTCATCACTGAACTTATCCGCCGAGGTCAGACGCTTCGCCACATCGGGTGGAATATCCTTTGCAGCCTTCTGAAGGGCCTGCTCAGCGTCACTCACTTTGTCGAGCGGAAGAGGATCTAAGAGTCCGGCAGTCAAAGCCAGCAGTAGGATGATCTGTTCTACCAGGGGAACTGGGCAGGACTCGGATTGTTTGAGACAGGCGCGAATCCGCTTTCCGTGATCGATCGTCTTCTGCGTGGAGTCATCCAGGTGAGTTCCAAACTTCGCGAAAGCTTCCAATTCTTCAAACTGAGAGTAGGCAAGCTTCAGGCTTCCTGCTACTGCGCGATATGCCGCTCGTTGTGCCTCACCACCGACTCGTGAAACTGACTTTGCGACGTCGACTGCGGGCAGGATTCCGAGTTGAAACAAGGTGGGTGAGAGATAGACCTGTCCATCCGTGATGGAAATCAGATTCGTCGGAATATAGGCAGAGATATCCTGTGCTTCCGTCTCGATAATCGGTAGCGCTGTCAGAGAGCCGCCTCCACGCTCCTTGCTTAAATGGGTCGAGCGCTCAAGCATTCGCGAGTGAATATAGAAGATGTCGCCAGGGAATGCCTCACGTCCTGGTGGCCGCCGCAGCAGCAGCGAAAGCTCGCGGTACGCTCGCGCGTGGTGAGTAAGATCGTCGTAGACAATCAGGACATCGCGTCCCTTTTCCATGAAGTATTCTGCAATGCTGGTCGCAGCATAAGGTGTGATGTACACGAGACCGGGGGCATTGTTGTCCTCGACAACAACTACAACGGTGTAGTCCATCGCACCCTGCTTGCCCAGGTTCGCCACAACTTTGGCCACGGCAGCTGCACGCTGGCCAATCGCACAATAGACGCACACCACATTCTGTCCGCGCTGGTTGAGGATTGTGTCGATGGCGATGGCAGTCTTGCCGGTCTGACGATCACCGAGAATCAATTCACGCTGCCCACGTCCAATGGGCACAAGGGCGTCGATGGCCTTTAGTCCGGTCTGCAATGGTATACTCACCGCCGCTCGGTCCATGATGGGTGCAGCGGGACGTTCAACGGGAAGACGCTTCTCTGCGGTGATCGTTCCCTTTCCGTCCAGTGGATTTCCAAGTGGGTCGATCACGCGTCCCATCAGACCGTCTCCCACGGGCACATCCATCACTCGTCCGGTGCGTTGAACCTCGTCGCCGGCATGCAAACTCTGGTAGTCCCCGAGCAGGATAACGCCGACCTCTTCTTCATCGATATTGAATGCCATTCCGAGCAGGCCGCCGGGGAAGCTGACGATCTCTTCATAGCCAACACCGGGCAGGCCGGAAAACGTCGCAATTCCTGTCGAAACTTTTGTGACTACACCCACTTCATGCGGAGTCAGCTTTGCCGTGAACTCCTTGCGGCCCTGCTGTAACAAAGTGAAGGCGCGATCGACTGCGGGTTGCAGGATTCCGGCTGGCTCAGTCATTTGGCCCCTGTAGAGGCGGCTGGTTCTGCAGGGGTAGCCTTCGCCGTGTCAGGCTTCGGTGTGGCTTTGATTGCAGCTGGAAAGTGTGCGTCGACGAGCTCACTGACTTTCTTGTTCATCTCCGTTAGATAGCTCGCAATGCTCCACGCAACCTTCTGTCCATCCGTGGACAATTCAATGCCGCAAACTACGTCCTGTGAATCTTCAAATGTGATTCGAACCACTGTGGAGAATGTCTCATTGAGAGCGTTCTGAATTGCATTCTTCTGGTCCTGAGGAAGATCAAAGGCGCTGCGAATCAGTGCCGGTTGCGGGGACTTCTTGAGCGCGGAACCCAGTAGCTCTTTCGCTTTCGGATCCAACTCCCGCAGGCGACGCGTGAATACCTCGCCCACTCGCTCCTCAAGGCTTACGGTGGCGAGATCTGCGAGGGTCTTCCGCGCGATGGCGAAGACCTCATTCTCCGCCTGGCGCGTGAAGTCATCGCCCAGTCGCAGTTGATCGCTACGCAGGGTAGCTGCCTGCACCGCCCGCAAGCTGTCCGCATCCTGTTTGGCCTGCACGATGAGGCGGTCGTGTTCGGCATTGGCCTCATCGGTTGCCTTGCTGAGGAGTGCATCTCTCTGTTGGTCGAACGCCTTGTTCTTAGCCTCAAAGGTGTTCTTCTCCGCTTGCGATGCTGTCCTCGTCGCATCCGCTTTCGCAAGCTCTGAGGCAATGTTGTTCTCCCGTGCATCGATGGCATCCAGGATCGGCTTGTAGAGAAAGCGCCTCAACAGCCACACGAGGATAAGGAAGTTAACAATCTGGGCCGCGACCGTGAACCAGTCGATGAGCATCGCTTACTTGCCTCCAGCTTGCGACAGAAAGTGATTCCAGAAGGGATTCGCAAAAATCAGAATCATGGATACGACAAAGGTATAAATTGCCGTGGACTCGATCATTGCCAGGCCTACAAACAGGGTGCGGGTGATGGTGGGAGAGGCATCAGGCTGTTGAGCAAGAGATGTCATGGCGGAGGCAACCGAACGGCCTTCTCCAAGGGCTGGTCCCATGCAGCCAAAACCTGTGGTGATGCCGGCGGTAGCGATGGATACTACTGCAACTATGGTGGCGCTATCCATTAGAAGTCCTTCCTGTGGTTGGAGACACTACGCATGACTCGGTTCCGGCTTTGCCTCAACAGCAGCCTTGGGCTTGGTTACCTGCGTGGCGGCTGCAATGTAGACCGCAGCCAGGATGCTGAAGATATAGGCTTGCACAGATCCCGTAAGCAGACCTAGTAGGGTCATGACAATGGGGAAGATAAAGGGAGTGATGGTGAGTAGAATCCCGACAATCATGACGCCGCTCATCATGTTCCCAAAGAGGCGAACCGCCAATGCAAGCGTGCGCGAGAGCTCGCTGATGATGTTGAATGGCAGCATGATGACAGTGGGCTTGATGTAGGTTGTGAGATATCCGAAGACCCCTTGCTCGCGTATGCCGAACAGCGGAACCGCGATGAACACACACAGGGCAAGCGCTGTCGTGGTGGAGAGCGATCCTGTCGGGGGCTGGAATCCTGGAATGACAATGCAGACGCTGCACATCCCAATGAAAAGGAAGAGCGTCCCGAGAAAGGAGAGATACTTTCTCGGCTCACTGAGCCCGACCTCTTTGATCTGTCCAACTATACCGGTCACAATGATTTCAAGTGCGCTTTGCCAACGTGAGATGGTGCGGTCAGTCGTAAGCTTCCGGGTCATGAGCCGGGCACCGACCGTCATAACAAGAAGCATCGCCCACGTGGTCACAATGGTCTCATTGATCCGGATCAGTCCGTACTGCCAGAAAATCTGCTGGTCGGAACTGATATGCACTACGGGAGCGATCATTGTCCACCTTCCTGCAGGAGCGGGGTGCTCCTTGCACTCGGCATGCGGATCATTCGCGTTAAAGCAACGCGTGCAATCAGGAAGCCTGCCAGGCAGGCTAGCAGTTTTTGCCAATTACCGTGAGATACAAAGTAGAATCCGCTCACAGCTACGGCCATTCGGACTAGAAGGCTTCCCGCAAATAGCAATCCAGACCATTGCGACGGAGATGTCGATCGAACGGTCCACCAAAGTCCCCCAAAGAAGAAGGCCCCAAGCAGAACACCAGCGAGCAAATCTCCAGCCAGAATCAGTACCTCAGTCACTCTTGTCCTCCTCTTCGTCCTGCATGGCCTTGTTCTCCTGATCCACCCAGTGCCAGGCATTTGCGCAACCCACGCACAGTCCAATCGTCAACAACATGAGTGTCCATGAATGAGAACCAGGATGATGGTTGTCCCACCACAACCCGATCAGCGCCCCAACGACGGTCGGCACAGCAACCGACCAACCGATCAGCCCTGACATGCCAAGGCCGAACCAGACCGTTTGTACGCCATTCTTCTGCATGCGGAGTTTGCGCACAGTCTTTGTGGTCACTTGCCTGACAAACTCGCTGTCTTCAGAAGTCGAGTGACTTGCTCTCTCATCGGTCATTGTCAAACTCCGCGAGGCGCACCATCAGACCACTATCCATCTTCGCTACTGCAGTACGGACGTTGCGTTCCTGCTCGTCTAGTTTCAGAAAGTCCCGCTCGACAGCCTTCTTGAGCTCTTGCAGATCTGATCCACCTATCGCACGGCGCACAGATACGGTCACCTGTGTGCCAGCCTTCACCATCACACCCTGGTCGACCCCGACATACACTGTGCCAGCGTCGTTGGCTTCGTACATCAGAACACCTGGAACAAGTGCGGCAACACAGTCCAACCGCTGGGGTAGTAGACCGCAGGATCCATCGGTTGTGTCGGCAACAATGCGCGCCACGTTGTGCTTCTCCACGAAGACGCCAAATGGGAGCAGGATTCTAAGATCCATGGCCACTCGCAGTCGCCGACTTCGTTTGTGCATCGGCCTTCTGGTCTTTCGGATTGTCCTCTTTCGGTCCCTTCGCCGCGGAGGGAGTTGCATTCGGCTTCTTTGCTTCTCCAATCGCGCCGATCATATAAAGCGCGCTCTCCGGGTAGTCCTTGAATTCGTCGCGAAGAATGCGTTCGCACCCGTCCAGAGCATCGCTCAAGCTCACAAGCTTGCCCTTCATCCCGCTGAACTGTTCAGTCGTGAAAAACGGTTGCGTCAGAAAGCGCTCCAGTCTGCGAGCACGTCCCACGGCGTTCCTGTCCGCTATGGAAAGCTGTTCCATGCCTAGCATCGCTACAATGTCCTTGAGAGATTCGTACTGCGCCAGGGTTCGCCTAATCTCCTGCGCAAGGTTATAGTGACGGTCGCCAACGATCCCCGGGGTCGCCATCTTCGAGCTTGATTGCAGCAAATCGATTGCCGGGTAAAGGCCTTCGCTAGCCCGCTTTCGCGACAAAACGATGGACGCGGAGAGATGCGAGAATACATGCACTGCGGCAGGGTCCGTCAGGTCATCCGCTGGCACGTAAACAGCTTGGATGGAAGTGATTGCTCCTGCATGTGTATTAGCAATCCGCTCCTCGAGACCGGACAACTCGGTGCCCATGGTCGACTGGTAGCCGAGCCTCGACGGCATTTCCCCTAGAAGCCCTGCGACTTCCATCCCGGCTTGAATGAAGCGAAAGATGTTGTCGATCAGGAGAAGAACATCGCGGTGCTCGTCGTCCCGGAAATACTCCGCCATCGTCAGGGCGGCGGCGCCGACACGAAACCGGCTGCCGGGAGGCTCGTTCATCTGGCCGTAGACCATGACCATATCGTTCAAAACTCCGGCGTCCTTCATTCCGCGATACAGTTCTTCACCTTCGCGACAGCGCTCGCCGATTCCACAAAAGATGCTCATCCCTTTTTGATGCCCAATCATGTTGTGGATCATTTCGGTGAGGAGCACCGTCTTGCCTACACCCGCTCCTCCGAAGAGTCCTCCTTTCCCGCCGCGCTCGAGGGGCACAAGCACGTCAATTGCTTTGATGCCCGTCTCAAAAACCTCAGACTTCGTTGAACGCTCCGACAATGGCGGGGGCGCACGATGGATGGTGCGCCATCGGACATTCTGTGGTGGTGGTTTGCGATCGATGGCGGATCCAAATACGTTGAACATCCGCGACAGAATCTCATGACCTACTGGGACCTCCAGCGGCTTGCCTGAGTCTTCAACCTGCATTCCCCTGGCCAGGCCCTCGGTCGGCGTGAGAGCAATGCCACGAACCCGCTTGGCATCGAGCTGGGACATCACTTCGACGACGATCCTGCCCTCTGCTCCTGCGTGAAGAACGGAGAAGATAGGCGGGAGGATGCGATCAAATGTCACATCGACAACGCCGCCACGCACGGAGACGATCGATCCGAGATTCGGAGCTTCCGCGTCATTGTGAGGTCCGACTGTCACTGTAGCCTCAATTCGGGAGAGGAAGTGCTGCTAAGCTAGCCTCGAACCAACACGAGCCGTGGCGGATGGGAAATCACGGCAAAAGAGTATCGCCGTCATAATCGATGGGCTAGATCGCTTCAGTCGTATGTTCGCTGCAAACTCTGACGTCGCAATCACATTTAGGCTCAGTAAGGGTGCTCCTCAAAAAATGGTAATGCTCGCGAATGGGGTCTTTGCCGGAATGGACTTCAAAGCATGACCATCAGGCAAGACTTTCTCCCCATTCTTGGCGCATCGGACATGTCCCCATTTTCCGCTTCGGTGCAAGAAAAGACTGTGCTCTCTTGCACACTTCGAGTTCATGACCACGGCCGTGACCGCTCTTTACGCACCATGAAATGCCAGAATCCACGGGGCGCATCCTTGAGTTCTATGGGGAGGATAGCTGCCTCGCCTGAGCAATTGTGACCTGCTTTGCGATGTCCTCTATTCGATACTTATCACGCTATCGAAGAGCAAATCCCCTGCCTTAAAGGGGCATGACGGTAGCTTAGTCGATGCGAGAAACTGCCTTCCGGCTGCTCTTTGTTATGCTCCCATTGCACGGCACGGCTCAGTATTCATTTCAATGCTTGTCCACGTTGACGTTTCGTTGCGTTCTGAGGATAGGGTTCACGCAGCAACTATCGTAATGCCGCGACGTTGTGCTGGCAATGATCGCGGACCTGGACGTTCTGACCCGACATCCGGTGGTTTCAGGAATCGTCGCTGGAGATGGCAGAGGGCCCTACTGAAATGCGGAAGGGCAGATATCGCCGCGTTGTCAAGGGCTCAAGTGCGGACCATGTTGCAACTCACAGAGCCTTCAAAGGAACGAAGGCATGTTCAGGAAGTAGGAGAGTATATGACCACCACACAGAAGTGCGAACATCCCGGATGTAACTGTCAAGCGGCAAGCGGCAAGAAACACTGCAGCACCGCATGTGCGGATTCCAAGAGTCCCAAGACACCTTGCGATTGCAAGCACCCTGAGTGCAAACACACTGGCGTAAAGATGTAGCGGAACAGGACTCCGGGCTGAATTCTCAGCCCGGAGTCCCTGCTCGCTCTTCACGATGGTGGATTGTGAATGGCAGACACGCACCCGGGAATGATCCGCAGGTGCTAAGACAATGTCGTCGTTGAATCCGCCAGACGATCTGCTGCGAAGCACATTAACTCACGAGATGCCGAGCCGAGCAAAGACGGGAATCTTGATCATGTCCACAAGGCAGCCGAAGGCAAGTGCCGCAGCAAACTCTGTAGCGATGACCCATATCGGCAGGGGCGCCATGGCAATTCCAAACGATGCCAGCGTAGAGATAACGAGAACGTCAGCGATCGACGAGAGTACAAGCCAGACACTTGGTCGCAATCCCCATAGATGTTGGCGTCCGCGGATAACGTAAGTAGTGACCTGGCTGCCGAAAACAAGGCCGACGACGGACAATGTCTGGAGTTCCTTCATTCCAAGATGTAAGCAGTATTTGCCCAATGCCAGAAGTGTCGTGGAGAATGCTAGGAAACAGATTCCAAGGACGACCCCGGCGATTGTGATTCTGCCGATCTGCCAGCTATTCGGTGTCTTCGATGGCTTCACTCTGTCCGTGGCGAGCGACATCGCAAGGAAGTCGCCGGTTATCATCACGATGACCATCAGCATTGGAGTCAGAACCGCATGCCCAGTCATCACCAGGCCGACTGCCAATAGAAGCACTTGCACGATCTTCTTCATCACGGAATTGAGTGTGTAGGTGAGAATGCGTTGAAAGGCAACTCGTCCTTCTTTGACTGCGGCAACAATGCCGCCCAGGCCGGCTTCTGTCAACACAACCCCGGCAGCGGATTTGGCAACATCGGTTGCTGTCGACACTGCAATCCCAATCTGGGCCTGGCGTAACGCAGGTGCATCGTTGGCGCCGTCGCCACACATTCCAACCGTGTTCCCGCCCTTCTGGAAGGCTTTCACAAGGTCATACTTGCCTTCTGGAAGCACGCCTGCAAATACGGAAAAGCTATGCAGTGTAGTGCTGTCGGGGAGAGGACCAGTCGGGCATGTCTTGCCGATCAATCCAACAGCTTTCGCGACGATTGTTGCGGTTGCGGCAGCATCTCCGGTCACCATGACCGTTCGTATACCTAGACCCTTCAACTCCGAGATAAGAGATGCCGAATCCGACCGCGGCGGGTCGCTGAGGGCAATCAATCCGATAATCTGCGTACTTGTTGTCGGTCCTGCGCCAACGGCTAGGACTCGAAACCCTTTGCTCTCGAGTTCGTGGACGATGGCTTCTGCGGCAGGCGAGGCGGCAGTACGCGCGACAACCGCAGCGAACGCGCCCTTGATGATCCTCTGTGACTCGCCATTTGCATCTGTCGCGCTTGCCTCTGACGTCTTCTGGGCCGGATCGAAGGGAATGAACTTCGTCAGCTTTGGTAAATCGGTGGCCACTTGGTTCTTTGCGGACAGACGAATCGCCGCATCCACTGGATCCAGCCCTCCTTCGGAACTTGCCAGTGCAGCCATCCCAACGACATGCGCTTCGTCGAATCCAGGCAATGGGCGAACACTCGCTACCGAGAGTTCATTTCGGGTCAGGGTTCCAGTCTTGTCTGCGCACAGAACGTCGATCGAGGCAGCTTCGTCCACGGCGGACAGCCGAGTTGGAAGCACTCCGTCCTTAGCGAGAGCCCGGGCTCCGATCGCTGCGGCAAGCGTGAATGTTGCCGGCAATGCCACGGGGATTGCTGCGAGGATTGATGTGAGCAATAGCGGAATCATCTCGCTCCAACTCATGGAATGGGTGTAGGCATAGGTGCCCATGCCGACAATCAAAACACTATTGAAGATTGCGAGATTGCGAACAATCATGAGCACAGCCTTCTGCTGGGTACTCACGACATGTGCGGTTCGAACAAGCTCCGCTGTGCGGCCGAACTTGGTACGCGTCCCTGTAGCTGTTACAAGTGCGGTTGCCTCGCCGCGCCTGACCAAGGCTCCTGCATAGGTATCGGCTCCGGCACCGGCTTCAATTGGAAGGGACTCACCCGTAAGCATCGACTGGTCAAGCTCGACCGATCCATCGATCAGGTGCACATCCGCAGCGACCACTCCCCCAAGCGAAAGCTTCACCAGGTCGCCGCATACCAGGTCTGCTGCCGGAACGGTCTCCCATTTCCCGTCTCGCTGCACGGAAGCGTTGAGTGCCAGACGGGACCTCAGTGCAGCAAGTGTCGACTGCGCCCGACTCTCCTGAAAGTATGCGAGAGCAGCATTGAAAACGAGCAGGACGGCGATGACACCAGCTTCGTAATATTTATGTAGAGAGACTTCAAGCGCAATGGATGCTTCAAGCAGCCAAGGCACCGGAGCCCAGAAGTTCGCCAGTGCATTCCGCAATGGATGAGCCGACGTATCCGGCATGGTGTTTGGGCCATCGGCTGCCAGACGTGTTCGCGCCACATCGCTGGAGAGACCTTGCCGAGTGCTGTCATCACCCGGCTGCTTGGCCTTAGTCCCTGATACACCAGCAGGAACGCTATTGGAGCTCACAGCTGGCCGCTTTTTGTACTGACTCTTCGGTTTCTCATAGTTCCACCACACTTGTGATCCATGCGCCTGGCCTGTGCGGGCCCTCTGGATGCTCCAGGTTTCGAAGTCTGCTTCGGGCACGTTGTGCAATTTTCAACGCGCGTGCCGCTCGCCATCTGTTCGATTGGATACAGTTAGTCCCACATAGCAGAAGGAGATTCCCGTCAGGCGTCGATAACCCTGGGGATAGACGGTCCACGCAAAGATAACCGGAATCAAGCCCGGGAATTATTTGAAGATCAACCGGCCCTCGGTCGGCCCGTTTCTGCCCGGTTCCCCGAACAAGGCGAAGCGGTGGATGCATCGGATGCCCTTGCGCAGGAGCAGGTCATCTCTGAAGCCAATATTCTGTTCTCTTCTGCTCAACTTTCCGGGAATAGTTTTCAGGTTGTACGCCTGCGTGCTGCTCAATCGCTGCAACAATCGAATTCAAGGATTTGTGTACACTGATTGGCCATCGCAGCCATATTCTTCAAGGTATGATTACTGTTACCCTTTCCATATATGGAGAGGTCCAGCGCAACAGGCAAGGAGAATATGACTCATCCCAGCAATCCCCGTGATCTTGCTCGAACCCTCATCGCTCGCGAGGCTCATGCCACTACGCCCTCCCTGAAAGTCGAGCCCGCAACGCTGCGTGTCTATGAGAAGCTGCGCAGACAACTCGGATCCCCGGTTGGAGTTGACGGCTTTCAGGCTCTCGCTTCTCGTGCCTTGGCTCTGGCCAAGTCGCAATCCCCCCGGCTCAGCACCGTTCAGGTTACGGCGAATGGGGGTCTGCGCGGTCTTGACCAGGCTGAATCCCAGACCGACGCAGATGAGAAGGGCGAGGCCGGAGTCATCTTGATTGCGCAGTTGCTCGGACTGTTTCTTACCTTCCTTGGAGAAGCAACAACGCTGAGTTTGATTGAAGATTTACGTCTTCAGGCCGACGTCAATACATTTCCGGCTGGGACCACCGAGGCTACGATACCCTCAGCGGCTGATGGTCCGGCAACCGCCGCTGTTTTCGAGGATCTGCTGGTGGAAATTGACAGGCTGAGAAATGTGAGCAACCATATCGAGATACTCGCCGACAGGCATCCCGATATGGAAGACGGACTCGTGAGTGTTGCCGGAAACATTCGCAGTATTGCCTCCGTTCTTGACGTTTTCACACTCATCCGGAGCAAGGCTGGCGGCCCGCAGGAGGAGATTCCCGACCTGCAAACGAATCGCTACATGAACTAAGTTCTGCCGGTTCTGCATCGAACGTGGCTCTCCATTTAGAATGCCGTAATAATCGGAGCGCATGCGACAGGCCAGTTGTGCTGCAGATTCTTTTGCAAGGCGTATAAAGGTAATTGATTCCATCTTCCTTGAACGATGCTGGTTTGAATATGTCCGCTGCCCCAGGAATGCGAGAGTTAGCCCAACGACTTCTAATGTATGAAGCCGGTGCGGGAAAGGCCTCCGAGCCACTGGGGTCCCCGGCTATCCGCGTCTATGAAAAGCTGCGCCTGAGCCTTGGTGAATTTGTTGGAGTCGCCGGTTTTCAATCGCTTGCCGCTCGCGCATTGACGCTCTCCAGGCCCGAAGTCCCTAGTCTTAGTGCGGTGCGGATCGCCGCGGATGGATCATTACAAGGCCTGGGCGACGCTGAAACTCAATTCGACATGGGCCAGGATCGGCCCGGTGATGCAGAACTCGTTCTCATAGCCCGATTATTAGGACTGCTCCGCCTCTTCCTGGGCGAAGCCTTGACACTGAACCTGCTGCGCAACGCGTGGCCAGGGGAAGTCTTTGAAGATCGCAATTCAGTACATGGGAGAAAAGCGTGAGCACCCAAGACAAAGTGAAAATCAACAGACTACCCACCGGCGTTCCGGGCCTTGACGAAATTGTGGGCGGCGGGCTCCCGGAATTCTCATTCAACATTATCGCGGGTGCGCCCGGAAGCGGTAAGACCACACTCGCTCACCAGTTTGTCTTTGCCAATGCCACCCCCGAGCGTCCTGCGCTCTACTTTACCGTGCTCGGCGAGTCGGCCATCAAAATGCTCCGCTACCAGCAGCAGTACACTTTCTTCGATCCGTCCAAACTGCCCGGCTCCATTCGCTTTATCAACCTGAGCCAGGTTGTCCTGGAGAAGGACCTGGGCGCGGTCCTGGAGCAGATTACCAATGAGGTTGAAAAGGCCAGCCCCACCGTTGTCGTTGTTGACTCCTTCCGCACCATGGTCCGTAAGCCGGAAAGCGACATGGACTTGCAGTCCTTCATTCAGCGTCTGGCTTTGTTTCTCGCCAGTTGGCAGGCCACAACGTTTCTAATTGGGGAATATGCCGAAGAGGAATTGCGTGACAATCCCATCTTCACGGTAGCCGACGGTCTCTTCTGGTTGCGCCAGAGCGTCGAGCGAAATTCCATCGTACGCAAGCTGCAAATTGTCAAGCTCCGCGGCCAGAATTCCGTGCCCGGCCTGCACACGTTCCGCATCACAGATTCTGGGGTGCAAGCCTTCTCGCGCACCTTTGGGTTAAGCGCACACAAGAGAAATCCGCCCAGCGGCCGCCGCCTTTCCTTCGGCATCGCGGAGTTGGATAAGATGCTCGGTGGCGGCGTGCGCGAGGGCGACAGCGTCCTGGTAGCAGGCTCGTCGGGAACCGGAAAATCCGTCCTCGCAACTCAGTTTATTGCCGAAGGGCTACGGCTCAACGAGCCGGCAATTGTGGCCGTCTTTGAAGAGCGCCCAGAGGCCTACGCCGAGCGTGCCGCCAGTCTCGGACTTGATCTCGAAACACCGCAGAAAGACGGCCGCCTCACCATCCTCTACTTGCGTCCGCTCGATCTCTCAGTCGATGAGACCATGCACTCGATCCTCGATGCTGTCCAGAGAATCGGCGCAAAACGCCTGGTCATCGATTCACTCGCCGGATTTGAAATGGCCCTCTCGCCCGGCTTCCGCGCCGACTTCCGCGAGTCCCTCTACCGCATGATCTTTGCGCTTACCGGAATCGGCGTCACCATTCTCAGCACCGTTGAAGTCGATGAGTCTTTCACTGAATTTCCTTTCAGCACCTACTCCATTTCTTTCCTCACCGATGACATCATTCGCCTCCGCTATGTCTCCATCGATGGCCAGTTGCGCAAGATCATGGTCGTCATCAAAATGCGCGGCGGGAACCATGCCAAGGATATCCGCGAGTACGAAATCACCTCCGAGGGTGTCGTGATTCTTGGCAAACGCCTCGCCAACTTCCAGGGCCTCATCAGCGGGATTCCCATGCGATCGGACCGGCCCGCCTCGACAGGGGAACCCTCGGAAGACGATGGAATGGAGCACAAAGTCTAGCAGAACCTCGCCGCACGCCAACGTGCGCTCGATTGCAGCAGGACCGATGCCCTTGGCCAGATCATGTAAAGTTTCTTCATGGTCAACGAGGCCGGAAAGTCATCCAGCACATCCATGCCAACAGCAGGGAATTCCGATGCGGTTGCGCAGCCCACCCCGCTGCGTCCAGCAAGAAGCAGTCCATGGCGTATGCTTGCCGCCGCCGGCATCGTCCTTGTCGGCTTCGGATATATATCCGCGCTGTGGTTGTCCGTCCTGACCGACAAAATTGCTGCCGACAAGGATTTCATCGCCTACTGGTCGGCGGGCCGGCAACTGGTTCACGGCGCAAACCCCTATGACGAGGCGGCCGTGGGCGCACTCCAGCGCGCCATCGGTGGCGGTACGCTCAACATGATGCGCAATCCTCCTGATGCCTTCTTCCTCGTCCTGCCGCTCGGTCTGTTCAGCGCAAAGATCGGCTTGCTGCTCTGGCAGCTTGCACTCCTTGCCTGCCTTTCCGTCTCGCTCTGGATCATCTGGCGGCTCAACGGACGGCCCGACAACCGTCTGCACCTGCTCGGCTTCCTCTTTGCGCCGGCGCTCATCTGCCTCTTTGCCGGGCAGGTCGGCATCTTTCTGCTCCTGGGCTTTGTTCTCTTCCTCTCCCTGCATCGCAACTGGCCCTTCCTGGCTGGCTCGGCGCTGCTCCTTTGCGCCCTCAAGCCGCACCTCTTCCTATCCTTTGTCGCAGTCCTTTTCCTCTGGGAACTAAGCCGCAAAAAGTACCGAATCCTGGCAGGATTTGCGGCTGCCATGCTGGCAAGCTGCGCGCTTTCCTTCATCCTCGACCCCCATGCATGGACCCAGTACTCTCGCTTGATCGCCACCGGCGGCGCACTCAACGAGCGCATCCCCACCCTCAGTGTCGCCCTCTCTCTGCTCCTCGACCGTCATGCCACCTGGCTGCAGTTCACCCCAGCCGCAGTGGCCTGCGCATGGGCATCCTGGTTCTTTTGGACCCGCCGCAACCGCTGGGATTGGATGGACCACGGCCTGCTCGTCCTGCTCGTCTCCGTCCTGTGCACGCCCTACGGCTGGATCACCGATGAGTCCATCCTGCTGCCCGCCATCTTAACCGGTCTCTATCGCGTCGTACGCCAGCGCCGTTCCCCCTGGCCGCTGGCGCTGGTCGCCACCGCTGGGCTTCTTGAGTTCTTCGTCGCCGACATCAAAATCAACTCCATCTACTACCTCTGGACCACCCCCGCATGGCTCGCCTGGTACCTGTATGCGAACCACACGGGCCACGCGCATCCTGAGGAGAGTCACCCCGAGCCTGTCCCCGCCGGCTGATGGCGCCGTCCCGCTGTGTCCCAGCATCCCATCACTTGTGACCTAAGTCCTATTGCGAGCCGAAACCCAGTGCTAGCCTCAGCTTGAGGTGCACGACCCCAATGAGTGTAGAAGTCAACGCAGCCAGTCCACCTGCCCCTGAAAAGAAAAAACTCATTCGCCGCCTGCTGCCCGATCTCTCTCAGCGGACTCGGCTCACCGTGCAATGCCTCTTTGCCGCACTCAACCTCTGGCTCGGCATTCAGTTCTTCCTATGGGTTCGCTACTTTGAGCAGGGCGGCACAGGTCTCGAGGTCGCACGCCCGTCCGGCGCGGAGGGCTGGTTGCCCATCGCCGGCCTCATGAATGCCAAGTACTGGCTCGTAACCGGCTATTTTCCGTCCATCCATCCCGCAGCCCTAGTGCTCTTCCTGGCCTTCGTCTTCATCAGCCTCGTCTTCAAGAAAGCCTTCTGCTCCTGGCTCTGTCCGGTCGGCACACTTTCCGAATACCTCTGGAAGCTCGGCCGCAGGCTCTTCTCACGCAACTTGCGCCTGCCGCGATGGGCCGACATTGCCTTGCGCGGCCTCAAGTATCTGCTCCTCGGCTTCTTCGGCTTTGCCATCATCGTTATGCCGGCCGAAGGCATTCAGGACTTCATGTCCGGCCCCTTCGGGCTCATGGCCGACGTGCGCATGTTGAACTTTTTCCGCCACGTCGGCATCACCGCGGCCCTCGTTCTGCTGCTCCTCGTCGTCCTGTCCATGCTTGTGCAGAACTTCTGGTGCCGCTTTCTCTGCCCATACGGCGCGCTGCTGGGCCTGGTCTCCATCCTCAGCCCCGTCAAAATCCGTCGCGACTCCGAGGCCTGCATCGACTGCGGCAAATGCGCCCACGCCTGCCCCTCCAGCCTCCCCGTCGACAGCCTTGCCCAAATGCGTTCCGCCGAGTGCACCGCCTGCCTGGTCTGCATCGCCGTCTGCCCGGCTCAGGATGCGCTGCAATTCGCTCTGCCGCCCCGCGTCGCCGCCACGGCGCCCGAGCGATGGTGGAACCGCACCGTCAGCCCGCGCGCGCTTGCCCTCTCGATAGCTTTTATCTTCTTCACTCTCGTGCTCGTCGCCAGACTCACCGGACACTGGAACATGGCCGTGCCCCGCCAGGTCTACTTGGACCTCGTTCCCCACGCATGAGCGCAACTTCCCCTTTGTTTTCGCTCGAGTGACTTAAGTCGCATCCCTCATGCCTGTCATCCCTCTACCTTCGATACAAGGAGATCGTGATGACAACCACTTCCCAGACCGTTCGAGAAATCGCCCTGCAGCAACCCTCTTCCATCCGCGTCTTTGAGGCCTTTGGCATCGACTACTGCTGCGGTGGACGCAAGCCGCTTGACCAGGCATGCCAGGTCGGAAACCTCGAGGTCGATGCTGTCCTCGCCGCTCTCGAAAAAGCGGCCGCTTCCCCCGCAGAGTCCGTCACAGACTGGGCCCACGCGCCTCTCGCAACCCTCGCGCAGCACATCGTCGCCACCCATCACGCCTACGTGAAAAGGGAACTGCCTCGCCTCGCCCTGCTCGCCGACAAAGTCGTCCGCCGTCACGGTGACACCACGCCCGAACTCGCCGTCATGCAGACAACCCTCGCCCAGCTCGACGAAGACCTCAGCCAGCATCTGCTAAAGGAAGAAGTGGTGCTTTTCCCCTACATCGGCAAGCTCGAACTCGCTCTCGAATCAGGCTCACCCAAGCCCCACGGCTGTTTCGGAACCGTCGCCAACCCCATCGCCATGATGACCCAGGAGCACGATGCCGCCGGAAGCCTGCTCGCCGACCTCCGCAGCCTCAGCCACAACTTCACCACGCCTCCCGGCGCCTGCCCCACTTATCACGCCTACTTTGACGGACTCCGCGAGTTCGAGCAGGACCTCCACCAGCACATCCACCTGGAGAACAACATCCTCTTCCCGCGCTCCATCCAAATGGAAGAAGTAGCCAACTAGGCTGCTTTATTCCGTATCCTCTGCTTAAGGCAGCGGCAGCCACTCATCCAGCCGCGTCGTGATCAGGTCCTGACGCAACTGCTCCACCGTGGAAAACTGCAGCGCCCGTATCCCCATATGCCGCGCTGCTTCCACGTTCTCCAGCTTGTCGTCCAGGAACAGTGTCTCCTCTGGTGCCGTGCCCAGCTTCTCCAGCAATAGCTTGTAAATTGCCGCCTCCGGTTTGGCCAACCGGTGCCGGTAGCTCCACACGCACACGTCAAAGTCGCCTATCCAGCCAAACTCCCGCTCCATATTCTCCAGCACATTGTCGCCCATGTTCGACAGAATCGCCGTCTCAAACCCCCGCTCCTTCAACACGCGCTGCCAGGCCAGGGTCTCCTTGTTTTCCGTCGTCCACTTCCGCGCATCCCACTGGTTCAGCTCCGCCACCTGCTCCGTGGTCAGCGTCAACCCGGCATCCTCGCCCAGTTTCCGCCAAAACTCCAGACCCGTCAGGTCCCCGCGGTCATACGCGTGCCGGTCTATCCAATAAAGGCTCTCCAGCGCCGAGGCTTCCAGCCCCGTGATGCGCGCCAAGTGCGCCTTGGCCACCGCATCCGGCGCACTGCTCAACACCATCCCATAATCAAACACAACCGCTCGCAAACCCAACTCGCTCACCTCGCCCGCATCCGTGTATGGTGAGAACGGATGCCTGCTTCTATTCTGCCCCAGCGCAATCGGGCAGGGCACTGGTTCAGGAAAATCCACAGCCGACGGAAGACAATGATCCCCTTTTCCCAACGAACCCGCTGGAACACTGAAGATTCTGACTTGGCCCTTGCCCACCGCAACCGCCTCGCCGCCCGGCTGCACATCGCTGATCTCACCGCCTCCAATCCCACCCGCTGCGGCTTTGAATATCCCGAAAGCTGGCTCGCTCCGCTCAGCCATCCCGCCAGCCTCGACTACAACCCCCTGCCCATGGGCGCGCCCCACGCTCGCCAGGCCGTAGCCGACTATTACGCCAGCCACGGCATCTCCGTCAGCCCCGCTCAAGTCCTGCTCACCACCAGCACCAGCGAGGCTTACGGCTATCTATTCAAGCTCCTTTGCGACCCCGGCGACGAAATCCTCGTCCCCCTGCCCAGCTATCCGCTCTTTGATTTCCTCGCCGACGCCGAAGTCGTCCGCCTAGCCCCGGCGCCCCTCATCTACGACCACGGCTGGCAGCTCGACCTCGACAGCCTCGCCCGGGCCATCACCCCGCGCACCCGCGCCATCGTCCTCGTCCATCCCAACAACCCCACCGGCCACTTCACCGCCCACGTCGAATCCCTCGCCCTCGCCGCACTCTGCAGCCGCCACAATCTCGCCCTCATTGTGGATGAAGTCTTCCTGGACTACGGATTCGGCCGCACCTCCGCCGAAGACTCCGCCAGCTTTGCCGCCCGCGACCTCGGCATCCCCGTTTTCGTCGTCAGCGGCGCCAGCAAAATCTGCGCCCTCCCACAGATGAAAGCCGCCTGGATTCTCGCCGCCGGCCCGCAATCCACGGAAGCCCTCTCCCGCCTCGAAATCCTCGCCGACACATGGCTCTCCATGAACGCTCCCGTCCAACTCGCCCTGCCCGTCTGGCTCGCCGAGCGCGACCGCCTCCAGTCCCAGATCCGCGCCCGTGTCTCGGCAAACCTCTCCGAACTCGACCGCCAGCTCCAGACCCAGTCCATGGTCAACCGACTCCAGCTCCAGGGCGGTTGGTACGCAATCCTGCGCATCCCCGCTCTCCAGCCCGACGAACTCACCGCCCGCCAGCTCCTCGACCGTGGTGTCTGGGCCCATCCCGGCTACTTCTTTGGCATGGAAAAATCCGGCTGGCTCGTCCTCAGCCTCCTCGGCCCATCCCCGGACTTTGCAATCGGGGTTCACGCTCTGCTCCTCTTCACCACCGAACTCGGTCAATAACCGATGCCGCACGTGTACGCTGAATAGGTCAGCGACACCCCAGCAAGTGAGGCAACTTCATTTGACTCAGCAACTCAGCTCCGAGGCCAACACCGACAGTCAGACGGCCGCCCCATCCTTGCCCCCCAAGCCCCTCTGGGTTCGCTGGTCGCTCCCTTCGATCACCGACGTCCTCTTTCTCTGCATCCTGGGCACCCTCCTGCTCCGTTCTGAAGGCACGGGCCTGCTCGCCGACGCCGATACCGGCTGGCACATCCGCAACGGCGAACAAATCCTCGCTACCCACGTCGTGCCCCTCACCGATCCCTTTTCCTACACCCGCGCCGGACAGCCCTGGTTTGCCTGGGAGTGGCTCTACGACGTCCTCGTAGCCGCAGTCCACCATTTCGCCGGACTCAACGGCGTCTCCATGCTCACCGTCCTGCTCGTCTGCTCCACCTTCGCCTTGCTCTTCCGCTTTCTCTTACGCCGCTGTGGCAACATCCTCGTCTCCGCTGGCCTCACCATGCTCGCCGCGGCCGGCTCGCAAATGCACCTCCTTGCCCGCCCCCACGTCTTCAGTTGGCTCTTCACCCTGCTCTGGGCTGAGCTGCTCATCCGCTTCACGGAAGGCGACCGCAAAGCCATCTACTGGCTGCCCGCGCTCATGCTCCTCTGGGTCAATATCCACGGAGGCTTCATCCTCGGCGTCGCTCTCACCGCCCTGTTCGCCGCCGGGGCCTTCTGGCGCTACCTCGCCGCCCGCGACCGGACAGACCTCCGTCAGCTCTGGAGCCTCGTCGCCGTCGGCTTCGCCTCCCTCGCCGTCACCCTCATCACCCCCTACGGCTACCAGCTCCACATCCACGTCTACCGCTACCTCTCCAGCAACTACCTCATGAACCGCATTCAGGAGTTCGCGTCTCCCAACTTTCACGAGGCAGGCATCGGCTACTTTGAGTGCTTCCTGCTTCTGGCCATCGCCGGTGCAGCCCTCGGCTGGCGACGGCTCAGGGTTAACGATCTCCTTCTGCTCCTATTCGCCGCCCATGCCGGCCTCTACGCCGGCCGTAACATCCCTCTCGCCGGCATCCTCATCAGTCTCGCTCTCTGCCGCCCGCTCACTGAGATCTTCACCTCCACCACTCCCACCGCCGAACGCCCCCGCTTCGTCACTCGCTTTTCCTCCAGCTGCAACGCCATCGCCGCCGAACTCGCCGTCCTTGAGGCCCAGCTCCGAGGCCACTTCGTCGTCCTCCTTGTCGTCCTCGCTGTCTGCGTCGCCGCCTGCAATGGTGGCCGACTCTTCGGCCGCCAGCTCATGGACGAGCAGTTCTCCCCCACCCACTTTCCCGTCGCAGCCACCCAGTTCCTCGCCGCACACCACGTCCAAGACCGCACCTTCTCCACCGACTCCTGGAGCGGATACCTCATCTACCGTCTCTATCCCGGCTTCAAGGTCCTCGTCGACGACCGCCACGATTTTTACGGCGACGCCTTCATCCAGCAGTACGTCACATCCGTCGCCGGCGCTCCCGGCTGGCAAAAGCTCCTCGACGAGCAGCACGCCAATCGCGCCCTGCTGCCCCCCGACTTCGCTCTCACCAGCCTCCTGCGCCAGTCTCCCGAATGGCATGTCGAGTACAGCGATCCGGTCGCCGTCCTCTTCTGCCGAGGCGATGCTTGCTCCACCCCGGCCGCTGCGGTTCCGCCGGCCCCAACCCCAGCTCACTGACCTGGACCCGCCGCCTCAAATTGGGGAGGGAATCAAGACAGTCAACATTTTTCCGAATTCCCTCAACCCAAAGCCCAGCAATCGCCCCGTATCCCCCTCAAAGCAAAAGCAATCCCCACGCCCACCCGCAATTCCGCCCCCAGCCCCGCCTTTCTCCTTCATTCCTCAGCCTTTGCTGTCTATACTTGGCGATAACCTTTCCGTCCCCAACCGGGGACCTCAATTGCCTGCCACGGAGACACTGTGATCCTCAGCCGAATTGCCGCAGCCGCCCTGCTTTCAACCCTCATCTGTCCGCCCCAGCTCTTGCTCGCCCAGCAGCCAGCCTCCGCACACCAGCTCGATGGCTACTCCCGCGCCGCCTCTGACACCGAGCGCGGCTGGGAAGAGAAATTCCGTGCCCTGCCCGAGCCGGACCAGATCAAGGAAAACATGCGCA